>Ga0308175_100003316_pt1 | contig 11131 bp, 7 predicted proteins | sample PhyCR1_3_FD_203893 | JGI IMG/M metagenome (GOLD analysis project Ga0308175, IMG submission 203893) | Soil microbial communities from UC Gill Tract Community Farm, Albany, California, United States - DLSLS.C.R1 | ecosystem: Environmental > Terrestrial > Soil > Agricultural land | place: USA... | reverse complement strand
CGCTGCTGCTGCTCGACTCCGATGTAGAGGAGAACAGCGAGCTGATCCGGGACGTCACGGACCGGCTCTACGGCGGCAACACCGAGCACCGGCTGCGTCAGGAGATGCTGCTCGGCATCGGCGGCGTCCGTGCGCTGCGGGCGTTCTCGCGCATCACCGGTGCCGCCGCCCCCGAGGTCTTCCACACCAACGAGGGCCACGCCGGGTTCCTGGGCCTGGAGCGGATCCGCGAGCTCACCGAGGACCGCGGCCTGAGCTTCGACGTGGCGCTGGAGGTCTCGCGCGCGGGCACGGTGTTCACCACGCACACGCCCGTGCCCGCCGGCATCGACCGGTTCCCCCGCGACCTGATCGAGCAGTACTTCGGCGGCGAGAACGCCGTGGCGGGCGTCCCGGTCGAGCGGATCCTGTCGCTCGGCAGCGAGGACTACCCGAACGGCGACCCGGCCGTGTTCAACATGGCGGTCATGGGCTTCCGGCTGTCGCAGCGCGCCAACGGTGTCTCCCAGCTGCACGGCCACGTCAGCCGCGACATGTTCGGTGGCCTGTGGCCGCAGTTCGACGCCGACGAGCGGCCGATCATCTCCATCACCAACGGCGTGCACGCGCCCACCTGGGTGGCCCGTGAGGTCTTCGAGCTGGCGCGTTCGGCGGGCACCCGCCCGGGCTCCAACCCCGAGGACGACGACCCGGAGCTGGTCTTCGCGGCCGCCGACAAGGTCCCCGCGTCCGACATCTGGGCCACCAAGCGCCAGCTGCGCCAGTGCCTGGTCGAGGACGCCCGCAAGCGACTGGCCAAGTCGTGGAGGCAGCGCGGCGCGGCTCCGGCCGAGACCACCTGGATCGGCTCCGCGCTCGACCCCGACGTGCTCACCATCGGCTTCGCGCGCCGCGTCCCGTCGTACAAGCGGCTGACGCTGATGCTGCGCGACCCGGAGCGGCTCAAGCGGATCCTGCTGCACCCCGAGCGGCCGGTGCAGCTGGTGATCGCCGGCAAGTCGCACCCCGCCGACGAGGGCGGCAAGAAGCTGATCCAGGAGATCGTCCGGTTCGCCGACGACCCCGAGGTGCGGCACCGGATCGTGTTCCTCCCCAACTACGACATCGCGATGGCGCAGCCGCTGTACCCGGGCTGCGACGTGTGGCTGAACAACCCGCTGCGGCCCTACGAGGCCTGCGGCACGTCCGGCATGAAGGCGGCGCTGAACGGCGGCCTCAACCTCTCCATCCTCGACGGCTGGTGGGACGAGTGGTACGACGGCAACAACGGCTGGGCGATCCCGTCCGCTGACGGCATCGACGACCCGGACCGCCGCGACGACATCGAGGCGACCGCGCTCTACGACCTGATCGAGAACGAGGTCGCGCCGCGGTTCTACGACAACGACGCCGAGGGCGTGCCGGTGCGCTGGATCGAGATGGTCCGGCACACGCTGAGGTCGCTGGGCCCGAAGGTGCTCGCCACCCGCATGGTCCGTGACTACGTCGAGCAGCTGTACGCCCCCGCGGCGACCAGCTCGCGCACCCTCAACGGCGACTACGCCGGGGCCGCCGAGCTCGCCGCCTGGAAGCACCGGGTCCGGGCCGGCTGGTCGCAGGTCACCGTCGACCACGTCGACTCCAGCAGCGTCCCGGACTCCCCGGAGCTCGGCGACACCATCGACGTGCACGTGTTCGTCTCGCTGGGCGACCTGTCGCCGGAGGACGTCGACGTGCAGGTGGTGCACGGCCGGATCGCCCACGAGGAAGATCTCGTGGACACCACCGTGCAGTCGCTCGGCCTCGCGGAGAGCTACGAGGCGGGCCGGCACCGCTTCGACGGGCGAGTGGCCCTGTCGGCCACCGGTCCGTTCGGCTACACGGTCCGGGTGCTGCCGCGCAACGAGCACCTGGCCTCGCCGGCCGAGCTCGGCTGCGTCGCGCTGCCCCCCGCCTGACCCACCTCCCGGTTCGTCTGCGGTGTCCCGGGGTTCTCCCGTGGGGCGACCGCAGACGAACTGGTGTGTCAGAGGGCGCGCAGGACGACGAGCGTGCGCGGTTCGAGGTAGAGCGTGTCGCCGGCGGCCACCTGCTCGCCGACCGGGTGGCTGTCGTCGGTGCTGAGCACCACCTCGCCGGCGCTGACCCACTCGTTGGCCGGAAGCACCGCCTTGCCCGGCTCGGGGTGGGCGTTGAACCACATCAGGAACGAGGCGTCCCGCAGCTCCTCGCCGCGTGACCCCGGGGCGCGCAGCGGTGAACCCGAGACGAACATCCCGAAGGTGTGCAGGCTCTCGTCGAACCAGTCCGCCTCAGTCATCTCGCGGCCCTCGGGGTGGATCCAGGCCAGGTCCTTCGGGCCGCCCTCGACGGTGGGCCGGCCGGCCAGGTAGTGCCGCTGGCGCAGCGCCGGGTGCTCCCGGCGCAGCCGCAGCGCGGTCTTGGTGGTCTCGTACAGGTCGAGCCACGCGTCGTCGGGACGCCAGTCGATCCACGAGATCTCGTTGTCCTGGCCGTACGCGTTGTTGTTGCCGCGCTGGGTGCGTCCGCGCTCGTCGCCGGCGGTGAGCATCGGCACACCGGTGGACAGGCACAGCGTCGCCATCAGGTTCGCGACCTGCTTGCGGCGCAGCGCGACGATCTGGGGGTCGTCGGTCTCGCCCTCGACGCCGCAGTTCCAGGACCGGTTGTGGTCGGCCCCGTCGCGATTGTGCTCCCCGTTGGCCTCGTTGTGCTTCTCGTTGTAGGACACCAGGTCGCGCAGCGTGAACCCGTCGTGGGCGGTCACGAAGTTCACCGACGCGTACGGCGACCTGCCGTCGTCGGCGTACAGGTCGCTGGAGCCGGACAACCGGGAGGCGACGTCGCGGATGCCGCCGGAGCGGGCGCGCCAGAAGTCGCGGATGGTGTCGCGGTAGCGGTCGTTCCACTCCACCCAGGGCGGCGGGAACCGGCCGACCCGGTAGCCGTCCACGCTGGCGTCCCACGGCTCGGCGATCAGCTTCACGTGCCGCAGCACCGGGTCCTGGCTGATCGTGGTCATGAACGCGCTGTGCATGTCGATGTCCCGGCCGGTCCGGGTCAGGGCGGAGGTCAGGTCGAACCGGAACCCGTCGACGTGCATCTCGGTGACCCAGTAGCGAAGCGAGTCCAGGATCAGTCGCAGCGCCGCAGGGTAGGAGGCATGCACCGTGTTGCCGCAGCCGGTGATGTCGAAGTAGTGCGCGTCGTCGACGTGCATGTAGTAGCCGAAGTCGTCGAGGCCGCGGAACGCCAGGGTCGGCCCGGTGCTGCCGCCCTCGGCGGTGTGGTTGTAGACCACGTCGAGCACGACCTCGAGCCCCGCCGCGTGCAGCGCCTTGACCATCTGCTTGAACTCGGTGACCTGCCGGCCCCGGTCACCGGAGCTGCTGTAGCCGTTGTGCGGCGCGAAGAACCCGATCGAGTTGTAGCCCCAGTAGTTGGTCAGGCCGAGCTCGGCGAGCGCGGGCTCGGGAACGAACTGGTGCACCGGCAGCAGCTCGATCGTGGTGACGCCCAGGTCCTTGAGGTAGTCCACCGCGGCCGGCGTGGTGAGCCCCGCGTAGGTGCCGCGCAGCTCCTCCGGCACCCGGTCGTGCAGCTTGGTGAAGCCCTTGACGTGCAGCTCGTAGATCACCGTGTCGGTCAGCCGGGTGCCCGGCCGGGCGTCGTCGCCCCAGTCGAACTCGTCGTGCACGACCACGCTCTTGGCGACGTACGGCGCGGAGTCGCGAACGTCGCGGGTCAGCAGCTTGCGCCGGGTCGTGGCCGCGTCGTCGGTCTCGGCCGGGCGCACGTAGCCGTAGAGGGCGTCGTCGGGTACGACGGACCCGGTGACGGCGCGCGCGTACGGGTCGAGCAGCAGCTTCGCCGGGTTGAACCGGCGGCCCCGCTCGGGGTCCCACGGGCCGTCCGCGCGGAACCCGTAGCGCTGCCCGCGGGGGATGCCCGGCAGCGCGCCGTGCCAGATGCCGAGGGTCTGCTCGGTCAGCCGGTGCCGGGTCTCGACCAGGGTGCCGTCCGGGCCCTCGTCGAACAGGCACACGTCCAGCGACGTCGCCTCGGGCGCGTAGACCGCGAAGTTCGTCGACTCCTCGGTCCAGGTCGCGCCGAGTGGCTCATGGCTGCCCGGCCACGTGGGTGCCGCCTGGTGCTCCATGCGGCCCATTCTTACCGACCCACGATTCGTCTGCGCCCGCACGGGTGTTTCCCACCGAGTGACCGCAGGCGAATCGGAAAGGGAGGGGGATAGGGTCGCCCCGGACCGGTATCCAAGGCGAGCGACAGGAGTGCAGACGTGGGCGAGTTCGTGCGGCTCGAGGTCGAGGACGGCATCGCGACGATGCGGATCGACCGACCGAAGATGAACGCCCTCAACGTCGCGGTGCAGGAGGAGATCCGCGCCGCGGCGGCAGAGGCCACCGAGCGCGACGACGTGCGTGCGGTCATCGTCTACGGCGGTGAGCGGGTCTTCGCGGCCGGTGCCGACGTCAAGGAGATGGCCGAGATGTCCTATACGGACATGGTGCAGCGCTCCGGTGGCCTGCAGTCGGCCTTCACCGCCGTCGCGAAGATCCCGAAGCCCGTGGTGGCCGCGGTCACCGGCTACGCCCTCGGCGGCGGCTGCGAGCTCGCCATGTGCGCCGACATCCGCATCGCCGCCGACGACGCGACCCTCGGCCAGCCGGAGATCCTGCTCGGCATCATCCCCGGTGCCGGCGGCACCCAGCGGCTCACCCGGCTGGTCGGGCCGGCCAAGGCCAAGGACATCATCTTCACCGGCCGGTTCGTGAAGGCAGACGAGGCGCTCGCCATCGGCCTGGTGGACAAGGTCGTCCCCGCGGAGTCCGTGTACGACGAGGCCGTGGCCTGGGCCCGGCAGTTCACCAAGGCGGCCGCGTACGCGCTGCGGGCCGCCAAGGAGTCGATCGACCGCGGCCTGGAGGTCGACCTCGAGACCGGCCTCGAGCTCGAGCGCGTGCAGTTCGCCGCCCTGTTCGCCACCGAGGACCGCAGCATCGGCATGGGCTCGTTCGTCGCGAACGGACCGGGCAAGGCGCAGTTCCAGGGCCGCTGACGCTCCGGCCGGCGCTCGTGCCGGTCAGGCCTCGCCGGGGCGGACGTGGCCGGTCTCGTAGGCCGCGACCACGGCCTGCACCCGGTCCCGCACCCCGAGCTTGGCGAGCACGCTGGACACGTGCGTCTTGACGGTCGTCTCGCCGAGGTAGAGCTCCGCGGCGATCTCGGCGTTGGACATCCCGCGCCCGACCAGCGCGAGCACGTCGCGCTCGCGAGCGGTCAGCGTCTCCAGCACCTCGGCGCGACGGGTCCGCACCGGCGGCGACGACGCGAAGCTCTCGATCACCGGGAGCCGGGCCCGGGTGCTCGTCGACTACGGCCACGACGGCGTAGGGATCCGGGTCAGCGACGACGGAGGCGCGCCGTACGTGAACAGCAGGCGGGGACTCCCGGTCGGCGGCGGCGGCCACGGGCTGGTGGGCATGCGGGAGCGGGCCCAGATGTTCGGCGGCACCTTGCGGACCCGGCAGAGCGAGAGCGGCTTCGAGGTGCATGCGTCCTCGTCGGCTTCACGCCGTTCGCGATGGTCGGCCTGCGGCTGCTGCGGCGGGGCCGGCTGTCCCGGTCCTGCTGCGGCACGACAACACACGACGGGGGCCTCCTGGCTAGACCAGGAGGCCCCCGTCGTACGCGTGCGTCTCACCAGCGCAACGCCGCCCGGTCGGCCGCGTGAACCGGTCCGCTAATGTGCTGACAACTTCGGACAAGGAGCAGCGAGTGACCGACACGAAGAAGCCCGCGGACGACACGGCGGCCCAGGCTTCGTCAGAGCCGTCCGCCTCCGAGGCGAGGCGTCGCCGAAGCCCGGAGAGCAAGGCGAAGGCCAAGGCGACCACCGCCACCGTCAGGACCAAGCTGGCCTCGCTGGTGTGGCTGGTCGCGGTGGTGTGCGCGCTGTTCCTGGCCGTCGGCGCGTTGCTGGTGGCGCTCAAGGCCAACCAGGACAACAGCATCGTGAAGTTCGTGCTCGACGGTGCCGACGCCCTCGACGGGCCGTTCAGCCGGGACAACGGCATCTTCACCTTCGCCGGCAAGGACGCGGCCACCAAGAGCGCGCTGGTCAACTGGGGGCTGGCCGCGGTCGTCTACCTCGTGATCGGCAAGATCCTGGACCGGATCATCCGCCCGTGAGCACCGCCGTGGGGCGCCGCGCAAGCGGGTTCCCGGACCGCAGCACCGTGTGACCCAATCCACCATTGACCGTGTTTCCCTGCCTGCTACCAGCGGGTAACCTCAGGTCAAACCGAGTGCACAGGAGGGGCCCCTAACCGGGTCGATAACGCCATGAACATTGTCGTGTGTGTGAAGTACGTGCCGGATGCCACTGCTGACCGGCACTTCGAGGCCGACAACACCGTCGACCGGGTCGGCGTCGACGGGCTGCTGTCCGAGCTGGACGAGTACGCCGTCGAGCAGTCCCTGCAGATCAAGGAGAAGCTCGGCGACGACAGCGAGGTGACCGTGCTGACGGTCGGCCCCGAGCAGGCGACCGACGCGGTGCGCAAGGCGCTCCAGATGGGCGCCGACAAGGGCGTGCACGTCGTCGACGACACCATCGCCGGCTCGGACTACCTCGCGACGTCGCTGGTGCTGGCCGAGGCGATCAAGAAGATCGACCACGACCTCGTCGTGTGCGGCATGGCCTCCACCGACGCCTCGGGCGGCGTGGTGCCGGCGATGCTGGCCGAGCGCCTGGGCGTCCCGCAGGTCACCATGGCCTCCGAGGTCGAGCTCGACGGGCAGTCCGTGAAGATCCGCCGTGACGGCGACACCGCCACCGAGACCATCGAGGGCACCCTCCCGCTGGTCCTGTCGGTCACCGACCAGTCCGGCGAGGCCCGCTACCCCTCCTTCAAGGGCATCATGGCCGCGAAGAAGAAGCCGGTCGAGACCTGGTCGCTCGCCGACCTCGGGGTGGACGCCGGGCAGGTCGGTCTCTCCGCCGCCTGGACCGCCGTCGAGTCCACGGAGGCCCGGCCGCCGCGGACCCAGGGCGAGGTCGTCACCGACGAGGACGGCTCCGGCGCCAAGGCGCTGGTCGAGTTCCTCGCGTCGAAGAAGTTCATCTGAGCCTGAGCTCGATCCCAAGGAAGGCAACCTGACATGAGCGAGATCCTGGTTCTCGTCGACCACGTCGACGGGGCAGTGCGCAAGCCCACCTACGAGCTCCTGACGATCGCCCGCCGCCTCGGTGAGCCGTCCGCCGTGTTCATCGGCTCGGACGTCTCCTCGGCCGCGGACAACTTGAAGGCCTACGGTGCGGAGAAGATCTACGTCGTCGACGACGCGGAGATCAAGGACTACCTGGTGGCCCCCAAGGCCGAGGTGCTGGCCCAGCTCGTCGAGAAGACGCAGCCCGGCGCGGTCCTGATCACCTCATCCGCGGAAGGCAAGGAGATCGCGGCCCGGCTCGCGGTCAAGACCGAGTCGGGCGTGATCACCGACGCGGTCGACGTACAGGCCGGTCCGGTCACGACCCAGAGCGTGTTCGCCGGCAACTACACGGTGCAGGCCAAGGTCACCAAGGGCACTCCGATCATCACGGTGAAGCCGAACGCCGCGACGCCCGAGCAGACCGACGGCGCCGGCACGCAGGAGGAGTTCGCCGCGACGATCTCCGAGGCCGCGAAGACCGCGAAGATCACCGCCTCCGAGCCCCGCAAGGCGACCGGTCGCCCCGAGCTCACCGAGGCCGCGATCGTGGTCTCCGGTGGCCGCGGCACCGGCGGCAACTTCGAGCCGGTCGAGAAGTTCGCCGACGCGCTCGGTGCTGCCGTGGGTGCGTCCCGCGCGGCGGTCGACTCCGGCTGGATGCCGCACTCGTTCCAGGTCGGCCAGACCGGCAAGACGGTCTCGCCGCAGCTGTACGTCGCGAACGGCATCTCCGGTGCGATCCAGCACCGCGCCGGCATGCAGACCTCGAAGACGATCATCGCCGTGAACAAGGACGAGGAGGCGCCGATCTTCGAGCTCGTCGACTTCGGCGTCGTCGGCGACCTGCACGCGGTGCTCCCGGCCGCCACCGAGGAAGTCAACCAGCGCAAGGGCTGAGCCCCACCAGGCCCACGACGGCCCCGGGTCCCGCACAGGGATCCGGGGCCGTCGCGCGTCAGAGCGCCAGCGCCTCGCCCTGCCAGCGGCGGCGCAGCCAACGGTCGTGGCTGGCGACCAGCACGGTGCCGGGCGAGCGCTGTAGCGAATCCTCGAGCTCCTCGGCCAACGTCAGCGAGATGTGGTTGGTCGGCTCGTCGAGCAGCAGCAGGTCCGGCTGACGCGCCACCAGGATCGCCAGGGCGAGTCGCCGCTGCTGGCCCACGCTCAGCACCCCCACCGGACGCGAAAGCTCGCGGGGGTGCAGCAGGCCGAGGTCCCCGAGCGGGACCGGGGACCCGGTCGCCGCTTCGTAGACCTGGTGCGGCGTCCGGTCCGGCCGGCGGAAGGTCGCGTCCTGGGGCAGGTGGCCCACCGTGCGGGCGTGCACCTCCACGCACCCCGCCGGCGCAGCCAGGTCACCGGCGACCACCTTCAACAGCGTCGACTTGCCGGAACCGTTCGCGCCGGTGACGAGCACCCGGCTGCCCGCGACCACGTCCAGCCGCGGGACGTGTACCCGGTCCGGCACCATGAGGTCGCGGATGAAGACCGCCATCCCGCCGGCCGCACGCGTCGGCGCGACCGTCGCCCGGAACGACAGCTGCCGGGGCGGCTTGGGGACGCGGTCGCGCTCGAGCACCTCGATCCGACGCTCGGCGTCGCGGACCCGACGGCTGACCGTGCGGGCCACGTTCTGACCTTTGCTGTGGTAGATGAACTTGTCGTTGTCGCGCGCGGGCCGGTTGTGCGCCACCTGCCGGGCCGACGTCCGGGCCGCGGCCCGCAGCTCGTTGAGCTCGTCCTGGTTCTCCTCGAACGCCCGCTCCCAGCGCTCCCGAGCGCGCCGCTTGGCGGCGAGGTAGGTCCGGTAGCCGCCGGTGAACCGGTTGCCGCCCTCGCCGTCCACGCCGAAGTGGCTCGGGTCGAGGTCGACGACCGCGGCGCAGACGTTCTCCAGGAACGCGCGGTCGTGGCTGGCCGTGACCACGACGCCCGGCAGGGAGACGAGGAACTCCTCCAGGTACGTGACCGCGTCGTCGTCGAGGTGGTTGGTCGGCTCGTCGAGCAGCAGGCACTCGGGACGCCGGGTGACCAGCGCCGCGAGGGCCAGGCGGCTCCGCTGCCCGCCGGAGAGCGCACCCACTGGCCGGTCCCGGTCCACGTCGGCCAGCCCGAGCCGGGAAGCGGCCGCCTCGGCGCGGTGATCGGCGTCCCACGCGTCGTGGAGCTCCACCCACTCGAGCAGGGCGGCGTACTCCGCGACGGCGTCCGGCTCGTCGAATCGCCCGGCCAGATCCTCCAGCCGGGTGACCGCGTCGTGCAGCGGAGCCAGGGCGTCGCGGAGCACGTCGCCGACGGTGGACGCCGTACCGAAGTCCGGCTCCTGGCCGAGGTAGGCGAGGTCGGCGGGGCGGGCGAACGAGCCGGCGTCCGGCGTCTCGACCCCGGCCAGCAGCCGCATCAGGGTCGACTTGCCGACGCCGTTCTCGCCGACGAGCCCGAGCGGCTGGCCCGGGTTGGCGACCAGGTCGACCCCGTCGAGCACGACACGATCGCCGTAGGACTTGCAGACGTCCCGCGCGACGAGCGGGGACGTGGGGGAGTGGAGGTGGTCAGGCATGGGGACACCGATCCGTCACGGAGAGGGGCGCTCTCCCGCCGGGCGTGGCCGCGTCACGGGAGGAGGACGGTGTCAGTTCTTCATGTCGTGGACGATTGTGCACGACCGCGTCTCGGGTCGCCACCGGTTTTCCGACGCCCCGCGTCGGACCGCCCTGCCGCTGTCACAACCGGTCAATTGCGGCCGACGATCCGTTGTGCGGCCCGATCCATCGTCAGAACCGGTCAATTGCAGTTGCGCGGGTCGTGCGCGCCGGGCTCCGGATCAGGCATGCCGCAACCGTGGGAGGGGTGGTGGCCCCTCCCACGGTCCGGTTCAGGTGTCAGCGACCGCGACGCGAGGACGAGAACGACGCGGCGCTGTGCGGCCGGGACGAGGTCGTCGCGGCGGTGCCGCTGCTACTGCCCGTCCGGGTGCGGCCGGAGCCGGCGCGTGTCGAGCCCGAGGGCTCCGACGTGCCGGTGGAACGAGGAGCGGGCTTCTGCCCGTTGCCACGGCCCCCACCGGAGCGGTTGCGGCCGCCGCCGGATCGACCGCCGCCGGAGCGGTTGCCCTGCGAACGGCCGCCCTGGTTGCGCTCGGTGGCCACCGGGGCCGCGGACGGCTCCACGAAGATCCGCTCGCCCGGCGCGATCTGCGCGAGCAGCGGGTCGTTCACGCTCACCTTGGTGATGGTCGGCTTGATGCCCGCCTTGCGGGTCAGGTCGCGTACGTCGGACACCTGGGCGTCGAGCATCAGCGTGACGACCGTGCCTTCCGCGCCGGCGCGGGCCGTGCGACCGGAACGGTGCAGGTAGGCCTTGTGCTCCACGGGCGGGTCCGCGTGCACGACCAGGCTCACGTCGTCGACGTGGATGCCGCGGGCGGCGATGTCGGTCGCGACCAGCGTGGTGGCGGTGCCCTCGGAGAAGGCGGTCAGGTTCCGGGTGCGTGCGTTCTGCGAGAGGTTGCCGTGCAGCTCGACGGCCGGCACGCCCTTCGCGTTCAGCTGCCGGGCCAGGGCCTTGGCGCCGTGCTTGGTGCGCGTGAAGACCACCGTGCGTCCCGGAGCGGCGGTGAGGTCGACCAGCACCGGGATCCGCGATTCCTTCGACAGGTGCAGCACGTGGTGGGTCATCTTCACCACCGGCGACTGCGCCGAGTCGACGCTGTGCGTGACCGGGTTGCTCAGGTAGCGCTTGACGATCACGTCGACGCCGGCGTCGAGCGTCGCCGAGAACAGCATCCGCTGGCCCTCGGACGGCGTCTTGTCGAGCAGCCGCTTCACGCCGGGCAGGAACCCGAGGTCGGCCATGTGGTCGGCCTCGTCGAGCACCGTGACCTCGACCGAACCGAGGT
>Ga0308175_100003315_pt1 | contig 11133 bp, 6 predicted proteins | sample PhyCR1_3_FD_203893 | JGI IMG/M metagenome (GOLD analysis project Ga0308175, IMG submission 203893) | Soil microbial communities from UC Gill Tract Community Farm, Albany, California, United States - DLSLS.C.R1 | ecosystem: Environmental > Terrestrial > Soil > Agricultural land | place: USA... | reverse complement strand
CATCGCCCAGGCGAACTTCAGGGCCGCGATCGGCCCGGTGCCCTTGCCTAGCGTCAGCGAGGCGTCGGTGGCCTTGGCCAGCCCGAAGTAGCGGAACGGGTCGATCACCGACCACGGTGAGACCGCCTTGTGCCCGACCGCGCTGACCACCTCGCGCTGGTGCTTGGCCCGGTCGATGTCGCCGAGCGACGAGACGTGACGAGACCGGGCATAGGCGAGCGCCACCCGGCCGTTCACCTGCTGGCAGCCCTTCTTGATGTGCAGGTTGGCCAGCGGGTCGTTCATGTTCTGGGTGGGGCAGATCTGGATCCCGCCGACGGCGTCGACCACGTCCACGAAGCCGGCGAAGCCGATCTCGACGTAGTCGTCGATGCGGATGTGGGTGTCCTGCTCGATCGTCTTCACCAGCAGCTTCGGCCCGCCCCACGCGTAGGCCGCGTTGATCTTGTCGGTGCCGTGTCCCGGGATGGGCACGGACGAGTCCCGGGGGATCGACATCAGCAGGTTGGGGCCTGCGCCGGTGTGCAGCAGCATGATGGTGTCGGTGCGCTGGCCCACGCCCTTCCCGGTGCCCAGGTGCAGCTCCTGGTGGCGGGTCAGGCCGGCGCGGCTGTCGCTGCCGACCAGCAGGTACGTCGTCCCCGGCTGGTCGGCCGGGCGCCCGGCGGCCGGGGTGAAGTCGACCTTGTGCACTTTGGTCCACGCCCAGGCGGGCACCGCGACGAGATAGGCGATCCACAGCAGCACGAGCAGCCACACCCAGCGCATGACCCGGCGGCGTGAGGGGCCTGACGTCCGGCCCGGCCGGCGCCGGTTCGGTGCCGCGGGTCCCGGGCGACGCGGGGGCGCCGCGGGTGCCGGTCGCTGCCCTCCGCCCGAGCGGTTCATGGTCGGCAGCATCCGGGTCGGCTCCGGGTCGCTCGACGGCTGCCGTGGCCGGTCCTGCGGCGCGGCAGGGGGAGACTCGCCGATGCCTCGTTGCTCGGTGCCGTAGAGCCAGTCGTACTCCGACTCCCCGTCCTCCGGCGGGTGACCATCAGCCATGGCGCAGACGGTACCTCGCGGCACATAGCGGTACGCACCAGTGCCGGCCGGGTGCCCGGCGTGCCTAGACCGTTGTGACGCCTGTTGCTGGTGATACTGGGGGCGCACCGACACCCGAAAGGTCCTCATGCCCCCCGACGCACACGCCGCCGCGCTCGCGCGGGTCCGGTTCCGCCGGGCGCTGACCCTGATGCTGATGACCCTGTTGGTCCCCGGCTCGGCCCAGCTCGCCGCCGGGCGGCGGGGCGTCGGGCGGCTGGCGCTGCGGATCTGGCTGGCCCTGGTGGCGGTGGTTGTGTTGCTGGTCGCCGTGGGGCTGCTCTGGCCGGGCACGCTGCTGCGCATGTTCAGCAGCACGACCGTGCTCGGCGCCGTACGCCTGCTGCTGTGCGCGCTGGCCGTGGGCTGGGCGGCGCTGTTCGTCGACGCCTGGCGGCTCGGAAACCCGCTCGAGCTGCGGCAGAAGCAGCGGCTGGCGATGGTGGGGCTGAACGGCGTGCTGTGTTTCTCGGTTGCCGGCACGTTGCTGTTCGCCTCGCACGTGGTCGCCGTCCAGCGCGACTTCGTGGCCACCATGTTCGGGCACACCGAGGTGACTGCGGCCCATGAGGGCCGCTACAACATCCTGCTGCTCGGCGGGGACTCCGGGCCGGACCGGTGGGGGCTGCGCACCGACAGCATCAACGTGGCCAGCATCGACCAGCAGACCGGCCGGACGGTGCTGTTCGGCGTGCCCCGCAACATGATGGACTTCCCCTTCCCCAAGGGTTCGACCATGGCCGCGCAGTTCCCGAACGGTTACGACTGCGACACCTGCGAGGTGAACAGCCTCTCCACCTGGGCAGGCGACCACCTCGACCTGTTCGAGGGCGTGGGCAACCCCGGCCTCGAGGCGACCATCGAGGGCGTCGAGGGGATCACCGGGCTGAAGATCAACTACTACGCGATGGTCAACCTGCAGGGCTTCCGCGACCTGGTCGACGCCGTCGGCGGGCTCACGCTCAACGTCCGGGACCGCATCCCGATCGGTGGCGTGGGTGGCCCGATCACGGGGTACATCAAGCCGGGGGTGCGGCGGCTCACCGGCTTCCAGGCGCTGTGGTTCGCCCGGTCTCGCGTCGCCGCGGACGACTACTCCCGCATGGCCCGGCAGAAGTGTGTGATGAACGCCATGCTGCACCAGCTGAGCCCCAAGACGGTGATCACGCGGTTCGAGAAGATCGAGAAGGCCAGCGAGCAGCTGATCACCACCGACCTGCCCGCCTCCCAGCTGGCCACCTTCGCGCAGCTGGCGCTGAAGGCGCGCAGCCAGCCGGTCAGCACGGTGTCGTTCGTGCCGCCGGCCGTCGACACCAGCCACCCCGACATCGCCAAGATCCACAGCATGATCAAGCAGGCGCTGACCCAGTCCACGGCCGGGCCGAAGCGACGGAGCGGACACCGGCACGCGACCGCGCAGCGCGGCTTCACCACCACGGACAACGGTGCCCCGGAGGTGGGCGGCTCGCTCGGTGACATGACCGACGGCTACGCCGCCAACAAGTCCGACAACCTCAGCCAGGTGTGCTGAGCCGCGGCCCCGACGGCCGGACGGATAGGGTGCCGCTGTGTCCGCCCGGGTCGTAGCCGTCGTCGTCACCTGGAACCGGCGCGACCTGTTGCGTGAGTCGCTGGACGCGCTCGCCGCACAGACCCTCCCGGTGGACGTGGTCGTGGTCGACAACGCCTCGACCGATGGAACGGCCGACCTGCTGCGCAGCGACTACCCGGACTTCCCGCGCGTGGTGCTGGGCCGCAACACCGGCGGGGCAGGAGGGTTCGCCGCAGGCATCGCGAGCGCGTTGACGCTGGCTCCCGACCTGCTGTGGCTGCTCGACGACGACACCGTGCCCGAGCCGACCGCCGCGGATCGCCTGGTGGCCGCCTGGGCGTCGTACGAACCCGGCCGGCCCGCCCTGGTCGCCAGCCGGGTCGTGTGGACCGACGGCAGGGACCACCCGATGAACACCCCTCGCCGCAAGCCGGGTGCCTCGGCCGAGGAGCTTCGGAGGGCGCAGGCGGTGGGCTGCGTGCCGATCCGCTCGGCGTCGTTCGTGTCGGTCATGTGTGACGCCGACGTGGTTCGCGCCCGCGGGGTGCCGGTCGCGGACTACTTCTTGTGGAACGACGACTTCGAGTACTCCACCCGGCTGGTCCGCGGCAGGGTCGGCCTGTACTGCCCCGACAGCGTGGTCGTGCACAAGACCAGGACCTTCGGCTCGACCGACGCCGACCCGGGGGAGCGGTTCTTCTACGAGGTCCGCAACAAGGTGTGGATGTTCACCCGCAGCCACTCGTTGGACCCGCTGGAGAAGGCGCTGTACGGCGGGAGCACCGCGCGGCGCTGGGCCAGGACTCTGGCGCGCTCGCAGGACCGGACCACGCTGATGCGCGGGCTGGCCCGGGGCGTCGCCGCCGGGCTCGCCCACGGGCCGCGCGGCAACGCCACCGTGCTCGGCCAGGCCGGTTGGGAGGGCCCCCGCTGGGACGGTCGGGAGCAGCCCGGGCGGGGAGCGAAGGAGCCGTTCAGCCTGCTGATGGCGGTGTACGGCGGGGACGACCCGGCGTTCCTGCGGGACGCGTTCGTCTCGACGATCCACGACCAGACCCGCCGACCCGACGAGGTGGTCCTGGTCCAGGACGGGCCGGTCCCCGACACGTTGTCGGCCACCATCGACGAGCTGGTGCGCGACAGCCCCGTCCCCGTGCGGGTCCTGGCGCTCGAGCAGAACGTGGGCCTCGGGCCCGCTCTCGACCGCGGGTTGCACGCGTGCACGCACGAGATCGTGGCCCGCATGGACGCCGACGACATCAGCCTCCCGGAACGTTTCGAGCAGCAGCTGCCGCTGCTCGAGGCGGGCGCGGACATCGTGGGCACCGGGCTGCTCGAGTTCGGTGAGCGGGTCGGCGAGGTGCTCGGCCGGCGCACCCCACCCACCGATCCCGACGAGATCCGGCGAGTGGTCCGGTTCCGCGACCCGTTCAACCACCCGACCGTGGTCTACCGCAAGAGCGCGGTGCTCGCCGCCGGCAGCTACACCGACATGGCCCTGATGGAGGACTACCTGCTGTTCACGCGGATGCTGCAGACGGGTGCCCGTCCGGCGAACCTGGCCGAGCCGTTGGTCTGCTACCGCATCGGCGCCGGCGCCTACGCCCGGCGTGGCGGCCGGCAGCTGCTGAGGTCGGAGCTCGCCCTGCAGAGGCGGTTCCGTATGCTAGGGCTCACCACACGCACGCAGTACGTCCGCAACGTCGTCGTCCGTGGCGGATACCGTCTGGTTCCCGAGCGGCTGCGAAAGATCGCCTATCGGGGCCTGATCGCCAACCGGGGCGGGCGCCCCGGTCGGTAGACTTCAGGCGCCGCCCCCGTACCAGGAGTTGTGTTGAACGCTGACCTCGTCATCGTCGGGTCCGGTCTCTTCGGCCTGACGATCGCCGAACGCTGTGCCAACGAGCTCGGTCTGAAGGTTCTGGTCCTCGAACGCCGCCACCACATCGGAGGCAACGCCTACAGCGAGCCTGACCCGGAGACCGGGATCGAGGTGCACGTGTACGGCGCGCACCTGTTCCACACCTCCAACGAGCGGGTGTGGAGCTACGTCAACCGGTTCACGAAGTTCACCGGCTACCAGCACCGGGTGTTCACGATCTTCCAGGGCAGGGTCTACCCGATGCCTGTGAACCTGGCCACCATCTGCGAGTACTTCGGCAAGCACCTGACGCCGGACGAGGCGCGCGCGATGGTCGCCGAGCAGGCCGGCGAGATCGACAGCGCGCAAGCGCGCAACCTCGAGGAGAAGGGCATCTCGCTGGTCGGCCGGCCGCTCTACGAGGCGTTCTTCCGCGGGTACACCCTCAAGCAGTGGCAGACCGACCCCAAGGAGCTCGACCCGTCGATCTTCAGCCGGCTCCCGGTCCGCTACAACTTCGACAACCGCTACTTCAACGACCGGTACGAGGGCCTCCCGGTCGACGGGTACACCACGTGGCTGAGCAAGATGGCCGACCACCCCAACATCGAGGTGCGGCTGGAGACCGACTTCTTCGACCAGCGCGACGACATCCTGGGCAACGTCCCCGTGGTGTACACCGGACCGGTCGACGCCTACTTCGGCAGCTGCGAGGGGGAGCTGTCCTGGCGGACCATCGATCTCGAGCGCGAGGTCAAGCCGGTGGGCGACTTCCAGGGCACGCCGGTGATGAACTACGCCGACGAGCAGGTGCCGTACACGCGCATCATCGAGCCGCGACACTTCCACCCCGAGCGGGACTACCCGGACGACAAGACGGTGATCATGCGCGAGTACTCCCGCTTCGCCAAGCAGGGGGACGAGCCGTACTACCCGATCAACACCGCGGACGACCGGGCGAAGCTGCTCAGGTACCGTGACCTCGCCAAGGCCGAGCCCGACGTGCTGTTCGGTGGCCGCCTCGGCACCTACAAGTACCTCGACATGCACATGGCGATCGGTTCGGCACTGACCATGTACGAGAACAAGCTCAAGCCACACTTCGCCGCAGGCGAGAAGTTGGCGAGCGGAGGGATCCTCGAATGAGTTCTGGCACCGAACGCCGCGTCCTGCAGCGGGTCGTGCTCCCCGCCGACCGCGACATCGACGTCCTGCCGCTGTACGTCGACCGCGACAAGGCGCAGCTGGAGCCGGAGGCGCTCCCGGGTGGCCGTGACTACGAGGTGTCCCGGGCCCTGCTGCTGCAGCCCACGTCCAGCGGCGAGTCGCTGCACCCCGACGCCATCCTCGACCGGCGCAGGCTGCGGGTCGACGCAGGTGAGCGGGTCTCGTTCGGCACCTACTTCAACGGCTTCGCCGCCAGCTACTGGCGGATGTGGACGGTGGTCGAGGACGTGACGCTGACCGTGTCGGTCTCAGGCGCCGGCGCGAACGTGATCGTCTACCGCTCGATGGCCAACGGCCGCTCGCAGCGGGTGGACTCTGCTGCCGTCGAGGGTGAAGGCACCCAGACGTTCAGCTTCGACCTGCCGCTCAAGCCGTTCGGCGACGGCGGCTGGTACTGGTTCGACGTGGTCGCCGCGGACGACGACGCGGTGCTCGAGGAGGCCCGGTGGTCCGCCGAGGTGCCGGCCGAGCTGGCCGCGTCCGGCACCGTCACCGTCGGCATCACCACCATGAACCGCCCCGAGTTCTGCGCCAAGCTGCTCACCCAGCTCGGCGAGGACGACAGCCTCGCCGAGGTGCTCGACGAGGTGCTGGTGATGGAGCAGGGCACCCAGAAGGTGGCCGACGACCCTGGCTTCGCCAAGGCGGAGGCGTCGCTGGGGATGAGGCTGCGGGTCATCGAGCAGGCGAACATGGGCGGATCGGGCGGCTACGCGCGGGCCCAGCTCGAGACGCTGCGCGGCGACCGCTCGACGTACGTGCTGTGCATGGACGACGACGTGGTCGCCGAGCCGGAGAGCATCGTGCGAGCGGCGACGTTCGGGGACCTGTGCCGCAAGCCGACGATCGTCGGTGGTCACATGTTCAGCCTGTACTCCCGGGCCCGGCTGCACAGCTTCGGCGAGATCATCAACAAGTGGCGGTTCTGGTGGCAGTCGCCGGGCACCGTCATCAACGACTGGGACTTCGCCAGCAGGAACCTGCGCAGCGCCCGCTGGCTGCACCGGCGCATCGACGTGGACTTCAACGGCTGGTTCATGTGCCTGATCCCGACCGAGGTGCTGCGCCGCATCGGGCTCAGCCTGCCGCTGTTCATCAAGTGGGACGACTCCGAGTACGGCGTGCGGGCGCAGGCGGAGGGCATCCCCACCGTCACGCTGCCCGGTGCCGCGGTCTGGCACGTGCCGTGGACCGACAAGAACGACGCGCTGGACTGGCAGGCCTACTTCCACCAGCGCAACCGCACCATCGCGGCGCTGCTCCACTCGCCGTACCCGCGTGGCGGCCGGCTGGTGCGGGAGAGCTTCAACCACCAGGTCAAGCACATCCTCGCCATGCAGTACTCCACCGCCGAGCTGCGGCTGCGCGCCCTCGAGGACGTGCTGGCCGGGCCGGAGAAGCTGCACGCGGACCTGCCCACGAAGCTGGCCGAGGTGCGCGCGGTGCGGTCCGAGTTCGACGACGCCCGGACCGTGGCCGATCCCGACGCCTTCCCGCCGGTGAAGCGTGAGAAGCCGCCGAAGCGCGGCAAGGAGCCGACCGAGCCGCGCGGCATGCTCGGGCAGGCCGTGGCGGCCGGCCTCGGCGCGGTGCGCCAGTTCCGGCCGACCCGGAAGCTGTCCCTCAAGCATCCCGAAGCACGGCTTGCGTCGATGGACGCGCGCTGGTGGATGCTGGCCCAGTTCGACTCCGCGGTGGTCTCCACCACCGACGGGACCATGGCGTCCTGGCACCGGCGCGACCAGGCGCGCGCACTCGACCTGATGCGGCGCACCGCCGAGATCCACCAGAAGCTGTGGCTGGAGTGGCCACGTCTGGCCCGCCACTACCGCAAGGCGCTGCCGGCGATCGTGTCGCCGGAACAGTGGGCGCAGACCTTCGAGGCGACGGCGCCGCAGCCGTCGGCGGAGGATTCTGCCGCCAAGGAGTCCGCGACGTCATGACCGTGGTCACCACCAGGGACGTCAACGCGCCGCTGGTCCAACCCGGCTACCGGGCGGGTCTGCTCGACGTGTTCCGGCGGCGCTACCTGCTCCGGCTGCTGGTGCGCAAGGGCATCCAGCAGCGGTACTCCGGCTCGTTCCTCGGTCTGCTCTGGTCCTACGTGCAGCCGGCCGTGCAGTTCTCGGTCTACTTCTTCGTGATGGGGCTCATCCTCGGCATGCACAAGAACGTGCCGAACTTCCCGATCCACCTGTTCTCCGGGATGGTGATCGTCCACTACTTCACCGAGACGTTCTCCCAGGGGACCCGCTCGATCGTGCAGAACCGGCAGATCGTGCAGAAGATGTCGTTGCCCCGAGAGATGTTCCCGGTCTCGGCGATGATGGTGTCGGCGATCCACACCTTCCCGCAGCTGCTGATCTTGTGGGCCGGTGCCTTGATCACCGGCTGGACCCCGGACCCGGTGGGGCTGCTCGCCGGCTTCCTCGGGATCATGATCGTGGCGGTGTTCGGCACCGGGCTCGCGCTCATCTTCAGCGCCGGCAACGTGTTCTTCCGGGACTTCCAGAACATCGTCTCGACGTTCGCGCTTTTCATCCGGTGGACGGTGCCGATGATCTACCCGTTCTCCAGGCTGGCGACCAGCAGCCTGGCCGGGACGTGGGTCTACAAGGTCTACCTGATGAACCCGATCTCGATCGCGGTGCTGAACGTCCAGCGCTGCTTCTGGTCCTCCACGGTGAAGGACGTCCCGAACTTCAACCCCGACGGGTTCCCCAGCTTCCCGAGCCACCTGATCCTGCGCGGCATCATCATGCTCGCGGTCGCGGTGGTCTTCCTGGGCATCTGCCAGCTGGTCTTCAGCCGGTTCGAGGGCAAGCTCGCGGAGCGGCTCTGATGCCTGAGTCCATCGTCGTCGACCACGCCAGCAAGCGCTTCACGATGCGCTACCACCGCACGATCAAGGAGATCACGGTGGCGACCATGCGGCGCCAGCGGCTCAGCGACTCCTTCCTGGCCGTGAACGACGTCAGCTTCAAGATCGAGCAGGGCGAGTCCGTCGGGCTGATGGGGCTGAACGGATCGGGGAAGAGCACCCTGCTCAAGCTGATCTCCGGCGTGATGCGCCCGGACTCCGGCAAGGTGTACACCCGAGGCCGGATCGCGGGGCTGATCGCCACCGGCGCCGGCTTCCACCCCCAGCTGTCCGGGCGCGACAACGTCTTCCTGAACGCGGCCATCCTCGGTATGAGCGAGGCCGAGACCAAGCGGAAGTTAGACCAGATCATCGACTTCGCCGACATCGGCCGGTTCCTGGACACCCCGGTGGGGTACTACTCCTCGGGCATGTTCGCCAGGCTGGGCTTCGCGGTCGCGGTGCACGCCGACTCCGACATCTTCCTCGTCGACGAGGTGCTCGCGGTGGGCGACCGGCCGTTCAAGAAGAAGTGCATGGCCCGGATGAAGGAGGTCCGGGACGCCGGACAGACCATGGTCTACGTCAGCCACGCCGCGGCGTCGGTGCGCAACATGTGCGACCGGGTGCTGGTCCTCGAGAAGGGCGTGCTCGGCTTCGACGGGGACGCCGACGCGGCCATCAAGTACCTCAAGTACGACGACGACGACGAAGAGGAAGTCGGCTCCGAGGACATGGACGAGGGCATGGACGTGGACGAGGGGCTCGGCGCCGACATCTGACCCGCGCCACTCACGGCCTCGAATTACACACCTGGAGTTCGCCGCTTGTGCTTGCGCCGCGATGTTACTGATGTGACATTTGAGGCTCATGTGATTTGTCCCGAGTGCTGGAGCCTCTCGTCATGCACCACGTGAAGACCCGGTTGGTCGTCGCCTGCCAGCAGACGCTGGTGTGTGCCGCGGTGCTCGCAGTGGCCGCGCCAGCGGCGGAGGTGGTGAACCTCCAGATCGTGCCGCCCACCCGCCCGGCCGCGGCCGGCGCCCCATCCGAGGCGAGCGGGTCCCTGGTGGCCTCCCACCCGGTCGACCCCCGCGTGAAGGAGGTGCCGCTGCGCGGCACTGCCGGTGCGGCGCGCGTGGCGGGCAGCCCGCACCGTGCGGTGCTCAGCGCTCCCGTGCCGGTCTCCGGCTTCGCCACCGTCGGGGTGAGCTGGGACCCGGGGCAGGTGCGCGGGGAACGCATCCGGGTGCGGGTGCGCAGCCTCGATAAGGGTCGCTGGAGCCGCTGGCAGCCGGTGGACTACGACGCCAACGAAGGGCCGACGCCCGGCACCGCGGAGGCTGCCGGCGCCCGACCGGGGACCGACCCGATGCTGGTCGGCGACGTCGACAAGGTGCAGGTCGAGGTGTTCACGCCATCGGGCCGCGCGCCCCGCGGCATGCGGCTCGCCGTCATCGACCCCGGACGCACCACCGCGCCGGTCCGGCAGCGGCCGGCGATCGACACCGCGCGGCTCGCCTCGGCGGACACCACCGCCTCGTCCAGCCTCGTCACCCCGAAGCCGAAGATCTTCTCCAGGGCCCAGTGGGGCGCCGACGAGTCGATGCGCCAGCCCTCCTCGCTCAGCTACGGGGAGGTGCACGCGGCGTTCGTGCACCACACGGTGAACAGCAACCACTACACCCGTGCCCAGGTCCCCGCCATCATCCGGGGCATCTACGCCTACCACACCAAGACCCTGGGCTGGAGCGACATCGGCTACAACTTCCTCGTCGACCGCTTCGGCCGGATCTGGGAGGGACGGTACGGCGGCGTCGACAGGCCGGTCGTCGGAGCGCACACCTACGGCTACAACTACGTGTCCTTCGCGATGGCGGCCATCGGCAACTTCCAGAAGGCCCGCCCGTCCCGGGCGATCCTGCGCGCCTACGGCCGGCTGTTCGCCTGGAAGCTGAGCCTGCATGGGATCGACCCTGCGGCGATGAGCGTTTGGGTCAAGGACAGGTACCTGCCCGCCATCGACGGGCACCGCGACGTCTACCCCACCGAGTGCCCCGGCAAGTACCTCTATCGCAGGCTGCCCGCCATCCGGCGGCTCGCGGCTGCGCACCAGGTCCCGTTCACCAGCAGGCAGAAGACCACCAACCTGTCCGGCAGTCGCTGGCCCGACCTCGTGGTCCGCGACGCGACCACCCACGAGGTCTACGAGGTGCGCACCGGGGGCCAGGTCGGCTACCAGGCCGGGGTCCCCGCGCCGTCCGCCCTGGCCGGCACCGACCTGGTCACGGCCCCCGGAGACATGAACGGCGACCACGTCCCGGACCTGCTGGCCCGCGACTCCGCGTCCGGGCGGCTGTCTCTCTACCCGGGCAACGGTGAAGGCGGCTTCGGCGCCCCCACCATGGGCTCCACGAGGTTCGCCGGGATCGACCAGCTCACCGGTGTCGGCGACCTCAACCTGGACGGCAGCAACGACGTCGTGGGCCGCGACGCGGCTACCCAGCAGCTCTACCTGTACCCGGGCGACGGCGCGGGGCGCTACTCCCA
>Ga0308175_100003314_pt1 | contig 11134 bp, 9 predicted proteins | sample PhyCR1_3_FD_203893 | JGI IMG/M metagenome (GOLD analysis project Ga0308175, IMG submission 203893) | Soil microbial communities from UC Gill Tract Community Farm, Albany, California, United States - DLSLS.C.R1 | ecosystem: Environmental > Terrestrial > Soil > Agricultural land | place: USA... | reverse complement strand
CCTTAGCCGGTGCGGGGTCGATCGCCACTGCAGCCGAGGCGAAGCCGCCTGAGAGGAGACGCTGGGCGATCAGGCCGCCGAAGGAATGGCCGACGACGATCGGCTTCCGGTCAAGCTTGCCGATTTCGTGTGCGTGGTGTGCAAGCACATCGGCGATGCCGTGACCCGCAACCCGGTTGGGGTCGGCGCGGGTCTCGGCGACCGTGGGGGCATCGCCCGGCCACCCGACCGCGCGCGCCGAGTAACCCGACTCGTCGAACGCGTCGACCCAGGGGCCCCAAGAGTCTGCGTGGAGCCAAAGTCCGTGGACGAAGATGACTGGGGTACCGCCCGCCTCCATCGGCCAATCGTCTCACGCTGTAGAAGCCGAAGACAAGGAGCTCACAAGCTTCGATCAGGCGGCGATGGAACGAGAGTGGAACGCAGCCGGTGGGGACTAGGCGCCGGCTCCCACAACTGTCACGCCGGAGGCCGCGGATTTGAGTCCGTCGCTCCCCGCCCAGCCGAGCTGTGAACAGGGGAGCGCAAGGCAGCTCGGCTCCCGCGTGTATGACTCCGACCATGGGCTTCGCCGCGGCTGCCGGCCGTTACGAGGAGATGACGTACCGCCGCTGCGGGGCGAGTGGGCTGAAACTGCCCGCGATCAGCCTCGGGCTCTGGCAGAACTTCGGTCACGAGCGCCCGTTGGAAACGTCGCGCGCGATTCTCCGTCGCGCGTTCGACTCCGGGATCACCCACTTCGACCTCGCGAACAACTACGGGCCCCCCTACGGCTCGGCGGAGCAGGTGTTCGGCGAGGTGCTCCGTCTCGATCTCGCGCCGTCCCGCGACGAGCTCGTCATCTCGACGAAGGCGGGCTACGACATGTGGCCGGGGCCTTACGGCGAATGGGGCTCGCGCAAGTACCTGCTGGCCAGCCTCGACCAGAGCCTCAGCCGCATAGGGCTCGAGTACGTCGACATCTTCTACTCCCATCGCTTCGATCCCGAGACTCCGCTCGAAGAGACGATGGGCGCGCTCGCGACGGCGGTCAGCCAGGGGAAGGCGCTGTACGTGGGCATCTCGTCGTATTCGGCTGAGAAGACGCGCGAGGCGGAGGCGATCCTCCGCGACCTCGGCGTGCGCCTCCTCATTCACCAGCCGTCGTACTCGCTCCTCAACCGCTGGATCGAGACCGAGCTCCTGGACACGCTCGGCGACCTCGGAGTCGGCTGCATCTGCTTCTCGCCGCTCGCGCAGGGCATGCTCACCGATCGCTACCTCGGGGGCATCCCCGAGGGGTCGCGCGCGAGCCGCTCCGGCTCGATGTCCCCGGACCAGCTCAGCGAGGACACGATGGCGAAGGTACGCGCCTTGAACGAGATCGCCGAGCGTCGCGGCCAGACACTCGCGCAGCTCGCTCTTGCCTGGACCCTCCGGGACCCGCGGATGACCTCGGCACTGGTCGGGGCGAGCAGCGTCGAGCAGCTCGAGCAGAACCTCGGCGCGCTCCAGAAGCCGGACTTCACCCCCGCCGAGCTGGAGGAGATCGACCGGTACGCGACCGACAGCAGCATCAACATCTGGGCAGCCTCGAGCGAGAACTGAGGCCGGCGCCGCGTTAGTGGATCGCAGGGTCTAGGTTCGGCTCGGCACTCGGGAGATCGACGTCGGGAGAGCTCGTCGTCGGTTTGGTCGCCGTGACGCGGCCTCCCAGTGCGGCTACGGCGAGCGCTGCCAGCACGAGCAACGCGAGCGTCTTCGGCAGCCCTTCCTGATCGGCGAGAAGACCGATCAGCGGCGGACCGACGATGAAGCCCATGTAGCCGATCGTGAAGGTGGCGGCCAGTGAGGGACCGGGCGGATCGAGCCGGCCGGCCGCGCTGAAGAGCAGCGGCACGGCGTTCGCGATGCCGAGACCGCAGACGGCGAAGCCGATCACCGCGGGCACCGTCGCGCTGATCAGCAGCACGCCGCCGAGCGCGACCGCCACGAGCGCCATTCCGCCGCGGATCAGCGTCGCGGCGCCGAGCCGCTCATTCAGCAGATCGCCACCGAGGCGCGCGACGGCCATCCCGAGGGAGAAGCCGGTGAACGCAGTCGCCGCCGCCGCCGCGCTCGCGCCGGCGTCGTGACGGAGGTAGATCCCGCTCCAGTCGCCGATCGCGCCCTCCGTCATCATCGCCAGGAAACACAGTCCGCCGATCAGGAGCACGGCGCGCGAGGGCAGTGCGAACCCGCTCCTCGCCTCGGAATGCGCCGATGCGCTCCCCAGCCGCCTGGTGATCCACAACGCGGCCACCCAGAGAGCAACGCCGACGAGGAGGCTCTCCAGTCGCGGGTCGACTCCTGCCGCGGCGGTGATCGCTACTAGACCCGCCGCGAGGAACCCGCCCACGCTCCAGCCACCGTGCAGCGACGACATGATCGGGCGGCCCAGCTCGCGCTCGACGGCGACGCCGTGCGCGTTCATGGCGACGTCCATCGCCCCGCCGCTCGCCCCGAATACGAACAGGATCGCGGCGAGCGTGATCGCGTCTGGCGCCAGCAGCGGCAGCGGCAACATCAGGCAGAAGATCAGCGTGGCCGCGCGCGTGACCGAGACACTCGAACGGCCGTCGAGGATGTGGCCGGTCAGTGGCATGGAGACGAGCGCGCCCGCGGCGATGCACAGCAGGCACAACCCAAGCGTGGCCTTCGAGATCCCGAGGTGGTCCTGCAGCCACGGGATGTGCGCGACCCAGGTTCCCATCATCGCGCCGTTGATCGCGAAGACCGTGAACGTCGCGAGGCGCGGCGTCATACGGCCACCACGTCGATGCCGGCGCTCGTGCGCAAACGCTCCGCCGCTCGCCTGAAATGCAACTCCTCGGTGAACGCAACGAAGCACCGCAATTGGCGAAGCTCGACCGAACTGTCCATCGCGACGAATACTGCCCTCCCAGACCACCAACGCCACTCAGAGTCGGCGGAAAGCGCAGAATCCGTCTGAGGACGTCCCGCGTAATTCGACACAAGCGGTGATGAGAGAGGCGCGCCAACAAGTCGCCCACGCATTCTGGCTCCGCGAGCCGGGTTGCGGCGAGATCCGGCCGGTCGGGCTCCCCGAGCCGGGGCCCGGCGACGTCGTCGTGCGCACGGTCCGATCCGGAATCAGCCGCGGGACGGAGACCCTCGTGTTTCGCGGCGCCGTGCCGGCGGACCAGCGCACGAGGATGCGGGCGCCGTTCCAGGAGGGCGACTTTCCCGGCCCGGTCAAGTACGGCTACCTGAACGTCGGCGCCGTGGAGGAGGGGCCCGCCGAGCTGCGCGGTCGCACCGTCTTCTGCCTCTACCCGCACCAGACCGTGTACGTCGTGCCCGCCGGAGCGGTGTGCGTCGTGCCCGAGGAGGTTCCGCCCGCCCGAGCGGTGCTCGCAGGCACGGTCGAGACGGCCGTCAACGCGCTGTGGGACGCCGCTCCGGCCGTCGGCGACCGCGTCGCCGTCGTGGGCGGCGGGATGGTGGGCTGCTGCGTCGCCCGGCTCTTGCAGGGCTACCCGGCCGCGCAGGTCACGCTCGTCGACGTCGATCCCGGTCGCGCCGACGTCGCCTCGGCCCTCGGCGTCGACTTCGCCCTGCCGGACGACGCACCGGAAGGCCTCGATCTGGTCGTACACACGAGCGCGACGTCCGCGGGCCTCCAACGCTCGCTCGACCTGCTCGCCGCGGAGGGCGCCGTCGTCGATCTCAGCTGGTACGGCGACACGGAGGTCCGTCTCTCGCTGGGCGGGGCATTCCACGCCCGTCGCCTCACGATTCGCTCGAGCCAGGTCGGATCCGTCTCGCCGGCTCGCGTCGCGCGCCGCACCGCGGCCGATCGCCTGGCGCTTGCCCTCGACCTCTTGCGCGACCCGGCCTTCGACTCGTTGCTCACGGGCGAGTCACGCTTCGACGAGCTGCCCGAGGTCATGGCCCGGCTGGCCGCGGGAAGCCTGCCGGCGCTCTGCCATTCGATCACCTACGGAGAGGGATAGAGCGTGTACAGCGTGACCGTCCGGGATCACACGATGATCGCCCACAGCCTGCGCGGCGAGACCTTCGGGCCCGCCCAGAGGCTGCACGGGGCGACGTACTTCGTCGAGGCGACGTTCCGGCGCGCCGAGCTCGATTCCGACGGCGTCGTTCTCGACATCGGCCGCGCGGCCGAGGAGCTGCGGGCGGTGCTGGCAGAGCTCGACTACCGGAATCTCGACGACGAGCCGAGCCTCGCCGGCCTGAACACGACGACGGAGGCGCTGGCCCACCTGATCGCGGATCGGCTCGCAGAGCGCGTCCCCGCAGGGGAGCTCGACAGCCTCGTCGTCACGCTGCACGAGTCGCCCGTCGCTTCTGCGTCCTACGAGCGTCCGCTGTGACCGTCCACTTCGTCGTCCCCGCAGGCATCGACGACCCGGCACGGCCGAGCGGAGGAAACACCTACGACCGCCGGGTGCGCGACGGCCTCGCGGCCGCGGGCTGGGTGGTACACATGCAGGAGGTTTCCGGTGCGCAGGCTGCGCTCACGGACGTGCTCGCGCGAATCCCGGACGGTTCACTCGTCCTCCTCGACGGGCTCGTCGCCTCGCCCGCACCGGAGGTCCTCGTGCCGGAGTCGCGGCGCCTGCGGCTCGTCGCGCTCGTGCACATGCCGCTCGGACACGCGGAGCCGGACGAGCGGGAGGCTGCGGTGCTCTCGGCCGTCGCGTCCGTCGTGACCACCAGCGCGTGGACCCGGCAAGCCCTCCTCGACCTCTACGCACTGCCGGCCGAGCGCGTCCACGTGGCCGAGCCGGGTGTCGAGACCGCAGAACTCGCGCCCGGAACGGCGAGAGGCGACTCACTGCTCACCGTCGCCGCCGTCATCGCCGGCAAGGGCCACGACGTGCTGCTCGACGCGCTCGCGACCCTGAACCGTCGGCGCTGGCAGTGTCTCTGCGTCGGCACGCTCGAGCGCGACCCGGCCTACGTCGCGGCGCTGCGGCGCCGGGCCGTCGACCGCGGGGTGGACGGCCGCCTGCGCCTCTCGGGAGCACAGCCCGACGCGGACCTCTCCCGCAGCTACGGCGCGGCCGATCTGCTCGTGCTTCCCTCGCGCTCGGAGACGTACGGGATGGTCGTCACCGAGGCGCTTGCCCGCGGGCTGCCGGTCCTTGCCGCCGACGTCGGCGGCGTGCCCGAAGCGCTGGGGCACGGCGCAGACGGAACGCGGCCGGGAATGCTGGTGCCCCCCGACGACGCGGCTGCGCTCGGCGAAGCGCTGCGGGCCTGGCTCGAGGATCCCAGTCTCCGCCGTCGCCTGCGGCGGGCGGCGCGGGAGCGGCGGGAGACGCTCCCGGACTGGTCGGCGACCACGTCGGCCCTGGCAGACGTCCTGGCGAGCGCCGCATGAGAACGGTCGAGGCGATCCGCGTCAGCCCGGACTGGCTCGACCTGCGCGAGCGCGCGGACGCCGCGGCTCGTTCGTTGCCCCTCGTCGAGCAACTGCGCCGCAGGCTTACGGCCGACGGCCCGCTGCTCGTCCACGATCTCGCCTGCGGCACCGGCTCGATGGCCCGGTGGCTCGCCCCGTTCCTGCCCGGGCCTCAGCACTGGATCCTGCACGACCGCGACCCGGATCTCCTGGCGCTCGCGGGGGGCCTCGACGGTGCGGCCGGCGTCACGCACGAAACCCGGCTGTCCGACGTCACCCGGCTCGGCCGGGACGAGCTCGCCGGCGCCAGTCTCGTCACCGCCTCGGCATTGCTCGATCTGCTCACGGAGGACGAGTTGGCTGCGGTCGTCGACGCCTGCGCAGGCCCGGGGTGCCCAGTGCTGTTCGCTCTCTCCGTCACCGGTCGCGTGCAACTGCTCCCGGCTGACCCGCTCGACGCACGCGTGGCGGCTGCGTTCGACGCGCACCAGCGCCGCCCGACGCCGCGCGGGCGCCTGCTCGGGCCGGATGCGGTGGAAGCTGCGGTCGAGGGCTTCCGACGGCTGGGAGCCGAGGTCGGCGTGCGCCCGAGCCCCTGGCGGCTCGGCGCCGCCGAGAGCGACCTCGCGAGCGAGTGGCTCACCGGTTGGGTCGACGCCGCCTGCGAACAGGAGCCCGAGCTGATCTCCGACGCCGATCTCTACCGGCGCCGCCGACTGAGAGAGGCGGCAGCCGGGGCCCTCTCCGTCACCGTCGGCCACGCCGACCTGCTGGTGCTGCCGTGACGATCGTCGGCCGGTGGGCAGGCCCGGCGGTCGCGGTGGCCGTGCTCGGGATCGTGGTCAGGCGAATCGGCACCGGTCCGTTCGTCGACGGCCTCGAAGCCGTCGACGGGAGGGCTCTGTTGGCAGCGATGACCATCGGGTTCGTGACGATCGCCTGCTGTGCGTGGCGCTGGACAATCGTCGCGCGCGGGCTCGGCCTCCGCCTGTCGCTACCGGAGGCCGTCGCTGCCTACTACCGGGCCCTGTTCCTCAACGTCACGCTCCCCACCGGCGTCGCCGGCGACGTTCACCGCGGCGTCAGCCACGGCCGTGACGCGCACGACGTCGGCCGCGCACTCAGAGCAGTCGTCTGGGAGCGTGGAGCCGGCCAGGCCGTTCAGGCCGTACTGGCGATCTCGGTCCTGCTGGTGTTGCCGTCCCCCGTGCGCTCGGCCATGCCGTTCGTCGCCGTCGCGGCCGCGGCGCTCGTCGCCGGAATGGTGCTCGTGGGCCGGGTGCGAGTGGGCGGCGCAGATTCCCGGTGGATGCGGGCCCGGAACGCCGTGGTGAGCGACCTCCGCAGCGGAGTTCTGCACCGGAGCGCGCTGCCGGCGATCGTGCTCGCCTCGACCGTGGCGGTCCTCGGCTACGCGCTCCTCTTCCTCGTCGCCGCGCGGACGACCGGCGTGACGGCACCGATCTCCAAGCTCCTGCCGCTGGCCGTGCTCGCGACGCTGGCCATGGTGCTGCCGAGCATCGCCGGCTGGGGGCCGAGAGAGGGAGCCGCCGTCTGGGTGTTCTCAGCGGCCGGCCTCGGCGCGGCTGCCGGCGCCGCGACCGCCGTCGCGTACGGCGTGCTGGTGCTCGCGGCGTCCCTTCCCGGCGGAGTCGTTCTCGTCGTGGGATGGCTCCCCCGCCGGGCAGCCTTCCAGCCGAAAGGGGCCGCGGATGCGTGAGCGTCCCTACACGCTGCTCTCCTGCTGCGTGTCGATCGACGGTTACATCGGCAACGCCGCCTCGCGCCTTCTTCTGTCCAACGACGCGGACTTCGACCGGGTCGACGCCGTCCGTGCCTCCTGCGACGCGATCCTCGTCGGGGCCGAGACCGTGCGGGTCGACAACCCGCGTCTCCTGGTGCGCTCGCAGACCCGCCGCGCCGAGCGGGCGGCCCGCGGTCTACCGGCGTCGCCGATCAAGGTCACCGTGACCCGGAGGGCGGAGCTCGACGCACGCGCCGACTTCTTCAGGGCCGGTGACGCCGAGAAGCTCGTCTACTGCGCGAGCCCGGGAGTGGCGGACGCGCGCGAGCGGCTCGAGCCGCTCGCGACCGTCGTCGACGGCGGCGAGAGCGTGGAGATGCGCTCGCTCAGCAGCGACCTCGCCGGGCGGGGTGTCGAGCGCCTCATGGTCGAGGGCGGTGGCACCGTCCACACGCAGTTCCTCACCGAGGACATCGTCGACGAGCTCCAGCTGACCGTCGCGCCGATCTTCGTCGGGGACTCCGAGGCCGTCAGGTTCGTGCGCGACGGGGTTTTCCCCTGGAACCCGAGCCGCCGGGCGGAGCTCGTCGACGTCCGGCAACTCGGTGACGTCGTCCTCCTGCGGTATGCCCTCTCTTCGCGATTCGAGGACCCGTGAGCGAGAGCCTGCCAGCGGCGACGATCCGCACCCAGGTCGAGCTGCCGCTGCGATTCCCGGACGGATACGTGGTGGACGCGCGGGCGTTCAGCTTCGACGGGCTCGTCGACGGCCTGGAGCACCTTGCGTTCGCCCTCGGCGACTGCCTGGCACCGTTCCCCGCCGACGATCGCCATGTGCCGCTGATCCGCCTTCACAGCGAGTGCCTCACGGGCGACGTGTTCGGCAGCGAGCGGTGCGACTGCGGGCCGCAGCTGCGCGAGGCCGTCGAGCGCATCGCCGCTGCCGGCGGCTACCTCCTCTACCTGCGGCAGGAAGGCCGCGGCATCGGGCTCTACTCGAAGCTCGCGGCCTACGCGTTGCAGGACGCCGGCGCAGACACCTACGAGGCGAACCTCGCGCTGGGTCACGCCGAGGACGAGCGCAGCTATCTCGCGGCCGCCCAGATGCTGTACGCCCTCGGCTCGTCCAGGGTCGCCCTCCTCAGCAACAACCCCGACAAGGCTCGGCAGCTCCGGTCCTGGGGCGTGACCGTCGTCGAGCAGGTGCCGACCGGTGTCTACCTCTCGGACGCGAACCAGCGCTATCTGGAGACGAAGGCTCGCCGCGGGCGGCACACGCTCGACCTCCCGGGCGCGCTCAGTGGTCGAAGGCGTTGAGGAACCGGTTCCGGAAGGCACTCATGAGCCAGACCGGCGCCGTCGGACTCGGCAGCATCCCGTCGGTCCAGCCCCAGCCGGAGAGCCTGCGGATCACCCTCGGGTCGTGGGCGATGACCGTCAGCGGCACCTCGTGATTCGCCTGCGGGATGACCCTCGAGGGCTGGTGGTCTCCCAGCACGATCAGCACCGTGTTCTTGTTCCCGTAGCGCTCGATGAACGAGTACAGCGTGCGCAGTGAGTACCGAATCGACTTCGCGTATCCCTCCTGGGTGTCGGTGAGGCCGGTCCGGTCGATCGGTAGGTGGCTGAAGACCGAGCCGTTGCCGAGCCGGTTCCAGGAGATGAGCGGCGGAATACGCGTCCAGGGCTCGTGGCTCGACGTCGTGTCGATCTCGGCGAAGATCGGAGGGCGGTTCCGCTTGGCCAGGTCGCGCTGCTGCAGCGCCTGGAAGGCGTACTGGTCGGGCAGGTCCGAGAAGCCGAACTTCGGGCCGCGATACCCGAGGTTGTCGCGGTCCCAGATCTTCTCGTAGCGGTAGAACGACTTCCCCTCCGGCCAGGCGCCGTGTGTGGAGGGGACGTCGGCGACCGTCCTCCAGCCGGCGCGACGGAACGCGGCGGGGAGCGTGAGACGTTTGCTGGCGGTCAGCGACGAATAGCGGCCGGGGCTGTTGACCAAGGTTCCCGACTCCAGCGTGGCGTGGGCGAGCCAGCTTCCTCCGCCGAACGTCGACGACGTGATCCAGCCGCTGCGGGACGAGAACCCGTCGGCCTGCAGCTGCCGGGTGCCCGCGTTCACGATCTGGTCGACGGGCGGCGAGAACGACGTGCCCTGGACCGCCATCTGGCCGTAGCTCTCGACGAACACGAGCAGGACGTCCTTGCCGCGCAACCCCTTCAGGAGCCGGCCGGGGGGCACGTTGCCGTAGGGATCCCGGCGCGCGATCAGGGCTCTGAACCGAGCCTCGCTGCGGAAGTCCGCCCGCACGGCCTGGACCTCGCTGACCGCGAGGTGTGAGGCGCTCGTCGACGCGATCCCGGCACCCGAGACCTGGGCGCCGAACACCCAGCAGAGCCCCCAGACGGCGAGGAGCGCGCCGACCACCGGTAGCGAGCGGCGACGGTGACGGTTCGCGACCCGGGTCAACTGGCCGACGGCCAGCGCCGGCACGACGAGAGCGGCGAGACCGACCACGACGGCGGCTGCGATCGCAAGATCCTCGTCGCGGCTGCCGAACGTGTCGCGCACCGTTGCGAAACCGATCGAGAAGTAGCTCCAGTCCTCGACCGGGTTGAAGGTGCGGTCGAACGCGATGAAGAAGCCGAGGTCGAAGGCCTTGATCAGGACCAGCACGCCGAGCAGCGGCCCGATCACCCACGGCACGAGTCGTCGAGCGCGCGTCGGCAACACGAGGGCCAGGCCGACGACGACGAGTCCCTCGAGCGGGAGCCGCGCGAAGGCGCCCGGGGTGAGTTGCCACGGCCGGATCGGGAACACGAGCGTGAACCACACGATCGCCACGGCAAGCACGGTGAGGACGGCGGTCGTGGCCGGGTGCCGGACCGAGCCCGCAGCGGGGCGGGCGGGCGCCTCGTCCCGGTGCCGCCACAGCCACCAGACGTCGCGGCCGAACGACTCGGCGAGCAAGGTGAGCGCGACGACCAGCAGCACCCGGCTCACCGACAGCGGCGGAACCCCGGAAGCCGCGACCACCAGCGCGACCCCCTGCGCCGCCGTCACCGTCTTGCGCCAGTCGCGCCGCGGCAGCGGTGCTCGCAGCCACGGGAGCGCCCAGCCCGCCGCGAGAAACGCGTAACGCGCAAGGCCGATCAGGAGCACCCAGCCGCCGACAATCGGGGCGACCTCGATGCTGAGCACGAGGATGAGGAACGCATCGACCTCTCCGTCCAGCTTGGCGCCGAGCGCCGACTCCGTCCCCGTGCGCCGTGCGAGCCAGCCGTCGACGAAGTCGAGCGCGAGCGCGATCGAAGCGAGCGTCACCAAGGTCGCGGTCGCCACCGGGAGCTCGAAGGAAGCCGCGGTCAGCGCGGCGACACCCACCGCGAGCGTCGCGCGGGTCAGCGTGATCCAGCTGGCCCAGCCCAGACCCGCCGACGGATCGCGCCAGAGGGCGCGCGCGAGCGCCAGGTTCAGCGCCAGGCCGCTGGCAAGACCGACGAACCAGCCGGCGCCGCCGATTCCCACTGTCCGCGCAAGCACGGCCAGGAGCACGACGCTGCCCACGAGCCCGGCCAGCGGACCGACCTGCTTGCCGAGGTCGGGCAGCGGCTTCCGGCCCGCCCGCAGCGTTGCTCCCCGCTCGAGCATCCGAGGGACAATACGGTGACCGGCATGCAGCGGTTTGTCGACGTTTCGCGACGAGCGCAGGCGGCATTCGGCCCCGGCGAGTACGTCGAGCAGGAGAGCTTCGTTCGTGCGTCCGAGATCCGGAAGCTGGCGGAGCAGGCAGCCGTCGGCCGGGGCGTCTCCGTGCTCGACCTCTGCTGCGGAGTCGGCGGCCCGGGCCGCTTCCTGACGCGGGAACTCGGCTGCGACTACCTCGGCGTGGATGCAAGCGCGAACGCTGTGGCCATCGCCCGCGAGCGCGCGGGCGACCTGCCCTGCCGCTTCGAGGTCGCGGAGATTCCGCCGCTGCCGC
>Ga0308175_100003312_pt1 | contig 11140 bp, 6 predicted proteins | sample PhyCR1_3_FD_203893 | JGI IMG/M metagenome (GOLD analysis project Ga0308175, IMG submission 203893) | Soil microbial communities from UC Gill Tract Community Farm, Albany, California, United States - DLSLS.C.R1 | ecosystem: Environmental > Terrestrial > Soil > Agricultural land | place: USA... | reverse complement strand
ATCTCCGCGCAGACACGACAGGATGCCGGCACGCAGACGTCGATCGACTACGCGCTCGACACCAAGCGCGCGCGCACCGAGGTGCGCGGGAAGTCGCTGCAGGCGGAGCTCGTGCACGGGCTGATCGCGAGCGCGGCCGCTGACGACAGCACCGACGCGCAGATCGGTCGCACGCTCTTTCGTCTGCTCATCCCGCTCGAGGTCACGCCCTTCCTCACCGGAACCACCGAGATGCTGCTCGAGGTGGACGCGGGCACCGCGGGCATTCCGTGGGAGCTGCTCGACGTGCCGAGCGGCGGCGGCGACGATCGGCCCTGGGCGCTCCGGAGCAAGCTGCTGCGCAAGCTGCGCACTCGGCAGTCGCGCGAGCAGCCGGTGGACGCCGACGCCGGGGCCAGCGTGCTGGTGATCGGGGAGCCCGCGGCCGACGAGAAGATCTATCCGCGCCTGGTTGGCGCGCGGCTCGAGGCCGCGGCCGTGGCGGACTGTCTCGTCGGAGGGCTGGGCAAGGAGTCGGTTCACTCGCTCATCAGCCCGGAGGATCCAGCGCAGAAGGGACCCGACGCGCGCGCGGTGCTCAACGCGCTGATGGAGCGCGCGTGGCGCGTCGTGCACGTCGCCGGGCATGGTGAGCCGCCGAGCGAGCACGGGCCTGGAGGCGTCGTGCTGTCGAACGACACCTTTCTGGGGCCGAGCGAGATCGAGAGCATGCCGGTCGTCCCCGAGCTCGTCTTCGTGAACTGCTGCTTTCTGGCACAGCGACCGGGCGACCAGTTGCTGGCCGAGCCGCGTCCGCTCGACGATCCCGCGCGCTTCGCGTCGACCGTCGCCGATCGGCTGATCGCGATCGGCGTGCGATGCGTCGTCGCGGCCGGTTGGGCCGTGAGTGACGACGCGGCATGCGCGTTCGCGACCACTTTCTACGACGCGCTGGTGCGCGGGCGCCGCTTCATGGACGCGGTGGACGAGGCGCGATGCGCGGCGTACAAGATCGGCGGCAACACGTGGGCCGCCTACCAGTGCTACGGCGACCCGGACTGGACGCTGCGGCGCGACGCAGGAGGTGCGCATCGCGCGGCGCTGTCGCTTGAAGAGGAGTTCGAGGTCGTCGCGTCTCCATCCACTCTGCAGCTCGCGCTCGAAACGTTGGAGGTACAGACCGTCTTCCAGAAGCGCGCTCGCGACGGGCAGATCGCGAAGCTCGAGTTTCTGGAGACGCGCTATGGAGAGCACTGGGCCGGCGATGGGGCGACCGCGGAAGCGTTCGGCCGAGCGTGGAAGGCGGTCGGCGATCGGACGCGTGCGATCGACTGGCTCACGCGCGCCGTCGCCGCGCTGGACAGCTCGGCGTCGCTGCGTGCGATGGAACAGATCGGCGAGCTGCGAGCGGCCGACGCATGGGCCACGCTCGTGATGGCTCGCGTCGCGCCCGACGAGGAGCGCGGCGCCGCGTTGAAGGACGCGCGCGACGCGATCACCGGCGTGGCCGACCTGCTGGGTCGGTTGAGCGAGCTTCATCCAACGTCCACGCGTGAGGCGCTCGTCGGCTCGGCGTTCAAGCGGCTTGCGGTGATCGAGGAGATGGCGGGCGCCACCGACGCCGCACGCGCAGCGGCGGCTTCGATGGCGAAGCACTACGCGGAAGCCGAGCGGCTCGGGCGCAAGGACGAGGAGGACGACGTCTTCTATCCCACGCTGAATCGCATGGCGGCGGAGCTGGTGCTGGGATTCGGCGGAACGACGCCGAAAGGACTCTCGGCGAAGGAGATCGCGGCGGTGCGCGAGGAGCTCGACACGCGAGCGAAGAGCGACCCGGATTTCTGGACCTACGCCGACGACGCGATCGTCGCGCTGCTCGAAGCGCTTTCCGCGGGACGGCTCGCCGAGCACGGTGCGGCGATCGAAGCGCAGCTCGAGACGCTCGCGTCGCACGTGAGTGCCGAGGATCTGTGGCGCTCGGTGCTCGATCAGGCCGAGTTCGTGCTCCTTCCTTATGTGTCGACGGCGAGCGCGGACGACCGGGACGCCGCGCGCGGACTGCTGGCTCGGCTCGAGCAGTTGGCGGGACTCGGCAAGTGACCGGCGTCGCGCGGACATCGTGGTGTCGAGCGACGAGCACACGCGTCTCCAGTGGTTTCCGCTCGGCGAGCTCGACGCCATCGCGATGCCCGATGGGTATCGACGCTCCGTGCGGACCTGGGCCGCACGTGTGCATGCGGGTACGAGCGCGGACGTCTGAGTATTCTTGGAGGGACGACGTCTGCCGCTCATGTTCGTCCTCCGTCGCGCGACCCACCGCGGATCGGAATCATCCATGGCCACCCTGCCCCGCCTGCTCACGGCGCTCGTCATCATCGGTCTCATCAGCGAGCCGGCTTCGGTCGTCGGTGCACAGGCGCCGAGCGCACCCGAGGTGCTGTTGCGTCTCGACGACGTCGGGATGAACCACTCGGTGAACGGCGCGATCGCGAAAGTTGCGGCGACCGGAATGCCCTTCTCCGTGTCGGTGCTCTTCGCCTGCCCGTGGTATCAGGAGGCAGTGGAGATCCTGCGCGCCAACCCGCAGGTGGCGGTCGGCGTGCATCTCGCGCTCAACTCGGAGTGGCGCAACTACCGCTGGGGCCCGGTACTCGGCAAGGGCGGCGTCCCGTCGCTGGTCGACAGCGTGGGCTATCTGCGTCCGTCGCGCGAGGAGTTCCTGAAGAGCAGGTACGACCTCGGCGAAGTCGAGCGGGAGCTCAGCGCGCAGGTGGATCGTGCGATGATGTCCGGGCTCAAGATCTCGTACGTCGACGCGCACATGGGAACCGCCGAAGCGACACCCGAGCTGCGCGCGGTGGTCGAGCGTGTGGCGGCGAAGTACAAGCTCGGCATCTCGACGTACTTCGGAGAGTCGTACAAGACGATGTGGGGGGTGCCCGTCGCGCAGAAGAAGAGCGAGCTGCTGGCGCACCTGGCGAATCCCAAGCGCGACCAGGTGAACCTGATCGAGATCCACGTGGCCGAGCGATCGCCGGAGATGTCGGTGATCGTGGACATGAATGCGCCGTCGCAGAATGCGCCCGATGCCGGCGTGATGGCGCACCGGAGCGCGGAGCTCGAGATGGTGACGTCACCCGAGCTGTCCGAGCTCGTCCGGTCGGGAAAGATCAAGCTGGTGACGTACCGGACGCTCGTCGACCGATCGGGTCCCGTGTCGTCGCTGCCGAGGCCGTGACGCGGGTGCAGCTGCCGCCGTCTTCCAGGATGACTTCGGGAATGAAGCGCGAGGCGCTCGCGTGGTGGCGGGACGACGCGGTGCTGACGCGCTTCGTGTGCGACATCATCGCGTCGGAGCTCACCCATGCGCGCGCCGGTTCGGCGTCGCTCCCGCCGACGCCGTGGGACGCACAGATGCACCTCCCCCGCGACCTCGGCCTGGACTCGGCGGAGCTGATCGGTGCCGCCACCGCGCTCACCGAGTCGATCCATCTGCACGAGACGGGCATCGAGGACCGGCTCCTCCTGCGTCAGACGGTCGACGAGTGGGTCGCGACGGCGCGCGCCGGCCTCGCGAACTTCTCGTCGTCGATGACGTTCCGCACGTCGGGCAGCCAGGGCGATCCCAAGCGGTGCACCCACGAGCTGGCGACCCTGTGGCAGGAGGTCGACGCACTGGCGCCGCTCTTCGCGGGACGCAAGCGAGTGCTCTTCGCCGTGCGGTCGCACCACATCTACGGCTTCCTGTTCACCGTGCTGCTCCCGCGAGCGCTCGGGCTCGCCGGCGCGAGCCTGGTGGACATCCGCAATCGCCAACTGATCTCGCTCCGCGAACAGCTGCGCGACGGGGATCTCGTGATCGGCCATCCGGAGTTCTGGCGCTCGGTCGCGAAGGTCGGGGCGATCCCGTTCGGCGTCGTCGGCGTGACGTCCACGGCGCACTGTCCGGGCGAGGTCGCGCGCCAGCTCTCACGCGCTGGGCTCGACTCGCTGGTGCAGATCTATGGCAGCACCGAGACGGCGGGCGTCGGGATGCGGACGGATCCAGAGGAGCCGTACGCGCTGCTCCCCTTCTGGGAGCGGACGGCTGACGACGACGACGTGCTGGTGCGTCGCACGCCGGCCGGCGCGCTCGTTCCGTATCCGCTCCAGGACACACTCGAGTGGAGTGGAGCGCGGCACTTCCGGCCGGCGGGGCGGATCGGTCAGGCCATTCGCGTTGCCGGCGTGGACGTCTTCCCCGATTCGGTTCGTCGAACGTTGATGGAGCATCCCGCGGTGCTCGACGCCGCGGTGCGGCGCATGCGGCCCGACGACGCCAGCCGGCTCAAGGCGTTCGTCGTGCTCCGTGGCGGCTTCGATGGCGACGACGCGCTGCGCACGGAGCTGGAGGCGTGGGCGGAGACGCACCTCTCCGCCCCCGCGCGTCCACGCGCCTACGCGTTCGGCGCCACGCTCCCGCGCGACGCGGCCGGCAAGCTCACCGATTGGCGCGTGGAGTCGGAAAGCTCGGCCGATCGCTGATCGGCGAGCGACTCGGCTCACCGCTTCGCGTAGGTCCGGCTGAATCCGTTGCGGGAGTTCGTTACGGTAAAGCTGCCGTCCTGCCGCGCCGAGATCTTGATCCAGTGAGCGGGCGTGTGCGCGGGGTCGCTGCGTGGACCGGCGTTGGCGCCGGCCGCCGGGTTCAGCACGTTGGCGATCGTCGCGAGGCTGTCGACGTTGGCGATGAACACGCCTGGCGCGTTGTGCTCGATGCCGCCGGCGTACGACCAGTGCAGCGTCCAGATGTCCTCGAGCCCGGGTGAGGAGCGGAGCGTCGCGAACGTCGCCGGGTCGCCCCCCTTTCGCGTGCCGTTCTGCATGACGGCCACCCGTGGCTGCACCGCATGCACGAGCACCGGCGAGCCCGAGCGATCCAGCCCGTGATGGGTGACGAGATACAGATCGACGGTGCCGAGCATGTTGCGCGGACAGACCAGATCGAACTCGTTGTTCCAGAGCAGATCGCCAAGGTCGAGGATGCGGAAGCGGCCGAAGCCGATCACGCTGCCGACCGACTGGCTGTTGTCGTCGGGGGAAGCCGAATCGGGCTTCCGCTGGAAGCCGCTGCACGCCGGGTTCGTCTGTCCTCCACCGGCGAGCGGGACTCTGATCGGCTTCGCCGCCGAGATCACGATGCGCCAGTCGAGCCCGCGCACCGGCACGCGGTCGCCGGGCTTCAGCACGGTGTGCTTGGCCTTGGACCAGAGTGCCTCGTACGCGGTCTGGAACCCTTTCACCTGCTCGTTCGGCTCGATGTTCGGCCCGTGATCCAGGAAGTGCGCGATCGGCACCTTGGCGGCGAGGGCGGTCAACCCGCCGACGTGATCCTGGTGATAGTGGGTGCTGATCAGGTAATCGATCTTCTTCACGCCGGCGACGCCGATCACCTCCAGGATGCGCGAGAGGTCGCGCTCGCCCGGATTGCCGGTGTCCTCGAGCACCGTCTCGCCCGACGGCGTCACGAAGAGCGTCGCCTTCCCGCCCTCGGTGTCGGCGATGTAGATGTCGAGCGTCTTCGACGGTGCGCCCTGCGCGCGCAGCGGCGCGGCGGCGAACAACGAGGCCAGCAGGGCGATCGAGAGAGTGCGGCGATCCATCGTGGTCGGTCTCCTTGGCTGGGCGGTCGGCGAGAGTGCGACAATGTACCGCACCGGCGCGACGCTTGGCGACGTGGTGGGCGCGTGCCCTGTCCGAGGCTGCGCTCGACGAACAGATTGGCGATTCGCCATCGACCCGCACCGCCACGCCATCGACATGCCGAGCACGATCCGCCGACTGGGCACAGCCACGACCCTGCTGCTCCTCTCGCTTCTCGCCGCGACCGCGTGCACGACGCAGGAGGCGAGCGCCGACCCTGGCGCCGCCTCCGGGATCGACTCGTTGAACGCGCGCCTCGAGAACGTGTACCGCGCGAAAGACCCGCGCGCCTACACCGCGCTGTTCACCGACAGCGCGATGTTCGAGTGGCCCGCGGCACCGACGGTGCGCGGGAAGCCGGCGCTGCAGGCGATGGCGACCGAGCTCTGGCCACCCCTGGTAGACCTCCAGCTCAGGATCGTCGCCGGCACTCGGCGCCTGGCGCCCGAGCATGCGACGGAGTTCGGTGGGTTTGAGGAATCGTGGCGCGACAGTACGGGCGCGCGCGTCACGGAGTACGGACGGTACGCCGCGCTCTTCGCGCGCGGGAAGGACGGTGGCTGGCTGATCGACCGCTGGTTCGGCTTCTCGGACTCGACGCACACGACACCAGCAGCGAAGTAGACGTTCAGGCGCGCGCCGCGACTTCCAGTCCGCGACGGCGCGCTCGCATTCCCGAACTCGAGGTCGTCGCGATCGACATGAGCTCCGCGAAACCCAGCGCCTTCAATGACGCAGTCGCCCAGGTGTACGACCGCTTCATGGTCCCCCTGATCTTCGAGCCGTATGCCGCCGAGCTGGCGACGCGTCTCGCGTCGATGCCGGTGCGCCGCGTGCTGGAGATCGCGGCGGGAACCGGCGTGGCGACGCGTGCGATGGCGTCGGCGTTGCCGGCCGACGTCTCGATCACCGCGACGGATCTGAGCCCGGCGATGCTCGCGCGCGCCGAGGCCGTCGGCACGTCGCGCCCCGTCGAGTGGCGCATGGCGGATGCGATGGCGCTTCCCTTCGGCGATGCGGAGTTCGACGTGGTCGTGTGCCAGTTCGGCGCGATGTTCTTCCCCGACAGGCGGAAGGCCTTCGCCGAGGTCCGCCGCGTGCTCGGCGAGCGAGGCCTCTTCCTGTTCGCGGTATGGGACCGGATCGAGGAGAACGAGATCGCCGACACGATCGAGAACGCACTCGAGTCTCTCTTCCCGGACGATCCGCCGCGCTTCATGAGCCGGTTGCCACACGGGTACTTCGAGAGGGAGACGATCGCGGGCGATCTCGCGCCGCCGGCGGTTTCGCCGGCGCAGAGTTCGAGACGGTCTCCGCCCGCAGCCGCGCGCCGTCGGCGCGAGAGCCGGCGATCGCGTACTGCCAGGGCACTCCATGGCGCGGCGAGATCGAGGCTCGTGCGACGCGGCCGTTGAGCGAGGTGACCGACATCGCTGAGCGGGAGATCGCTCGGCGCTTCGGGGCGGGACCGATCGACGCGAAGATCCAGGCGCTCGTAGTGACGGCCGGCCGGTGATGTCGCTCGACGACGCCCGGTCCGCGGCCCGGTCCCTCGCGCAATGCGTCGTCCGGCGGTAGCGTCCCTCTCGCTCGCCCCCGCCACCAGCTCGAAAGGAAGACCTCACATGCCCGAAGCCCCCGCGGAGTCGCCCACCCCACGGGCGAAGCGTCGCGTCGCCATCCTCGGCGGCGGCTGCGGCGGCATGGCAGCCGCGTGGGGGCTCGCCAACTCCCCGATCGCCGATCAGCTCGAGATCACGATCTATCAGCTCGGCTGGCGACTCGGCGGCAAGGGCGCGAGCGGGCGCAACGCGGCCATCGCGAACCGGATCGAGGAGCACGGGCTCCACATTTGGGGCGGGATGTACGAGAACGCGTTCGCCATCATGCGGCAGGTGTACGGCCAGATCGCGCGGCCCAAGGGCGCACCGCTCTCGGTGTGGTACGACCCGAAGCAGCCCGAGTGCAGCGCGTTCCTGCCGCACGACAACACCACGCTCGCCGAGTTTTACGGTGGCACCTGGCTCCCGTGGAACCTCGATGTGCCGCACGACGACGACGTGCCCGGCGACGGCCGACTTCTCCCCCCGCTGCGCGACTATCTCGCGCTCATCGTCGACCTCATCGAGGAGCTGTTGTTCGGCGACGAGCAGCCATGGCAGAAGCAGCCGGCACCGGCGCGCATCTCACAGACTCCGCTGGAGCGCCTGGCCGACGCAGCGCGCGACGTCACCGAAGAGGTCGCGCGGCAGGCGGCGCGCATCGCGTTCCGCGTCGCGGGGCACCACCACGTGACGCGCGCGCGCGCAGGCATCGCCGCACTCCCTCGCGATCCGGCGCAGCACACGGCGCAGCACCGTGCCGCGGTGCACGCTCCGATCGGCGAGCTCGACGCCCTCTTCCAGAAGTTCTTCGGCAACTGGCTCGACGATCATCCCGGGCTGCGCCGAGTGTACATGATCCTCAACCTCGGCTACGCGGTGACGCGCGGCGTGTTGGAGGACGGGATCCTCCAGCACGGCATCGACGTGATCGACGACATGGAGTTTCGCGCGTGGCTCGCGAAGCACGGCGCGTCGCCGATCACGCTCGACGGAGCGGTGGTGCGCGCCTGGCACGACTTCTTCTTCGCCTTCCTCGATGGCGACGGGACGCGACCGAGCTTCTCGGCCGCGTCGGGGCTGCGCACGTTGTTCCGCTATGCGTTCACCTATCGCGGCGCCTTCTTCTGGAAGATGCAGGCCGGGATGGGGGACACGATCTTCGCGCCGATGTACGAAGCGCTGCGGCAGCGCGGCGTGCGCTTCGAGTTCTTCCATCGCATCGAGCAGCTCGGCCTCGGCACGGCGAGCGATGGTTCATCCGTCGTGCAGACGATCTCGCTGTCGCGCCAGGTCGACCTCGCCCCCCATGTGACGGAGTACGATCCACTCACGATGGTGGAAGGGGTGAAGAGCTGGCCGTCCGAGCCGCTGTACGCGCAGATCGACCCCGCACAGTCGGCGCGACTGCAGAGCGAGGACATCGACCTCGAGTCGTGGTGGACGTCGTGGCAGTCCACTCCCCTGCCGCCGCTCGAGCGCGGCACCGACTTCGACGACGTCATCCTCGCGATCCCGCCGGCCGCAGCGGCTCATCTCACGGGCGCACTGGCCGAGCGATCCGAGAAGTGGCGCACGATGCTGGAGCAGCTCGCGAGCTGCCAGACCTTCGCCGTGCAGGTCTGGCTCAAGCCGCCGCTCGACGAGCTCGGATGGCCGCATGGATCGACGGTGGGGACACTGTTCGCCAACCCGCTCAACACGTGGGCGAACATGGATCAGCTGCTGAAGCGCGAGTCGTGGGCGGGACGTGCGCATCCGCCGAAGTCGGTGGTGTATTTCTGCGGCACGATGACCGACGCGATCGAGATCCCGCCGTTCGCCGATCACGGATTCCCCGACGCGCAGCACGCGCGCGCACGTGAGAGCGCCGTGACCTGGCTCGACACCAACCTCGGCCCGCTCTATCCGGCGGCGTGCGAGCCCGGGATGTCGCAGCTCAAGTGGAGCGTGCTCGATCGCGGGCTCGGCGAGAAGGGAGAGGAGCGCTTCGACCAGCAGTACTGGCGCCTCAACATCGATCCGAGCGAGCGTTACGTGCTCGCGCTGCCGGGTGGCGTGAAGTATCGGATGCGCGCGCACGAGTCCGGGTTCGGCAACCTGTATCTCGCCGGTGACTGGCTGCGGACCGGGATCAACGCCGGCTGCGTGGAGGCCGCGGTGATGGGCGGGCTGCAGGCGTCGCAGGCGATCAGTGGTTTTCCGAAGGTGATCGTCGGGGATGATCTCTAGGTGGATGATCTCTAGGTGGATGATCTCTAGCTCTCGGAGCAGCGGGTCGCTGATTGCCGCGGATCGCTTTGCCCCGAAACAGCGGGAACGCGGATTGGCGCGGATCACGCGGACACTGCCGGATTCCCACTACCGGCAGGTTGGTCCCGATGTCATCCCGAGCGGAGCGCGCAGCGCGAAGTCGAGGGATCTGCACCTCGGCCCTGCCGCTCGATCACTGATCGACGCGGAGAGGGCCGAGAAACGCGGAAATCGCGGAGAACCGCAACGACAAAGGCTTTGAATGGTCCGGGGCCGAGATCTCTCCACCGCACCTTCCACAATTCCAGGCCGGCATTCGGTAGAGCTCGACCCGGCGGTAGTGGGAATCCGGCCGTGTCCGCGTGATCCGCGCCAATCCGCGTTCCCGCTGTTGCAAAGGCAAGTGATCCGTTCCCCACTGTTGAAGAGAACGAGTGATATGTCGCGCGGAAGTACGGATCACCCAACAGGCGTGTACGCCATGACGGCATCGGCCGCCTGGTTGCCACCGAGTATCGCGCCCTCCACGCTGCCGATCTCGTAGCCGTTCTTGATCCAGTCCCCGGCGAGCGCGAGGTTCGCGTATCCCGACTCGTTGGCGCGAAGCCGATACTGGAGCGTCCCGGCGTGGATCTGCGTGTACGCCTCCACCGGGCCGACGTTCACACGGATCGATTGCGTCGAGAGAAGGTCGGCGCCTTTCAATCCTTCGTCGAGCGCGACGAGCTTCGACCAGTCGAGCCCGACGGGATTCGACGGATGCGTCGCGTCAGGCCAGAGCGAGCCGACGAACGAGCGACAGAAGCGCGTCGCATTCTCGACCGCCGCGACGGCGCGCTGCGCGGGATATCCGATGTCGTCCGGGCCGGGATACACCGGTGGCGCGCCGGCGAATGCGCCGAACAGGGTCGCGATGCCGCCCGGTGTCTTGTTCGCCGGCCACGTCTCCGCGGCGATGAGCTGCGCCGCGTCTTCCCAGGTGGCGAGCGGCTGGTAGTAGCCCGACAGGACCGCCTGCCCGTACGGCCACCCCATCTCCTTCACGTTCGGGAAGAGCCAGAGCCGGAGCGACTGCGTCTCCGTCGTGCCGAGGTTCAGCATGCTCTTCCACGCGGCCTTCTGGTCGATCAGCTTCGCGCAGTACCAGCGCGTCGTCGCGACGGGCATCGCGTACACGGCGACGTCGAAGTCGGTGCCGCGTTGCAGCTGGTGCTCGGCGCCGACCTTCGGCGCGTAGAACGACAGCAGATCGTTCGGGCCCATCACCGGCATCGCGATCTGATCGGCCAGCGGCTCGTCCGGCCAGACGGGGCGACCATTCGGCAGCGTCATGAACGGCTGATAAGACGCCGGGTCGCCACCCTTCAGGTTGATCTGCCGCTCGACGGTGATCGTATCGATCGTCGTGCCGTCAGCCGAAGGAACGAGATCGCGCACTCGATGGAAGTACATGAACTTCACACCGCGATTCACGAGCACCTGGTACAACGGCGCGATGATCGAGTCGCCGACCTCGTAGCTGAGCTGGAACGCGATCGAGCCCTCGTAGGTGAGCGCGATCCGCAGGATGCCGCGCAGCCCCATGCCCGCCGACATGTCCGGCCGGTCGATGTCGCCGTCCGCAT
>Ga0308175_100003311_pt1 | contig 11143 bp, 11 predicted proteins | sample PhyCR1_3_FD_203893 | JGI IMG/M metagenome (GOLD analysis project Ga0308175, IMG submission 203893) | Soil microbial communities from UC Gill Tract Community Farm, Albany, California, United States - DLSLS.C.R1 | ecosystem: Environmental > Terrestrial > Soil > Agricultural land | place: USA... | reverse complement strand
CCGCCAGAACTATCACGACCTGCACGTGCGCTTCATGGGCCCGGCCGACGTGCCGGCGTTCAACCGCAAGGTCTTCGCGGCGCTGAAGCCCGGCGGCGTGTTCGTGATCATCGACCACGTGGCCCCGGCCGGCATGGACGTGGACGCCGCCTCCAACCGCCTGCACCGCATCGACCCGGCGACGGTGAAGGCCGAGGTGGAAGCCGCGGGATTCAAGTTCGACGGCGAGAGCAAGGTGCTGGCCGATCCCACCGACGACCACACCCACATGGTCCTGGAGACCGCGATCCTCGGGAAGACCGACCAGTTCCTCTACCGGTTCCGCAAGCCGAAGTAGCGGCGAGACCTGCTGGAGTCCTATCGCGCGCTCGCGGAATTATATTCGTGAAGATAATGAATTTGCGTAACTTTCCGACTTGAACGCAAATTCGAGCCGCAGCGCGGCTGGAGCAAGGTGAAGAAAATGACCAAGACGATTGTCTTTGCCCTGTTCCTCGCCGCTTCCTCGCTTTCGTTTGACGCACGCGCCCAGGAACAGCGCGGGTACAGCTACGGCCCGGTCACCGAGGTGGACTACATCCACGTCGAGTATGGGCACTTTGCCGAGTACATGGCGTGGGTGACATCGACGTGGGCGCCGACCATGGAAGCGGCGAAGAAAGCCGGGCTGATCATCGGCTATAAGGTCTTCCAGGCCGCTCCAAAATCACCGGATGACGCCAACGTCTATCTAGAGATTACCTTCAGGAACATGGCGGCTTACGCCGGGGACATCGGCGATCAGGCCGATGCGTTTGAGGCCGTGGCGGAAAAGGTCATCTGCAGCAGCGCGTGTCAGGACCAGGCCAGAGTGCACCGCAACGAGATCAGAAAGGTCCTGGGCACGGAAGGGACGCGCGAACTTGTTCTGAAGTGAGCACAGAGAGGCGGGCGGAACCTACCGCCTCACCGAAGCCTGGTCCTGTTTGCGTCCCGCGGCCTCGGCGTCTTCTGCGCGGGCCCCGGAGAGGATGTTCGCCAGGCCATAGTTGCCTTCGTGGCAGGCGTATTCGTACATCTGGCCCCCACGCACGAACTCGTATTCACCGCCCCAGGGCTTGTCCCACATGGTCGGGTCGGCGATCTCGAAGCGGTAGTTCATGCGCTTGGGCGAGACCATGGTGAAGCGTTCGATCACCTTCAGGTTTTCCCAGGCGCCCCGAAACGCCTGGCTTTCCGGCAGGTTCGTCGTTTCCACCACCAGGGTGTCGCCCTCCCACCAGCCGATCGAGTCGCCGAACCAGGGCCTCAAGCCGTCCGTGCGGTGGGTGGAATGCAGCCGGATGATCCGCGCGTCGTGGATCATCTCGGTGACGATGGCGATGTGGTCGGGCGCCATCTGAAAGAGGTAGTTGTTGTTGTAGAGCCCGTGGAACATCGGCGGGCTGGGCCGCACGATGACGCACTGTTCGGCGAGGCCGCGGGTTTCGGGGTTGTCGTTCTGCGGACCGCGGTTGCGTTCGGCCGCGCTCAAGCCTTCCCCAGCGCCTTCGCCCACCGCCAAGCGAGCGCGACGCTCGCGCTCGGCCGCGGTCTCTTGGCGCTTGGCTTTCGGATATTGGCCGTCCGGCGTGGTGAGGAGCGAGGTGCGCGGCTGGCCGTTGACCCGCATCACCCTGTCGCCGGGCGCCGTCCAGCCGGCGTCGTAGTTGCAGACCTGGGCCGCGCCCGAGCGCCCGCCCGAGCAGGTATCGCCCGCCTCGATGTCCTTGATGGTGGCGCCCGCCTTGGTGGGCGCGTTGGCGCGGGCGAGCAGGTTGTCGTTGGCGCCCTCGATGATGCGGGCTTCCGGTTCGGTCAGGACCAGCCGGGCGCCGAACGCCGGCGCGCGGTTGATGCCGGTGATCGTCTCGTTGTTCCACACCCCACCGAAGTCGGGCTTGCCGTTGAAGCGCGGCGGTGAGAAGCCGGGCGCCACCCGCGGTCCGAGGATCGGCGCCGGCGCGGCCACCGCCTCCAGCGACCCTCGCGCACCCTCGACACGGTCGGTGCCGGGCCGAAGCTTGAGGTCTTGGGGCCCAAGGTCCTGGGCCAGGGCCGGGCTGGCCGCGAGGCAGGCGGCGGCGATCAGCAACAAGCCCGTGAAGGTGCGCGACGCCATGTCCCAGATCCTCCCCGCGTCCCGCGCTGGCGCGAACCCGCGCAGCCGCGGAACCAACCGGAGAACGAGAGTAGCGCAAACAGCGGGACAGGTCAGGCCGGCGCGAAATCGGCGCGGGACTGTCGACTGAGTGGGCCGGCGCGCGTCTTCCAGGCGAAGGGCCAATCAGAGGAGCCTCCCCATGATCACCATTTCCGCTTTCCGCTGGGTGCCGCCGTTCGCCCGCGGCCAGGTGCGCGACCTGCGCGTGCGCTGGGCGCTGGAGGAAGCGGGGCTGCCGTACGACGTGCGCCTGCTGTCGTTCGGCGACGGCGACAAGCCGCAGTACCGGGCCCTGCAGCCCTTCGGCCAGGTGCCGATCTTCCAGGAGGACGGGCTCACCCTGTTCGAGACCGGCGCCATCGTGCTGCACATCGGCGAGCGGTCCGAAGCGTTGCTGCCGAAGGATCGGGCCGGCCGGGCGAAGGCGACCCAGTGGGTCGTCGCGGCGCTGAACTCCATCGAGCCGCACATCATGAACGTGGCCACGCTGGACCTGTTCTACGCCGACCAGGAGTGGGCGAAGCTGCGCAAGCCCAGCGCCACCGAGTTCGCCCAGAAGCGGCTGGCCGGCCTCGCGGCCGCGCTCGGCGACAAGGCCTACCTCGACGGCGACCGCTTCAGCGCGGGCGACCTGATGATGGCCTCGATCCTGCGCATCCTGCCCCCGCTGGTCACCGACCCCAGGCTCAACGCCTACGTCGAGCGCTGCACGGCCCGGCCCGCGTTCCAGCGCGCCCTGGACGCCCAGGTCGGCGACTTCGAGGAGCAGGCCGCCTAGATCGACTTTCCGAACATGATGCGGTGGCCGTCGGGGGTGTGGACGCTCATCTCCCGGCGGCCCCACGGCCTGTCCGTCGGCGGCGAGCTGATGATGGCGCCCTTGGCCGAGAACTCGGTATGCAGCGCGTCGATGTCGTCGACCTCGACGTAGGCGAAGTAGCTGTGGGAGCCGAGCTCGGCGGGCGGGATGTCGCCCCGACAGCGGCCCAGCATGACCCGGACCCCGTCGCGCGACAGCGCCTGCCAGTTGTCCCCGTCGTTCCAGTCGCGGGCGAAGCCCAGGACGTCCTCGTAGTAGGCGGTGGTGCGCGCCAGGTCCGGCACGGCCAGGACATGGGCGTAGGGGCTGAGCTGGGGCATCAGATCACCTCCGGCCGGTCGTAGCCCAAGAGGAGCTGCGGAACCTGCGAGAAGCGCCAGGCGCCCGCGCCGTCGTCGCGATCAAGCACCCAGACGACGTCGAACCGCTCCTCGGGCCAGATCGTCGGGGCTTCCAGATCGGCGCCGGCGATCACGCGGGCCAGGATGACGATATGGCTGTGGTGCCATGAGATGAGCACGGGGGAGGGCGCCTGGAGCGCGGCCGCGGCGACCTCGGCTTCCTGGCCCTCGGCGAAACGATCGTCGATGGCGACGCCCAGCGCGTGGGCCAGCGGCTCGACGGTCCGCAGCGCCCGGCGGCTGGGGCTCCTGGGCGTCGCCGCCGAGGCGAAGATGGTCTTCGGCGTCGAGACGGGCGAGGGCGCGTGCAGGCCCCCGACCGGCGCGAAATAGCGCACGAGCGCGCCCGCCCGCTGCCATCCGCGCACCGTCAGTTCGTGCTTGGTGTGGAAGCCGTGGATCGAGACGCCGCGGTCGGGCGCGCCGTTGTGGTGCTTTTCGGCATGCCGGATGATCATGATCCTGCGCATTCGCCGCCGTCGTCCCGCCCAGCCGCGCGCCCATCGGCCCGCCAACGCAATTTGATGGCCGAAAATGCGCGTGGCTTCCAGCCGGCTCGGCGACCAGCGGTTCGTTGACACGGCGGCGCCCGGCGTGTCCGATCGCCGGCGTCGAAGGGGGATCATGGCGCGCGCTCTGCTGCAGCGGCTGGGAATCCTGGCGGCGGTGCTGGCCGCCCTGATCCCCGTGGCGGCCCTCGCGGCCGCCGTCCCGTCTCATCGCATCGTCGCCGTCGGAGACCTGCATGGCGACTTCGCCGCCTGGCGCGCGATCGCCGCGGACGCGGGCCTCGTCGACCGGCAGGGCCGTTGGGCGGGCCGCGACACGGTGCTCGTCCAGACCGGCGACGTCGTCGATCGCGGCCCCGACGGGCTGAAGATCATCCAGGACCTGATGCGCCTGCAGGGCGAGGCGGCGCGGGCGCGCGGCAAGGTCCTGGCCCTGGTGGGCAACCACGAGGCGATGAACATGACGGGCGACCTGCGCTACGTCTCGCCCGCCGACATCGCGACCTACGCGACCCGGCGGTCCGAACAGGTGCGCGAGGCGACCTACGCGGCCAACAAGGCCGCGATCGAGGCCCGCTATCGCGGGAGGGACCCGCTCCTGGCGTCCGAGGCGATCAAGGCGGCCTGGATCGCCGCGACGCCGCTGGGATCGCTGGAGCGCGCGGCGGCCTGGCGGCCGGACGGGGCGATCGGGCGCTGGGTCGCGGGCAATCCGGCGATGGCGCTGGTGGAGGGGACCCTGTTCCTGCACGGCGGGATCAGTCCCGCCTACGTGCAGACGCCGATCGCGGAGATCAACCGCCGCGTGGCCGAGGCGCTGAAGGCGCAGGCGAGCGCGCCTGACGCCATCATCAACGATCCGGACGGGCCGCTCTGGTACCGCGGCCTGGCGCTGGGCGAGGCCGCGCAGCCCGAGCCGGCCGCCGCGGCGCCCGCCACCGCACCCCCCCCGGTCGAGGCGCAGGTCGACCAGGCGCTGGCGGCCTACGGCGCCCAGCGGATCGTGATCGGCCACACGCCGGTCCTGTCTGGCGTCGCGATCCTCGACGGCGGCAAGCTGGTGAAGATCGACACGGGCATATCGGCCGTGTTCGGGGGCAAGCTGGGCTGGCTGGAGATCGTCGACGGCAGGCTGACGCCGCACGAGGCGGCGCGGCCCCCGCCGGCGAAAGGGGGGACGTGATGGGCAAGGGACTGCCGGCGGCGATCGCCGCCCTGATGCTGGCGGGCGCCGCCCCCGCAGTCCAAGCCAGGGACAAGGACGGGGCGAAGCCGCTCTTTGCGTCGGACGATCAGATCCATCTGACGCTGAAGGGCCCGATCAACGAGCTCGCCCACGGCGGCCGCGCGCCGGACAAGACGGTTGCGGGGACCCTCTCCGTGCAGGGCGAGAGCCTGCCGGTGACCCTGTCGGTGCGCGGGATCACGCGCCGGCAGGCCAGCGTCTGCCCGTTCCCGCCGATCCGGGTCGAATTCCCGGACAAGCCGCCGGCGGAGTCGCTGTTCAAGGGCCAGAAGCGTCTGAAGCTGGTCACCCACTGCCGCTCGGCCGAGGGGTTCCAGCAATATGTGCTGCTCGAGTACGCGGCCTACCGCATCTACAACCGCCTGACGCCGCTCAGCTTCCGGGCGCGCCTTGCCACCATCGACTACGTCGGGTCCGACGGAAAGCCGGTGACGACGCGGGTCGGCTACTTCATCGAGGACATCGACGACGTGGCCAAACGCAACGGGCTGAAGCGCATCAAGATCAACGGCCGCATTCCGGTCGCCCAGCTGAGCGCGCCGGACGCGGCGCGGTTCGCGCTCTTCGAGTACATGATCAGCAACCTCGACTGGGCGATGACCGCGGGCCCGGCCGGCACGGACTGCTGCCACAACTCGCGCCCGCTGGCGCCCGAGGGCGCGACGGCGAACTTCGCGCCGATGCCTTACGACTTCGACTACTCCGGCCTGGTCGACGCGCCCTATGCGACACCGCCGGACGGCATCAAGGCGTCCAGCGTGCGCATGCGGATCTACCGCGGCTTCTGCGCCCACAACGAGGCGGTGCGGGCCGAGGCGGCGGCGCTGGCCCCGCGTCGCGCCGAGCTGATCGGGGTGCTGGACGCCGTTCCCGAGCTCTCCGCCGGCAGCCGCCGGAAGGCGTCCGGCTACCTGGGCGGGTTCTTCGACGAGATCGCCTCGCCACAGGGGGTCTCCAAGCTCCTGGGCGCCTGCCTGAAGGGACCCGCAGCATGACGCTCCACGACGGGCTCCAGGCCCTGCTGGCCTCGCATGCGCAGGTGAAGGACATGGGCCTGTTCGAGGCGCCGGACGGCCGCATCGCCGCGCCCGGCTGGGCCGGATTCCAGAACGTCGGCTTCATGGCGGGCGCGGTGGGCGCGCTGGCGCTGGCGACGGCGCTGGGGGCCCTGATCGGCTTCCACCCGACGACGGCGCGCACGGTGGACCGGCTGCACGAGGCCGACATGCCCAAGGTGTACGTCATGTACGCCTTCATCGGGGCGGTGATCGGGCTCACGGTGCGCGAGTTCGGCATGGGGGTCGGCGTCGTCGTCTTCGGCATCGGCGGCCTGATCCGTTTCCGCACCGACGCGGGCACCACGCGGGACACGGGCCGGCTGATCGTGGTGACGCTGGTCGGCCTGATCGCCGGCCTGGGCCTTCCGCACCTGGCGGCGATCACCACCGCGCTCTCCTTCCTGCTGATCATGCTCTTCGACGCGACCCCGGCGTGCCGCCTGAAGATCGAGCGGACGCCCAGCGGCCGGGCTGCCGACTGCGCCGAGGTCTACCGCGCCGTCCTGCGCAAGCACCGCTGCCGGATCATCGCCGAGCACCGCTCGGTGGCGAAGGACCGCCTCGAGTTCGTGTTGCGGCTGCACCGGAACGCGACGTTGGAGAGCCTTCGCCAGGCGCTGGAAGAGGTGCCCATCGAGGTACGCGGCGAATGCGACTGGGAGTTCGAATAGTGGCTCAGGTTCGGAACAGACGGCAGGCGTTGCAGGGGCTGGCGGCAGGCGGGCTCGCCGCGGCCTGGCCACGGACGGGTCGCGCGGCGGCCGATCTCTCCGCCCTGCGCATCGACGCCGCGCGGCTGCGGGCCGACCTGGAGGGCCTCAGCGTCTACGGCCGGCCCGCCGGCGGGACGTTCGCCGACGGGGTGAGCCGGGTGGCCTATTCCGACGCCGACGTGGCGGGGCGCGCCTACGTCATGGGCCTGCTGCGCGAGGCCGGCGGGACGCCGCGGATCGACGCCGCCGGCAACATCCGCGTCCGGCGCGAGGGGACCGTCGCCGGGCTCAAGCCCATCATGATCGGCTCGCACATCGACAGCGTGCCCGGCGGCGGCAACTTCGACGGCGACGTGGGTTCGCTGTCGGCGCTGGAGGTGCTGCGCACGCTGAACGCGGCCAAGGCGCCGTTGCGCCACCCGCTGGAGCTGGCGATCTGGTCGAACGAGGAGGGCGGCACGATCGGCAGCGGCTGGGCGGCCGGCGTGCTGGGCAAGGATGCACTGGAGGGCATGGGCCCGACCGGCGTTCGCCGCGCCGACGGCCTGAGAAAGATCGGCGGCGACCCGGACCGGCTTGCCGACGCGGTGATTCCCAAGGGGTCTCTGGCGGCCTACATCGAGCTGCACATCGAGCAGAGCGGCCTCCTGGAGAAGGCCGGTGTGCCGATCGGTGTGGTCGACGGCATCGTGGCCATCGACGAGTACGAGGTGGAGATCAAGGGCTTCGCCAACCACGCCGGCACCACGCCGATGCCGGACCGCCGGAACGCCCTGCTGGCCGCCGCCAAGTTGATCGAGGCGGTGCAGGAGGAGGTGACCCGCGAGCCGGGTCGCCAGGTCGGCACGGTCGGCCACCTGGAGGTGAGCCCGAATGCGCGCAACGTCGTGCCGGGGCTGGTCCGGCACACCATCGAGCTGCGCGACCTCGACGCGCCGAAGCTGAAGGCCATCGCCCAGCGCATCCAGGCCCGCGCCGCCGCCATCGCCGCCGAGACGAAGACCGAGATCACCATCAGATCCGCCGACATGGACCCGCCGGCCATCGCCACGCCCCGCCTGCAGAAGCATATCGAAGCGGCGGCCGCGGGCCTCGGCCTGAAGACCATGCACCTGCCGTCCGGCGCGGGCCACGACGCCGCCATGCTGGCCGACGTCGCCGACATGGCGATGATCTTCGTGCCAAGCGTCGCCGGCATCAGCCACTCGCCGCACGAACTCACCCACTGGGAGGACTGCGCCAACGGGGCCAACGTGCTGCTGCAGACGGTCCTGCGGATCGACGCCGAATAGGCCTCAGCGGCTGGCGGGCGTCGCGGCCGCCGGGTGCTTCTCCGCGTACTGCCCGGCCTCGAGCAGGCCGGGGAGCGAGTTGTTGCCCTCGTGGCAGGCATACTCGTAGATCGGATCGGCCATCGGGCGGAACGCGGACTCGCCGCTCCACGCGGTGGTGTAGGTCGCCGGGTCGTCGACGGTGAAGGCGTAGCGGAGCTCGGCCTTGGCCGTGCGCGTGAAGCGCTCGACCACGTGCGCATCGGCGCCGATCAGGAACACCGGCGCGCGGAAGATCTCCTCGGGCCGGAAGCCCACGGTGTCGACCACCAGGGTCTCGCCTTCCCAATGGCCGACGGAATCGCCGTTCCAGACCCGGCCGCCTGGCGCGTCGTGGCGCCCGCCCAAGCGCACGATGCGCACTTCGGTGTTGATTTCCGACAGGATGACCACGGCGTCCTTCGTCTGGACGATCTTGTAGCCCGAGGCGTAGGGCGCGTTCTGGATCGGCGGCGACAGCGCCGAGAACGTCGGGACCAGGCACCGCTCCGAGGTGTTGCGCACCTCCGGGCCCGAGTAGTCGGTGAAGGCGGCCGCGCGGATCGCCTGGAGGCGCTGCCGGGCCGCCGGACGGTAGGGGATGCGCCCGTCGGGCGTGCTGGTGATCCAGGACGTGCGCGCCTTGCCGCCGATCACCGCCAGGTGCGACGGCGGCCACCACTCGGATTGGATGCTGCCCAGCGGATCGGACGGGATGATGCTGTCGAACACCATCTTCTCGATGGCCGCGACGTCGGCGCCTTGCGCGATCTCCGCGGGCGCCCCGGGCGGCCGCTCCAGGCGGGTCAGCGAGAAGTTGGTCCACTTGCCCTGCAGGTCGGGGTCGCCCCAGGGAGTCCGCGGCGCGTGGTAAGGCGCGGCGAACACCGCCGAAGCCAGCACCAGACCCGCCGCGCAGGCGGCCACGCCCAGACACTTCATGACGCCGCCCCCGTCCGCCGAACCCCGATAGCCGATTTGGCCACGGGCGGGGCAGCTTGGCTAGGGCTTGGCGTTGCTGGCCATCGCGGGATGCGCGTCCTGATAGCGAGCCCCCTGCAGGATGCCGGCGAGCGAGGTGTTTCCCTCGTGGCACGCGTACTCGTAGATCGGCGACGCGAGCGTGCGGAAGACCATGTCGCCGCTCCAGGGCTCGCGGTAGGTGGCGGGGTCCTCCACGGTGAAGGCGTAGCGGATCTCGTCCTTGCCCACGCGGGTGAACCGCTCGATCACGTGGGCGTCCGGGCCGATATAGAAGATCGGGGCGCGGAAGGCCTCTTCCGGACGGAAACCCACGGTGTCGACCACCAGGGTCTCCTTCTCCCAGTGGCCGACGGAATCGCCGTTCCAGGCGCGGCCGCCGGGCAGGTCGTGGCGACCGCCCAGGCGGATGATGCGCGCCTCGGTGTTCGCCTCCGAGAGGATCACCACGGCGTCTTTGGTCTGCACGATGGCGTAGCCCGCCGCGGTCGGGGAGTTCTGAATCGGCGGCGACGCAACGGAGAAGCCGGGCAGCAGGCACCGCTCGCTGGCGTTGCGCGATTCCGGGCCGTCGAAGTCGACGAAGGCATGCTGCCGCGCCGCGTTTCGCCGCTTCAAGCCCTCGGCCGTGTAGGGGATCTGCCCATCGGACGTGGAGGTGATCCAGGACGTTCGCAACACCCCGTCGACCCGCGCCAGATGCGAGGCGGGCCACCACTCGGAGTCCTTGTTGCCCAGCGCGTCATCCGGAAGGATATGCTCGTACACGACGCGCTCGATCGCGGCGATGTCTTCGCCCTTGCCGATCTTTGCCGGCACCCCGGAGGCCCGCTCCAGCCGCGTCAGCGAGAAGTTGGTCCAATGGCCCTGCAGGTTGGGATCGCCCCAAGGCGTGCGGGGCGCGTGGTAGGGCCCAGCCTGGACGCCGCAGGCGATCGCGATCCCGGCGGCGAAGGCGGCGGCGGCCACAACTCTCACGGACCCACTCTCTTCCAGCGAACGATGTTCGGGGGAGATTAGGTCATGGTCCCCCGGTCTTGGCCAGGGCTTGCCCCGCTGAGTTGCAGGCGCCATATGCCGCCGCGGAGATCGGCAGCGGGCGGACGCTTCGCCAACCTGGTCAGGGCCGGAAGGCAGCAGCCATAACGAATTCCGTTCCGGGTCGTTGTTCGGTCTCCACCTTTCCGCAAAGCCAAATCTGATCGTCATGGCCCGGCTTGTCCGGGCCACCCATGATCTCCGCCGCTTCAGATTGGACCACAGCCTCGCACCGGCGCCCTTTCGATTTCGATCCGTGTTCATGGGTCGCCCGGACAAGCCGGGCGATGACGATCAGATGGGGGTTAATCGGTTAGGACCCTTTCAACTTTCGCGTGACCGGGCCTAGATGAGGATGATGGGCGAGGACCTGGAACGCGACGATTCTCCGCCCGAACGTGACCCCAATACGGGCGACATGTTCGGCGATGCGGCTCCGCCCGTGGCCGCGCCGGATGCGGGCGACAGCGCCGCCTACACGGTCATCGCGCGCAAGTACCGGCCGAAGACCTTCGACGACCTCTATGGGCAGGAGGCGATGGTGCGCACGCTGCGCAACGCCTTCGCCACCGGGCGGATCGCGCACGCGTTCATGCTCACCGGCGTGCGCGGGGTCGGCAAGACCACCACCGCGCGCCTGTTGGCCCGGGCGCTGAACTACGAGAGCGACACGGTCCACGAGCCCAGCCTCGACCTCGCCGAGGAGGGGATCCACTGCCGGGCGATCATCGAGGGCCGCCACCTGGACGTCCTCGAGCTGGACGCCGCGTCGCGGACCAAGGTGGACGAGATGCGCGAGCTCCTGGACGGGGTGCGCTACGCCCCGGTCTCGGCGCGCTACAAGGTCTACGTCATCGACGAAGTGCATATGCTCTCGACGGCGGC
>Ga0308175_100003310_pt1 | contig 11147 bp, 5 predicted proteins | sample PhyCR1_3_FD_203893 | JGI IMG/M metagenome (GOLD analysis project Ga0308175, IMG submission 203893) | Soil microbial communities from UC Gill Tract Community Farm, Albany, California, United States - DLSLS.C.R1 | ecosystem: Environmental > Terrestrial > Soil > Agricultural land | place: USA... | reverse complement strand
CTCATCTGCACCTGCTCCGCACCGGCAGGGTGCTGGCGTGGGGCAGGGACGGACACCCGTACGTCTACAACGTTTCCAACGGCAGCTTCAAGTCGGTGCCGGTGGGGACGTCCAACATCTTCTGTTCGGGGCACGCGTTCCTGCCCGACGGCCGTCTGCTCGTGGCCGGGGGGCACATCAGTGACAACCACGGCATCGCCGACGGGCACCTGTTCAATCCCGCCACCGAAGTCTGGTCGAGCACGGCCAGCATGCGCGATGGCCGCTGGTACCCGACGGTCACCGAGCTGGCCAACGGCCAGGTCCTCGCCATCGCCGGCAAGAACGAGGAGGCCAAGCCGGTGACGGTGCCCGAGGTCTGGAGCGGCAGCGGATGGCGCGCGCTCACCGGCGCGTCACGCAACCTGCCGTACTACCCGCGCGAGTTCCTGGCGCCGAACGGCCGGATCTTCTACGCCGGGGAGCTCAAGACCACGAGCTATCTCAACACCGCCGGCTCGGGTGGCTGGACCACGGTCGGAGACCGGCGCTATGGCGTGCGGGATTACGGCGCGGCCGTGATGTACCTGCCGGGCAAGATCCTGTACGCCGGCGGGGGGCGTACCACCGCCACCGCCGAGACCATCGATCTCAACCAGGCGTCCCCGTCGTGGAAGTGGACCGGCTCGATGGCTTATCCCCGCCGCCACTTGAACGCCACGGTGCTTCCCACCGGGGAAGTGCTGGTGACCAGCGGCACCCGCGCCACCAGCTTCGACGATCCCAGCCTGGCCGTCCATGTGGCCGAGATCTGGAATCCCGCCACCGGCGCCTGGCGCAAGGTGGCGAGCAACAGCGTCAACCGCTCCTACCACTCGACTTCGCTGCTTCTGCCCGATGGTCGGGTGCTGCACGCGGGCAGCGGGGGCGCCACCTTCCCGGACGGCAGCCCCATGCCCGACCAGAAGAACGCCGAGCTCTACTCGCCGCCCTATCTGTTCGCCGGGACCAGGCCGACGATCTCGAGCGCGCCGGGCTCAGTAGCCTATGGCTCGGCGTTCGCCGTGAGCACGGCCAGTGCGAGCAGCATCGGCAAGGTAAGCCTCATTGCCATCGGATCGGTGACCCACGCGTTCGACATGAACCAGCGGTTCATGTGGCTCACCTTCACCAGGACCTCGACCGGCCTCAAGGTTCAGGCGCCGGGTAACCGCAACACGGCTCCCCCCGGCTACTACATGCTGTTCATCCTGAACTCGAACGGGGTGCCGTCCAAGGCCAAGATCGTGAAGCTCAGCTAGCGCGCGCGGCGGGCCTTCCGGCCCGCCGCGATGTCGTCCATGGTGCGCCCGGTGGCGGCGGAGGTCTGATACTCCTCCACCACCTCGGTGCCCGGTTCCGCGAACTCGTCGCGGTGCTTGATCAGGAGCCATTGGGCTCGTTTGGGGTCGCCGCGGCGGGTACGGACCAGGACCCACGAGCCCTTGAGCCGCTTGCCGCGGAGCACGAACTTGAAATCGCCCCGCCGATAGCCTTCCCGAAGGCCGGCTTCGCCTTCCAGCGCGTCGTCGCCGCCGTACTCGTAGCTGCCGCGGTCCCAGATCATCACGGTGCCGCCGCCGTATTCGCCCTTGGGGATGGTGCCTTCGAAGGCGTTGTACTCGATCGGGTGGTCCTCCACCTGCATCGCCAGCCGCTTGACCGCCGGGTCCAGGCTCGGTCCCTTGGGCACCGCCCAGCTCTTCATCACCCCGTCCAGCTCCAGCCGCAGGTCGAAGTGCAGGTGGCTCGCGGCGTGTTTCTGAATCACGTACGCCAGCTTGGGGGCGCGTTTGCGGCGGCCGCCGCGAGGCTCGGCCGTGCGGGTGAAGTCGCGCTTCTTGCGATATTCGGCCAGGCGCTTGGGCGCCTTCTGTCTCCGCGTCTTTTCCGTCATGCCAACTGCTCCATGGTGCATTGTCTCGGCGCCTTGTCGGGACGCCAGCGCACGAACCTGGTCCCGTGCCGAAACCGCTGGTTCGAGACGTGATCGTACTGGACCTCGACCACCAGCTTGGGCGCGAGCGGCTCCCATTCCGCCGAGCGCTCCGTGCTCCACCGGCTGGGGCCGCCCGGCGCCCGCCCGGTAAAGCCCGGCGGCTTGCGCAGCCGCTCGAGCTTGTCGGCAAGCCCGCGCCGCTCCGCGGCGGACAGGCTGGAGCAGAAGCCGACGTGGTTCAGCCGGCCGCCCTCATCGTACAGGCCCAGCAGCAGCGAGCCGATGCCTCCGCCCTTGGACGCGTAGCGATACCCGCCGACCACGCAGTCCGCCGTTCGCCGACGCTTTACCTTGACCATGCCGTCGCGCTCGCCCGAGCGGTACGGCAGGTCGAGCCGCTTGGCCACGACGCCGTCGAGGTCGCCCGTGGTCCCGGCCAGCCATTTCTTCGCCGTGCCGACCTGTCGCGAGGCCTGCGACAGCTCGATGTTGCCCTCTTCGGGGAAGTAGCGGCTGGCAAACGCCTCGAGGCGCGCACGCCGCTCGGCCAGCGAGAGCCCCACCAGCGAGCGGCCCCGCTCGTCTACCAGCAGGTCGAACACCACCAGCCGAGCGCGGTGGGCCTCCACCAGCGTGCGCACGCGGCTCTCGGCCGGGTGCACCCGGAGCAGGAGGTCGTCGAACGAGAGCCGGCCGTCGACCGGGATCACGATCTCGCCGTCCAGCACGAAACGCCGGGCGCCGAGCGAGGCTAGGTCCTCCACCACGTCGGGGAAATAGCGCCCCAGCGGCTTGCCGGCCTTGCTCTGGACCCGGACCGTTGCGCCGTCCCGGAACGCCAGGCACCGGAAGCCATCCCACTTGGGCTCGTATTGCCACTCGGGTCCGGCGGGAAGCGCCGGCACGCTCTCCGCCTCCATTGGAGGATAGGGGTATTGGAGTGGGAGGCTCACAGGACCTCCTCGAGCCGGAACCGCCCGCGCGCGGCGAGCAGCGGCTTCCACAGGTCGCCCAGGCGGCGCACCCGCGCGGGCACGTTATCGAGCCGGAAGTCGTCGACCTCGAACCCCCGCTCCACCTCGCGCCATGTGACCGGAGTGGACACCGAGGCGCGCTCGGTGGGCCGTACCGAATAGATCGAGGCCAGGGTCCGGCCCCACGCGTTCTGGTTGTAGTCCACCAGCACCCGCCCCCGCGGCCGGTCGGCGATGCGATATTCGGCCGTGATGAGCGCGGGGTGCCGCCGCTCGAGCCGCTTGGCGAGCTGCTTGGCAAAGGTCCAGACTCGCTTCTGAGTCGGTCCGCGCACGATGGGCACGTAGAGGTGCATGCCCGACGAGCCGCTGGTCTTGATCAGGGTGGGCATGCCCAGCGCTTCGAGCGCGTCCCGGACCACCATCGCCGTTTCCCGTACCCGCGCGAAGCTCACGCCCGGCCCGGGGTCGAGATCGAAGTGGAGGTAGTCGGGGCGGTCGGTGTCGTCGCACCGCGCGTACCACGGGTTCAGGTCGATGCAGCCGAGGTTTACCACCCAGAGCAGCGCGGCGAGGTCCTGGACCATCGGGAAGGCGATCAGGCTCGCCGATTTGTGCATGATGGGGCAGGTCTCGAGCCACGCGGGATGTCCCGGCGGGGTCCGCTTCATGAAGAACAGCTTCCCATGGATCCCGTTGGGATACCGCTTCATCACCATCGCGCGGTCGTGCAAGTGGGGCAGCAGCGCCGACGAGACATCGGCGTAGTACCGCAGCAGGTCGCGTTTGGTGTAGCCAGCCTCAGGCCAGAAGACCTTGTTCAGATTGGTGAGCCCGACCGTGCGCCGGCCAAGCCGGAGCTCGAGGTCAGCGGCTCCGACGGGAATCCGGATCCTTCGCTGTTCTGCCCTCGTCGCCATCGTCTGCTCCCACTTTCCTGGCCCGCGGGCCGCGCCGCACCGCACCCGCGACCGACGCGTAGCCCAGCTCGACATCCGCGCGCGCGGCCCGGAGCAGCAGCGCTCCGCGGCTCATGTCGCCACGGCCCACGAACTCGGTTGGAAAGAGAAGCCGCTCGCCCACGACGTCGAGCAGCACGTCCACATACTTCCCGGTCGCGATGCTCCCGAGCAGCACCACGTCCCATCGATTTCCTGGCCCGCCCGCCTGGTGCAGCGCGGCCAGATCGCGCCGGAAGGCGTCCCGGTAGACCGGCTCGCCCGCGTGAATCGGCGTGGCGGCGAGCGCGCGCAGCTCATCGGCGGTTACCGGGGTGTCGACCGGAAGCAGGCCGCGGTTGCTGGTGATGACCTGAATGCCCGCCACATCCGCCGGCGCCCGCACAAAGCGCCTCGCGTAAGCCAGTTTGCCGCGAAAGTAGAGGCCGCTCAGAAAAGTGAAGGCCTCGCTCAGCGGCACCTGCTCCCCCTGCCGGAGTCGTTGCGCCAGGGTGAATCGGCCCCTGCCGCCGAGCAGCAGCTGGGCCCGCTTCCCGCCCAGGTTCGCCGGAGACAGCAGGAAGATCCGATCCGGCATCATCAACCTTGAAGCAGGTCCAACGGCGGTGCGGTGGCCGTGGTCACGGCCAGGCGGCCCACCGGTCAGAATGTCGCACCGATCGAGAAGTGCAGGTGGAACCGCCGCGAGGACGAGGTCGGGAACGACTCGATGGGGGTCCCGGTCCGAAGCGCGTCGGCGACGTCCTGCGGCGAACGCAGGTCCAGCGCGGAAGGATTGAGCTTGTAGCCCAGTGCCACCTGGATGGCACCCACGACGGTCTCGTACCCGACTCCGATGCCCACCGCGTGATAATACTTGTCCTCGTCGATCACACCCGAATTGAGCTTGAACCGGCTGTCGGGCGACCAGACGCGGCCGCCATCGTAGAACAGGTAGGGCTGGAACGCCTCGCTCAGTATCGGCATGGGGAAATGGAACTCGACGCTCGTGAGCAGCCGAGCCAGCCCGCCCACCGGGGTGTAGCGGTCGGCCACCACCACCGTGCTGTCGCCCTGCTGCTCGAGCTGAATCTGCGGCAGCTTTGGACCCAGCAGCAGCGAGCCCCAGCCCCGCACGTCGCGGGTGCCGCCGGCGGTGAAGGCGACGTCCTGCAGGCGCAGCAGGGACACGAACGGCGATTCCGCGCCCACCGTATTGAGGCTGTTCCCGCGGGGGTACACTCGGCCCGCTCCTCCGCGGAGGGTGAAGCCGAGCCGTTTGCTGAGCGGCAGGTACGCCGTCGCGCCAAGGTCGAGCAGCAGGTATTCGGTGGTGTTGAAGCCCGGCAACGTGGTCGAGATCCGCGGGCGGATCACATAGCCTTTGCGGGGATTGGCGATGTGATCCAGCCGTCCATAGCTTCCCTCGAGCGTAAGGGCGCTCTGGTTTCGAGCCTTCTCCAGGGTACCCGCGGCGGCCGGGTTGGCGAGGCCGAGGAGGGGCAGGTATTCCTCGGGCGGCAGGTCCGCGCCGAAGCCGTAGTCGAACACCCGCCGATGCGAGAGCGCATACGCCAGCGAGATCGACTGGAGCGGCGCCGGCGCCCACACCAGCGAGCCCTCGAAGCCCACCGCCCAGCTCCGGTCCCGCAGGTCGTCGCGGTACTCGATGAAGGGGCCGCCGGCCGCCGACAGCCGGCGATGACCCACGTAGGGCAGGAACCCCGTCAGGTTGAGGCGGTAGAGCTCCTGGGCCGGATTCTCGAGCGCGGCCAGGCCGGTCTGCGCGGTGGCCGCGACAGTGAAGGTGCGGAGGCCACCCATCCAGCTTCGATCGGTCCAGGTGGTCTGCGAGGTGATGCCGCCATTGGAGATGTAGCCTGCCTCACCCTTGATCAGGTGCTCGGGGTTCTGGGCGATGCGCATCACCACCACGACGCTGGAGTCCGTCGCGGAATCGGGCGGCACGTCGACCGCCGCGAGCCGCACGATGTCCATCTGGGCCAGCTGCTGCCGTGCCTGCTCGAGCTGGCGGGCGTCGTACCAGTCGCCGGCCTTGACCGGGAGCTGGCGCACGATCTCGTGCTCAGGCACCGTCCGGTTTCCTGCGACGTCGATCCGGGCGATCCGGGCGCGCTGGCCGGGCTTGACCTCCACCCTGAGGGTTGCCCGATTCGCCGCGCTGTCCACCCGGGCGATGGTCGCCGCGGTGGCAAAGGGATACCCGTGTCTCCTGAACCATCGCACCGTGCTGTCGGCCAGCGCGCGGCGCTCGTCCTCGCCAGCCCGGCCGAGGTGATCCTGCTCGGTGCGCACGAACCGACGCCAGTCTCGCCCCAGGGAATCCGGCACGATGAGCGTATCGCCTGGTTCAGCGAACGTGAGCGTGTCCGCCAGCAGCGGGGGCCCTTCGGCGATGCGGTAGGTCACCTGCACCACGTCCGCCTTGGCCCGATAGCTGGCGTCGTAGTCCACGTCGGCCTTGGGGAAGCCCGACTGCTGGTAGTAATGCCTGAGCCGCACCACGTCGCGGCCCATCTCGATGGGGTCGAAGGGGTGCGTGCCCACCGGTGGCACGAACGGAATCCAGCTGAACAGGCGGCGCAGGCCCACCATGCTGCCCTGGCCGGTCAGCGCGATCTTGGAGCGCAGCTGGTCCTCGTCGAGCGACGACTTGTCGAGGAAATCGAACTCGATCGACCGCACCTGGGTCTTGGGCGTAATCCGGGTCAGCGCGTCCTGGGCGGCGAGCGGCCCCGCGCCGAGCAGCAGCGCCGTGGCGAGCAGCGCGCCCGCGAGCGGAGGCACCCGGTCAGTACGCACGGCGGGCCCGGAACAGGAAGCCGGGAGAAAGGCTGCCGCCGCGCAGCCAGCGCTCGAGCGTGTACTCGAGCTCGAACCCCGGTCCGAGGTTCGAGCCGGCGGTCTGCTGGTTCGAGGTGCCGAGCTGGAGCGGGAGCTGGAGATCGAGGAACAGCCGCGAGCCGACGTACCGGCCGGCGGTGAGCGTGAGGCCTCGGGTCGGCTCCTGCCGGATCTGGAACACGTCGAGGCCCAGGCTCTGGCCGGCCGCGTTCGAGATCGCATTGGCGAGGGCCCCGTACGCCACCTGCTGGCCGGTGTTGCCGCCGCCTCCCGCGCCCTCGAACAGTGGATTGTCGGATGCCGGCCGGCCGGTGACGATGTACGAAAGAATGTCGTCCTGGCTCATCGAGGGATCGGAGGTGAACTCCAGCGACAGGCTGTCCAGCCGACCCCGGGCGTGCACGTCCACCAGCACGCCCTCGGCGTCCCCGCTGCCCTGCGTCGGCACGGTATAGGTGGCTGTGACGTCGAGCTTGGTCGAGTCCACGGGGCCGGCGAGGTTGATGTCGCCCTCGCTCAGCCGGAACTGCTTGCCGCTCAGCTCCAGGGTGCCGCGGTCGGGCACCGGCTCCACGTGGCCGAAGAACCGCATCTCCTGCCCGGGCTCCTGCGTGACCCGCACGTTTCCCATGATCTCGATGTTGGCCTTCGGGCTGCTGGTGCGGCGGATCCACACCTGGCCGGGCATGTTCACGCTGAGGTCGAGCTTGGCCCGGTCCAGGAGCCCGGGCGTCTTCTCGGCCCTGGTGAGGACAGCCGGCCCGAAGTCCCGCGCCAGCTTGCGCAGCTCGGTCGGGCTGAGGGTCACCTGCTCGACCCGCGCCTGCGCGGCGCCCGCACCCACATAGAAATCGGTACGGCCGAGGCGGACGCGACCGGTCACCTCCGGGTGGAGCAGCGTGCCGGCCACCTGGACCTTGCCGGTGGCCGAGGTACTGAGCTGATCCGAGTTCACCAACTTGAAGTCGGTCAGGGTGCCGTCGAGCGAGAGGCCCGGCTCACTCAGGGGGGCAAGGCGGATCGACCCGTTCGCCAGGAGCTCCTCATGCTTGTCGGTCAGCAGGCGGAGCTTGTCGATGCGGAGGGTCTCGCCTTCCAGCCGGCCCGCAAGCTCGCCGCGCTGGTAGGTCACGCCGATGGCAGGGAGCTCGAGCGTGGCGCGCGACAGGTTGACGGTTCCGCTGGCCGCGGGCTTGCGGACGGTCCCACCGATGCGCGCGTCGGTCCTGAGACGTCCGCCCAGCCCTGTGGCGGCGTCCGGCGGCAGCAGCGGCCCGAGCAGGGCCAGATCGAAGCTGTCCGCCCGCACAGCCAGGGACACGGTATCGGTCGGCAGCGCCTCGCTCGCCACCCTCGCCGCCGTGTCGCGCGGGGCTAGCGTGAAGCGATAGGGCAGGGAGCCGTCAATGGTGAGCGCGCTGCCTTGCAGGGGCTTGGCCGCGGCCGCGATCCGTAGCCCGACCGGGCTCCAGTCGAGTTTGCTGCCCACCGTGCCGATCACTGCGCCTTTCGCCGATCGGATGGCCAGGTCCACGTTGCCCTGGAGCCGCGGGCTCGTGGCGGGGCCGGCCAGGTGCAACTGTCCGTCGAGCCGCCCACCAATCGGTACCAGGCCGGCGGCCCGCAGAGTCTCGAGATCGAGCGAGGTGATCCGGAGCGTGAGATCGCTTGCCCCGGCCCGGTCGAACACGCCGTCCACCGTGATGCTCCGGCCCGGCGCCACCAGGGCCACGTTCTTGAGCTCCACTCGAGGTTTGACCGCGATCTCCGCGGGGCGGGCCAGAGCCCAGGCCCGGCCGCCCTCGTTCAACGTGAGCCGCTGCAGCTCGGCCCGAATGGTGTCGCGCGCCGCGGACATCGAGCCTCGGATCTGAGAGGCGATCCGCACGCTGTCGGCAATATTCAGGTCCAGATCCAGCGCCAGCGTCGAGTCGTACCCGCCCTTGGCGCTGAGCTCGCTCACGGTGAGCTTGCCGAACGCGGCGTCCTGCACATGGAGGTTGCCTGAGACCGCGGCGACCTGCGTGCTGTCGAGCCTGGCCTTTCCGCTGACCGTTACATGGTTCGCCAGGCTGCCCGCGTACGCCATGCCGTAGGCGTCCGCGGCGCCATCGATGAGCCAGCGATGAGCGGGGCCGCCCGCGGTGAGCGTGATCCGCGCCGAGTCGGCGCCCAGGGTGTCCGCGCCCATGAGCGCGGCCACGGGTCCGAGGTCGCCCAGCGTCGCCGCGAGCCGCAGGGTGCCGGGATCCGGGCCGGGCCGGAGCTGCAGCCGCCCGCCGCCGTCCGCCACGGCGACGTTGGAGCGGAGCACGACCGTGTCGAGCTGGATCTGACCATCGATCGGCTTGAGCGCCGCGTATAGCGTGGGGACCCGGATGTCGCCGATGCCGCCGCCGCCGGTGACCGTGCCGCCGATCGAGCGGAGGCCCATCGAGTCCGACTTCACGGCCAGATTGAACTTTCCCTCGATCCGGCCGTCGGCGTCCGGCCGGCCGGTCCAGCGCGCCAGATGCTCGGCCGCGATGGTGCCGTCGGCCGTGAGCGCCGTCAGCGTCTGCTCGGGGGCGCCACGCAGCGTCGCGTCGAGCTTGCCGTCAGGTCCGTCGGCGCGCACCGTGGCCTGCATCTGTCCGCCGTCGAGGGTGCCGTCGAGCGAGCCCGAAGTCAGCTCCGCCTGGTTCACGCGCGAGGGCAGAAGCACGAGGCCTAGCTTGGCCCGCAGACTGTCCGGAGCGCCGGTCGCCACCTCGGCGGTGAAGGTGGCGTTGAGGTCGGTGCGCAGATCGGGCCGGTCGAGTAGCGTGCCAAGGTTCACAGCCGTAAGGCGCCCCTCCTGGACCCGGTACGTCGGGTCCGAGGCTCCAGTCATCCCGTCGCCACGGGCGGAGATGGCGCCGCCATTGGAGCGAACGCTGGCCTCATAGCTGAGCTGCTGCCCATCGAGGCGAAGCTGCGCGGTGCCGTCGGTGAGCTCGATGTGTCCCAGGCGCGAGCGTTCGATCGTGAGCTGGGCGTGCCCCGAGCGGCGCTCGCCGCGAATGCGGGCCTCTCCCGTAATGGCCAGCGACACCGGGCCGGCCAGATCGGGCCGTCCCATGAATGTGCCGAGGTCAACACCCTCGAGCGCGGCGCGCTCGAGCACATACGATGCCGTGCTGTCGAACGGCCGGCCGAGCGCCTCCAGCACCAGGCGCCCGCCCTGCGCGGCTCCTTCGCCGGAGAGTCGCAGGCGGCCATTGGCCAGCCGCGCAGTCGCGTCTACCCGTTCCACCCGGCGCATGCCGTAGCGGAGCTCGTCGAGGTGGAGCTTGGTCGTGAGGCGAGCGGTGGCCGGCGCCGTGCCCCGGCCCGCCAGGCTGAATCGGCCCGAAAGCGGCGCCGTGGCCGTGTCGCCGCTCAGACGGCCGAGGTCGACCCGGTCGATGCGGCCATCGCGCAGCTCGTAGCTGAGCGTGTCTCCCAGCGTCACGCGCCCGATCGCCGTGATCGTCCCGCCGCCCGCGAGGATCTCCGGCCGGAGGTCCAGCCGGCCGTCGGCCAGCCGAAAGGTGGCATGGCCCAGCGACCGATCCGCGCCGCTCTCGCGCACCGCGGTCAACTCGACGCGGCCGCGCGCCGTGGCGGAGTCCGGGGAGGTGCCGGCGCCGTTCAGCCGGAAGCCGACCGCGAGCGCAGGGACGGCCGCCCCGCTGTCGCCGCCCGCCAGCGCCCGTGCGACCGCCCCGGTGCCCGGCAGGTTGACCGCCGCGCCGGACACCCGATAGCTGGGAAGCGAATCGAACAGCCGGGCCCGCCCCGTCGCGCTCACGCGGGCGGAGTCGAGCGCTCCGTGCAGCGTCAGGTCGGCCGTGCCGGAGCTGAGCAACGCCGCCAGCCGGAGCTCTCGGACTGCCGTTTGCCCTATGCGCGAGCCGCCGAGATCCAGCCGCACGCTGCCATCGGCCCGGGACAGCGGGCCGTCCAGCTCGGCATCCAGCCGGCCGTTCACCTCGCCCTTAGGTGCCGAGGCGTGGAGCCGGGAGGGATCGAGGCGGCGCACCTCGCCACGGGCCCGGTAGGCGGTGGGCCGGCCCTCGCTCAGCCGGGTTCCGCCGTCCAGCGTGACGCGGCCCTGATCGAGGCTGGCCGCGAGGTGGGCAGTGATCAGATTCCCTTCGCCCCTGGCCCGGGCGTCGAACTGCAGCGCCCCCGCGGTCGGCACCGCCGGATTGAGCGCGGCCAGGTCCGCCATGGCCAGCGGATGCGCGGTCAGGCGCACGTCGAGCCGTCCGATCTGGCGGGCGTCCCGAAAGCTGCGCGGCAGCACCACGTGTCCGGTGACCTCGCTCGCCTCGCTCGAGAGGCGCACCGGATCGAATCGAAGCTCGTCGGCGGTAACGCGGCCGCGGGTCGAGGCGGCGAGCCACCGAT
>Ga0308175_100003308_pt1 | contig 11148 bp, 10 predicted proteins | sample PhyCR1_3_FD_203893 | JGI IMG/M metagenome (GOLD analysis project Ga0308175, IMG submission 203893) | Soil microbial communities from UC Gill Tract Community Farm, Albany, California, United States - DLSLS.C.R1 | ecosystem: Environmental > Terrestrial > Soil > Agricultural land | place: USA... | reverse complement strand
GTTATCGGGAGTGGCGGCCCCGTGGCACTTCCCCACCGACAGACACCCGTCCCGCCCTGCCGAGGACACCCGGCCCGACCGGACCCGGCAGAGCAACCGAGCAGCGAGAGGCACCTGCCGTGGCAGCACCGCAGAACTACCTGGCCGTGATCAAGGTCGTGGGCATCGGTGGAGGTGGAGTCAACGCCGTCAACCGGATGATCGACGTCGGCCTCAAGGGGGTCGAGTTCATCGCCATCAACACCGATGCACAGGCGCTCCTGATGAGCGACGCCGACGTCAAGCTCGACATCGGCCGCGAGCTCACCCGCGGACTCGGCGCGGGCGCCAACCCCGACGTCGGCGGCAAGGCGGCCGACGACCACGCCGAGGAGATCGAGGAGGTCATCAAGGGCGCCGACATGGTCTTCGTGACCGCCGGCGAGGGCGGCGGCACCGGCACCGGCGGCGCCCCCGTGGTCGCCCGGATCGCCCGGTCGCTCGGCGCCCTCACGATCGGCGTGGTGACCCGGCCCTTCGCGTTCGAGGGCCGCCGCCGCGCCAACCAGGCCGAGGAGGGCATCTCCGCCCTGCGCGACGAGGTCGACACGCTGATCGTCATCCCGAACGACCGGCTGCTCTCGATCAGCGACCGCAACGTGTCGGTGCTCGACGCGTTCAAGCAGGCCGACCAGGTCCTGCTCCAAGGTGTCTCCGGCATCACCGACCTGATCACCACGCCCGGCCTGATCAACCTCGACTTCGCCGACGTCAAGTCGGTGATGTCGAACGCGGGCTCGGCGCTGATGGGCATCGGCTCCGCCCGCGGGGAGGACCGTGCGGTGGCCGCGGCCGAGATGGCGGTGTCCAGCCCGCTGCTCGAGGCCTCCATCGACGGCGCCCACGGGGTGCTGCTCTCCATCGCGGGCGGCTCCGACCTGGGCCTGTTCGAGATCAACGAGGCGGCCGCCCTGGTCTCCCAGGCGGCGCACGCCGAGGCGAACATCATCTTCGGCGCGGTGATCGACGACGCGCTCGGCGACGAGGTTCGCGTCACGGTGATCGCGGCCGGCTTCGACGGCGGGATGCCCAAGCGCCGAAACGAGGGCAACGTGCTGCGCCGCGAGCCGGTGCAGTCGCAGGCCGACACCCGGGCTGCTGCCCAGCGGCCGGTGCCCAGCCAGGTCGGCGCGTCCGAGCGTCCCGCCGTGCCCGTCGGCGGGGCGTCCGGCCGGCCCGCGGCCGGAGCGACGGCAGCGCCTCAGCGCTCGCCGGAGCCCGAGCCGGCCGGGGTGTCGGCTCGCGCCGGTCAGCCCGGTCAGCCCGGTCAGCAGGCCCAGCCCGGGCAGCAGGGACAGGCAGGCCAGCCGGGTCAGTCCGGCTACCGGCCGGCACCGCGGACAGGTCCGTCGTACGGCGAGGACGACCTCGACGTGCCGGACTTCCTGAAGTAGCAGCGGGCAGGAGTCGAAGCCCACGGTGTTCGCCTTCCAGGACACGGACGGCTCCGTCGAGGTCGCGTTCACGGACCGCCACCGGACCCCCGGTGGCGGTCCGGCACGCCAGGGTGGGCCTCTGGACCTCGGCTCCCACGACGGCGAGCACGCAGACCAGGCGGAGGCGGACCTCCGCGGGGTCACCGAGGCACTGACCCGGCCGCCGGCCGGGGGCGACGGGCCGCCGGTGCCGCACCGGACCGTGCTGATGCGCCAGGTGCACGGCGCGGACGTCACCGTCGTCGACGAGCGGCTGCTCGACCGGCTGGCCGCGACCGCGCCGCCGGTCGCCGACGCGCTGGTGAGCGACGTGCCCGGCGTGGTGCTGGTCGTGCGGGCGGCCGACTGCGTGCCGGTGCTGCTCGCCGACGCCGCGGCGGGCGTCGTCTCGGCCGTGCACTGCGGGCGGCGGGGGCTGACGGCCGGCGTCGTGCCGCGCGCGGTCGAGTCGATGCGCAGGCTCGGGGCGGACACCCTGCGCGCCTGGATCGGCCCGCACGTGTGCGGTGGCTGCTACGAGGTGCCGGAGGACATGCGGGCCCAGGTGGCGGCGGTGGTGCCGGAGTCCGAGGCGGTGACCACCTGGGGAACGCCGTCGCTCGACCTCGGCGCCGGTGTTCGGGCGCAGCTGCGAGGTGCCGGCGCCACGATCACCGAGGTGTCCCGGTGCACGGTCGAGGACGAGGGCCTGTTCTCCTACCGCCGGCAGGGCGCGGAGGCAGGCCGGCTGGCCGGCCTGGTGTGGGTGCGCCCGTGAGGCCGGCGTGAACCGGCCGGCGGACACGCGACGTGACGAGATCGCCGCGAACCTGGCGACCGTCCGGGACCGGATCTCGGGCGCCTGCACGCGCGCCGGTCGCGACGCAGACGACGTGACCCTCACCGTCGTGACGAAGTTCTTCCCCGCCTCGGACGTGCGACTGCTCGCCGAGCTCGGTGTCCGGCACGTCGGCGAGAACCGCCACCAGGAGGCCGAGGCCAAGGCTGCCGAGTGCGCCGAACTCGGCCTCACCTGGCACTTCATCGGCGGTCTGCAGAGCAACAAGGCGGCCGCCGTCGCGTCGTACGTCGACGTCGTGGAGTCCGTCGACCGGGCCAAGCTGCTCGCGGGTCTCGCCCGCGGAGCGCACCACCGCGGCCGGGTGGTCGACGTGCTGGTGCAGGTCGGTCTCGACCCGGACGAGGCATCCGCGGGACGGTCGGGCGTGGCACCGGACGCCGCTGCCGAGCTGGCCCGACAGGTCGCCGGGACCGAGGGACTGCGGCTGCGCGGGGTGATGGCGGTCGCGCCGCTCGACGCCGACCCCCAACCCGCTTTCGCGAAACTTCTCGACGTGGCCGCAGAGGTGCGCCGGCTCGACCCGGCGGCGACCTGGGTCTCCGCGGGGATGAGCAACGACTTCGAGGCGGCGATCCACGCCGGCGCGACACACGTGCGGATAGGCAGCGCGGTGCTCGGAGCGAGGCCGGCGAAAAGGTAGGGTCCAACAAGCGACAGCGCGTCCCAACCGGGGGCCGCGGAAGTACCGGAAGGCAACGAGTCATGGGCAGCGCGATGCGCAAGATGGGTGTCTACCTTGGCCTGCTCGAGGACACCGACCGCTACGATCCCGAGTACGAACCGGCCTACTACGACGAGTACGACGGAGCCGTCGACGAGCAGCGCGTGCGCCCTCGCGCCGAGGAGCCTCGTGGCGGCGCGCAGGCCGCCACCGTCGCCGAGCTCGCCGAGCGCCGTCGCCCCGCGCGGCTGCCGCAGCAGGCCCAGCCTGCACCGGTCCGCCCGGCCGGTGCGGCGAGCACGGTGGCCGAGCTCTCCCGGATCACCACGCTGCACCCGCGCACCTACAACGAGGCGCGCACGATCGGTGAGAACTTCCGCGAGGGCGTTCCGGTGATCATGAACCTCTCGGAGATGGACGACGCCGACGCCAAGCGCCTGGTGGACTTCGCGGCCGGCCTGGTCTTCGCGGTGCGCGGCACCATCGAGCGGGTGACCAACAAGGTCTTCCTGCTCTCGCCGCCGAACGTGTCCGTGGCCGCCGAGGACAAGCAGCGCATCGCCGAGAACGGGTTCTTCAACCAGAGCTAGCGGCGCAAGCCGTCCCGAGCAGCTGCGACCTCCTCGATAGACTCCGGCACCGTGGGCCCAGTCGCGTCAATCCTGTACACGATCCTGTGGGTCTTCTGGATCCTGTTGCTGGTCCGGCTCGTGGTCGACTACGTCCAGATGTTCGCGCGGTCGTGGAGCCCGCGCGGACCGGTGCTGCTGGTGCTCGAGGTCGTCTACACCATCACCGACCCGCCGATCAGGTTCGTGCGACGCTTCGTGCCACCGCTGCGGCTGGGTTCGGTCGCGATCGACACCAGCTTCATCATCGTCTTCGTCGTGGTGATCCTGCTGCAGCGCGCGGTGACCTACCTCCCGTTCTGAGCCCCCGGGCGCGAGCGCGGAGGTGGCCATGAGCGGCCGGGCGTGAACCGGTAGCGTGGGCGGCTGCACCGGTGACGACAGAGAAGACGAGGGTGAGGGTCCATGCCGCTGACGCCTGAGGACGTGAGCAACAAGCGCTTCACGCCCGTACGCCTGGCCGAGGGCTACAAGATGGCGGAGGTCGACGCGTTCCTCGACGAGGTCGAGGCCGAGCTGACCCGGCTCAACCGGGAGAACTCCGAGCTGCGGGGCAGGCTGGGGACGACCCCGGGAGGCGCCGATGCGGAACAGCCGGCCGCCGAGCAGCGTGCCGCGGAGCCGGAGCAGCCTCGGCAGCCGGTGGCCGAGCAGCAGCCTGCGACGACCGCGACCGCCGAAGCCTCGTCCGAGCGCCTCACCGTGTCCACCGCCGCGGAGGCGTCCTCGGCGGCCACCCGGCTGCTCGAGATCGCCACTCGCAACGCCGACGAGCTGGTGGGGGAGGCGCGCGCCGAGGCGGAGAAGATCCGCACCGACGCCCGCAACGAGTCCGAGCGGCTCACCACCGAGAGCAGGGAGCGCGTCGAGCGCCTGGAGGCGGACGCCCGCACCCGTTCGGAGATGCTCGACTCCGAGACCGAGGAGCGCCGTCAGCGGCTCCTCGGCGACCTCGACCTCGAGAAGGAGAGGCTCAACGGGGAGATCGACAACCTCCGTTCCTTCGAGCGGGAGTACCGCGCCCGCCTGAAGAGCTACTTCGAGCAGCAGCTGTCCGCCCTGGACGGCAGCGGCGAGGGCGGCTTCGCCCCCGGCGAGCGGTCCGGCTCGCTGTCGTCGCTGCTCGGCGAGCAGACCGAGCCCTCCTGAGCCTCAGGCCTTCGTGACCACGAAGGCCAGCTCCAGCGCAGGCTCGCGTACGACGGTGCCGGCCGGCGTCTGCGGATCGGCCTCCCGCATCGAGGTGGCGAGAACCTCCCCGGCGACCAGCTCGGCGTTCTCCCGGAGCGCCGCAGCGGTCTCCCCACCCGCCTGCCACACGAGCTCCACCCGGTCGCTGACGTCGAACCCCGCGTTCTTGCGGGCCTCCTGCACCAGGCGGACCACCTCACGGGCCAGACCGGCACGGACCAGCTCCGGGGTGAGCTCGAGGTCCAGGGCGACCGTCTCGCCCTGCTCGTTGACCACCGACCATCCCTCGCGGGGGCGCTCGGACACGATCACCTCGTCCGGCTGCACCCGCACCGTCTCGCCGTCGACGACCACGAACGCCATGCCGTCGGAGGCCAGCGACGCCGCCAGGGCGGCCGCGTCCGCGTCCGCGATCGCCGCTGCGACCTTCGGCGTCTGCTTGCCGAAGCGCTTGCCAAGTGCCCGGAAGTTGCCCTTCGCCGAGTGGTCCACGAGGTCGGCGTCCCCGTCCGCTGCGGACCCTTCGACAGACTCAGGACGGCCGTCGACGGACTCGGCACGGCGCAGCGGCTCGAGGGCGCCGACGTTCAGCTCGGCGGCCACCTCGTCGCGCAGCTCGTCGCTGAGCCTCGCCCAGGCCGCCGAACCCACCAGGGCTCGGCGCAGCGGCTGCCGGGTACGCATACCGGCCTCGGCCCGCGCCGCCCTGCCCAGCTCGACCAGCCGCCGGGCCAGCGCCATCCGGTCCCCGAGCCCCGCGTCGACCAGGCTCGCATCGACCTGCGGCCAACTCGCCAGGTGCACCGACTCGGTGGTCTGGTCGGAGGTCGGGGCGAACACGTCCTGCCACACCCGCTCGGTGATGAACGGGGTGATCGGCGCCATCAGCAGCGTGACGAGGCGCAGGCACTCGTGCAGGGTGGCCAGCGCGGCCGGGTCCCCGGACCAGAACCGCCTGCGCGAACGCCGGACGTACCAGTTCGACAGGTCGTCGACGTAGCCGGCGATCAGGCTGCCGGCCCGCTGGGTGTCGAACCGGTCCATCGCCTCGGTGACCTCGCCGACCAGCCGGTGTGCCTGCGACAGCGCCCACCGGTCGAGCACCGGCCGGTCGCCGACCGCCGGCGCCGGGTCCTGCGGGGCCCAGCCGGACGTGCGGGCGTAGAGCACCTGGAACGCCACCGTGTTCCAGTAGGTCAGCAGCACCTTGCGGACGATCTCCTGCAGCGCGTGATGCCCGACCCGGCGGGCCGCCCACGGCGAGCCGCCGGCCGCCATGAACCAGCGCACGGCGTCGGCGCCGTGCTGGTCCATCAACGGCATCGGCTCGAGGATGTTGCCCAGGTGCTTGGACATCTTCCTGCCGTCCTCGGCGAGGATGTGGCCCAGGCAGAGCACGCTGCGGTAGGACGAGCGGTCGAAGACCAGCGTGCCGATCGCCATCAGCGTGTAGAACCAGCCGCGGGTCTGGTCGATCGCCTCGCAGATGAAGTCGGCGGGGTAGGCCCGGTCGAAGACCGCGGCCGACCCGGGCTGGTGGGGGTAGCCCCACTGCGCGAACGGCATCGAACCGCTGTCGAACCAGGCGTCGATGACCTCCGGCACCCGGCGCGCCTGTGCCCCGCAGGTGGGGCAGTCGAGGACGACCTCGTCGACGTACGGCCGGTGCGGGTCCAGCCCCGACTGGTCGGTGCCGGTCAGCTCGGACAGCTCCGCGAGCGACCCGACGCAGGTCTGGTGCCCCTCGGCGCACCGCCAGATCGGCAGCGGCGTCCCCCAGTAGCGGGTGCGGGAGAGCGCCCAGTCGATGTTGTTGGTCAGCCAGTCGCCGTACCGCCCCCACTTGATGGTGTCGGGGTACCACGCGGTGCCCTCGTTCTCGCGCAGCAGGGCGTCCTTGACCTGCGTGGTGCGGACGTACCACGACGGCTGGGCGTAGTACATCAACGGCGTGTGGCACCGCCAGCAGTGCGGGTAGCTGTGCTCGTAGGCGACGTGCCGGAACAGCAGGCCACGGGCGAGCAGGTCGGCCACCAGGTCGGCGTCGGCGTGCTTGAAGAACTGTCCGCCGACGAGCGGGAGGTCCTCGGCGAACCGTCCGTCGGCACGCACGGGTACGACGACCGGCAGCCCGTAGGACCGGCACACGGCCATGTCGTCCTCGCCGAACGCGGGGGACTGGTGCACGAGGCCGGTGCCGTCCTCGGTGGTGACGTAGTCGGCCAGCACCACGATGTGCGGCGAGGCCTCGCCGGGTCCCGGCTCGGGGAACTCGACGAGCTCGAACGGCCGCTGGTAGGTCCAGCGCTCCATCGTCGCGCCCCGGAACCGCTCGCGGACCGTCCAGCCCTCGCCGAGCACCGCCTCGAACAGCGGCTCGGCGACCACGAGGGCCTCGCCGTCGCCTTCGTCGTGGGTGGCGAGGACGTAGTCGACGTCGGGCTTGACGGCGACCGCGGTGTTGGAGACCAGCGTCCACGGAGTCGTCGTCCACACAAGCAGGTCGGCCCGGCCGGCGTACGGCCCGGAGGTGAGCGGGAAGCGCACGTAGACGCTGGGGTCGGTGACCGTCTCGTACCCCTGCGCCAGCTCGTGGTCGGAGAGCCCGGTCCCGCAGCGCGGGCAGTACGGCGCCACCCGGTAGTCCTCGACCAGCAGCCCCGAGTCATGGATCTGCTTGAGCGCCCACCAGACCGACTCCACGTAGGAGGGGTCCATGGTCCGGTACGGGTCGGAGGTGTCGACCCAGTACCCCATCCGCTCGGTCATCTCCTCGAACGCGTCGACGTGCCGCAGCACCGACTCGCGGCACTTCGCGTTGAACTCGGCGACGCCGTAGGCCTCGATGTCCTGCTTGCCGGAGAAGCCGAGCTCCTTCTCGACGGCGAGCTCCACGGGGAGGCCGTGGCAGTCCCAGCCGGCCTTCCGCTCCACGAGGAAGCCCTGCATCGTCTTGTAGCGCGGGAAGACGTCCTTGAACACCCGGGCCTCGACGTGGTGGGTGCCGGGCCTGCCGTTGGCGGTCGGCGGCCCCTCGTAGAACGTCCACCGTGGCCGGTCGGCCGCCCGGTCCACCGAGGTGTCGAAGGTCTTGTGCTCGTGCCAGAGCTCGAGCACCGCGTGCTCGAGGGCTGGCAGGTCCACCTGCGGGGGGACGGGGCGGTAGGAGCTCACCGGATCGGTCCTTCGGCCTTGACGGGATGACCGTGCGGTCATGTCGGGCTGAAGGGACGAGCCCCGCCGGCCACTCGGCCGACCGTTCCCGCGGTACCACCCTCCTTGACGGTCCGGTGCTGCTGGACCGCCCCCTTGCTTGCCGGCCCCGGGGGGCCTCCCGCTGCCGGTTCTACCTGTCGCGACCGGAGGCCACGGCGCTCTTCCGGCGGCTCGGGGGTGATCTTCGCTCCGGACAACACCCCCGGGCTCTCACCGTCCCCGGGTCGCTGCCGGCTGTGCTCGGAGCTACTCGTCCCGTCGTCACCGTGCGGTGCCTCCAGTCTGCCAGAGCCCTCCCACCCGTGACGACCCAGATATCCGGCTCGCCCGACGGTGAACCGTTCGCAACATCCCGGCGCGGTTGGTTGTCCAGGCGCCGACAGCGGCATATCCTCGGCGCACTCGTGTGGCGGGCGCCACACGAGGCTTTCTGTGTGGTTCGGTTTTCCGCCCGTCTCCGAGGGGGGCCGCAGTGGCACGTACGACGGCAGGTGCGACGGTCGCGAAGAAGGCGCCTGCCCGCACGAGCGCGGCGAAGAAGAGCGCCGCGACGAAGGCCACCGCGAAGTCCACGGCGGCCAAGAAGTCGACGACGAAGAAGTCGAGCGCCAAGAAGGACGGAGCCCGGAAGTCCCCGGCGAAGAAGAGCGCCGCGACGAAGGCCACCGCGAAGTCCACGGCGGCCAAGAAGTCGACGACGAAGAAGTCGACGACGAAGAAGTCGACCGCCCAGAAGTCGACGCCGGCCAAGGCCACCCGCAGCACGCCGTCGAAGGCGACGAAGGCGATGGCCAAGAAGACGACCGCCACGAAGACGACCGCCAAGAAGACGACGGCCAAGAAGACCTCCACCGCGAAGGTGCCGGCCAAGAAGGCTTCCACGAAGAACGCGGCGAAGAAGTCGGCGCCGACAACCAGCACGGCGAGGACGGCCGCCCGGACGAGCACCGGCACGCGCGCCGCTTCCCGCCCGACGGCTCAGGCGGTCGCCCGGAAGCTGGCCGTCAAGCCCGACGAGAAGCCGTGGACGGTCGCCGAGCTCGAGCAGGTGCGCGGCGAGCTGCACGACGACCGGGTCAGGCTGCGCTCGGAGCTCAACCTCGCCGAGCACGAGCTGCAGGACCTGATGCGCGACGCCGGTGACGGGGCAGGCAACGACCAGGCCGACATCGGATCCACCACGTTCGAGCGCGACCACGAGATGAGCCTGGCCAACAACGCCCGCGACATGCTCGCGCAGACCGAGCGGGCCCTCGCCCGCATCGACGACGGCACCTACGGGGTCTGCGAGAGCTGTGGTCAGCCGATCGGCAAGATGCGGGTGATGGCATTCCCCCGTGCGACACTGTGCCTGTCATGCAAGCAGCGCGAGGAGCGTCGCTGAGGTCCAGCGACACGCACGAAGCAGCGCCGACCGGCCCCGAGCCCGCTCGTCGCGCCCGCCTGCGCTGCCTGGTGCTGTTCGCGGCGATCGCCTTGCTCGGCTACGCGATCGACCTGACCACCAAGGCCCTCGCCGTGGCACATCTCTCCGACGGGCACGTCGTGCACGTCGTGGGAGACCTGCTGCGGCTCGATCTGGCCCGCAACGCCGGCGCCGCGTTCAGCACCGGCACGTCGTACACCGTCGTGCTCACCTGCGTCGCCTTCGTCGCGGCCGTCGTCGTGCTGTGGTTCGCCCGGCGGCTGGCCAGCACGGGCTGGGCGATCGGGCTGGGCTTCCTGCTCGCCGGCATCCTCGGCAACCTCACCGACCGGTTGTTCCGCGACCCGGCGCCGATGCGGGGGCACGTGGTCGACTTCCTGCAGCTGCCGCACTGGCCGATCTTCAACGTGGCCGACATGTGCATCAACGTCGCCGCCGTGGTGATCATCGTGCAGGCGCTGCGCGGGGTCGGCGTGAGCGGCACCCGGTCCGAGCGTGGCTCCTCGGACCCGGCGCCGTGACGGAGCCCGTCGCGCAGGAGATCACCGCCTCCGAGCAACGCACGGTCATCGTCCCCGACGGGCTGGCCGGTGAGCGGGTGGACGCCGCCATCGCGCGGATGTTCGGCCTGTCCCGCTCGAGGGCGGCAGGGCTGCTGGTCGGTGGCCAGGTGAGCCTCGACGGGACGGCACCGGCCAAGTCGACCCGGGTCGAGGCGGGGTCGATGCTCGAGGTCACCATCCCGGCCATGGTCGATCCAGTCGCCGTCGTGCCGGAGGTCGTCGAAGGCATCAAGATCGTGCACGACGACGAGGCGATCGTCGTGGTCGACAAGCCGGTCGGGGTCGCGGTGCACCCCAGTCCCGGGTGGACCGGCCCCACGGTCGTCGGCCACCTGGCCGCCGCCGGGTTCCGCATCGCCACCAGCGGCGCCGCGGAGCGCCAGGGCATCGTCCAGCGCCTCGACGTCGGCACGTCGGGGATCATGGTGATCACCAAGTCCGAGCTCGCCTACTCGCGGCTGAAGAACGCGTTCCGGCGGCGCAGCGTCGACAAGACCTACCACACCCTCGTCCAGGGCCACCCCGACCCGCTGCAGGGCACGGTCGACGCGCCGATCGGCCGCCACCCCCGCCACGACTACAAGTTCGCCGTGATGACCGACGGCAAGCCGAGCGTCACGCACTACGAGACGCTGGAGGCGCACCGGTTCGCCAGCCTGCTCGAGGTGCACCTCGAGACCGGCCGCACCCACCAGATCCGGGTGCACATGGCGGCGCTGCGGCACCCGTGCGTGGGCGACCTGACCTACGGCGCCGATCCCGTGCTCGCGCGCCGCGTCGGGCTGGACCGGCAGTGGCTGCACGCCGTCCGGCTCGGCTTCGAGCACCCTGCGACGGGGGAGTACGTCGAGTACGAGTCCGAGTACCCGGCCGACCTCCAGCACGCCCTGGACCTGCTGCGCGATGCGGTCTGAGGGACGGGTCGCCGAGGCCGACCTGCTGCTCCGGCCGGCCACGCCCGACGACGTCGTCGCGCTCGCGGACCTCTACCTCGCGGCCCGCGAGGCCGCGTACCCGTCGATGCCCCGGCAGATCCACTCGCCCGACGAGCTGCGCCGCTACATGCGCAAGCACCTCGACGAGCCGGCCGACGAGCTCTGGCTCGCCGAGCAGGACGACGCCCTGGTCGCCATGATGGTGCTGCAG
>Ga0308175_100003307_pt1 | contig 11149 bp, 8 predicted proteins | sample PhyCR1_3_FD_203893 | JGI IMG/M metagenome (GOLD analysis project Ga0308175, IMG submission 203893) | Soil microbial communities from UC Gill Tract Community Farm, Albany, California, United States - DLSLS.C.R1 | ecosystem: Environmental > Terrestrial > Soil > Agricultural land | place: USA... | reverse complement strand
ACCTCATCTTGCAGGTAGGGGCGGGGACCGGGCTCATTTACTTACTTCGCTGGTTCTGGTGGCGTATCACGGCGTGGTGCGAGATTGTGGCCATGATCAGTTCCTTTCTGATCTCCGTCTTTTTCGTTTTTCTGGGCCGGGGCGGACACACTCTAGGGTCCGATCAGCAGTTGCTTATCACGGTTTTGTTTACGACGGTTTGTTGGATCACTGTTGCGTACCTTGGACCGCAAACCGACGAGGCAACACTGATCAGCTTCTATAAACTCGTCCGGCCCCCGGGGCCCGGGTGGAGCGTAGTCCGGCGTGCGGCCGGCATTACCGAAGCGGAAGCGGCCACCTGGGCCAAAACCGACAACATACCTTTAGCGATGATCGGGTGGGTCTCGGGCAGCGTATTGATTTGGGCAGCGCTCTTTACGGTCGGGAACTTCCTCTATGGGCGCATGGGATATGCGTGGGCACTGCTGGCCGTCTCGGTGGGCTCGAGTGCCGTCCTGATTCGCGTAATTCGCAGGCTCTGGGTTTAGGGGCTCCGGCGTTCCAACGTGCTTGGAATTAGCCCTTTTTAGTGATACAGTAATAGATCCACGTGACTTCAGAACAGTCTGCGGCAGGACTGTGCCCGTTAGTTGCTAAAAGAATATCGGAACTTTCGCGGTAGAGTTCTCGTACCTCTTCCGAATATCCAACAATTTTGTCTTCGGGCCGCTTCACCGCAAGCCCCGTCTGTAGGTAATCGTGTCTTTCGCCAAACTATCCTGGAAAACCATTTCCATTTCCATTCTTGTTCTCGCCCTGCTTGGCTCCCAGGCCTGCCAGAAGCAAGAAGCTGCAAACCGCCCCGGCGGGATGATGATGCCGGCCGCACTCGTAAAAACAGCAACCGCTGTGGCTGGCGACGTCCCCCTGACGGTAACGGCCGTAGGAACGGTTGAATCCATTACGTCCGTGGACGTCAAGTCCCGGGTCACAGGGGAGATTCTGCGTGTCGCCTTTACCGAAGGGCAAGAGGTAAATAAAGGGCAGGTTCTGTTTGAGATTGACCCCGAACCTCTGAAGCGGCAAATCGCGCAGCTTCAGGCGGATCTGGGGAAGGACCAGGCGCTCGAACAACAAGCCCGGGCGAACGCAGCGCGTGACGAAGCGACAATGAAGCAGACCCGGTCCTCGGCCAACCGTGGCCTCGCGCTGTCGAAAGAAGGCATCTTCTCGAAAGAGCAGACAGAACAGGTGGTGGCGACGGCCGATGCCGCGGAGGCGTCTCTCCGCGCCGACCTCGCTGCCATCGAGAGCGCAGTAGCTTCCATCAAGTCTGACCGTGCCCGGCTCGCGCAAACGGAGTTGCAACTGAGCTACACCACGATCACAGCGCCCATCTCAGGCCGCGCCGGAGCAGTCGCGGCGAAGGCCGGGAACATGGTAAAGGAGAACGACGCGGCGCTTGTCACGATTTTGCAACTGGCGCCGATTTATGTGAGCTTCGGCGTGCCCGAGCAACTTCTGCCGGAGGTTCGCAAGTACAACGCGCAGAGCCCGCTGAAGGTGAAGGCCATGCTGGGCGCGGATTCTTCGAGGACCGGAACGCTTCGCTTCATCGACAATACGGTCGACACTACTACGGGAACCATCCGGTTGAAAGCCGAGTTTACGAACAACGAGCATTCCCTGTGGCCTGGTCAATTTGTGGACGTACAGGCGCAACTGAAACTGGAACGCAATCGGATCCTGATACCAAGCCGGGCGGTACAGACAGGCCCGCAAGGCAAATACGTCTGGGTTCTGGACCCGGGCACGTCAACGGTCGCGATGCGACCGGTGAATGTGTTGCGCAACTACCAGGTGCCGGAAGCGATCGAGCGCGCCGTGATCGGTAGCGGAGTGAAGGCGGGAGAGACAGTAATCTCGGAAGGGCAGATGCGCCTTGCCCCGGGAGCGAAGGTCCAAGTGGAGAAGGGCGGCACTCAACTGGGTGCGTCGCCCGTTGAGGGAGCAGAGGGTAGGAGCTAAGGAGCCGGGATGAGATTCACCGATTTCTTCATTCGCCGCGCCATCACGACCACGCTGTTGATGGTTGGCATTCTGGTTTTCGGGTTGTTGAGTTACATCACTCTCCCGGTCAGCAACTTGCCGGCTGTGGAATACCCGACCATCCAGGTCTCTGCGTCTCTTCCGGGCGCCAACCCGGACATCATGGCGGCTTCGGTTGCCACCCCGCTCGAAGCGCAATTCTCAACGATTGCGGGCATCAACAGCATGTCGTCTTCGAGTACGCTCGGGAATTCAGCCATCACGCTGCAATTCGACCTGAGCAGGGATATCGATTCAGCAGGACAGGACGTGCAGGCCGCCATCTCGCGAGCGCAGGGTCAATTGCCGACCAACATGCCAGCGCCGCCTTCTTATTCCAAAGTGAATCCGGCGGAGCAGCCCATCATGTTCATCTCCGTTTCGGCCGACACGATGTCGCTATCGCAGTTGGATGAATACGCGGAAACGATGATGGCGCGGCGGATCTCGATGGTCTCCGGCGTGGCGCGCGTGCAGGTCTTTGGCGGAAAGAAATTCGCAGTCCGCATACAGGCCGACCCAACCGCCCTGGCGTCGCGCAATATCGATCTCGAACAGGTACGCGGCGCGCTGGCCACGGGCAGCCTTAACCTTCCCGCAGGATCTCTTTATGGCACGTCGAAGGCATATACGGTTCAATCTTCAAGCCAGCTTACGACTGCGCCTCAATTCGCCGAGCTGATCGTCACGTACGTGAATGGCAATCCCGTTCACTTGCGGGAAGTTGCCCGCGTACTGGACGACGTGAGCAATAACAAAACTGTGTTCTGGATGAACGGCAAGGAGAGCATGGTGTTGGCGGTTCAGAAGCAGCCGGGCTCAAACACGGTGGAAGTCGCCGATTCAGTCAAAGCTCTGCTGCCCGTTATGCAGAAGTCAATGCCTCGCGGAATCGAGATCGGCCGAGCGTTCGACCGATCGCAGAACATTCGCGAATCCATTGCAGACGTCAAGTTCACGCTGCTGTTGACCATTGGTCTCGTCATCGTCGTGATCTTCGTGTTCCTGCGCAACATATCGGCTACATTAATCCCGAGCCTCGCAGTTCCCCTCTCCCTTCTGGGAACGTTCGGCGCCATGAAACTGCTTGGATTCACCATCGACATGTTGTCAATGATGGCCATCACTCTTTCGGTCGGCTTTGTCGTGGACGATGCGATCGTGATGCTGGAAAACATTGTCCGGCATATGGAAATGGGGAAGACTCGTATGCAAGCTGCTCTCGAAGGAGCTCGCGAGATCGGCTTCACCATCATTTCGATGACGATCTCCCTGACTGCGGTGTTCATCCCTGTTCTGTTTCTGGGTGGAATCATCGGCCGCTTACTCCGCGAGTTCTCTGTCACTATCGCCATCGCGGTTTTGATCTCGGGCCTGATCTCGCTCACCCTTACTCCCATGCTGGCGAGCCGCTTCTTGCGGCACGAGAGCCATCCGACTGGAACCTTCTACAGGATCTCGGAGCGATTCTTCGTCTGGCTGAACAATACCTACCGGAGGAGCCTGGAGGTGGTGATGCGGCACCGCCAACTCACTCTGCTTGCCAGTGTGGTGCTGACAGTTGTGACGCTCTATCTTTTCGTCGTCATGCCCAAGGGCTTCATGCCGACCGTCGATCAAGGTTTCATTTCGGGAGGGTCCGAAGCCTCGCAGGATACTTCGTTCGATGAGATGGTCCGGTTGCAGAAGCAAATGAACGCGGTCCTCGCCAAGAACAAGGCCGTCGAGTACTACGGCGGCGGCGTTGGCGTCCGCGGCGGTGACCAAAACCAGGGATTTACGTTCATGAGCCTGAAGGACCAGAAAGAAAGGCCCCCAGTCAAAGTTATCATCGCGCAGTTGCAGCGGGAGTTCGCGAAGATTCCCGGACTGATGGTGTTCATGCAATCCCCGCCGCTGATCACATTGGGGCAAAACGAAGGCCGGAGCCAATACTCAGTCGCCTTGCAGGATGCCGATACGGCCGAACTATTTCACTGGGCGCCCATTCTGGAAGCGAAGCTACGTTCCATACCGCAGATCCAGGACATTTTCAGTGACCTTCGTCTGGCAAGTCCGCGCCTGAATGTGCAGATTGATCGGGATCGCGCGCGAGCCGTGGGCGTGACTCCGGACGCGATCGCGAATACGCTCTTCGATGCGTACGGTAATCGCCGTGTCACGACCATCACAACCGAGACGAATCAATACGACGTTCTGCTTGAAGTTCTTCCGGAATACCAGCGGGATCCGGCGGCATTGGATCGCCTGTACATTCGATCTTCGAGTGGCAAAATGGTTCCGCTTTCGGCGGTCGCGACCGTACATCAGACCGTTGCCCCTTTGAGCATCAACCACATCGGGCAGTTGCCGGCCGTCAACTTCCAGTTCAACGTGAAGCCGGGAGTTTCGCTGAGTCAGGCAACCAGCCTGATCGATAAAGCAGCACAGGAAATCGGAAAACCAGATACGCTGTCGTTCACCTACCAGGGGACAGCGGCAGCATTTCAAAGCTCAATCAGCGGCTTGGGTATGCTGCTCGTCATCGCGATTGTCGTGATTTATCTCGTATTGGGAATCCTGTACGAAAGCTTTATTCATCCGATCACGATTCTTTCTGGTCTGCCTGCTGCAGGACTCGGCGCTCTGCTCACCTTGCTCGCTTTCGGCGAAGACCTGAACCTGTATTCGTTCGTGGGAATCATTCTCCTAATCGGCATCGTGAAGAAGAACGCGATTATGATGATCGATTTCGCGATCGAAGCGGAGCGCAAGGAAGGCAAATCACCAGAGCAGGCGATTTTCGAAGGATGCCTGCAGAGATTCCGGCCGATCATGATGACCACCATGGCTGCCCTGCTGGGTACGCTACCAATTGCTTTCGGAACAGGCGCTGGCGGTGAAGCAAGACGTCCCCTGGGCATCGCTGTGGTCGGCGGGTTGGTAGTGTCTCAGCTGCTTACTCTGTACATCACGCCGGTGATTTACATCTACCTGGATCACTTCCAGAACTGGCGGCGCGGGCGCAAGCAGGCGCCGGCCTTACAACGCGCATGGCAGGGTGAAGAGAGCCTGGTGAACTGAGGGACGTCAGAGCAGGCTGATGGCTCGCGCAGCCAGGATGGCAACGATACTGAGCGATACGGAAGCCTGAACGATCATGACCATCTTGGCCCAGCGAGAGAGAACGGGCGTGTCCGTGGGAGAAAACGCCACGCTCGTGTTAAACGCCAGGAACAAGTAGTCGACAACACCGGGTTTCCAGTTTGGTTCTGCCCACGCGTCGCCCTCGTCGACGGTCATTTGCGGAAACAGAAACGCTCCTTGCGAATGTTGGTCTCACATGTCGCGCGCATGTGGACCTCCAGCGTCGAGGCGCCAGTACCATGACGCAAATACCAGAACATTGCCCAACCAAAGCAGGGCGGCAGAACGAGACAGTTCGAGCGGGTTCGTATTTTTGTGCGGAAGTCCGCGAATGAGCAGGGCCAGGGACCAAACCTCAGCAATCGTGATCACGCTCAGCATCGTGATGCCGAACGTGGCGTTCAGATTGAATTTGCCTGCACGGTGGGACGCGACAGCCGGAACTAATAAGACGAGAATCAGAGACGGCACCAACCAGCTTGGGCCAAGGGTCAGATGCTCGGGAAGTGCGAAGTGAATGGCAGCCATCGCGAGGCTTACGAGGACAGCCGGCCAGCGCGGCTCTCGGGTCAGGGCAGTTTCAACAGCAGGCACAATACTCTTTACTCTTCATTGAGGATAAAGACTGTCATCTCTAAAGATGCGAAGACAGTAACATGCAGGCATGGACATCGTTCAGGTTGGGGAGGCGGTGCTGCGAGGGAAATCCAAACTCGTCGAACGGGATGAAATCCTCAGCTCCCGCACTGAACAGCTGATTGCACGGATGCGGGACGCCATGCGCAACGCACCGGGCGTCGGCCTGGCTGCACCGCAGATCGGAGTGCCGCTTTCTATTGCCGTGATCGAAGACAAGCCGGAATACATGAAGGACATACCGGAAGAGGTTCTTGCGGCCCGGGGGAGAAAGCCGGTTCCCTTCCACGTGATCATCAACCCGGTCTTGACACTACATCCTGGAACCCCCGTTGAGGTTTTCGAAGGCTGTTTAAGTCTAGCCGGCTTCACTGCAATTGTTCCGCGAGCGCAAGAGGTACGAGTCGAATGCCTGGACCAGCATGGCGAACCACAGGTGATCGAAGCTTCCGGCTGGTATGCGCGAATCCTGCAGCACGAGATCGATCACCTGAACGGAACTCTCTATATCGACCGCATGCTCTCGAGGAGCTTCTCCTCCGTCGAGAACCATGTTCGGCACTGGAAGGACCGGTCGATTGCGGAGATCAGACGAGAACTGGCGGTCGATTGAGAATTGGAGGCTGCCGAGAACGTGACGCACGCTGATGGGCGCTTCCTCGATAGCAGTGCATTAGCAAAACGGATTAGCTAACCCATGAAGCCCAGTATCGTGAGCATCACGAAACGAAAACAAACCTTTCCCAACATTTCCCGCTCCGGGAAGGATCACTCTGACCTGAGACTAGCAGTCATTCGTTCCTGTAGCTATGTTCGCTCTAGCTTGCATCTCCGCGTTAAGCTCAGAGAGTGTCCCGGATCCGCCCAGTCTTAAAACGCCTTGGCGTGTCCGGCATTGTAACCGTTGTCGGTGCGGCGTTGCTGCTGTTCTTCTACTTCAGCGGGCATGCGCTCCTCGCCATTGTCGATGTCCTCGTCCTGATTCCGTTCCTCCTCACGCTGACCGTGCGGGTCGTGATCGAACTCAAACGAAACTCTCTGTGGAGTCTTAGGAATCGCCTTGTTCTGACGTACGTTCTGTTCGGTGTCCTTCCGCTACTACTTGTGTTTACGCTCGTCGGATTAGGAGCGTGGGCGTTCATGAACGAACTCGCGGTTTACCTGGCCAGTTCGGCACTTGATCGCCGTCTTGATTCGGTCAACGCTGCTACGGAAACGCTTCGCCGGATTCCCCCCGAACAGCGAGTTGCCGCTGCCCCTCAAATTCAGAAAGCCTTCAGCATGAGTTTGCCGGGGATCACTGTGTACCTGAAAGATGGCACCGCAGCGCACGCCTTCCCCCCAACAGCACCGCCGCTAAACATCTCTCCGGCGTGGAAACCTCTGCGGGGCCTGCTTGTATATGACAGCCACTTCTACGGCTGGTCCCATTACGCCGACCGAAATCTGGACATCGATGTCCTTGCTCCGCTAACGAACCAATTGATCGAGAATCTTGTCCCTGACCTGGGTGAAATTGCTCTCGTTGAGACACCAGAGCGGGATTCCCCGGGCGATCGTATACCCGCCGTAGCCGGTTCCCTCGAAGCCGTGAAAACGGGAAAGTCCAACTCGAAAAACCCTGATTACCAATTGGCCGGAGCCTCTGGCGGACGGCGTGTCAACAAGCTGCCACGTGCCATGAGCCAGTTAGATGTGCCGGTGTTCATCGTCTCTACTCGCCCGCATTACCACCTCGAGTCGCCCGGCAAGATATTCTCCGGTGTCCTGTGGGTTCACTCGCGTCCTTCCGCTGTGATGCGATCGTTCTTCTCCGGGTCGGAAGTCATCCGCGATTTCCTCTTCGATTCCTTGATCGCCGTCGCGGTATTGTTCCTCCTGGTGGAACTGGTCGCAATTTGGATCGGTGTCTCACTATCCCGGCGTATGACTCACGCCGTTAACCAACTCTACGAAGGAACGCGCCGTGTGATCCAGGGAGACTTCCAGCACCGCATTCCTGTGACGGATCAGGATCAATTAAGCGAGCTCGCACTATCGTTCAATCAGATGACCGGCAATCTCGAGCGCCTGCTCTCGGTCGAGAAGGAAAAGGAACGCCTGCAAACGGAACTCGAAATCGCCCGCGAGGTGCAGGATCAGTTATACCCGAAAGAAGCGCCCCCGGTATGTGGCCTGAAGTTGACCGTCCGCTGTGATCCGGCGCGGATGGTCTCGGGAGATTACTACGATTACCAACAGATCGCGGGCGGCAAGGTAGCCTTTGCAATCGGGGATGTTGCCGGAAAGGGCATTTCGGCGGCGCTCCTTATGGCAACTCTCCAGGCCGCTCTGCGGGCACAGATCACGGCTTACACGCCCTCTCACGAAAACGAGTGCAGCACCTTGCCCGAAGTGGACACGGCCACGCTCGTCTCCAAGTTGAACAAACAGATTTACGCACATACCGCACCAGAGAAATACGCCACGTTCTTCTTCGCCTTGTTCAATCAGGAGACGAGAGTGCTGACCTATACCAATGCCGGCCACCTCTCTCCGCTCCTTTTTAGGGGCGCCGAAGTGATCCCTCTCGATTCGAACGGGACTGTAGTAGGCGCATTCCCGTTTGCCAGATATGACGAAAGCTGCCTGACGATGAATCCGGGCGATCTCCTCGTTTGCTATACGGACGGAATCACGGAGCCCGAAAATGCATTCGGCGAAATGTTCGGTGAAGAGCGCCTGATCGAACTCGTGAAGCGTCATGCTCATCTGGACGACGGGGAGATTGTGAACAATATCCTGGAATCCGTCCGAAACTGGACCGGTTCACCCGAGTTGCACGACGATATGACACTCTTGATTGCCCGACAGGTTCAAACGGCGTGAAGATTCTTACCGCCGCGCAGATGCGCGAAGTCGATCGGCTCACGATCGAGCGAGGCATTCCCGGCCTGATTCTCATGGAAAACGCGGGCAGCCGGGTCATCGACTTCCTCCTCGAGCATTTCGCGCCCTTGAGCCGGCACGACATCGTTGTTGTTTGTGGGAAGGGAAACAATGGCGGAGACGGATTTGTTGTCGCCCGCCAGCTGTTTACGCGAAAGCTGTGCCGGAATTTGACCGTCTACGAACTCTTCAAGCCCGATGAGCTGACGGGTGACGCGGCCGCGAACCGCAAAATGCTCGAAGTCTGCGGCTGTCCCGTACAGTCGATTTTGCGAGACGAACCCAACGTTGCCACGATCGTCGTTGACGCCGTGCTCGGAACAGGCCTCAAAGGACCGGCCAGCGGTCCTTCGCTCGAGGCAATCCAAAGAATCAACACTCGTTTCCCGAATGCGCTGAAAGTCGCGGTCGACATCCCCTCCGGTCTCCCGTCCGACGAGACGAAGCCAGAAGGCGAATTCGTGCGCGCCGATTATACGGTCACGTTCACTGCTTCCAAAAAGAGCCAAGTATTTTCAGGTTCTTACGGCTTGATGGGCAGACTCGCCGTGTTTCCCATCGGTAGCCCGGCCACCCTCTATTCCGAGATCCAGCTCAACGTGACGGAAGCGTCCGACATCGGCCACCTGTTCGCAAGACGGCCCAACAATTCAAATAAGGGGATGTACGGCCACGTCTGGGTAGTCGGCGGTTCTTTCGGGAAGAGCGGCGCTCCGGCAATGGCCGGTTTGGGTTCGTATCGTATGGGGGCAGGTCTGGTTACGGTCGCAGTGCCGAAATCGGTTCTGACCGCAGTCGCTTCTGTTCGGCCGGAATTGATGACGGAGCCGCTGGCCGAAACGGAACGCGGGTCCATCCGCGAGTCTGAAGCTGACAGGCTGCTGCCACTGCTCGAGAAGATGACATCTTTGGCGGTCGGCCCCGGGCTGGGCACAGACGAGGAAGTGGGGCATTTAGTGGAGCGCCTCTACCGCGAGTCAAACTTGCCAGGCGTCTTCGATGCAGATGCTCTCAATGTGCTCGCGGGTGATCTGCCGGCCGCAAATGGCAAAGTCCGCATCTTGACTCCGCACCCCGGCGAGATGGGACGCCTCGCGGGTAAACCGACCAAGGAAGTGCAAAGCGACCGCCTCGGCACGGCTCAAGGTTTCGCTGCGAAGACCGGTGCCACGGTCGTACTCAAGGGAGATCGCACGGTGATTGCGTTCCCGGACGGCGAAACCTGGATCAATCCCACGGGTTCTCCTTCCATGGCCACAGGAGGAACCGGAGACATTCTGACCGGCATGATCGCCGGAGCGGTTGCACAGCATCCGAAAGAGTGGAAGCGCGCCGTTGTTGCTGCTGTCTGGCTTCATGGACGCTGCGGTGAACTGGCGGCCGAGCGTTTGGGCGAGGAATCCACCCTCGCAACGGATCTACTCGACAGCTTGCCGCGAGCAATCGATGAAATCCGTCCGGTTTGAGTCCTCCTCCCCCGAGGAAACACGAGCTATCGGCCGTCATCTCGCGACGATTCTCCCGGCCCAGGCTGTCATCTGCCTGGTCGGGAATCTCGGCGCCGGGAAAACAACGCTGACGAAGGGGATTGTGGAGGGGCGCGGAGCTGCTCGGGAGGAAGATGTCTCCAGCCCGACTTTCACGCTCATTCACGGATACGGCGATCCACCTGCCGTGTATCACATTGACCTATACCGGCTGGATCACGAACGCGAAGCGGCGGGATTGGGGCTGGAGGAACTGTTCGAAATGCCTGCTCTGGTCCTGATCGAATGGGGCGAGAAGTTCCCGCGCCTTCTGCCCCCGGATCGGATGGAGATCAGGATCGCTCAGAGCGGTGAGGATCGGCGGACGATCGACTTTTACGAAACCGCGCCGCCGCCGCAAGGCTGAGAATACCCAACGCCACCGCTGCTGCGCTGGCTGGTTCGGGGACCGCCGCGGGCGTACCGTTCAGATCGTCGAAAGCCAGATTTGCGATAAGGGCATGACCCGCAGTAGTCGGATGTTGTACATCCCAAAACAGGTAATTGTTGGGATTCACGCCAGCGAGTCCCTGCGCCGGTGTGGTGATGTTCGTGAGGCCAAACGCCCCTGGATTAGCAGCCACAGATGTGAACAGGTTAAACACACTAACTCCGGTCACCGAAATGCCTTGTCCCTGAAGCAGGGCGATATCGGTCGCCCACTGCTGGTTGAAAGCCGCCACCTGCGTATTCAGGGCTGCTGCTCCCTGTGCTACCCCGCGAGGCGTGGCGCCCAGGGGCGCCAGGTCAAGCCAAAGGAAATTTCTTCCACCCGCGGCAGCCAGACTCTGAATGTTGGCGTAGAGACGGTCAGCGGCGACGGTGCCTGTAGTCGATCCGTTGAACAGATCGTTCGATCCGCC
>Ga0308175_100003306_pt1 | contig 11151 bp, 9 predicted proteins | sample PhyCR1_3_FD_203893 | JGI IMG/M metagenome (GOLD analysis project Ga0308175, IMG submission 203893) | Soil microbial communities from UC Gill Tract Community Farm, Albany, California, United States - DLSLS.C.R1 | ecosystem: Environmental > Terrestrial > Soil > Agricultural land | place: USA... | reverse complement strand
GGCCATGGTGGCGAACTGCCCGGCCGACCAGCCCGCCGGGTCACGCGCCAGCTCGCCCACCTCCGACAGCCCCTTGAAGAGGGTCAGATGACCGCCGAGGGCGGCCAGGGCGCCGAGCACGACACCGCCCGCCGGAAGCATCAGCATCGGGTGCCGCAACCGCTGGAAGGCCGCGTGGACATAGGGGAAGGCGCGTACGGCGCACATACCGAGCACGGCGGCCACCGAGGCGAGCACCAGGGCCGCCAGCAGGTCCGTCCAGCGCGGGCGGCCCAGGGGCGGCAGGCCCAGGTCGAAGCCCGGGCGGTACAGCAACGAGGTGGTCAGCGCCCCGACCGCCGCCGCGGTCAGCGGCGCGAACAGGTTGTCCCACAGCAGCCCCCGGACCGGCCGTCCGGCCAGCGCTTCGGAGATGACGAGGGCCGCCGCCACCGGGGTGCCGAACAGCGCCCCGATCGTCGCCGCCTCCGCCAGCATCGGCCACAGGGCGCCCGGCATCCGGGACAGGAATCGCCCGCCGAGCCAGGCCGCCAGGCCGACGTTCACGGCGATGATCGGGTTCTCCGGGCCCAGGCTCGGCCCGCCCGCCAGCATCAGCCCGGTCGCCAGCACCAGACCCGGCAGCACCAGGGGCGGCAGCACCGGGGCGTCCAGACCGGTGGTCGCCGGATCCGGCCCGGCATGGCCCGGCACCTTCCAGACGACCAGCCCGACGGCGAGGCCGGTGGCCACCAGCATGACGAACATCCACAGCACCGAGTAGCGGCCCACGCCGAGCGCGTCCGGCAGCGGCCCCCACAGCACGTGCTGCAGTTGCTCCGCCGCCACGCTCAGGCCGACGTAGACGAGGCTCGCGGCCACGCCGACGGCGACGGCGGGCAGGATCAACGGCAGCAGGGCCCGCGCCGGGCTCGCCGGTCGGGTCGAGCGAGCCTGCTGCCCGGTGTCCTGGGTCACGTCGTCACGATAAGCGGACACAACGCCGCGAACATCCGGAGCGCATCCGGCTTGCACCTCACGTGGCGTGAGGCCGCAGCGTGGTGGCCGTACCGACGACAAGGAGCGGAAAGTGAGCTACTCCGTGGGACAGGTCGCGGGGTTCGCCGGAATCACGGTGCGCACCCTGCACCACTACGACGAGATCGGCCTGCTCGTACCGAGCGAGCGCACCCACGCCGGCCACCGGCGCTACAACGACGCCGACCTCGACCGGCTCCAGCAGATCCTGTTCCACCGCGAACTCGGCTTCCCGCTCGACGAGGTCGCGGCCCTGCTCGACGACCCGGACGCGGACCCGCGCGCGCACCTGCGCCGCCAGCACGAGCTGCTGATCGCCCGGATCGAGAAGCTGCAGAAGATGGCCGCGGCCGTGGAGCACGCCATGGAGGCACGCACGATGGGCATCAACCTCACCCCCGAGGAGCGGTTCGAGGTCTTCGGGGACAACGACCCCGAGAGGTACGCCGAGGAGACCGAGCGGCGCTGGGGCGGCACCGAGGCCTACGCCGAGTCGCAGCGCCGCGCCGCCCGCTACACCAAGGACGACTGGCGGCGCATGCAGGCCGAGACCGACGACTGGACCGGGCGCTACGTCGCCCTGATGGCCGCCGGCGGGCAGCCGACCGAAGAGGCGGCCATGGACCTGGCCGAGGAGCACCGCCGGCACATCGGCAAGTGGTTCTACGAGTGCCCGCACCCCATGCACCGCTGCCTGGGCGCGATGTACGTCGCCGACGAGCGCTTCAAGGCGTTCTACGACTCCACGCGGCCCGGCCTCGCCGAACACCTCAGCGAGGCGGTCGCCGCCAACGCCGACCGCCACACGGCGTGATCCCGAGGCCCGGGAGGGCTACTCCCGGGCCAGCACGACGGCCGTGCCGTAGGCGCACACCTCCGTGCCCACGTCGGCCGCCTCGGTGACGTCGAAGCGGAACATCAGCACCGCGTTGGCCCCACGCGCGCGTGCCTGCTCCACCAGCCGCTCCATGGCCTGGTTGCGGGTCTGCACGAGCGTCTTCGTGAGCCCTCTCAGCTCGCCGCCGATCATCGACTTCAGCCCGGCACCGATCTGGCTGCCGATGTGCCGCGAGCGCACGGTCAGCCCGAAGACCTCGCCGAGCACCTGCTGCACCCGGTAACCGGGCACGTCGTTCGTGGTCACGACCAGCACGTCCGGCTGGGGCCCCTGGCCGCCGCCGTAGTCATCGAGTCCCATGAGTCACAGCTTTCTCCCGGTCGCACCACAGTGCATCCTGGAGGCACCGGTGGAACCTGGGGCGGTCACATCACGTTGGTAGCTTTGTGCGGCCCCCCATGGACGCCGTAGCCGCCTCACCCCCTCAGGAGCCCGGACCCGTGACGACACTCGCCCTCGGCCCGAGCTGGCTGGACCCCCAGTACCTGCTGGACACCTACAGCATCTGGGGTCTGCTGCTCATCGTCTTCGCCGAGTCCGGCCTGCTCATCGGCTTCTTCCTGCCGGGTGACTCGCTGCTGTTCACCTGCGGTCTGCTGATCGCCACGAACCAGCTGGACTTCCCGCTGTGGGGCGCGATCGCCCTGATCTGCCTCGCCGCGATCCTCGGCGACCAGGCGGGCTACATGTTCGGCAAGAAGGTCGGGCCCTCCCTGTTCAGCCGTCCGGACTCCCGGCTGTTCAAGCAGGAGAACGTCGCCAAGGCACACGAGTTCTTCGAGAAGTACGGCCCGAAGTCCCTGATCCTGGCCCGCTTCGTGCCCGTCGTGCGCACCTTCACGCCGATCGTCGCCGGCGTCAGCGGTATGCGGTACCGCTCGTTCCTGACCTTCAACGTCATCGGTGGCGTCCTGTGGGGCGCGGGCGTCACCCTGCTGGGCTCCTGGCTGGGGCGGCACGCGGTCGTCAGGAACAACATCGAGGCGATCCTCATCCTGATCGTCCTCGTGTCGGTGATCCCGATCGCGATCGAGTACCTGCGCGCGCGGAGCAAGAACAAGAAGGCCGGGCAGCGGGAGGCGGCCGAGGCGCAGCCCGCACAGCAGCACCCGGTTCCCCGGTTCCAGCAGCAGCCGGTCATGGACGACGCGACGACCCGGCTGCGCCGCATCGAGCCGGAGGAGCCCTACCAGCAGCCCTACCGGCAGCAGCCCCAGCAGCCCCAGCAGCCCCAGCAGGAGCAGCAGCACTGGAACCAGGGCGGCTACGACAGCGACCAGTACTACGACCAGGGTCAGCACCACCAGCCGCGGTACGACCAGAGCGGGCAGGGGTACGCCCAGAACGGACCCCAGTACGACCAGAACGGGTACGACCCGAATCAGTACGACCCGAACCAGTACCCCTACGGCAACCAGGGCGACTACCGCAGCCGCTGAGGCCGTCAGAAACCGCGGGTCCGCTTCGCCGCCCGCCGCTTGCCGGCGGAGCCGACCCGCAGGGTCAGCCGGGAGATCTCCGACCCGAGGTTGACCCCGATCGCGATCGCCATGGCCAGGGACGCCGCCTTGGCCAGCGACACCAGCCCCTTGTCGACCTCGTTCTGCGCCATGTTCAGCAGCCCGAAGTACGTGGCCGAACCCGGCAGCAGCGGCCCGATGGCCGCGGTCGTGTACGGCAGTGCCGACGCGAACCGGTACCGGGACAGCAACTGCCCGAACAGCCCCACCAGCCCCGCCGCCACCGCCGTGGAGGCCACCGGCGAGATCCCGCCCGCGTAGTGCATCGCGCCGTACACCGACCACGCCACGCCCCCGTTGAGCGTGACCGCCAGCACGGTGGACCGCTCCTGCTGCAGCAGCACGGCGAACGTCAGCGACAGCAGCATGGACGCGGCGATCTGCACCAGTGGCCGCTCGGAGATGCCGCCCAGCGCCGCGTCGGGATCCAGCTTGCCGCCCACCTTCACCCCGAAGTACAGGACGACCAGCACGCCGACGACGATGCCGACGAAGAAGTACATGACCTCCAGCAGACGCGCCGACGCGGTGATGTAGAAGCCCGTCAGGCCGTCCTGCACCCCCGCCACCAGCGCCCGCCCGGGCAGCAGCGCGAACAGCCCACCGGTGACCACCGCGGACGCGTTGACGCCGACATGCGTCAGCGAGAACGCCACCCCGATCGCCGCCGGCGGCATCGCGGCCACCGTGAACTGGTAGAACTCCGGAAGCCCGCGCCCCGCGCACAGCCAGGCCAGCCGGTCGCCGAGCATCGCGCCGAGCGCTGCGGCGATGAACACGATCAGATCACCGCCGACCAGCACCGAGGCCGCACCGGCCAGCAGCCCGCCGGCCAGGGTCAGCGCCCAGCCGGGGTAGGGGTGCCGGTTGCGGCGGATCTCGGCCAGCCGCCGGTAGGCCTCCTCCAGGGAGACATGGGTCTCCGGGTCGGTCAGGTCGTCCACCAGATGGAACACGGCCGCGAGCCGGGTGTAGTCGGTGCCCCGCCGCCGTACCGTGCGCGAGGCCGTCACCGGGTCGTCCACCAGCGAGGGCTGATGGGAGATCGACAGCAGGGTGAAGGTGACGGTCGGCTCGCAGCGGTCCAGGCCGTAGGACCGGCACACCGCGAACATCGCGGCCTCCACGTCCTCCGCGCCCTCACCGCCGGCCAGCAGCAGCTCGCCGATACGCAGGGTCAGGTCGAGCACACGCGGAACCGCCGGGCCCTCGTCCTCGGCCCGCTGCACGGACTCGGGCGCCGGCCGCTCGGTCACCGGCATGCGCAGCATCGTGCGCATCCGGTCCTGCCACGGCGCGTCCTTGATCAGGCTGACCACGGGCACACCCGTCGCCGGGGTGAACGCCACCAGTGAGTCCTTGGCGCTGTAGGTGCGCGGCAGACTGAACGCCGACCCCTCCGGCTCGGCGCTCGACGGCGGCGGCGCCTGCAGCCCCTCGGGCACCGCGAACTCGGACGTGGTTTCCGACTCCACCCCGCCCCTGGGGACCGCCAGTCCCTCGGGAAGGGCGAACTCGGACGTGATCTCCGGGTCGTACGTGGTCCGCGCCTCGTCCGACCGGGGCTTGCGGTCCTCCGCCTCCGTCACCTCACACCGCTCCCTGAACGACACCTTCCGTAGGCCTCAGTATGCGCACGCGTACGCAAACGGGCCGCGCCACCCCACCAGGGTGCCGCGGCCCGCCTCGGGCAAACCGGCCGGTCAGTGGCCGCCCTGCTCCTTGAAGCGCTTGTACGACCGCTCGATCTCCGTCTCGGCGTCCGTGCGGCCCACCCAGTTGGCGCCCTCGACCGACTTGCCGGGCTCCAGGTCCTTGTACACCTCGAAGAAGTGCTGGATCTCCAGACGGTCGAACTCCGACACGTGGTGGATGTCGCGCAGGTGCTCCACGCGCGGGTCGGTGGCCGGAACGCACAGCAGCTTGTCGTCGCCGCCCGCCTCGTCCGTCATCCGGAACATGCCGATCGCGCGGCACTTGATCAGACAGCCCGGGAAGGTCGGCTCGTCAAGAATGACCAGCGCGTCCAGCGGGTCGCCGTCCTCGCCGAGGGTGTTCTCGACGAAGCCGTAGTCGGCAGGGTAGGCGGTCGAGGTGAAGAGACGACGGTCCAGGCGGATCCGACCGGTCTCGTGGTCCACCTCGTACTTGTTGCGCGAACCCTTCGGGATCTCGATCGTGACGTCGAACTCCACCGGTGGCTCCTCCATGATCAACACATAGTTCTGGTGATTAAGTGTCCCTCACGCAGGTGTGTGATCGCGAAAGGGGCTGGTGGTCGTGCCTGAGCAGAGGCCTTGGCGAGTCGCGGGACCGCATGTGCGGCGGATCGCGAACGCCGTACGACCGCGCCTGGCGCGTGCCGCGACGGCCGCGAAACCGCGGATCGCTCGGCTGACGAAGGCCGTGCGCCCCGAACTCGCGCACCTCCCCCGCCGGCGGACCGTCAGGACCTGGCAGTACACCGCGGGCGCCGCCACCGCCGGACTGGCACTGGCCGCAGCGGTGGTGACCGCCACCGGTCCCTGGGACGCCAACGGTCAGCGTACGGCCGAGCGGGACCGGGCGACCGCCCTGGAGCGATCAGGTGGCGCAGATCACGGCGACTCCGGCACGAGCACCCAGACCCCGCAGGCCGCGCCGAGCGCCGCGGCCGTCCTCGCGGGCCTGGGCGGCACCACCGGCACCGTCACCACCAAGAAGGCCCCGCCCGGCCGGCAGGCCCTCACGGACGTCCTCGGGCCCCTCCTGGACGTCCCGGCGCTCGGCTCCGGCCGCGGCGCGGCCGTCGTCGACGTCACCACCGGCACGCGGCTCTATGCCGCCGGGGCCGACCAGGCCCTCACCCCCGCCTCCACCACCAAGATCGCCACCGCGGTCGCCGCGCTGTCCGCCCTCGGCTCCGACCACCGCTTCACCACGCGCGCCGCGCTCGAACCCGACACCGGGGAACTGATCCTGACCGGCGGCGGCGACCCCACCCTCACCGCGCGCCGCGACGCCGGGGACTGGGCGAGCCTGCGCACCCTCGCCGCCGACACCGCCGCCACCCTCGCGAAGCGCGGCACCCACAAGATCACGCTGTCCTACGACACCACGCTCTTCTCCGGCCCCGCCCTTCACCCCATCGGCGTCAACGACAACCTCGCCCCGGTGAGCGCCCTGACCGCCGACGAGGGCCGCACCGACGACTCCACCAGCGGCCCCGCGGCCCGCGTCACCGACCCGGCCGCGGACGCCGCCCGCAAGTTCGCCGGCTTCCTCCACGACGCCGGCATCGAGACCACGCCCCCCGGCCCCTCCAAGGCCACCAGCCGGGCCGAGACCCTCGCCACCGTCTCCTCACCCACGCTGGCCACCCTCGTCGAGCGCATGCTGACCAACAGCGACAACGACATCGCCGAGACCCTGGCCCGCCAGACCGCCCTCGCGAGCGGCGAGGCGGGCAGCTTCGCCGGCGGCGCCAAGGCCATCGCCACCCAACTGCGCAAGCTCGGACTGCCGCTGTCCGGCACCTCCTTCCACGACGGCAGCGGCCTCGACCGCGACGACAGACTGACGGCGAACCTCCTCACCGCCCTCCTGGTCAAGGCCGGCGACCCCGCCCGCCCCGGTCTGAGGCCCGTCCTCACCGGCCTCCCCGTCGCCGGCTTCACCGGCACCCTGACCGACCGCTACACCCACGGCGCGGCCGGCGTCGTACGGGCGAAGACCGGCACGCTCACCGGCGTCAACACCCTGGCCGGCACGGCGGTCGACCGCGACGGGCACCTGCTCGCCTTCGCCTTCATGGCCTCCGGCACGACCAGCGCCCAGGAGGCCCAGTCGGCCCTGGACGAGACGGCCACGGTGCTGGCGGGCTGCGGCTGCGGATAGCCCCCGCCGGAACGGGTCGCCCTCTTCCGCGGGCGACCCGGAACGCCCCCGTACGGCCTGCCCGAAATGGGACCGCTCACGTACCGTTGACGCATGACGAGCTTCGGTGGCACCGCATCTCCCGGGATGGTCGACTGGAACCTCGCGGTGGCGACCGCGACACGGCTCGTACGACCGGGCCCCGAAGTCAGCCGCGACGAGGCGAGGGACGTCGTCGCGGAACTGCGCCGGCACGCCAAGGCCTCGGAGGAACACGTCCGGGGCTTCACCCGGCTGGGCACCGAGGAGACACACGACACCCCCGTCCTGGTCGTCGACCGCCCCGGCTGGGTCCGGGCCAACGTCGCCGGCTTCCGGGAACTCCTCAAGCCCCTCCTGGACAAGATGCAGGAACGGCGCGGCGGCAACCCGGGCAACGCCGTCCTCGGCGCCGTCGGCGGCAAGGTCACCGGCGTCGAACTCGGCATGCTGCTGTCCTTCCTCGCCTCCCGCGTCCTCGGCCAGTACGAGACCTTCGCCCCGGCCTCCCGCGACCTGCCCGCCGGGGAGAACGGCGGCGGCCGGCTGCTCCTCGTCGCGCCCAACATCGTCCACGTGGAACGCGAACTCGACGTCGAGCCGCACGACTTCCGGCTCTGGGTGTGCCTGCACGAGGAGACGCACCGCACCCAGTTCACCGCCGTGCCCTGGCTCCGCGACCACCTCGAGGGCGAGATCCAGTCGTTCTTGGCGGAGACCGACGTCGACCCGATGACCGTCCTGGAACGCGTCCGGCAAGCCGCCCAGTCCCTCGCCGGCGGCCGTCCCGAGGGCGAGGAGGACGACGGCGGGCGCTCCTTCGTCGAACTGGTGCAGACCCCGGCCCAGCGCGAGATCCTCGGCCGCCTCACCGCCGTCATGTCCCTGCTCGAGGGCCACGCCGACTTCGTCATGGACGGAGTCGGCCCCCAGGTCGTGCCGAGCGTCGCCGAGATCCGCGAGAAGTTCCAGCAGCGCCGCGCCAAGGGCGCCTCCCGGCTCGACCTCGCCCTGCGCAAACTGCTCGGCCTGGACGCCAAACTCAAGCAGTACCGGGACGGCGAACGCTTCGTGCGCGCCGCCGTCGACCAGGTCGGCATGGACGGCTTCAACCGCGTCTGGACCTCACCCAACACCCTGCCCACCAAGGCGGAGATCGCCAAACCGGCGGACTGGGTCGCACGGGTGCACCGCAAGGCCGAGTCGTGAACCACGCCGCGAGGCCGTGACACGAATCCGGCCGACGGCAGGCGAACGCCCCTCCAATCACCCGTCCGAGGGACCGTGAGCCATGGGTAGGCGTGCAATGCTCGGGGAACGGCCCGCTTCTGTCACCATCGACACACTCTGAGTGACCGATCCTCGGGCTCACCCCCCGAAAACTTCATGAAGGGAACCGGACATGGGTCCCCATCCATCGGTCGCGGCGATACGCCTGGCGGTCCGCCGCGTCCTCCACGACATCCTGACCGACCACAGCAGCACCATCGGACGAAGCACCGGGCACATCCGGACCGCCGCCGGGCGGGGTCCGGCCGAGCGGCCCCCCTCCCCGCTCGTGCTCGTCGCGTGCTCCGGCGGCGCCGACTCCATGGCGCTCGCCTCCGCCCTCGCCTTCGAAGCCCCCAAACTCGGCGTCCGCGCCGGCGGCGTCACCGTCGACCACGGCCTCCAGCCAGGCTCCGGCCTACGCGCCGACGAGGTCGTGCTCAAGCTGCGCGGACTCGGCCTCGACCCCGTCGAGTCCATCGCCGTGACCGTCGGCCGCGAAGGCGGACCCGAGGCCGCCGCCCGCGACGCCCGCTACGCCGCCCTGGACGCGGCGGCCGAACGCCACGGCGCCACCGCCGTCCTGCTCGGCCACACCCGTGACGACCAGGCCGAAACCGTCCTGCTCGGCCTCGCCCGCGGCTCCGGCATCCGCTCCCTGTCCGGAATGGCCGCGGTCTCGGGGGCCGGCGGCCGTTACCGGCGCCCCTTCCTGTCCCTGGACCGGCAGACCGCCCGCAAGGCCTGCATGGCCCAGTCCCTGTCGGTCTGGGACGACCCGCACAACGCCGACCCCGCCTACACCCGCTCCCGGCTCCGGCACGAAGGCCTGCCCGCCCTGGAGAAGGCCCTCGGCAAGGGCGTCGTGGAAGCGCTCGCCCGCACCGCCAGGCTCTCCCGCGACGACGCCGACGCCCTCGACACCTGGGCCAGTCAGGCCGAAGCCTCCGTACGCGACGCCACCGGCCTCCTGGAGTGCGCCAAGCTCTACGCCCTCCCGCCCGCCGTACGCCGCCGCATCCTGCGCCGCGCCGCCATCGAGGCCGGTGCCCCGGCCGGATCGCTCTTCGCCCGCCACATCGAGGAAGTCGACCGGCTCATCACCGGATGGCGCGGCCAGGGAGTCATCAATCTCCCGGGCAAAGTCGTCGCCCGGCGCCAGGGTGGCAGACTGGTGATTCGGCAGGGCTGACATCGCGGCTCCGGAGGAACCCCTCCGGCAGGCCGGGCAGCCGGAGGCACGCGAGTGCGGCCGTAAGTGCGGGACGACCGAAAGTGATGCGGGTGGACGCGAACGACATGGGTGCCGACCTTCAGCGGGTACTCATCACCAAAGAAGAGATCGACGCGAAGCTGGCCGAGCTGGCCGCGAAGATCGACGCGGAGTACGCGGACAAGGACCTGCTCATCGTCGGCGTCCTCAAGGGCGCGGTGATGGTCATGGCGGATCTCGCCCGGGCGCTGTCCACCCCCGTCACCATGGACTGGATGGCCGTGTCCTCCTACGGCGCGGGCACCCAGTCCTCCGGTGTCGTCCGCATCCTCAAGGACCTCGACACCGACATCAAGGGCAGGCACGTCCTGATCGTCGAGGACATCATCGACTCCGGCCTGACCCTGTCCTGGCTGATCAACAACCTCGGCTCGCGCGAGCCCGCCACCCTCAAGGTGTGCACGCTGCTGCGCAAGCCGGACGCCGCCAAGGTCGCCATCGACGTCGAGTGGGTCGGCTTCGACATCCCGAACGAGTTCGTCGTCGGCTACGGCCTCGACTACGCCGAGAAGTACCGCAACCTGCCGTTCGTCGGTACGCTCGCGCCCCACGTCTACGGCGGCTGAGCCAACCGGGCCATTCCCTGTAGGACGATCGGGAACCCCAGCGGGTTTCTCCGCGTTGGAGCATGCAGAGACGGGATTGCCGGCCGTCGATGCCGCTCCGTGCGGCTTCGGGCAACAATGCTGGGGTACCGTCAGAAGAACTGTCTTATCAAACTCACTATGGCAGGAGGGACGGGGCGACACCGCTCCGTATGGATGGACGTGAAGCGATACTTCCGTGGGCCGGTCATGTGGATCGTGCTGGCCGTCCTTGCCGTGGTCGTGTTGATGCAGGTCGTCGGCTCGTCCGGCGGCTACAAGACGGTGGACACCGGCCAAGTCGTGGCGGCGATCAACGACAACAAGGTCGAGTCGGCCAAGCTCACCACCGGTGACGAGCAGACCGTCAAGGTCACGCTCAAGGACGGGGTGAAGGTCGAGGGCAGCTCGAAGATCCAGGCGAGCTACATCGGCGACCAGGGCGTGACCATCGCCAGCCAGCTGCAGACCAAGTACCAGGACAAGCAGATCCCCGACGGCTACACCGTGTCGCCGTCGAAGCAGAACCCGTTCCTCGGCGTCCTGCTCTCCCTGCTGCCCTTCGTCCTGATCGTGGTCGTCTTCCTGTTCCTGATGAACCAGATGCAGGGCGGCGGCTCCCGGGTGATGAACTTCGGGAAGTCGAAGGCGAAGCTGATCACCAAGGACACCCCCAAGACGACGTTCGCGGACGTC
>Ga0308175_100003305_pt1 | contig 11154 bp, 10 predicted proteins | sample PhyCR1_3_FD_203893 | JGI IMG/M metagenome (GOLD analysis project Ga0308175, IMG submission 203893) | Soil microbial communities from UC Gill Tract Community Farm, Albany, California, United States - DLSLS.C.R1 | ecosystem: Environmental > Terrestrial > Soil > Agricultural land | place: USA... | reverse complement strand
GACCGCGTCGGCACCCTGGGGCACCGGAGCGCCGGTCATGATCCGCACCGTGGTGCCGGGGCTCAGCGCGAACAGCCGGGTCTGACCGGCGGCCATCTCGCCGACCACGGGCAGGTGCACCGGGTGGTCCTCCGACGCGGTGGCGACGTCGTCGAAGTACACCGCGTAGCCGTCCATCGCGGAGTTGTCGAAGCTCGGCAGGTCGATCGAGGCGGTGATCGGCTCGCACACCGACAGGCCGAGCGCCTCCAGGAGCGGCTGGTCGTACGGCGGCAGCGGCCTGATCGACGTGACGATCCGGTCGACGTGCTCGTCCACGGTGCTCAGCCGGTCGGACGGCATCAGGTCAGCCATTCCCCAGACCCTAGTGGCAGGGGTCCGGTCAGCCGACCGTCGAGCCCGCTTCGACGCGGCTCGGCTCGCCTGGATCGTCCAGCTTCGCGCGGCCGACCACCGTCACGCCCGCCCCGAACGTCCAGTCCCCGTCGACGACCAGCTGTTCGGCCTGCCGCAGCGACGGGACCCCCTCGGAGAACCGGCGGTCGAAGTCCGCGACGAGCTTGAAGTAGTCGGAGTCCAGGTCGACGAACGGCGGCCCGTCGACGCCCTCGGCCAGCTGCAGGTGGTGTGCGTCGGTCAGCCCGTAGCAGTCCGAGCGCAGCACCAGCAGGTCGTTGGTGGTCTTCACCGGGAGGAACCGCTCCCGGGTCACCTCGATCAGCTGCGCTCCGTCGAACACCTCGATGGCAGCCCCCATCGCGGTCTCGATCTGCACCACCTCGGGGCTGCTCGGGTCGGCGGGGTCGACGTTCTTGGTGTTCTTGATCAGGGCCAGCCCGAGGATGCCGTCGCGCCGGTCCAGCTCGTCGCGCATCGCCTCGAGGTCGAACCAGAGGTTGTTGGTCGAGCAGTACCTGTGCTTGGACAGGTCCGCGAGCGCCTCCTTGTCCTCCTCGAGCGTCTGCGCGGTCTCGCGCAGGACGAGCCGCCCGTCAGACGTACGGCGCGCGAAGTGGCCGCCCTTCCGGTCCGAGGGAGTACGACGGACCGCCTCGATCGCGAACGGGGCCCCGGAGGTCGCGAACCACTCCGCCACCCGCGGGTCGGGCGTCGCGCCGAGGTTGTCGGAGTTGGACACGAACGCGCGCCGGTAGCCCGACTCGATCAGCCGGTCGAGCAGCCCGGTGCCGCGCAGCGCGGTGTAGAGGTCGCCGTGGCCGGGCGGGCACCACTCGAGCGCCGGGTCCGCCTCCCAGGTGACCGGGGTGAGGTCCTCGACGAGGAGCTTCGGCTCCTTGTTCTGCAGGAAGTCCACCGGCAGGCCGTCGACGGAGATGTCGTAGCCGGACAGCGCCTTGGTCGTGTCGTCGCTGGTGCGGAAGCTGTCCATGAAGATCAGGGGCAGCGCGACGTCGTACTCCTGACGGGCCCAGAGCACCTGCCGCGCGATGACGTCGAGGAAGCTGAGGCCCTCGCGAACCTCGAGCAGCGACTTGGCGGCCTCCAGGCCCATCGACGTGCCGAGGCCGCCGTTCAGCTTGACCACCACGGTGCCCGCGAGGCCGTCGGTGGCGCCGGCGGCGAGGTCGGCGTCGGCGAGCTCGGGGATGTCGACGGGCTCGATGGAGGACTCGGGGATCATCCCTGTCTCGCCGCTCTCCACGAGCCGGTAGTAGTGCGCGAACACCTCGATCGCCACCGGGTCGACCTCGGCCTGCTCCATCTTCGCGCGCGCCTGCTCCAGTCCCTCGTCGCTCATGGCCCCGAGGTTATCCGCCTGGTGAGCAGTACCGTCGAGCCGTGGACGCGACGGCCCTGCGCAAGACAGCCCTGCGCGACCAGCTCGTCACCGCTCGCAACCGCCGGCCGCTTCTCGAGGTGTCGGAGTCCGCGCAGGCGATAGCCGAGCACCTGCTCGCGACGCCGGAGATACGCCGGGCCGCCACCGTCGCGGCGTACGTGTCCGTCGGCACCGAGCCCGGCACCGGCCCGCTCCTCGACCGCCTGCTGGCGATGGGCCGGCGGGTGGTCGTGCCCGTGCTGCTGCCCGACTACGACCTCGACTGGGCGGTGTACGACGGACCCCGCAGCGTCGTGCGGGCGCGGGCCGGCCTGCTCGAGCCGACCGGCCCGCGGCTGGGGGTCGAGGCGGTGGCGACCGCAGACGTGGTGCTCACGCCGGGTCTCGCCGTCGACCGCACGGGGCTCCGGATGGGCCGTGGCGGCGGCTGCTACGACCGGGCTCTCGGCCGGGTGCCGGTCGGGACGTTCACCTGCACGCTGCTCTACGCCGGCGAGCTGCTCGACGAGGTGCCCGCGGCGCCGCACGACCGCCGGGTCACGGCGGTGGCGACCCCGGACGGGGTCACCCGTCTGCGGAGGGGACGAGCCTGAGGGTGTGCTGCGCGGTGGCCTGCACGGCTCGCTCCCCGAACGGCCAGGCCAGCGTCCGCCCGTCGGCCCAGAGGTCGGTCTGGTCGACGTAGTGCGCGTCGAACGCGTGCCCCGACGCGCCGGTCAGGTTGACCCAACGCGACCGGTCCAGGTCGGCGAGCGACACGACCATGCGCATCGAGGGGGCCACCGTCACGTCGTAGGCGTCGACGCCGTCGGCCGCCGCGTTCCAGTGCGTCGCGTCCACGATCGACCCGCCGCCCCCGACCTGGTAGCCGCCGCGGTTCAGCAGCCACCGGACCAGACCGACGTCGGACTGGCCGAGCGTCTGGTTCTCGAGGTCGAGCTGGTGCTGGTGGCCCCACGTCCAGTCGACGGCGCGACGGGCCTGCCGCCGGACGAGCTCGTCGCGCGCGTCGGCCATCGCCTGGCTGAGGATGTCGTCGCGGTTCTCGATCACCCCGTCGGTGTCGGCGTCGTCCCACCAGGGGCTGTTCGGCTCCTTCAGCAGCCGGCGCATTACCTCGAACCACCGGCCGTCCCCGTTCGGCCACACCGACTCCGGCAGGTCGTCGTGGAAGGTGAGCGCCAGGGTGTTCCTCCAGACCGCGTTGTAGTAGGCCGCGGCCGGCGAGTCCGCGTCCTCGTGGAAGTTCCACCTCCGCAGCAGCCGCTGGCCGCCGGCGAGGTACTGCGAGGGCATGAAGATCTTGAGCAGGTAAGGCACGAACGTCGGCGCGAACCCGTTGCGGTCGTCGAGCTGGATGCGGGACATGTCCGCCACGTCGAGCTTGCGCTTGCGCTGCAGCAGGTCGCTGATCCGCCGGCTGCGGTAGCCGTACGCCCACGAGTCGCCGAGGTAGTAGGGGTAGCCACGGCCGACGACGGCCTGGTTCGCGGTCGTGATGTACCCCTCGGCCGGGTTCAGCTCGTGCGGCAGCGCCTCGAACGGCACGTACCTCCCGGTCCAGTCGTACGACGGGAGCCAGCCCGGCGCCGGGTAGTCGCCGGTGTCACCGGGCTTGCGGATCGGGATGCGGCCGGGCGCCTGGTAGCCGATGTTGCCCGCCCGGTCGGCGTAGACCATGTTCTGCGAGGGCACCGCGAAGTCCTTGGCGCCGGCGCGGAACTGCCGCCAGCTCGTGGCCCGGTCGATCTCGAAGATCGCGTCGGCGGTGTTGCTCGGAGTGAGCGCCGTCCAGGAGATAGCGACGGCGTAGCCGTTGCCTCGCTCCGGCGGCCGCCGCCCGGCCGGGGAGTTCGCGCCGACCGTGCTCAGCTGTGCGTCCACGTCGGAGAGCAGCGGCCCGTGCCGGGTCGCCCGCACGGTGAACCGGAAGGGCTTGGCCCGCCCGAGGACCTTGATCTCCTCGTCGTGCATCCGCAGCGGCCGCTGGCGCTTGTCGTAGAGGTACGTGCGTCCGCTGACCTTCTCCAGGTAGAGGTCGAGCACGTCCGGGCCGAGGTTCGTGAACCCCCAGGCGATCTGCTGGTTGTGCCCGATCACGACACCGGGGAGTCCGGCGAAGGTGAACCCGGTGACGTCGAACGGGCACCGCGGGCCGAGCGTCGTGCAGTGCAGGCCCATCTGGTACCAGACGCCCGGCACGGAGGTGGACAGATGCGGGTCGTTGGCGAGGATCGGCTCGCCGGTGGTCGAGTGCGCGCCGTCGACGACCCAGGCGTTCGACCCCACGCCGTCCGTGTCACCCCCAGGCCCGCCGATCGTGCGCGGGACGGCGGCGATCGTCCGCTGTGCCTCGCGCAGGGCCCGTTCGGCGCCGGGTCCGAGCGGCGGCCGGGCCCGTCCCGCGGTCGCGCCCTGCCGGAACAGCCCGTGCACCACAGCACCGTGGGTGACGATCGGGCGGTGCCGCCCGTAGGGGTACGGCGGGAACAGCTGGGCGATCTGCGCGCGCGTGTGCTTCGCGGACAGCAGGCCGCGCTCGACCTCGTCGGACATGTTGCCGCGCAGGTCCCACGCCATCGCCTTGAGCCAGGACACCGAGTCCAGCGGCGTCCAGTCCTCGACCCGGTAGTGCAGCCCGGTCTGCGCGAGGAGGACGTACTCGAGCGACATCTGCGACGGCGAGTGGGTGTGGATGTAGGCGTTCACCCCGTCGCTGAACGCCTGCACGTAGTCCTGGGTCTGTGGGCTGAGCATCGACAGCTCGCGCTCGGCGACCCGCCGCCAGCCCATCGTCCGGACGGACTTGTCGATGTCGAGGGTCGCCGGGCCGAACATCTCCGAGAGCCGGCCGGCGGTGGTGTGGCGGTCGACGTCCATCTGGAAGAACCGGTCCTGCGCCTGCACGAACCCCTGCGCGTAGAACAGGTCGTGGCTGGTGCCGGCGTAGACCTGCGGGATCCCCGACCCGTCGCGCAGCACCCGCACGGTGCCGTTGAGGCCCGGCAGGCTCAGCTCGCCGTCGGTCTGCGGGAAGGAGTGCCGGACCACCACCACGCCCGCCGCCGCCGCGGCGACGAGGAGCACGACGAGGACACAGACGCCGTACGTCGTCCAGCGGCCCCACCTCGGCCAGGACCGGAAACCGCCCCGGTCGGTGTCCCACCTGCCGCCGGCGCGCGGCGGGCTCGGGGATCCGGACACGGCCGACATTGTGCCGCGAGCGGTATAGTTGGCAGTCGAGCCCCGCGAGTGCCAGCGCACCGCGATGTGGATGAGTCGGATCGGTCTCTGGAGGACGAGTGCCCACCTACCAGTACGCCTGCACCGAGTGCGGGCATGCCTTCGAGCAGGTCCAGAGCTTCACCGACGACGCGCTGACGGTCTGCCCGCAGTGCCAGGGACGGCTGCGCAAGGTGTTCAACGCCGTGGGCGTCGTGTTCAAGGGCTCGGGCTTCTACCGCACCGACAGCCGCGCCGCCGCCAACGGCGGCAACGCCTCGAACGGCTCGGACGGCACGAAGGGGTCCGGCGACGGGCGCTCGTCGGAGAAGAAGTCCGAGAGCACCTCGACCTCCTCCTCCACCGACTCCTCGTCGTCGTCCTCGTCGTCGGGGTCGTCGTCGAAGGACTCCACCAGCGCCGCCTGACCGCCGACCTGGCGCGTCTGGCGCTCACAAACCGCCGACCTGGCGCGTCTGGCGCTCACAAACCGCCGACCTGGCGCGTCTGGCGCTCACAAACCGCCGACCTGGCGCGTCTGGCGGCCTGTGGACGACGGCCGACGCCCGGCCGCGGATCGCTCTAGCCTCGGCGGATGACCGGGCCGACCTCTGGGCTGACTTCTGGGCTCACTCTTCGCGTACGACGGATCCGTCGCGCCGTTCTCGCCCGGCGACGGGTGCTGGCCGCGCTGTGCGCCGCGCTCGCGGTGTTCGCAACGGTGCGCGCGAACGCCGCGCCCGCACCGCCGCACACCCTCGTGCTGACCGCGGCCCACGACCTGGCGGCCGGCGTCGTCGTGCACCGCGCGGACCTGCGCCGGGTGCCGTTCGACCCCGGGTCCGTCCCGCGCGGGGTCGTGGACTCGGCGACGGCACTCGGCCGCACGACCGCCGCGCCCATCCGGGCCGGTGAGCCGGTCACCGACGTGCGACTCGTCGCCGCGTCCGTGCTCGCCGGCTATCCCGGGATGGTGGCGGTCCCGGTCCGGATCGGCGATCCCGCCGCGGTGCACCTCCTGCGGGTGGGCGACCACGTCGACCTCGTCGCCGCCGACCCGCAAGGCGACTCCCCGGCCCGGATCGTCGCCTCGGACGTCCCCGTGCTGGCGATCCCGCGACCGGGCGAGGACTCCCCCGGGCTTGCGAACGGCGCGCCGCTCGTCCTCGGCATGCCCGAGGCCTCGGTTCGCGACGTGGCACAGGCTTCGGTCGCGTCGTACCTCTCGGTGGTGATCCTCCGCTAGCCTGACCATTGGTTCGAGCAGTCGGGCCGGAAAGGACAACGACATGCTCAAGGGCTTCAAAGACTTCATCATGCGAGGCAACCTCGTCGAGCTCGCGGTTGCGTTCGTGATCGGCGGCGCGTTCGCCACCGTCGTCCAAGCCACCGTGACGGTGATCCTGGACATCGTGGGCAAGGCCGGCGGGTCGCCGAACTTCTCCGGCTACCAGCCCGGCGGCATCCACGTCGGCGCCTGGATCACCGCGCTGATCTCGTTCCTGATCCTGGCCGCGGTCGTCTACTTCCTGGTCGTCACGCCGTACAACGCTCTGCAGGAGCGGATGTCCCGCGGCGAGGAGGCGGCCCCGCCCGCCCCGGACATCGCGCTGCTCACCGAGATCCGCGACCTGCTGGCGAACCGCCCGGGCGGCACGACCGTCGAGGGTGGCGGCGGCCTCACCTGAGCGCCGAACGCGCCGTCTCCGCGGGTTCTGAGCGCCAGACGCGCCGTCTCGGCGGGTTCTGAGCGCCAGACGCGCCGTCTCGGCGCGTCAGCCGTGGTGCGGCGGGACCTGCGAGCGCAGCCACTCGTCCGCGGATCCGTCGGGCGACCGGTCGCCCGGCGGATCGGACGACTGGTCGTCGCGGGTCTGCTCGGGCAGCACATCGCCGAACACCCTGGCGCGGCGGCGCCGGCGCTCGGCCTCCCGCTCGGCGCTCGACCGGTCACCCGCCTCCCGGTCGGGACCGGGTGTCACCGCAGCGCCTCGCTGAGCCGGCCCTGCAGCAGCCACGACTCGTCGAACGAGGCGCGCAGCGGGGTCCATCCCGTCCAGACGGTGAACCGCTCGGAGCTGACCCGAAGCGAGCGGGCCAGCGGCTCGAGCCGGACCCCGCCCACCCGTCGCTTGAACGGTCCGACGAAGTCGGCGCTTTCCCGGCCCGCGGCGGACGCGAAGCCTGCGACGAGGGACGCGCGGCGGACCGGCTCCGAGCCGACGTTGTAGATGCCGCTCGGCGCACCCAGGGCCGCCAGGACCGCGGGCCCGAGGTCGTCGGTATGCACCAGGTGGGCCCACCCGTGCGGCGAGCCCAGCCCGATCGGGCGGCCGTGCCGGACGGTGCGCAGCTGGAACCGGGTCAGCGGGTCGTCGCCGACTATCGTGCCGAACCGCAGCACGACTCCGGCGCGGGACCGGCAGGCGTACTCCTGCACGTGGGACTCGCCCACCGAGGCCGGCTCGGTGGCCGGGGTGATCTCCACCGGGGCGTCCTCGTCGATCCAGCCGTCGCCCTGGTCGGCGTAGAGGTAGGACACGCTCTCCTGCACCACGCGCCGCACCCGGGCGGCGCGCGCCGCCTCGACCACCCGGCGTACCCCTTCGGTGCGGAGCCGGTCGCTGGCCCGCCAGGCGTGCGGGCGTACGGCGGCCAGCCCGATCGGAATCCGGCTGGCGAAGTTGCACACCGCGTCGGCGCCCTCGAACATCCGCACCAGCGCGTCGTGGTCGAGCAGGCTGGCCTGGCACGCCTCAGCGCCGAGGTCGTGGAGCAGCCGAGTCTTCTCCGGCGACCTCGCGAGCCCGACGACGCTGTGCCCGGCCTGCGCCAGATGCGGCACGACACAGCGGCCGATGACCCCTGTGGCGCCCACGACGGCAACCCTCACCCGCGACCCCTTTCCCAACCCGCCCCAAGTGTCGGGTAACGGACTGGTAACGGCAAGGTCGACGAGCGGAATCGACGAACAAAAATCAACCGGGCGTCCGCTCACCGGACGATCAGGTAAGAGACCGGTACAGCTCCACCGTCTCGGCCGCGATCGCGTCCCAGCCGAAGGCCGTCACGGCCCGATCCCGCCCCGCCCGGCCGAACCGCGCCGCCAGGTCCGGGTCGCCCGCCAACCGGTTCACCTGCTCGGCGAAGCCGGCCTCGAAGGCGGCCGGCTCGGAGGCGTCGTAGGGCACCAGCAGCCCGGTCCCGCCGTCCACCACGACCTCGGGGATGCCGCCCACCGCGCTGGCGACGACGGCCGTCTCGCACGCCATCGCCTCCAGGTTGACGATGCCCAGCGGCTCGTACACCGACGGGCACAGGAACGCCAGCGCGCCGGTGAGCACCTGGCGGACCTCCTCGCGCGGCAGCATCTCCGAGACCACGAACACCCCGCTGCGCGAGGAGCCGAGCTCGAAGATGAGGGAGTCCGTCTCCCCCTTGAGCTCCGGGGTGTCCGCCGCCCCCGCGAGCAGCACGATCTGCAGCTCGGGGTCGAACGCCAGGCCGGCCCGCAGCAGGTGCGGCACCCCCTTCTGCCGGGTGATCCGCCCCACGAACGCGACGTACGGCCGCGTCAGGTCGACGCCGATCCGCTCCAGCACGGTGGTGTCCGGGTCGGGCCGGTAGAAGTCGGTGTCGATGCCGTTGTAGATCACCCGGACGATCGCGGGATCGAGGGCGGGGTACGACGAGAGGATGTCCTCGCGCATGCCGTTGCTCACCGCCACCACCGCGTCGGCCGCCTCGAAGGCCGTCCGCTCCGCCCAGGAGCTGATCCGGTAGCCGCCCCCGAGCTGCTCGGCCTTCCACGGTCGCTGCGGCTCGAGGCTGTGCGCGGTGACCACGTGCGGCACGTCGTAGAGCAGCTTGGCCCAGTGGCCGGCCATGTTGGCGTACCACGTGTGCGAGTGTGCGACGTCGACCGGCGCCCCGGCGGCCGACCCGAGTGCGGCGGCCATCGCCACGTCGGCCGACAGAACCGCCAGCGCCGGGTTCGCGCCCGCCAACCGGTCCTCGCCGAGCGGGTGGGCGGTGGCGCCCTCCCGCGGCTCGCCCATGCACTGGACGTCGACGTCGATCAGCTTGCGGAGCTCACGGACCAGGAAATCCACGTGCACGCCGGCTCCGCCGTACACCTCGGGCGGGAACTCCCTGGTCAGGATCGCTGCTCGCATGCCGCGCAATCTAGTCGCGGCGAGGCTCACGCCATAGGGTCGAGCCATGCCCAAGGTGCTCGCGATCGTGCTCGCAGGCGGAGAGGGCAAGCGGCTGATGCCGCTGACCCTGGACCGCGCCAAGCCCGCCGTCCCGTTCGGAGGCAGCTATCGGCTGATCGACTTCGCGCTTTCGAACCTGGTCAACGCCGGGTACCTCCACTGCGCGGTCCTCACGCAGTACAAGTCGCACTCGCTGGACCGGCACATCTCGCTCACCTGGCGGATGTCGACGATGCTGGGCAACTACGTCACCCCCGTGCCGGCCCAGCAGCGCCGCGGCCCGCAGTGGTACCTCGGCAGCGCCGACGCCATCTACCAGTCGATGAACCTGATCAACGACGAGCGGCCGGACATCATCGTCGTCTTCGGCGCCGACCACGTCTACCGGATGGACGCCTCGCAGATGGTGCGGGCGCACGTCGACTCCGGAGCCGGCGTCACGGTGGCCGGCATCCGGGTGCCGCGCAAGGAGGCCTGGCAGTTCGGCGTGATCAAGGCCGCCGACGACGGCGTGACGATCGAGGACTGGCTCGAGAAGCCTGCCGAGCCCCCGGGCCTCCCGGACTCCCCGGAGGAGTCGTTCGCGTCGATGGGCAACTACGTGTTCAGCGCGGACGTGCTGGTCGATGCCCTCGAGCGGGACGCGAAGAACCCCGAGTCCCGGCACGACATGGGCGGCGACATCATCCCGATGCTGGTCGGGGAGGGGCAGGCCGCGGTCTACGACTTCCGTGGCAACGTGGTGCCGGGCGCCACGGACCGCGACCGGGACTACTGGCGGGACGTGGGGACGCTGGACTCCTACCACGAGGCGCACCTGGACCTGGTGTCCGTCGAGCCGGTGTTCAACCTCTACAACAGCGACTGGCCGATCTTCACCTCCCACCCGCAGCTGCCCGGCGCGAAGTTCGTGGAGGAGGCCAGCCCGCACGACTCGATCGTCTGCGGCGGCTCGATCGTCTCCGGGGCCTGCCTGGAGCGCTCGGTCATCGGCTCGAGCGTGTACGTCGACCAGGGCGCCAACCTGCTGGGCACCGTCGTGTTCGACAACGTCACGATCGGGCGCGGAGCGGTGATCCGCAACGCGATCATCGACAAGAACGTGGTCGTGCCCGAAGGCGCGAAGATCGGCGTCGACCACGACGAGGACCGGCGCCGCGGCTTCACCGTCAGCGACGGCGGCGTGGTGGCATTGTCCAAGAACCAAGTGGTCGTGCCCTGACCAACCGTTCGCGCACGCGACCGCGCCTCTCCCTGCGGCGCTGGTAGCGCGGCACCACGACCGGGTTCTGCTCGGCGACGCGGTCCATCGCCGACACCACGTTGCGCAGGTTCATGATCAGCGCGCCGTACTCCGGCCAGTGCCGCCCGGGCAGGTCCGCGCTGCTGAGGTCCTCGGAGAGCCGGGCCAGGTCGACGCGGACCTGGGCCACGCGGGCGGAGTCGGGGGCACCGATGGCCTCACCGGCCTCGAGCAGGAGGGCCAGCCAGCGCGCCCGGAACTCGTCGTCCCACTCGACCACCCGCTCGATGCTGATCCCCAGCGTCCAGGCCATGCTCCTGGCCTCGGCCACCGCCTGCTCGTTGTCGCGCAGGATCGCCTCGTAGGTCTCGGTGCTGCGGACGCCCGCCGCCGCCGCGCGGCGCGGGTTCAGCCGGCTGCTCTCCCTGGCCTGGCGAACCATGGCCCACGCGTGGTCGATGTCGTGGTCGAGCTCGCGGGTGCGGTCCACCCACTCCTCGACGACCTCCTCCCCACAGCCGTCGCGGAGACCGTGGGCCATCCGGCACAGCAGGTCGCCGACCCCGTCGTCGACGCCGTCGATGGCGCGTGCCGCGGTGTAGTCGCGCAGGGGCGGCCAGAGCATCAGGTTCACCGCCAGGCCGACGACGATGCCGACGGCCGTGTCCAGA
>Ga0308175_100003304_pt1 | contig 11155 bp, 9 predicted proteins | sample PhyCR1_3_FD_203893 | JGI IMG/M metagenome (GOLD analysis project Ga0308175, IMG submission 203893) | Soil microbial communities from UC Gill Tract Community Farm, Albany, California, United States - DLSLS.C.R1 | ecosystem: Environmental > Terrestrial > Soil > Agricultural land | place: USA... | reverse complement strand
ATCCGTGGAATCCGTATTCCAGGTTTGGTCTTTCGACTTTTCGAGGTCAGAAGAGCCGGCACACGGCGATTGGCGACTCTCCAGACGCAACTTGTTGAGGTGTCATGAGGCCAACGGAACTGATTGAAGGCGCTCTCACCCGATCTATCATCGGGGCCTTCTACGAGGTCTACAACACGCTCGACTTTGGTTTTCTGGAACTGGTGTACAAGGAAGCGCTCGCGAAGGAGCTAGTTGCGCGAGGCCATCAGGTTGATCGAGAAGTCAGAGTGGTTGTGTATTACAAGGGAGAACCAATTGCCGTGCAGATCGTTGACCTGATCGTGGACGGGAAAGTCGTCGTCGAAGTGAAAGCCTCAGCCGAGGTACGAGCAGCGTGGGGACGCCAGCTTCAGAATTATCTGCGAGCGACGGACCTCGAGGTCGGTCTGCTCCTGCATTTTGGTCTCGAAGCCAAATTCTATCGCGTTGTCGAGCTACGTTCGCGAAAGCTGCGAAAGAGCAAGCTGAATACGGATGTTACCGATTCTACGGATCTCACTGATGGTTCGACGAGAAGCGGCCCTCCGCCTTCCAGAACAGATGACGGGGGCCACTTGCTCGGATGAGGCTCCGAAAGGGCCTGAGCTCAACTCTTTCCGAGATCTCAGTTTTCTTCTGTCTGTGCGACCAGACCTTTCGCATTCGCCTGGACGGGATCCTCCTCCCACATTTCGAACGCTGGGAGCGGGCGGTCGTCGCTGAGGTGCTCGCGGAGGAACTCGCGGAGGAGCCGCTGGTGCGCGCGGATCTCCGGCTCGCCGGAAAGCGGGGCGCGCTCGCCGGCGCTCCAGGCGCGGAGGGCGGTCCGCGCGGACGGCGGCAGGAGCCGGCCCGACGCGGCCATACGACCACATCGCTCGCAGAGCGCGCCGCCCGCGGGGTGGTTGAAGAGCACGGGGTCGTTAGGCTCGATCGACGCATGGCATTCCGCGCAGACGTCGAGACCGGGCGCGAAGCCTAACGACGCGATGACGTGCCACGCGCCGGCGAGCGTTGCTTCGCGCGTATCGGTGGGCGGCGCACTGGCGAGATCATCGAGGGCGGCCGCGGCGGCATCGAACAGCTCCGGATCGGCGCCGTCGCGGCCGAAACGAAGCGTCAGCTCGGCGATGACGGCGGCGCCCGTGAATCGCGACAGGTCCGCGCCGAGCGCCGGGCGCGCGCGCTCGACGTCGAAACGACCGAGGGTGTCGAGGTCGCGGCCCGGCTTCACGTGGAGCTCGGCCGCGCCCTGGGCGAAGAGATCGAGCGCGCTCCCGAAACGCCGTGAGGAGCGGCGCGCCCCGCGCGCCAGTACCGAGCGCACGCCCGCCTCACGAGTCACGAGCCTGAAGATCCGCGAGGACTCGAGGTAGTCGAAGACGTGCAGGACGATCGCCTCGGTGACGACGACGGGCATTACGAAAGATAGCGCTGCTGATCCGACAGGGACCGGAATCAATCCACTTAGCACTTCATACTCTGCCACTGGTTCACTGACTGATTCGGTTTCCCTTGCTGAGGATCAGAAGGACGCTCGAAGCCCGGCGAGGAACATGCGGCCTGGCGTCGCGTAGCCGGCCACGCTCTCATAGTGCGTGCCGGTCACGTTGTCGCCGCGGAGGGTCAGTGCGACTGGAGCGAAGCGGAGCGGGGCAGTGACCGAGAGGTCGAGCTTCGTGTACGGATCGAGCGTCACGGCCTCCGTGTCGAAGGTCGGCGCGCCGTGGAAGAGATGGTCCGCCCTGGCACCGACGTACGTCGCCCGCGCCGTGACGGCAAGGCCGATCGGCCGATCGTAGCGCAGTCCAGCCGAGGCGGAATGCTTCGGCCGACGCAGAAGCGGTCCGCCCTGCGCGAGCACCGCGAGCGGCGTCGGATCGAAGCCGGCACGGAGCACCTTGGTGTCGAGCCAGGTGTAGCTCGCGTCGGCGCTCACGCCGCGCACGGGCGTGACGCGCAGCTCGACTTCGGCGCCCGCCGCCCGCGCGAGCGCGATGTTCTCGTACCGACTCGTGGCGCCATCGAACCGATAGTCGATGAGATCGACGAACCGCTGATGGAAGTACGTTGCGCCTAACGTTGCGAGGCCGCTCGCGAGCTCATGCTCGAGCCCCGCTTCCCAGCTCGTCGTGTGCTCCGGACGCAGATTGGGGTTTGCCACCGAGAACGGCGTGTCGAACGACTCGAGGAACGATGGCTCGCGAAACGCCGTGCCGACGCCGGCACGGACGCGGAACGCGTACGGCAGAACGCGTGATGCCGACAGCCGATACGTGCCGAAGTCGCCGAAGGTACCACTATGATCGAGACGCGCCCCGACGGTGGCCGTCGTTAGGCCCGCGCTCCGCACGAGCTCGACGTAGGTCGCGGCGTTGCGGCGGTCGTAGTCGGGCGACGCCTGGTGCTGCCGTTCGGCACTTCCTCCCACCGTGAGCGTCAGGGCCGACGGCAGCGGCACCGCCACGCGCAGATCGGCCGCCTGGCGCAGCGTACGCGTCGCCAGGGCGCTCCCGACGTCACCGCTCGCGTTAGGCGGATCGATGCTGGCGTCGTTGGCCAGATTCGACGTGACGCCGAGCGTCGCGCGCGCGGCGCTGAATCGCTGCTCGAGCTCGGCGCCGAGCAAGGTTCGCTTCTCCGTGCGATAGGCGTTCGGATCGATGGGCGCACCGGTAAAGTCCGTGGGGAAATGGGCGAGGGCGTCGGTGTAGCGGCCCGTGCCCGTCAATCGCGCACCGCTCCACGGCGCGTATGTCACGGTCGCGTTGCCGACGTCGTTCCGATAGCGGCTGTTGAACGCATAAATGCCATTCGAGCCGTGATGTCCTTCGCCGAGCGCGATGCTGCCGCCGTGGAGCGGCAGCTCCGCGCTCGCGTCGACGTCATAGGTCGCGTATGTACCGCCCCGCGCATCGAGTGAGCCGCGTGGGCGCGTGCCGCCACGCCGTGTGAAGATCTGCACGACCCCGGCGACGGCATCCGAGCCGTACAGAACGCTCGTTGGGCCGCGCACGATCTCGATTCGTTCCACGTCGTCGAGGGTGAGGAGGCCGAGGTCGAGCGCGCCGCCCGGATCGTTCACGGGCACGCCGTCGATGAGCACTTTCGTATAGTTGCTCTGGGCGCCGCGCGTGAAGAGGGCGATGGGGGCACCGAACGAGCCCGATTGTACGAGGGCCATCCCCGGGACCTGTCGCAACGCGTCGGCGACGTGCGTGAGCCCCTCGGCGCGGAGCATCGCGCCATCGAGGACCGTCACCGACGCTGGGACACGGTCGAGCGCGATCGGTGTCGAGGTGGCCGTCACGACGACCGGCGCGATCCGCGCGGTGTCCGTGAGCGTGTCGGGACGCTGCGCCGCAACGGGCGTCGCAAGCCCGAGCCTGACGAGGGTGATGACCATGAGCGAAGTGCAGATGCGCATCGTTCCGTTGGTGAAGAGTGAGTCGTTAGGTTCTGCGGCGGACGCGGAGGGGCAGGAGCGCCGGCGCGCCGACAGCGGGATCGCGAGTGACGACGAGCGGCCATTCGTACACGCGCTCCAAAATTGCTGCCTGCATGACGTCGTCGGGCGAGCCCGCCGCGGCCACGAGACCATCGTGGAGCAAGACGATCTCGTCGGCGAAGCGCGCGACGAGATTCAGCTGATGACTCACGAGCAGCACGGCGACTCCCTCGACCGTGAGCTCGTGGAGCAGCTCGAAGGCAGCCATCTCGTGCGCGACGTCGAGGAATGTCGTTGGCTCGTCGAGCACGAGCGCTTCCCCGCCCTGCGCGAGGGCGCGCGCGAGTCGCACGCGTTGCCACTCGCCGCCCGAGAGCTCCTGCACGCGGCGGCCGTCGCGGGCAAGCGCCGCGACGCCGGCGCGCGTGAGCGCGTGCTCGATCGCGTCGCGATCGATCGAACGCGCGCCGCGCCAGCCGCCGAGATGGGGGAAACGTCCGAGCGCGACGTACTCGTCCACCGTGAGCGGAAAGGCGAGGTCCTCGCGCTGCGTGATGACGGCGACGCGCTTGGCCAGCTCCCCGCGGCCGTGCTCGGTGACGGGAGCGCCGTCGACGCGAACCGCGCCGCCCGCGACTACCACACGGCCGAGCAGCGCACGAACGAGGGTGCTCTTGCCGCTGCCGTTGGGACCGACGACTGCCGTGAGTCGTCCGCGTTCGGCGTGAAAGCCAACGCCAGCGAGTGCGTCGCGCGACGCGCCCGGATAACGAACGACGACGTCCTCGTATCGGATCATGCGAGACGCCGGAGGCGGGAGAGGAAGAACGGCACGCCGACGATCGCCGTCACCGCGCCTAACGGCAGCTCGGACGGCGGGCGGAGCGTGCGCGCGGCGAGATCGGCGAGAATCACGAGGGCCGCGCCGGCGAAGGCGCTGCCCACGAGCAACGGCCGGTGCCGCCGCACGCCCAGACCGCGAACGATGTGCGGAACGACGAGTCCCACGAATCCGACGAGTCCGGCAGCCGCCACCGTCGCCGCGGCGACGAGCGCCGCCGCCGCGTAGATGCGCCGGGCCGTCGCTTCCGGGGCGAGGCCGAGGGCGGCGGCGGTATCGTCGCCTAACGACAGGACGTCGATCTGACGCGACCAGGCGAGGAGCGCACCACCGCCGAGGAGCACGTAGACGGCGAGCCACGCAGTCTGCGACCATGTCGCCGCCGCGACCGACCCCATCATCCACCACACGGCGTCACGCACGGCATTCGACGGCGCCGTGCCGAGGACCAGCATGATCACGGAGTTGGCAAAGGCGCCGACGACGACGCCCGCCATGAGCAGGATGCGCGCGTCGCCGCGCGTTCCCGCCGCGTGCGCGACGAAGAACGTGACGGCGACGGCGAGTACCGCTCCGGCGAAGGCGGCGATCGGCAGGAACACGGCCGCGACGCCTAACGAGACGGCGAGCACCGCGCCGACCGCCGCCCCTCCCGACACGCCAAGCAGATACGGCTCGGCCAGCGGGTTGCGCATCGTCCCCTGAAGGGCAGCGCCGGAAATGCCGAGACCAGCTCCGATCAAACCGGCGAGCACGGCACGCGGGAGTCGAAGAACCAGTACGACGGTGATCGCCGCCGGATCGCCGCGCCCGAGCAGGGCGTCCCACACAGCTCCGGGGGCGAGGGAGATCGTCCCGAGCGCGACGGCGAGCAAGAGCGCGGCGACGACGGCGAGCACGAGCAGCGGCCACCGCACGCGATCGATGAGCGCGGTGGTCACGGAAGCACGCCAGGATGGAACAACCGAGCGAGCGACACGGCGGCCTCGCCGAGCTTGACCGAAGGTCGCGCCACGAGATTGGTGTCGTACGCGAGAACGCGTCCCGTGCGCACGGCGCGGAGCGCGCGCCACCGCTCGCTCTCCATGATGTTGCTGCGCTCGATCGGACTGACGAGGATGATGTCCGGGTTACGCCGAAGAACGTCCTCGAGCGTCACGACCGGCGACGGCGCTGGAAGCGAATCGTAGATGTTCCTCCCGCCGGCGATGGTCACCAGCTCGGAGACGAAGCTGCCGCCGCCAAGCGTCATGAGCGGCTTTTCCCACGCATGCAGAAAGACACTCGGGCGCGGCAGCGATTGCGTGGCATGGCGAACGCGATCGAGCGTTCCGGTGACCGAATCGACGACGGCGCGGGCGCGGACGGTGTCGCCGATCAACCGGCCAAGGACCATCGCGACGCGCGCGAAGTCGGCGATGCGGTCCATGCGAAAGGCGGCCGTCGCGACCCCCGCCGTCGTTAGGCGATCGGCGGCCCCGCGGTCGGAGCCGCTCGCGTACATGACGACGAGATCGGGCTGGCGGCCGAGCACGGCCTCGAGATTCGGCTGCATCCCGGCGCCGACGCTGGGGACGAGCCGCGCCGAGTCGGGCCAGAGGTCGTATTGCGTGCGGCCGACGACGCGAGGGCCCGCGCCGAGCGCGAAGAGCAACTCGGTGGTCGCGGGGTTGAGCGAGACGATGCGCCGCGGCGGAACCGCGAGGCGAAGGAGGTGACCATAGTCGTCGCGGAGCGCAGCGGTGCCGGACGCGGGCGTCCCGGCGCCCGAGCGGGCGTCGCGGCAGGCACCCGCGACGATGAGCGCGAGCAGGAGGAGGCGACCGGACTGTCGACGCGAGTTGAGTAAATACAAAACGGGCACGATGGTGAGGAAGGTGCCCGGAACGTCGTGCGCGCCAGAGTCGCCAGCGCGCCGTCGCCACCAGTCCCTCCCCCGAGGGTCTGACGTGTGGCGCGGATGAGGGTCGTCTCCTGGCTCCGGGCGCCGTCGCCCGCCTTCCCGACCGCTCCCGGTCAGTGGCTGATGAGCGACTGCTAAACTGCTGCCCGTTACAGTGGCGGGGCCGCACCGGCGTTGCACCGGTTTCCGTGTCCCGCATCCGCTTCGATTGTCTCGCGAATGCTATCCGCTCACCCGCTCCGCGGCAAGCGCCGCCGCCAGCCGCGCCTTGAGCTGGGCGCGCTCGGCGTCGTAGCGCGCGCGATCGTCGGCCGTCGCGTCGGTGTTGTGCTCGAACGCGGCATCGAGCGTCGCGATCGCCTGGAGGAGATCTTCCGTCTCGCGGCGATACGACGACGCCGGGGCCGCGACCGTGACCACGCGCCGCCGTCGCATGGCGACGGCGATCGCGCCCAGCATGGCGAGGCCGCACACGACGCCGACCGCGGCGAACCAGCGAAGGCGCGAGTCGCCGAGCGCATACGGAACGTCGATGCGGACGATGGATCGCGCGGGAATGTTCTGCCCGAGAAAGCGCCGGAAGGTGCGGCCGCCCGTGGACGTGGGCGCCACTTCGGTGAGGCTCGCGCCCGTCACCGTGGCGCGCGGCTCCTCGGTCAGTACCTCGAGTACACCCGTCGACTCGTCGAGCGCGATCGACAGGGGCAGTGCGTCGCGTGGCAGCTGATACGCGTACGAGAGCTGCCGCACACCAGGGCTGATCGGCGCGAACAGCTTGACTCTACCGTCGCTGAAGCTCACCGCGTTAGGCGAGACGTCGCCGGTCGGATTGATCTTCGCGTTGGCGGCGCCCTGCGGGAGCAGTGTCGTCCAGACGGGTTGGACACGGCCGCCGCTCACGCGCGTGACGCTCGAGTCGTTCTGGAGCTCGAAGACTTCGACGGCCTCGCGCCGCCCCTGACCGTCGGGGGAGCCGACGATGACGTGATGCCCGACGACGTGGATCGGCACCGGTCCCGACGTCGTATCGAAGACGGTGATCTGGGCGTCGTCTCCCGTCGTCACGGGCTCGCGCAGCGGAACGCTGAAATACGCGATGCCGTCGTATGACGCCGAAACGAAATAGATCGCATCGGGACTGCCCGAGGTCGAGAATTGAAAGCGATAGCGGCCGCGCGCGTCGGTGACGGCGGAGTCGAGCGGCCCCGCGCGGTCCGAGCCGACGCGATGGAGCACGACGCGCACGCCGGAGATCGGACGCGGACCTTTCGCTTCCCCGTGCATGACGACGCCGTCGACGCGGCGCGCGGCCGTATCGGCGCCGCGTGTCTGCGCATGCACCGCGGTCGCCCCGAGCACCGCGCACGGGCCCAGGACTCGACGCAGACGACGGAGGCGCGCGCTCCGCGGAATGATCAGACGGAATTCAGAGGTTGAACTTCCCGAAGTCTTCGGGCCGCAGATTCTCGAGGTACTCCTTGAGCTGATCGGCGCTCAGCTCGCTCGCATCCGCTGCGGTGGTCGGCGCGCTGGATTCATCGGTCTGATCCTCGACCTCGATCGACGATAGCAGCGTTTCGCTCGCGAAGATCGGCGCCGAGAGTCGCAGCGCGATGGCGATGGAGTCGGAGGGCCGGGCGTCGATCTGGACGACGTTGTCGCCCCGATTGATATGCAGCTCGGCGTAGTACGTGTTCTTCTCGACGCGCGTGATCTGGACGCGGCGCAGCGAGCCGCCGAGCCCGAGAATCAGGTTCTTGCAGAGGTCGTGGGTGAGCGGTCTAACCCGTTTGATGTTGTGAATCTGCATAACGATCGACTCGGCCTCGGGCTGGCCGATCCAGATCGGAAGCAATCGGGTTCCGCCCTTCTCCTGAAGGACGAGCACGTACGACTGGGTCGTACTGTCGAGTCCGAGCCGAGCAACGACGACTTCGACCACCGTGGGATGGGGTTCGGGTTCTTCTGGAAGGTATAGCCTGATGCAGCTATCAGCTATCAGTCCATGGGATGCATGTCATCCTGAGGAGCGAAGCGACGAAGGATCTACTCGAGTTCCAGTAGATCCTTCGCTACGCTCAGGATGACAGTCCATGGGATGACAGCTGTCGCTAGCTCTTGACCGCGCGTTTCAACGCCGACGCCCGATCGGTTCGTTCCCAGGTAAACGTCGTTCCTCCCTTCCGCCCCCCAACCCGCTCCGGCGTTCGACCGAAGTGCCCGTACGCCGACGTCGCGGAGTAGATCGGCTTGCGAAGGTCGAGCGCGCTGATGATGCCGCGCGGGGTGAGATCGAAGACATCGCGCACCGCGCGCATGATGTCGGACTCCGGAACGACCGCCGTGCCGAAGCTGTCCACCATGACCGACACCGGCTCCGCGACGCCGATGGCGTACGCGAGCTGGACCTCGCAGCGCTGCGCCAGCTTCGCGGCGACGATGTTCTTGGCGACCCAGCGCGCCGCGTAGCACGCCGAGCGATCGACCTTGCTCGGATCCTTGCCGCTGAAGGCGCCGCCGCCGTGGCGGCCCATGCCGCCGTACGTGTCGACGATGATCTTCCGGCCAGTCAGTCCGGCATCACCCTGCGGACCGCCGATGACGAAACGACCCGTCGGATTGACGTGGTACTTCACCTTTCGCGAGCGCAGCTCCTCGGGAATGCTCGGCTCGATGACCTCGTCGAGGATCCCCTGCTTGATCGCGCGCTGCGACACGTCCGGCGAGTGCTGCGTCGAGACGACGACCGTGTCGACCGCGACGGGACGGCGGTCCTCGTACAGCACGGTGACCTGCGCCTTCCCATCCGGACGCAGCCAATCGAGGTCTCCCGACTTTCGTCGCTCGGCCAGCGTCCTCGTGATGCGGTGCGCGAGCATGATCGGCATCGGCATCAGCTCCGGCGTCTCATCGGTGGCGAAGCCGAACATCATTCCCTGGTCGCCCGCCCCGCCGGTATCGACGCCCATCGCGATGTCCGGCGACTGGCGGTCGATCGTGCTCATCACCGCGCACGTCTGGTTGTCGAAGCCATAGCTCGCGTCGGTGTAGCCGATGCGCTTGATCGTCGCGCGCACGATGTCGGGGACGTGCACGTAGGTCGACGTCGTGATCTCACCAGCGACGCAGGCGAGGCCGGTGGTGACGAGGGTCTCGCAGGCGACGCGCGCGCTGGGATCGTCCGCGAGAATGGCGTCGAGCACCGCATCCGAGATCGCGTCCGCGACCTTGTCGGGGTGGCCCTCGGTGACGGATTCGGAGGTGAAGAGATGGCGATCGAACACGTGGCGGTTGACGGTTGACGGTTGACAGTTGACGGTTGACGGTTGACGGGACGACGGTGGGCGGTGGGCGGTGGGCGGTGGTTCAGGCTGTCAACGGTCCACCGTCAACCGTCAACCGATCATGCAAACTGCCCTTCTTCCTCGACCGGACCAAGCTCGGGGAGTGCCTTGCAGAGACGCGCGTGCAGCTCGCGGCGGGCGCGTTCGGCGGTCGGCGCGGCGAGGGCGGCGGCGGCGGCCTCCTCGGCGAGCGCCACCGAGATGCCGCGGACGATTCGCTTCACGAGCGCGACCGATCGCGGCGCGACGCTCAGCTGCCTAACGCCAAGCCCGAGGAGCGCGAATGCCATCAGCGGCTGCGACGCCATCTCGCCGCAGACGGCGACCTCGAGGCCAGCGTCCGTTCCGACCTCCACCGTGCGCTTGATGAGGCGCAGCACGGCCGGATGGAGCGGCGTGAATCGCGACGAGAGATTGGCATTGCCACGGTCCACGGCCAGTGTGTATTGCACGAGGTCGTTCGTGCCGATGCTGAAGAACTGGACGTCGCCGTTGCGCGTGAAGGTGTCGGCGGCGACGGCCGCGGCCGGCGTCTCGATCATCACGCCTAACGGGACGTCGCGGCGCGCCGCGATGCCGCGTCGCTCGAGCTGGCGCGCCGCCTCGTCGAGGAGCGATCGGGCCGCGTGCACCTCGTCGAGCGTGACGACCAGGGGCAGCATGATTCGCACGTCCCCATGCTCCGCCGCTCGCAGCAGCGCACGGAGCTGGGTTCGGAAGAGGTCCGGCTGATCGAGACACATGCGGATGGCGCGCCAGCCGAGGAATGGATTCGGCTCGCTCGGATATCCGCCGACCGGCAGTTTGTCCCCACCGATGTCGAACGTTCGGATGACGACTGGCTTGCCGCCGAATGCCTCGACGACGCGTTTGTAGGCGCGATACTGCTCGTCCTCGTCAGGCATGGTCGCGCGACCGAGGACGAGGAACTCCGTTCGCATGAGACCTACGCCGTCGGCACCGCTCGACGCGGCGAGCACCGCTTCCTCGGGCAGATCGACGTTCGCGCGCAGCGTGACCCGAACGCCGTCGGTCGTGATCGACTCGAGTGAGGCGAGGCGCTGCAGCTCCTCCTCGGCAACGGCCTGCTGCCGCGCGCGCTCGCGGTACGCCTCGATGTCGCTGTGCGTCGGATTGATCGCCAGCACGCCCGTGGTGCCGTCGAGAATCGCCTTCTCTCCCCCGTGGAGCTCCTGCGTCGCCGTACGGAGACCCACGATCGCCGGCAGATTGAGCGAGCGTGCCAGGATCGCAACGTGAGACGTTCGCGTCCCGGCGTCCGTCGCGATCGCGACGATCGATTTCCGGTCGAGCTGCACCGTGAGGCTCGGCGTGAGGTCGTGCGTGACGAGAATCGTCTTCGGCAGCTTGAGCACGTCTTCCGGCACGTGGTCCGGGAGATTCATCAGGAGCGACAGCACGCGGATGTGGACGTCGGTGAGATCGCCGACGCGCTCGCGCACCATGGGACTGGGATTCCGGGCGAAGCGCTGCCGCGTCTCGATCATGTAGATGTCGAACGCCTTCTCGGCCGCGATCTGCTGGTGAATCAGCTCGTGCACCCCGCGAACGAGCTCGGGATCTTCCAGAATCGAGAG
>Ga0308175_100003303_pt1 | contig 11155 bp, 10 predicted proteins | sample PhyCR1_3_FD_203893 | JGI IMG/M metagenome (GOLD analysis project Ga0308175, IMG submission 203893) | Soil microbial communities from UC Gill Tract Community Farm, Albany, California, United States - DLSLS.C.R1 | ecosystem: Environmental > Terrestrial > Soil > Agricultural land | place: USA... | reverse complement strand
GGCAATCAGCAGGAGTGCCTGCATTCAACTCGACTCCAGTGCGGTGGTCGCAAGCACACGAGCAGCCCCGGAAATCCCGGAGCCGCGCATCCACGTGAGCGAATCACGCGACGTGTGAATCCTCCGAAGCGTACGCGCCGAGCCGCGGCTGAGTGTCAGCGTGTCCCAACCGGAATCCGCGAGCGCGACGCTGTCCGTCAGTACACCCGGCAATAGGCGAAGCACCCGCACCGGTTCGCCGGCCTGCGCGGCCGCGCGCGTCACACCTTCTACGAGACGCTGCGGCTTCCGACCCGTGTACATCACTGTCAACTGCCCGCAGTCATCGATGCTGTCGCAGTTGAGCGCGACGCCTGGCCCGCGCGACCGCGTCCACGCTCGCGCACCCGCAAGCGCCAGCTCCTCCGCGTCGGTGATCAGGACGCCTACACGCGCGTTGCGTGGCAGGAGTTCCGCGGCGTGCAGCACCGCGGCCACGCCGCTCGCGTTGTCGAGCGTCCCGTGGTTGCGATCGCCGACCACCGAGAGAATGAGCGGAATGGCCACCAACACTGTGCCGACCAGCACGATCGACGCGCCGCGATCGGAGAGATGCATGGGCGCGAAGCAGACCGCTAGCATCGCGACCGTGCCCACGGTGGTCGCGACCACACTCGCCACGCGCAGGATCATCGACACCGGCTGCCACTTCGAGTCGAGGTGCGCAACCAACCACACGGTCGGGTCCAGCGCGCCACGCGTTGCCTCGAGGTTCACGCCGCGCCGACGCATCAACGCGAAGTCCAGCACACCGCGCCGCCCCAGCCACGCGAGGAATCCGAGGCCGAGCACAAGCACCGCCAGGCTGACGATGCCGAGTGCGGGCAGCCGCCGCCCGATATAGAAGCCAATCGCGCACGCCGCCAGCAGAATCCCAGCGACCGGCGCCGCCCACGCACCGGTGAATGCAGAATACTCGAATGAGTCTTCTAGAACGCCGAACCCGAGCCGCACCAGCACTGCCGCGCAATAAGCTCGCGCCTCGGCGGCCGACGCACTCCCCGTCGGCCGCCCGCGCGCACCGAGCTGCGCCAGGTGCGGCGACGCCGCGTTCACCAAGGCCGTCCTATGCCGTCGCGAGCTCCGCGATCCGCAGTAGCTCTCGAACCTCAGCCTGTTGCGCGCTCGCGAGCGGCATCAGCGGCGAACGCACGGGCCCGCCGTACAGGCCGACGGCATCCAGCGCGGCCTTGACGCCTGGGACGCCGAAGTCGCCGACGATCCTCCCGCCGGGCGGCGTGAGACGCTCCTGCAGCGATACAGCCGTCGACACGTCGCCTCGCTGCATCGCGTCGAAGATGTCGCGCGAGATCGCCGGCGCGAACAACGACACGGCGAGAATGCCGCCGCGACCACCCGCCGCCAGCGACGCTTGCCAGAACGGGCCGTTCCCCGTGAGGACGGCGAACGTATCCGACTGCGCCGCAAGGAAGCCGGAGAACAAATCCGCCTTGCCCGAGCTGTCCTTGATGCCGATCACGTTCTCGTGATTGGACAGCTCCGCCACGAGATCAGCCGGCAGCGCGAAGTGCATGTACTTCGGGATGTTGTACAGCACCACCGGCACCGGGCTCTCGTCCGCGACGCGGCGATAGTGCGCACGCAACACGTCGATCGTCATCGCCGAGCTGTAGTAGTGCGGCGCGACGACCAGCACCGCGTCCGCACCACGGTGCGCCGCGTCCTTGGTCAGCCGAAGACACGCGCGCGTCGACTCGGCGCCAGTGCCCACGATGAGCATCTTGTCATCGGGAACGACCGATCGCGCTGCGTCCACGAAAATGCCGCGCTCTTCGAAATCCAGCAGCGCAGCTTCGCCAGTGGATCCCGTCACGACGATGCCGTCGAGGCCCGCCGCGAGATGTGCCTGAATGTTCGACGCGAATGCGGCCGCGTCGACATCGCCCGTCGTCTCGGAGAACGTGCTGACGACGGGCGCAAAGATACCGGCGAGTTGTCTCATCAGTGAAACCCGGAAGTCCTACTGGCTCAGGAAATCGAGCCCTCCGACTTGAATGCCGTCCATCTGCGCGCCGGCGGGCTCGGGCTGCAATTCCTCTTCCGGTGGAATGTCCTCGATTTTCGTCTCCTGCGAAAGGCGCGAGAACATCTTCATCTTCAGCTCGAAGTCCGACGGGTTGCTCGCCGCCGCCTTGGCCGTCTCGAACGTCACCTCGCCGCTCGTCACCAGATCCGCCAGACACTGGTCGAACGTCTGCATGCCATACTGCTCGCGACCCTCGGCGATGAAGTCCTTGACCTCGCCGATGCGCGTGCCCTCGAGAATGAGATCCTTGATCGCCGGTGTATTGATCATGATCTCGGCCGCCACCGCACGTCCCTTCCCGCTCCGTCTTGGCAGCAGGCGCTGCGAGATGACCGCGGTGAGCGACTCCGCCAGACGAACGCGCACGACTTCCTGCTCCTCCGGCGGGAACATCGCCATCATGCGCATGATCGTGCTCTGTGCGTCCGGCGTGTGTAGCGTCGACATGAGCACGTGGCCGGTCTCCGCGGCCTTGAGCGCGGTGTCGATCGTTTCCGCATCGCGCAGCTCGCCGATCATGATCACGTCGGGATCCTGACGTAATGCCGCACGCAATCCCATCTTGAAGTCGTCGGTGTCCGAGCCGATCTCACGCTGCGTGATCGAGCAGTTGATGTCCGTGTGCAGGAACTCGATCGGGTTCTCGAGCGTGAGGATGTGTCCCGACTCGCGCTTGTTGATGTAGTTGATCAGCGCCGCCATCGTGCTCGACTTGCCCGAGCCCGTCACGCCAGTCACGAGCACCATGCCGCGCTCCGCTTCGGCGACCTTGGCGAGAACCGGCGGGAGTCCGAGCTTCTCGAAGGTCGGAATCTCCCACGGAATCACGCGCATGATGATCGAGAACGATCCGCGCTGTCGCATGATGTTGACGCGGAAGCGGCCGATGCCCGCCGCGGCCCACGAGCAGTCGTAGTCCAGGATCTTGTCGATCCGGGTCTTGTCGTCCTCGTTGCTCATGAGATGCAGCGCGATCGCCTTCGTTTGCTCCGGCGTCAGCGTCTGACGCGTGAGCGGAACGAGGTCGCCGTGAATGCGCGCGCGGAAGACGTCTCCCGCCTTGATGTGCAGGTCGGACGCGCCGCGATCGACCGCCGCCTTGATGATCTTTTCCATGGTGCAGCCCGGTGTGCCTTAGTAGCCAGCGTTCTTGTCCACGAGGTTTCGTAACCCTCTGCCGGCTAAGTATCGGCCCCAGTTGTCAAAAAAAAGATCTAGTTGGCGTGGCCAGAACCTCCCGGGTGAAACCGGGGAGGTGTGCGGGCTGAGCAAGATCTGACGCATCCCCCAGAGCGGGCTGCTCGACGGCAGCGGCTCCGTCGGGAAGACATCCAGCACCGCGCCCCGGAGTCGGCCCGCCCTGAGACGCTCGAGGAGGGCTGCGTCATCCAAAAGCGCGCCGCGAGCGACATTTACGACAATGGCCGTCCGCGGCAGCAGGTCCAGTCGCTCGGCGGTGAGAAGCCCGTTGGTGTCGCCAGTCAGCGGGGCTGCAAGCACGACGACGTCGTGCTTCGGCAGCTCGACGTCGATGGCCTCGAGCGGGACGACTCGCTCGAAGCCCGGCGGCGCGCCCAGGCCCACCCGTCGCCGAACGCCGGTGCAGCGCGCACCCAACGCCGTAAGTCGCTCCGCGGTCGCGCCGCCCAGCCCTCCCACGCCGACGATCAGCGCGCGCACCGAATCGACCTCGCGAAGCTCCGAATCGATCCGCACGAACGGCGCCTTGTTCCACTCCGCGCGCTGCTGCTGGTCCTTTGCGTAGTCGAGACCGCGGAGAAAGTGCAGCACCCCGGCAACGACATATTCGGCGATCGGAATCGCGTGAATGCCCGCCGAGTTCGTGAGCATCACGTCGCTCGCGACCAATTCCGGGTGCAGCGCGCTCCCAACGCCCGCCGCCGCGGAGTGGACCCATTTCAGGTTCTTCGCCTCGGCGAAGAGCAGCCGGGGAATGCCGAAGCCGAAATAGATCTCCGCGTCGCGAATCGCCCGCATCACCTCATCGCTCGGACGCGGCGGCCCATCGCCGTCGGAGCTCGTCGGCGCGCGCACGACGTGGATGCGCCAGCCGTCCGGTGCGTCGTCCAACAGGCGTTGCTCCCCTTCGGGCGTCAGCGCCCAATTCTTCGATGTCGCCGCGAGATCGACGACCAGCAGTCGTTCCATCAGTCTATGGTGAGGCTCACGACATCGGAGGAGGAGCGCAGCTTGTCGGCGAGCGCATCGAACTGTGGGGACGCGCCGATCAACTCGAGCTCGAACGTGCGATCGGTATCGTGCTCGAACGTCCGGCGGTTGACGACATGCACGCCCGATTCGCGAAGGAGGCCCTCGAAGGTATCGAATCCGACGCCGGGTTTCACGCGAAGCGTCGCATGCACGTGGCGGCGCTTGATGAGCATCCGGCGCTCGACCGGACGCAGTCCCACCAACACGAGCATGATGAGGGCGGTCGAGCCGAGCGCGTCGACGTAGGCTCCGGCGCCGATGGCTGATCCCACTGCGGCGACGACCCAGATGGTCGCCGCAGTCGTGAGGCCAACGATCGCACCCTGGCTGTGCATGATCGCACCGGCGCCGAGAAATCCGATGCCCGACACGATCTGCGCGGTGATGCGCGTCGTGTCTCCGTATGGATGGCCGTCGGGACTCATGCCGATCTTCGCGATGTCGACGGACAGCTGCGTGAAGAGCGCGGCCCCCACGCAGATGAGAATGTTCGTACGAAGCCCAGCCGGCTTTCCGGCGAGCTCTCGCTCCAGACCGATGGCGCCGCCGAGCAGCGTCGCGAGCAAGAGCTTGCCGAGCACACTGAACCTCAGTGCCTCGGCGATGGCCGTGATCGACGGCCCGAGCGTCAACGTCGCGAGCGCGCCGGCGAGGATGGTCTACTCCTGCCCGGCACGCACGCGGCGTATGGGAGAAAACGCTGCGCGGCTCGCGCCGCTAGCGCATGTCGAGATCGCGCACGTCGCCAGGCAGCGTATCCGGCGAGGAATCGCCGTAGCTGATGCTCCGCGCCTGTTCTTCGAGTTGCGCAATCGATGCGTCGTCGGGCTCAGTGGGGGTCGCAAAGTTGCGGAAGACCGTGCCGCCACATTTCTCACAGGTGACGGCGTTCGGAACCGCCTGGTCGTAGAACTTCTCGTTTCCACACGTGATGCAGACAAGCGTCACGAGACCGGTGGGGCCTCTGTCATTCGCCATGATTCGCTCGAGTCGGGTTCACGGGCGAATGTTGCAAGAGGCATGCGGACCACATCGTCGGGGACGCCGGGCACAAGTATATCGTAATCGAACGCCGATGACAGAGCACCCAGCGGCGTCGAATCGATGATCTGATGCAACGGGTCCCTGACCGCCGGCGACTGGATGAGAATGAATCCGATCTGCATCCCGATCAGTCCGCCGACGATGAGTGCCGATGCAAGGTACCGGCGCGCGGCTGTCGCGCGCGACAACAGTTGCTGATACCGCCAGGCGGCGATGACGATCACGAGCGACTCGACGGCGACGTCCACCGCGGGACGATGGTACAGGAGAAGCCCAACGTCGGGACCTCCCGGCCATGTGGGCTTGAGACCGGTGATCAGGTCGGCGAACCAGTGGGAGACGTACAACAGCGCGATCGCAAGCGCGTCACTCCGGTTCCGGCTTCCGAGCCAATAGACGATTCCCGTCACGGTGGCGCCGATGGCGATCGAGATCAGGCCATGCGACTCCATGCGCGCGCTCGTCGGCCTGAACTGCAGAAACCATTCGATCCAGTCCGGCGCGAACGCAACGGGAACGAGCACCGCCATTGGAATGCGCGGGCGCATCGTCTTCACGAGCACCGCGATCGCAGCGTGTCCGGCGTACATTCAGCGCTGGCGCCCGAACACGCGGTCGACCAGCACGAGCCAGAGCCACGCGATCACGAGCGCGACCCCAACCGCGGCGTGCTTCACGCGGTCCTACCGATCGACTCGATCAATAAGGTCGGGCGGGCTTGCTTCGCTTCTGCGCGCACTCCTCGCACAGCGTCGCGCTTGCACTGAGTCGCGCTCCGCAGCTGCCGCAGAGGCTGAACACTCGCACGCCGTTCGCGGTGACCTCGCGGTGAATCGATGCGTTGAGATGCGCGAAGTTGATGAGCGCGGACGGAACGACAGAGCGCGGTCTGCGGCGGTATAGCTGCCAGGCATGTACGCGCGCGATGAGACGTCGAAAGAACTGCATCGATAGCTGGGAACGGGCCGCGCGACTGCTCTGTCCTCGCCGGCACCACGCGGCCAGCCAGCCGGCGACGAGACTGAAAGCCAGAAATGCACGGCTCATGCCGAATGCCAGTCGCCTCGCTCGCCACGATCAGAAGCCCATCCGGTCGCGCACGGCATCGATGGTTTCGCGCGCGAGCGTGCGGCATCGCGTCGCTCCACTCGCGAGCGCATCATCGAGAATCGACGGACGTGCCACAAGCTCGGCGGCTCGCGCACGGATGGGAATTAGCTCTTGGTCCATCGACTCGTGGAGGACCTTCTTGCAATCGATGCAGCCCCAGCCCGCCGAACGACATTGCGTCGCCACGTGTTCGACCGTGCTCGGCGCGCTGAATGCTTTGTGCAAGTGATAAATGTTACAAACTTCTGGTGTGCCAGGGTCCGTTTTGCGAATCCGCTTGGGATCGGTCACCGCCGGACGCAGCTTCGCCCAGATCGCTTCCGACGACTCGAGCAGGCCGACCGTGTTTCCCATCGACTTCGACATCTTGGACTGACCGTCGAGTCCCATCACGCGCGGCGTGGTCGTGAGCACCGGCTGCGGCTCAGGGAAAAAAGCCTCGCGCTCTTCAGTACCCTCTTCCGTGGTCCGGCCCGTCGGATGGCCGAACTGTGCATTCCATCGTCGCGCGAGCACGCGCGACAGCTCGAGATGCTGGACCTGATCTTCACCCACCGGAACCTTGTCCGCACGATACAGCAGAATGTCGGCAGCCTGGAGCACCGGATAGTTCAGGATGCCCGCCAGCACGCTGTCCTGGCGCTGCGATTTTTCCTTGAACTGTGTCTGCCGCTCCAGTTCACCGAGCGGCGTCATGGTGTTGAGAAACCACGCCAGCTCGGTATGTTCCGGAACCTGCGACTGCACGTACAGCGTCGCGGCATTGGGATCGATCCCCGCGGCGAGCAGCGTCGTGGCGACATCGCGACGCCGCTTGCGCAACTCCGCTGGATCGTATGCAACGGTGATCGCGTGATAGTCGACGACGCAGACGATCGTGTCGTACTCGTGCTGCAGCCGCACCCAATTCTTGACCGCGCCGAGGTAGTTGCCGATGTGCAACTCGCCCGACGGCTGAATCCCCGTGAAGATCCGTGACATCCGGGCAACATAATATGAATCGCGCGCTGCTGGCGACCTGCGTGGCCGCCGCTGCTCGCGCGGCCGATATCATTCGTCAGCGATCGAATGAGCGGCAGACGCTCACCTGGGAGAACAAAGGCCCCGCTGATTTCGTGAGCGCCGTCGATCGCGCCGCGGAACAGGTCATCGGCGAGACCATCGCCGCACGCCACGCGGACGCCACCCTCCTCGGCGAGGAATTCTCGCCGACCGCCGACACGCAACGCGGTCTCGTCTTCGTCGCCGATCCGCTCGACGGCACCACGAACTTCCTGCACGGCTTTCCGTGGTACGCGGTGTCGATCGGCGCCATGATCGACGGCGAGCTCGCGGCCGGCGTAATTCTCAACGTACCGAACGGCGACCTGTTCACCGCGACCGCGGGCGGCGGTGCACGGTTGAATGGCCAGCCGATCTCGGTGTCGTCGATTACCGACCCATCGCACGCACTCATTGGCACAGGGATGCCGTTCCGCAACCGCGACGGCGTCGATGAGTATTTGCGAATGATTGCGAAGGTCATGGGCGAGACGGCCGGCATTCGACGTCCTGGCTCCGCGGCACTCGATCTGGCCGATGTCGCAAGCGGCCGATTCGAAGCGTTCTGGGAGCTCGAGCTCGCCCCATGGGACATCGCGGCAGGATTGCTGCTCGTGCGCGAGGCGGGCGGCATCGTGACGGATCTCGCGGGCGAGCCGTGCCGAGTGCGGCATACGAGTCTGCTCGCGGGCAGTCCGGTCATGCATCGCTGGCTGTTCGAGCGTGTGGGCAGGCGGTCATCGTGAGATCACCGTGATCCTGCGCTTCTCTCGTCATCCTCGAGCCGCCCATTGTCATCCTGCGCGAAGCGACGGATCTATTCTCCTGTCTTAGTGGCCTGACCAAGCGATGAAACAAGACTGCAGCGTCTTTTTGAGCCGCGGACACAAACGGACATGGACGGACCCTGACGGGACTGTCCGTGCTTGGCCAGAGTCGATTCGCAGAAGTTTTGATTGTTTTGTCAACCGCCGCGCGGGATGCCCGCAGATGCTTCCTGCGCGGCGCTTCCAACAAGAAGAGCGGCTCGTTGCGGTGACGATTCCGTACGCAGCCAGTTCGTGTCCGTCTCGTCCGTTTGTGTCCGCGGCCAAGCAGTTGCCGTCGGTGCTCGCGGCCAAGCAGCGGCCGCTCCTGATGCCCGCGCCGACACGAGCAAACTAGATTCCCACCGACCAATCTCCGTCATCCACAGATGAAACTCGTCGAGTGCGTTCCGAACTTTTCCGAAGGCCGCCGCCCCGAAGTCGTCGCCGCCATCCGTGACGCCATCGCCTCCGTCGAAGGTGTCGCGATTCTCGACGTCTCGTCCGACCAGTCGCACAACCGTACCGTCATCACGCTCGTCGCTCCCGTCGAGAAAGCCGTCGACGCCGCATTCGCCGGCATTCGCGTCGCACGCGAGAAGATCGATCTCAATCATCACACCGGTGAGCACCCGCGCATGGGCGCCACCGACGTCGTGCCCTTCATCCCACTCGAAGGCACGACGATGGAAGACTGCATCGTCCTCGCGCGCACACTCGGTGAACGTGTCGGACGCGAGCTCGAGATTCCCGTCTTCCTCTACGAGCGTGCCGCGGCGACGCCGGCCCGCGAGAATCTCGCGGATGTTCGTCGTGGCGAGTTCGAGGGCATTCGCGATGAGATGAATGCCGGCGCCGCGACGCGCAAACCCGACTTCGGCCCCGACAAGATTCACTCGACCGCCGGCGCGACCGCGATCGGCGCACGACCGTTCCTCGTCGCGTACAACGTCTACCTCGGTCCTGCATCGAATCTGCAAGTCGCGAAGAATGTCGCGAAGGCAGTGCGCGGTTCGTCCGGCGGATTGCGCTACGTGAAGGGACTCGGCCTCGAGGTCGATGGACAGGCCCAGGTCTCGATGAATCTCGTCGACACCGAGAAGACGCCGCTCTATCGCGCGTACGACATGGTGAAGATGGAAGCCCAGGCGCAGGGTGTGACACCGACGTGGAGCGAGATCGTCGGGCTCGTTCCGGAGCGCGCGTTGTTCGAGACCGCCGCGCGCCACATCCAGCTTCGCGACTTCAAGCCGGAAATGGTGCTCGAGCACAAGGTTCGCTCGGCCATTCAGGGCGGTGAGAGTCTGACCGGGTTCGTCGCATCGGTTGCGTCGCCATCACCCACGCCGGGCGGCGGTAGTGTCGCCGCACACGCCGGCGCGCTTGCGGCCGCGCTCGCGCAGATGGTCGCCGGTCTCACTGCCGGCAAGAAGAAGTACGCCGCGGTCGACGCCGAGATGCGTGAGCTCGGACTGCAGGCCGCAGCGCTGGTGAATGAGCTCTCGTCGCTCGTCGCGCGCGATGCAGAGGCGTACGGCGCCGTGTCGGCCGCATACAAGATGCCGAATGAGCCCGCCGACGCCGCGGCCGCGCGCAGCGCGGCGATCACGGATGCGCTCCTCGGTGCCGCGGAAGTACCGCTCGAAACGGCGCGCGCGTGCGCACGCGTCGCGGAATTGGCGGCAACGTGCGCGAACAAGGGCAACACGAACGCGGTGTCGGACGCCGGCGTTGCGGCCCTGCTCGCGGACGCGGCGTGTCGCGGCGCGGTTTACAATGTTCGAATCAACGTGTCGTCGCTCGAGGAAAAGTCACGCGGTGCGGGACTCGTTGCCGAAGCGAATCAGCTCCTCGCACAGACGCGTAAGTTCGTCGAGGAAGCCACCGCGGCCGTGGATCGCGCGATCGGTTGAACAATCGCGGAGCGCGGGCGATCCCGCGCTCTGCTCACACCGTTGTCGTCGGCGCGCGCTCCCTGCTCGGCAGCGCCGCCGATGTGCGTCGAGCAACGCTCCGCTTCGCTGCCCGCCTGCGCCGGCTGTTCCACCACATGAGCAGACCCGTCACGGCCTGGCCGACGAGCGACAGCGTCGCGAGCAGCCAAACCACTTCGGTTGATCTTCCGAACCAATCGCCCGTGTGGATCGAACGGATCTGGTTGCGAATCTGTACACCGAACGACGCGAGCCTGGTGTCTTGCACGCCGAGGACCGCGGCCGTGTAGCGATCCACGATCACGCGGCTACGACCGCCTGGCGTGTGGTCCTCTGGAAAGCGCATCGCCGCGACGAATGGCTGGTCCTTCATCGGCGGGAGCGCCAGGAACATCACGGCCGCGCCAGGCAACGTATGGCGCGCGATCGCATCGAGGGAATCCGCTGAGATCGCGCCCGCGGGCTGAGTCGGCGCGGATTGATCGCGAATCTCCGTTGGTGTCTCGCCACCGATCCCGTAGACGACCCTACTGAGGGTTTCATAATGCATCACGAGGGCGCTGCCCGTGATCAGCAGGAGAACGATCGCCGCCATGACGCCGAGCTGGTGATGCAGATCGAACACCACTCGCTTCCACGAGGCGGACCAGCGCACCCGCCAGATCTTGTCAGGCCACCAGAGATAGACTCCGGTGAGCACGAGAGCGAAGCAGACGAACGTCGCGATCGCCATGATCGCGGCGCCCGACTTGCCACCGGTGAGTGTCACGTGCAGCACGTGCAGCCGCCGCGGCAATGTTCGATTCCATTCGTCGATCGTGCGCTGACCGAGAACGCGACCGGTGTACGGATCGACGAACACCTGGGTCGCGCCGGCCTGCACGATGTACGCGCGGTCGGCC
>Ga0308175_100003302_pt1 | contig 11160 bp, 11 predicted proteins | sample PhyCR1_3_FD_203893 | JGI IMG/M metagenome (GOLD analysis project Ga0308175, IMG submission 203893) | Soil microbial communities from UC Gill Tract Community Farm, Albany, California, United States - DLSLS.C.R1 | ecosystem: Environmental > Terrestrial > Soil > Agricultural land | place: USA... | reverse complement strand
AACCAAAATAAAAAATCCCTGCTTTATTTTTCAAGTGGGATTTCTAAGTGGATGGCACATCCTATTAAATTATCATATTACGTATTAAACAATGGGTAAGTAAATTGAAAAAGTTGTTTTATCCGGTGAGGAATCGCAGACTAAATTTCCTTTATGTTTTTCGATAATTTCCTTACAAACAAATAATCCAAGACCAGTACCAAGTTTTTTTGTTGTAAAAAACGGTTCGAAAATGGTTTTACGCAGTTCAGCAGGAATCATGGGACCGTTGTTAGAAATGATAATCTTCAGAAACTTGTCCTGTTCTAAGAAACTGCAGATTTCAATGGTTGGGTTGCTGATCCCATGATGATTTAATACATCGATTGCGTTAAAAATGATATTAATTAACACCTGCCTAATTTCGTCTGCATAGCCGCAAAGGAAACATTCCGCTGTTAAATCTTTTATTATCTTTACTTTACCGTCTAAAATACTCGGATAAAGAAAATTCAATACTTCCTCAATCAGTTGATTTATTTTAAATTGTACCTTTTCTTTTCCTATTAATTCTTTCTTTGAAAGCAATAAGAATTGTGAAATCCGAAAGTTCAACTGATCCAATTCACTCGAAATGATTTCTAAATACTTCATATTAGGATAATCTGCTTTAAGCAATTGAATAAATCCTTGTACTGAGGTAAGCGGATTTCTGAATTCATGAATAAAGCTTGAAGTCATCTGTCCTAGTAGTGTCAAACGGTCCTGATGCGTGGAGTCAATTAATCTAGTTTTTTCTTCAATTATTTTATTCTTTGCCTCTGAATAATGCGATACAGCAAAATATAAGAATTGATCAAAACAGAAATTAATCATATTGATTGAGTCTTGCATTGCTGCCCAGGAAATCCCTGTTTTACTTAAATAGCTATAAAGCACCGTTCTGCCTAGGTTGACATTATAGACAAAATCACTGATATTAATATCTGCCATTACTCTTTCTTTCGAGACATTGATTGCAATTTCTTCAATCATTTGAACTAGTTCTGGCTTGGTTCGTTTATGCATTGTAAGCAATACATTTAATAATGCTTCCCCATTTTCACGTATTTTCATTTTGAAGGGGTCTCCGTGATTAACTACGATTGCATTTTCCCATTCTTGTACCAAGCTCATCTTATTCTGACTAAAAAAAGCGATGAGATCTATTTGTTCATTCGTTAACATTTTGTTCCCCCTTTAACAAAACTCTTACCAGTTTAATTCGCTGACGAAAGCAAAAATCCTTTTAAAAAACAAACTAAAAATTTTTTCCAATATAGTTGCAGACATGAAAAATTCTTATCCTTGTTAAATCAGAGAATTCGCATAGGAAGTAATATTTAATTGTAAAATAGCGGCAATAATAGTATATTTTTAATAGAAACAATTGAATACTTCCACAGAGGGAGCTGCTTTAAAGCGGCTGAGAGTGAACGCCTTAAGTTCTGACCCTATGAACCTGTTAGTTAACGCTAGCGTAGGGATGTGGATTGCCGGATATGAAAGCAGTGCAGACATCCTACTGTCCCATTGCTTTTTTTATTGGTTAGCTGGCACCATATAGTTTCAGGAAGGTCAAACGTTCCAATCGTTTAACAGGGGGAGACGTTGATGAATCAGAAGAGAAGTAACACATTATTTATTGCTGAGGTTGCAATATTTACCGCACTTGCGTATTTATTGGATTTTGCTGCAGGTATTTTATCATTGAAAATTTGGCCGCAGGGTGGCTCTATTTCCATTGCAATGGTACCGATTTTCTTAATGGCCTACCGCTGGGGACTGAAAGGCGGTTTACTTACCGGGTTCCTTTTAGGATTATTACAGTTCATTCTCGGCTTTGCACAGATTTATACCATACTGCAGGGAATTATTGATTACTTCATTGCTTTTACAGTCGTTGGTTTAGCTGGTGTGTTTGCACCCCTAGTAAATCATGCTATTACTGAACGGAAAAAAGGAAAGTGGATGACCTATGTCATAATGGGTGCATTTTTAGGAAGTCTGCTAAGATATCTTTGCCATGTTGTTTCAGGGATTGTGTTCTTTGGAGAATATGCCCCAAAAGGCCAGCCAGTAGCAATTTACTCGTTACTATATAATGGAACCTATATGCTGCCAAGCTTCATTTTCAGTGCAATAATTATTGTCATTGTCATCAGTGCATTACCAAAGAAGATGTTTTTGTCAAAAGCCCAATGAAAAATGTAATGGGAGGGATTAACACCCCTTCCTTTTTTTTTCGCGAACTTTTCGAACTTTTGTCAAATTTATTATGCTTAATCATCATAATTAATGTTAAAATACATTTAGAAAGATAATCATTCTCAATTAACATAGATAGGGTGATATGCATGTTTGGATCATTAAAAGCAGGAGATAAGGGAAAAATTATTGATATTTCTCATGTTGGTCACCTCGTTCAAAGACGTTTGCTTGACTTAGGTATTACAGAAGGCTCTGAAGTATGTGTGAAATGCGTGATGCCATTTGGTGGACCCGTTATGATTGAGTCATGTGGGCAATGTGTCGGTATCCGCAGAAAAGAAGCCGTTCAGATTGAAGTGGAGAGAATATAATGGAAATCGCTCTTATCGGTAACCCGAATACCGGGAAAACTTCATTGTTCAATAATCTAACAGGATCCTATGAGTATGTTGGCAACTGGAGCGGTGTAACGGTGGAGAAGAAAGTTGGCCTATTTAAAAATAACATTGGTCAATTAATAGATTTACCAGGTGTATATACTCTTAATCCATTATCAAGAGATGAAGGTGTCGTAACTTCCTTCTTTTTAAATGAGACGGTGGACCGGTTGCTTAATATTTTGGATGCTTCTCAATTAGAACGGAATTTACATTTGACCCTTCAGCTACTTGAGTTTGAGAAGCCGGCACTGATTGGCTTAAATATGATTGATGTTGCAAATAAGCGCGGAATTCAAATCGATGCTTCGAAGCTATCGCAGGTTCTGGGCGTTCCGGTTGTTCCAGTGGTGGCCAGAAGCGGAAAAGGCTGTGATAAACTCGTAGATGTGATTTCTACCAAATCTATACAGCCTGCCAAAAAGCATCTCGTTTATTATGGTAAAGAGGTCGAAGAAGCAATTTCGGCAATGACTAGGGAATTAAGCGGAAAAACCGATCATTCTCCACGTTTTCTTACCATCCAATATTTTGAAGGTAATGAATATGTTCAGAGTTATGTGAATGGAATTGCAAACTCACAAGAAATAAATACAATAGTGGCAAACTTGGAATTGAACTTACAAAAACAAGCTGAAAACAAATCGCTCGCCAATTTTATTTATTTAAAAAGAAAAGAAGTAATTCTAAGGATTGTAGCTGAAGTAGCAAGAAAAAGTGATTCTATTATCCCACTTTCGGAAAGAATCGATGGTATTGTAACGAATCGTATTCTGGGGATGCCAATCTTTTTACTGCTGATGTATTTTATGTTTATGCTTACCTTTGATTGGCTGGGTACTCCGTTATCGGATGCATTAAATGGATTGTTAACAGGTCCCATAACGGTTGGATTTGAAAAAGTTTTAGAAGCTGTGAGCGCGTCGCACTTCATCCAGGACTTAATTCTTGAGGGATTAGTGGCAGGGGTTGGCGGTGTTCTTGTATTTGTGCCACAAATTTTCATTCTATTTTTCTTTATTTCTTTATTAGAGGACTCCGGTTACATGGCTCGTGTGGCACTTGTCATGGATAGAATTATGGAATCAGTAGGATTAAATGGGAAAGCATTTATTCCAATGATGATTGGTTTTGGCTGTAATGTTCCAGGAATTATGGCAGCGAGAACTATTGAAACTCCAAAAGAGAGACTGATGACCATTCTTCTCACTCCATTAATGTCATGTTCAGCACGTTTGCCGGTTTATGCCTTATTTGTAGGTGCCTTTTTTGCAGGACATAAAGCATTTGTCGTCCTTAGCCTTTATGTTCTTGGGATTGTTGTTGCATTAATTTTAGCAAAAGTATTTTCTTCAACCTTATTAAAATCAGAAACATCTTTATTCGTAATTGAACTGCCGCCATATAGGCTACCCCAATTCCAATCATTATGGAGAAGTACGTGGGATAAAGGGAAAGGGTTTGTTAGAAAGGCTGGAACATTTATCTTTGCTGGCTCTGTGTTTATCTGGCTGTTATCGTACGCAGGTCCTGGCGGGGTAAAGGTTGATATGGACCATAGTTATCTAGCTGCGATTGGTAATATGATTGCACCAATCTTCGATCCAATCGGTTTTGGTACGTGGCAGGCGTCTGCTTCCTTAATTACTGGATTTCTTGCTAAAGAAGCGATTATTTCTACAATGAACATTATTTATTTTGTTCCAAATGATGCCAGCTTACAAGGGTTATTAGCAGAGTATTATACCCCGCTTGCAGCCTATAGCTTTATGGTGTTTATCCTACTATATATTCCATGTTTAGCCACTACGGCGACCATTTATAAAGAAACTGGTTCTAAAAAATGGACGGCATTTTCCATGATTTATGCATTTGTAATCGCCTATGTTTTGGCCTTAATCATCTTTCAAGGCGGCAAATTGATTGGATTGATATAATTTTAAAAAGAGGTGTGGCAAATGATTGCCAGTGTCATCATTGGAGTTGCTATATTTGGATATGCCGCTTGGGCATTAGTAAAATTTATTAATAAATCCAAAAAGGGAAAATGCGCTGCATGTGATTTGAAAAATTCGTGTTCCAGCCAGTGTGGGATCCCTCGTAAATAAAATACTTAATCTAAAAAACTGCTATTGATGTGATAGCAGTTTTTTGTTGGTTAAAATTTGAACGCTGCCACAGATTTGTGTAAAATTACACTAGATTGATTTGAAAGAAGGGCTTAATGTGACCAGGGATGAGATTATCATGCAGGTTTCTGAAAAGCTACGTCTAATACGGACGGAAGCTGGGTATACACAGGATAAAATGGCCGATATAATTGGTGTTTCAAAGAAAACGCTTGTTCAAATTGAAAAAGGCAGAGTTTTGGCAAACTGGTCGACGGTTGTTTCGATTTGTGCCCTGTTTCGAGAAACTGAAATTGTCATTTTTTTATTCGGGAATGAGCCCCTTGAAGTATTAGAAACAGTTGCTCTTAATGGAATAGATCTTCGTAAAACCAAAACACTTGGAGGACGAATTTGGTGGAGGGTACTCTCACAAAAAAATGGATACATCCTCCAACAAAACATTCTAAGCAAACATTTTCGGATATTAGATGAAAGAAATTACCGCATATTTTCAAGCTTTGATGAAAAGCTTTCAAGACAGCGATTTAAAGAACTCGTAAAAAGTAAATAAGGATACCATTGAATAGATGAGGTCTTTGCCCCGTCTTTTTTTCATATCGTGGAATACTTTACTGAGGCGTCATAAAAATTACCTGTTTATCGAAAAATATACTCATTGAAGAGATTATGATAAAGGATGTCATCATAGTGGTATCTAAAAAAAAGAGTGTTTCCCTAATAACGAACTTGAAGAAGTGGCATTTACTCCAGGTTATCCTACTATTTGTTTGTATACTAATATTGAGTTTTTTTGGGCTTCTTTCTTATTTCTCAAAGGATGCAGATATTTCAGGATTAAAAAATGAACTTCCTCAGCCCACCATTTTTTATGATGTGAATGGAAAAGTGGCCAGCAAGGTATCAGCCAATCAAAATGAAGGAGTTCCAATCAGTGATGTTCCAGATACAATGAAGGATGCAGTCATCGCCATAGAAGACCACCGTTATTATCACCATAATGGAGTTGATTTAATAGGAATGTCCAGAGCTCTGTTCCGTGATTTAAAGGCTGGGGGAATGGTTGAAGGCGGCAGTACGATTACACAGCAATTAACAAAAACGACAATCCTCACATCTGAAAAAACACTAAAAAGAAAAATGCAAGAGGTTTTCTTAGCGATTGCGGTGGAGCGGAAATATACAAAACAAGAAATCTTGCAGATGTATTTGAATCAAATTTATTTTGGGAATGGTGCATATGGGATAAAACAAGCTGCCAGCAAATACTTTGCTAAAGATGTTAAAAACCTCTCTTTGAGTGAGTCCTCATTACTTGCAGGATTAATAAAAGCTCCATCCGCACTTAATCCATATAAACATATGAAAAAGGCGGAGGCAAGGCGGAATCTCGTCTTAGACCAAATGGAGCAGCTAGGATATATTTCGACAAAGGAAAATGTGCAGGCAAAAACTGAAAGGATCGTTTTGGATAATCAGGGTGGTGATCCGTTCCGTGGGAAATATCCATATTATGTAGATCAAGTATTAGAAGAGGCTATTAAACAATATAATTTTACCCAAGATGAATTATTAACAGGCGGTTATCAAATTTACACTGAGTTAAATCCGGAAATGCAGACTGCGATGGAGAATATCTATCAAAATAAGGACATATTTCCTAATGGAAATGACCCTCTTTCCCAAAGCGCTGGAGTGTTGCTTGACCCGAAAACTGGCGGGGTTAGGGCAATTGTTGGCGGAAGAGGAAAACACACCTTTAGAGGGTACAATCGAGGGTCTCAATTAAAAGCACAGCCGGGCTCTTCGATTAAGCCGTTAGCTGTCTATACACCGGCACTTGAAGAAGGCTGGAAAATAACTGATATGTTAAAAGATGAACCGACGAAATTCGGTACTTATCAACCAAGCAATTATGACCATCAATATGCGGGGCAGGTCCCCATGTATGAGGCGGTAGAGGATTCCAAGAATGTTTCTGCGGTATGGCTGCTTAATGAAGTAGGGATCGAAAAAGGAATGGATTCCGTGGAACGTTTCGGTATCTCATTAGAAAAAGAGGATCATAATTTATCATTGGCATTAGGTGGGTTGCACAAAGGGGTTTCACCTTTAGCGATGGCTGAAGCCTTCGCGGTGTTTCCCAATAACGGCATACGTATGAAAGCCCATTCGATAAAAAAAATACTAGATAAAGATAGCAATGTGGTAGTGAAATGGAAGGCACAAAAGGAAAGAGTCACAACAAAAACGGTAACAGATCATATGACGACCATGCTGCTTGGTGTTGTCGAGCAGGGAACAGGAAGTTCGGCACAAATACCAGAAAGAGAAACAGCAGGGAAGACAGGTTCAACCCAGGTCCCGATTAAGGGGATCAATGGCTTAAAGGATCAATGGTTTGTCGGTTATACTCCTCAGTTAGTGGGAGCCTTCTGGGTTGGTTACGATAAGACAGATGAAAACCATTATATTACTCCTACGAGCGGGACAGGTTCGGCCGTGGTCTTTCGAGAAGTGATGTCAGAGTCATTAAGAAATTTACCGATTCAGAGTTTTGATGTGCCTCATATCGCGTCTTTGATTGAGCAACGAAAAAAGGAGGAAGAAGTGAAGAGGCGTAAAGGTTTCCAGGAGAAGTTTAACAATGAGGTTCAGAAGTGGGAAGATAGGTGGAATAAACAAAAAGAGAAATGGAGTAAGAAATGGAACAATTGAGAGAGTTAAAATGAAAACAGGATGAACGAAGTGCCGTTTGATTCGTCTAAAGGTTAAATGGAAATGAAAGGTCGATGGGGGAAAGAGAGGGCTATTACCGAATGGATGCATTGATTAAAGATGCGAAAAAAGGGGACCATCTTGCTTTTGCCATGCTGTTTAGAGAAAATTATCCGTTCCTTGTAAAGTACTTAATGAAGATTACAATGAATCTTGATACAGCTGAAGAAATAGCTCAGGAAACAATGGCGAAATGTGTTCAAAAGATACACCTTTATAACGGCCAAAGTAAATTTACAACCTGGCTTGTTTCAATTGCCACCAATACATATATAGACCAGTGCAGAAAACAGAAAAGAGAGAAAAACTGGCAAGGGCAAGAGGAAGTCTACAGAAAGCTGAAATGGCATCTTGAAAGTAGGAATGAGGAGTGGAATGACTGCCTGGAGGCACTGGGAAATTTATCAGAGGAGGTCCGGATTCCCATTATTTTAAAGCATTATTATGGTTACTCCTATGAAGAAATTGGAAACTGGATGAATATTTCTCCCGGAACAGTTAAATCGAGAGTTCATAACGGTATAAAGTTGGTCAGAAGGGAGCTGAAGCTTGGTGAAGAAACAGAAAGTCATTTACCTGGACAACGAACAACAAAATAAACAAGACTTTGATGCTATTCATAAGCTGCAAGAAGAATTAACAAAAATCGATGAATTCTCAATTTATACGCCAGATTTACAATGGTTTGAACAAATGGTTATACAAGAACAGCAGAAAGCAAAGAAAAAGTGGCGTAAAGAGCTTTCGTTCTTTATGATCATCGCGTTCGTTATTTTAAGCGGAATGATCATCACCATTTATCAGCTGCCTGTTCTTTTCATGCTTTTGCAAATCATAACTACAATCTTTATTGCAGTTTACACAAGTGTTCGACCATTGAAGAAGGCGAATCATTATGAATAAAGATATTTCTGTTCTCGAACTCTTCATGGTGGCCGTTATCCTGATAATTCAAAGTATTTATTTGTTTATCGATGCTAGGAAAAATAACCATAATTATTGGCTTTGGGGAATTGTCGGTCTGATTCAAGCACCAATGCCTACATTGTTTTATTTAATTTTCGTAAAAAAGATATTCAAAAAACAGGCTGGATAATTCAGAAAAGTGGGAATTGACTTTTAAAAGATCCAGTGATAATCTAACAAAGAATAGGAAATGGAGGGTTACAAGATGATTAAATGGAATCTAGCTATGACAACTGAATATTTGAATGTAACCTGTCCAAAGAAAGTTTCCTTTCACTTTTAAATCTGGAAAATAATAAATCATTATAGACATACACGTTATGTTCTCTAATTTGTGACGTAACGTGTGTTTTTTTGTCTCTATAAAAAAGAGGCATACCTCACTATCGCGGTATGTCTCTTTTTATTTTTTAAGGGGGAATTTCAATGGTACTGATGGTTCAAGCTAGACGATTTTCTGATGCAGAAGCTGGCGAAAGTGGTTAGTATAACTAAGGGGGAAGACAGCGATGTTTGCGGTATTAAAGAAATTAAGTTGGTTTTTCAAAGAGAATTGGCAGCGCTATCTAATTGCCATTACGTTATTAATACTAGTTGGTATATTGGATGTACTGCCACCAAAAGTAATTGGAATGGCAATCGATGATATTCATACAGGCAGTATGAATAGGGGGAAAATTTTTCATCACCTAGTTACCCTTTTGGTCATCATGGTTTCATCCTATGGAATCACCTATATTTGGATGTACCGGTTGTTTGGTGGAGCCTTTCTTGTTGAGAGAAAACTAAGATCACGTTTCATGGAACACTTATTAAAAATGAATCCAGCATTTTATGAAAAAAATCGCACAGGGGACTTGATGGCACGCGCAACGAATGACTTAAAAGCCATTTCTACCACAGCAGGCTTTGGTATCTTGACACTTGTAGACTCAAGTGTATGGATGTTGACCTTGCTAGTGACTATGGGTTCTTTCATTAGCTGGAAGCTTACTTTAGCTGCTGTTGTCCCACTGCCTTTTATGGCAATCCTAATGAAGATATATGGAAAAAGAATCCACTCGCGGTTTACAGATGCCCAGGACGCCTTTGGGGAATTAAACGACCGTGTCCTTGAATCGATAGCTGGGGTTAGGGTAATTCGTGCTTATGTACAAGAAACTGCTGATAGCAGCCGTTTTCACCAGTTGACAGAAGACGTGTACCATAAGAATATTAAGGTTGCCAAAATAGATGCATTGTTTGATCCGACCGTGAAGGTACTAGTTGGAATCAGCTATTTAATCGGTCTTGGCTATGGAGCCTATTTAGTTTTCCATCAAGTGATCACTTTAGGTAATCTCGTTTCATTTAACGTGTACTTAGGGATGATGATTTGGCCGATGTTTGCAATAGGCGAGTTAATCAATGTGATGCAAAGGGGAAATGCTTCATTAGACCGTGTGAATGAAACACTAGGTTACGAGGAAGAAATTATCGACCCTGTTCACCCGGTATCAGTGTCAGCGCTTGAGCAGATCGATTACAAAAAGGTAACTTTTCGTTATCCATCCTCTAAAAATGATAATCTAATTAATATTGAAGTAAGGTTGTGCCAAGGTCAGACCCTAGGGATCGTGGGGAAAACGGGCAGTGGAAAAACAACCTTTATCAAACAATTATTAAGGCAATATCCGCTTGGAACAGGCGACTTAATCATATCGGGTGTACCGATTGAAAAGCAAAGCTTGGAACAGATTCGCGGCTGGATAGGTTATGTACCACAGGATCATGTGCTGTTTTCTCGAAGTGTAAAGGATAATATCCTTTTTGGCAGGATGGATGCGAGTGATGATGATATAGAAAATGCCATCGATTTAGCGGCATTCCGCAAAGATTTAGAAATACTTCCAGAAGGGTTGAATACACTTGTGGGTGAAAGGGGAGTTGCCCTATCTGGGGGGCAAAAACAACGGATTTCAATTGCCCGCGCCTTGCTAAAAAACCCGGAAATTCTTATTCTCGATGATTCTTTATCCGCAGTTGATGCCAAAACAGAAAAGATGATTATAGAAAATATCCGGGATGTCAGAAAAGACAAGACAACCATTATTACGACCCATCGGATGTCTGCTGTCCAGCATGCAGATCATATCATCGTCTTGGATGAGGGCGGGATTGTTGAGGAAGGAACACATGAACAGCTCCTTGAACACGATGGATGGTATAAACAGCAATTTTTACGCCAACAACTGGAAGAGATAGTGGAGGAGGGGGTGTCTGCATGACCACTGGTAAGAGACTGACTAGGTATGCTTTTGGTTACAAGAAAATTATCATTTATGCATTGATCATGCTGACCATCTCCGTTGTAACAGATCTTATAGGACCCTTTATAGCGAAAAAAATCATTGATCAGCATATATTGGGGATTGAATCTGTCTGGTATGAAACAACAAACAGCCAAAAGGCTGTAAATTACAAGGGGAAATATTATAAAAGAGAAAAGTATATATTAAGTCATGAACAAAAGGGGAGGCCAATTAGAATCCTGCAGGTCGGTTCCAAATTCGTCTTTGTTAATCAAAAGCTGGAATTCGACGGAAAACGAAGCTTTAATGGAAGAATACTACTCATTAAAA
>Ga0308175_100003301_pt1 | contig 11160 bp, 8 predicted proteins | sample PhyCR1_3_FD_203893 | JGI IMG/M metagenome (GOLD analysis project Ga0308175, IMG submission 203893) | Soil microbial communities from UC Gill Tract Community Farm, Albany, California, United States - DLSLS.C.R1 | ecosystem: Environmental > Terrestrial > Soil > Agricultural land | place: USA... | reverse complement strand
GCATTCGGCGAGCGACGCGCCGAGCGGAACGCATGGACGTTGGCGACGGCGAGGCCTTCGTGCAACTGCGCCGGTGATAAGCGGCGCTGGGGAACCGCATATTGACAGGAGGCTCGGAGCGCACGGAGCGGTTGGATTCATCCTGCGCGCCCGCCGTGCGTCCTCGGCACTACATGCATCCTTGGCACTGCTTGGGGCATGCGTGGCGAGATCATCTCGCCCGATGCCAAAAGAGCGTAGCCCGCACGCGACCGCGATCCGTAGAACGCCACGGCAGTCCTCTGTGCAGCCCTGTGCCCCTGTGGTAAGAATGCCGATTCGGTTTCACCGCAATCGCACCACTGAGCACTACCGCGAAGGCAAGGCTCGGGATGCCGGGGCTTGAACGGCTCGGGGGCACGCGGGCGAGAAGATCTCGCCCGCGTGCCCCCGACACAGTTCTGCTGCAGCTGCGATTTCGCAGGGAGTCTCGGAGCGCGCCGAGCGGTTGTGATGAAACCGCTCCGTGCCCTCCGACGCTCCCGTTATTGATCGCGGTGTCGCAACCCTCGCCCTAGAACGCGCTCGCCGTGTTCTGCGCCTCGGTTGGCTTCGACTCGATCACGAACACCACGCGGCGGTTCTGCTCCGCACCCGGCTCGTCGCCTGACGCGTTCGGGACGACAAGGCGCGTCTTCCCGTAGCCGACCGAGCGAATCTGCTCCGAGCCGACCCCCTTCGCCAGCAGCAGCGAGCGCACGGCATCGGCGCGGCGACGCGACAGGTCGAGGTTGTAGGACTGTGTGCCGGCGGGATCGGCGAAGCCTTCGACCGTGATCACCGAGCCGGTGAAGTGCTTCTGCGCGACGTCGGCGAACCGATCGATGGCCGGCTGATCCTCGGCCCGCACCGTTGCATCGTCGAACGCGAAGTTCACCGGGAAGGTGACCTTCACGCCGTTTTCCATCGCCGTGATCTTCGCGCCGAATTCGGTGCGCAGGTTCTGCAGGTCCGTGCGCAGCGACGCGACGTCGGTCTGTACCGCGCCGAGCTGCGCGGCGTACGCGCTGTCCGCGGCAACCCGCTGCGTGCGTTCCGCGTCGAGCGCCGCCTGCTGCTGCGCGAGGCCGCGCTTCAGCTGGCCGCGCGTCGCGCAGCCCGTCGCCGCGACAGCGCCAGCAAGGCAGAGCGTGAGGATCTTCACTGTATGCATTCGCTGTTCTCCTGTGAGTGTCGATGCGTCGTGATCTACCGGCGATAGGCAACTTGCGAACCTTCGCGCCGCGACAGCCTCGACCGCCAGATGACAGACGATGATGAGTCCATTACGCTGTGACGCAGCACACCGAACAGCCGCGCGGCGCGTCACACTCGCTGCCTAACGGCAGCGTTCCGGCGCCAGCCGGCAGCCCGGACGCACGCGCTCGATGACGAAGATCCGAGATTGCGGACCTCGCCACGCAGCGCGCGGCGGCGCGAAATCGCTGGTCATGATCTCGGCGCGGCGGAGGAGCACGTTCACGTCCTGCGCCTCCGCGTCATCGACCACGATCCAGATCCGCTGCGCCGAATCCGGCGTCGCCGCGAGCAGCGCGCGCCCCTTCGCGCTCGGCCCCAGGTAGTAGGCGAGCGGGAGGTCGGCCGGCGCGGTCGCGATCACGCGATCCTGCTCCCTTCCCTCGGCGAGCAGCACGCGGGCGACCGCCCTCGCGGCAGGAAAGGTTCCCGTGTCGTCGGCGGTCCAGACGACCCGGCTGCGGACCGTGCCTAACGCGCCGCCGATGGTCACGATGAGGAGCGCGACGACGAGGACCGGGATCCCCGTCCCCGGCCAGAGGATCGTCGGCACGGTGCGCGCGAGCCGCCGCCAGAGGTGCGTCAGTCCGCCGGCGGCGCCGATCAGTGCCAGTGGCAGGAGGTACAGCCAGACCCGCACGTACGGGATGCGCCCGTTGAGCAGCAGCAGCAGCGTCGCGGCGAGGATCGATGCCCCGGCGAGCGAGATGCTGCGCCGCGCGCGCGACCCGCGCAGCACGGTCGCCGCGATCAACCCCACCGCGACCAACGCCGCCAGCCACCAGGGCCAGCCGCGCGTCCAGTCGGACCACACCGTGCGATAGAACTCCGGCAGTCCGGCGAAGAACGACGCCCGCGACTGCGGGCGCACGAACCTGTTGCCGACGACCAGGCCGATCCCGCTCCGCGCGACCACCGGCAGGTAGAGCACGGCCGTGGCGCACGCCGTCGCCGCTGCGGTCCATTGCAGACGCGTCGCCATCAGGCGTGGGCCGATCACGGTGTCTCCCGCGCGGGCTTCCGCCCACAGCCAGAGCGCGATGCCACTGAGCGGATACAGCATCACCGGGATCGTCCAGATCCCGACTGCGCCGAGCAGCGCGAGCTCGGCCCACGCCGCGGTGTTCTCCCGGCGTGGAAGCCGCGCCGCGACGAGCACCGCGAGCAGCGTCAGGCAGCAGAGGATCGTGTATCCGCGCGCGCTCGTCGAGTACAGCGTCAGGCTCGCCGACGTCGCCGCCAGCGCGGCCGCGATCAGTCCCGCCGACGGTGAATACACCGCGCGGCCCGCCGCCCACGTCAGCGGCACGATCAGGATGCCGGCAATGAACGCCGGCAGCCGCAACGCCCATGGCTCGCTCCCGAACACCGCGCCGGCGACGTGAACGAGCAGCGTGTGGAAGAGGTGATTGTTCGGAAAGCGGTAGTCGGCGAGCGACTTCGCGAGCGGCTGCGATGCGTAGTCGATCCACGTCGCGGCCTCGTCGTAGCGCATCGGCTGGAAGAGCGGCGCCCAGCGTATCGCGACGGCCAGTGCGGTCAGCATTCCGATCGCGACCCACTCGGCGATCGTCACCCGACGCAGCGAGATCACGGCACGCGCGCGCAGCTCCCGCCAGTCGCGTCGCAGCACTGGCACCAGTGCGCGCAGCCGGTGGCGCGTGCGCCGGAACGCCTCGGCCAGGCCGAGCACGACGAGAAGGGCGAGAATCATGTGGGGGGAAGACTACAACGCAGGCGGAAGAAAAACGATGCGCGGGAGTCTCCCGAGAGACTCCCGCGCATCACGCGCTTTCGATCAGCGCGTCGTCAGACCTCGACCGGCCGTCCGCTGTGCGATGTCGGGCGGTAGGCGGGCACCGGCACGCCGTCACCCTTCACGCTGAAGAAGCTCACCTGACGCTGCAGCGTGTCCGCCTGTGCCGACATCTCCTCGGCCATCGCTGCCAGCTGCTCGGCGGCGGCGGCGTTGCGCTGCGTGATCTCGTCGACCTGGCCGAGCGCGCGGGTCACCTGCTCGATCCCTGACGCCTGGTCGGACGAGGCGGCGGCAACCGTCTGCACGATGTTCGCCGTCTTGCGGATCGAAGGCACGAGCTCGGAGAGCAGCGCGCCTGACGCTTCTGCTACTTCCTGGCTCGAGCCGGTGAGACGCGTGATCTCCTTCGCCGCCACCTGGCTGCGCTCGGCGAGCTTGCGCACTTCCGTCGCGACGACGTTGAATCCGCGACCATGCTCGCCCGCGCGCGCCGCTTCGATCGCGGCGTTGAGCGCGAGGAGGTTCGTCTGGTTCGCGATCTCCTCGATGATCGACACCTTGTCCGCGATCGTCTTCATCACGGCCAGCATCTGCTGGATCGCCTTCGCGCTCTCGTCGGCGTCCTTGACGCCCTTGAGCGCCATCTGCTCCATCTCGCGGCTGCTCGTCGCGTTCCGCGCGATCGACGTGTTGATCTCCTCGAGCGAGGACGTCGTCTCCTCGACGCTCGCCGCCTCGTCGTTCGCTCCCTCGGACAGGCTCTGTGCCGACGCCGTCAGCTGCTGCGACGCCGAGGTGATGGCCGCTGCGCCCGAGCGCATGTCGCCGATCACGCGGGAGAGCGTCCCGATCATCGAGACGAACGCATTCGCGAAGCTGTCTTCGGACGATCGGGGCGTGACCTGCACCGTCAGGTTTCCCTCGGACATCTGGTCGGCCACCGCGCCCATGTCGCGCAGGTACTGCGTCATGTTGGCGAACGCGTTGCCGAAAGTGTCGCGGTCGGAGCGCGGGCTTACCTGGATCGAGAGATCGCCGCGGGCGATCGCGTCGGCAGTCGCCGACATCTCGCCGAGGTAGCCGATCATCTGCTGCATCGAGCGGAGGAGCCTGCCGACTTCGTCCTCACCGGTGACGTCCACCGTGACCGTCATGTCGCCCTGCGCGAGCCGATCAGCGACGGACACCGCCTCGGCGAGCGGCTCGGTCACCGAGCGCGTCGCGAACTTCGAGAGCTGCGACAGGGCGAGGATCACCAGGATCGTCAGCAGCCCGAGCACGAGCAGCCCGGCGTTCTGCGTTCGCGCCGCGGAGCTGAACAGCCGCGTGATCGCTGCGCGATTGCCTTTCGTCTGCGCATCGATCATCGCGTTCAGCTGGAGGAAGAGCTCGCCCTGCTTCTGCGCGCGGGCGAGTCCTTCTTCGTTCATCGTGAAGCTGCTCGCCATGTCGCCGGCGACGCGGCGAGCGATGACATAGTACGCGCGGAAGGTCGAGTCGAGGTGTGCGAGCGCGACGGGATCGTTGGTCGGACGCTTGCGCTGCGCTTCGATGTCGGCGAGGAAGACGTCGCGAAGGCTGTCCGTCTCGCTCAGGCGCTCAGGCTCGCTCGCCCGGATGAGGTCCTCGATCGTGCTCTTGATGTCGCCGAGCAGCTGCGCTTCGGTCTGGTTGCTCTGCAGCGACGGGTAGTACCCTTCCTCCAGCTGCGTCAGCCTGTTGGCCGTGAGCTGCCCCATCGTGAAGACGACGACGCACACGAAGATCAGTGCGCCGGCGGCGACCCAGGGGAAGACCTGCAGTTTTTGACGGAAGGAAAGGCGCTGGAACCGCTCTCGCCAGTGCTGAAGCATTCGGAATCGGTGCGGCGGGCGCGCTGCTTCGCGCGCTCACTCGGTCTCGCGGTGCCACCTCGCGTGGCATCCGCAGTCAGTTGACGATTCTTTCCGCCGATGGTATCGGCGGAAATCGTTACGGTGCGACCGAGAGTGCCTTCACTCCGCGCCCAATGTCGGCGCCCTTCGAGACGTACCCGATTGCCCCCGGGTTCGAGCGGACGAAGGCGACGACGTCGTTCTCGGTCTGCTTCTCTGGTGGCGGCACGTCGCGTCCGGAGAAGATCTGCTGTTGCCAGTAGGACTTCACCTGGGCGATCGACTTGTTGAGCACCGTCCGGGCGAACGCCTCACGAGCCTTCGCGGCCGCCGGCAGCTCGACTGGCGCGGCCGGCTTGCCCGACTCCCAGGCGACGGTCTTCTTGAGGAACAGCTTCGCGACGTCGTCCTTGGGGAGGGAGGTCACCGGGTTCGACGCGTTGACGATGACCGTGAATTCCTGCGCGTGCGCGGCCAGCGGAGACGACAACACGCCGATCGTTGCGATCAGCGATAACAGCGTGCAATTGCGCTTCATTGAACTCGAGTGTTGCGGTCGGGCGCGACTGCGTCGTCGCGTATGTCCAGGACGGACAGGACAGTGCCACCGTCACAAGCTGGTGAGCGTTAGTCACTCGTCACCGAGCATCGGCAGGAGCCACCGCGGACTTGAGCCTCGAGCCGTTCGCCGAACAGCCGCCGAAATGACGCGCGCTGCTACTCGATCTCGAGTGCGTCGAGCCAGCTGCGGCGGATCTCGCTCGCTCCCATCGCCGACGGCTCGATGAGCGACCGCTTCCAGTACCAGCGATGCTCCGGCCCGACGCTCGCTCCGTGGCCGAGGAAATGTGCGTAGACGTCGGCGACGACCGCGTTCTCGCGCGCAGCGGCCGCGTTCCGAATGTGCGCGTTGAGCGCGTCGAGGTGCCGGAGTGGCAGCTTCCCGACGTCCTCGAGGATCCCCGGGATCAACCCGATGCGATCGGACGGGTCGTAGACCGTCGTCAGCACGAGGCGCGCGCGCGGCACCTTGTCGGCGACGAGGTCGAGCATCGCGTCGTACGCGCCGGCGATGTCGTTGACGATGCGCTCCATCAGCGACTGGCGCGGCTTCGACGAATACGCGCTCAGCAAGTCGTTGCCGCCGACGCTGATCGTGACGATCGCATCTTCGCTGCCCTCCTCGACCTGGTCGAGCTGGTCGCCGAAGACGTCGCCGATCGTCGCCGCGTCGGTCGCCAGCATCTGGACCGCGACCCGCGGCCAGCGCGACGCGAGGTCGCGCCCGGTGAACTCCGGCCAGCGCGCATCATCGTTGCGGACGAGGAGCGACGCCGCACCTAACGGTGCGATGTTCCCGGCGTCGGCGCGCCGCTCGAGCGCGACCGCGACGTCGACCTCGCCCGCGTCGAGCGCGGGATAGAGGTCGATCGACATCGAGTCCCCGAGTGCGATGTAGCGGAGCGCGCCGGCGCTCACTGCCCGCTCGTCGCCTCGTCGGCGACGCCGGCCGGCTCGTCGACGAGCGCGCGCCAGGCGAGCGACCAGCGGCGCGTCTGTCCCGGCTCGAGCCACGCCGCACTGCCGTCCACCCCCGCCGCGCTGGCCAGCGCACCCGGTATCCCGATCGCCGGCTGCAGCGACACCAGGCGCGCGCCGCCGCCGCCGAGCTTCCGCCTGACGTTCAACCCGATCCGCGACACTTCAGCGGCGTCGAAGCGGAGCTCGAGACGCTGCGCTCCCTCGACCACGGTCGCCGTCCCCGTCGGCACCTCGAAGGAGAGATGGCAGGCGAAGCGCCCGCCGATCGAGTCAGGCACGCTCATGTCGACCAGCTTCTTCGCCGTCCGGAAGCGCGGCCAGCGATGCTCGGCGCCGACGCCGAGCAGGTCGATCCCCTCCTGCGAGATCACCCGCGACCGCGCATTGTCGGGAAGGAGGAGCCGCGTGTGCTCGCCTAACGGCAGGGCGACGTTGGCCGCCCAGAGGAAGGGCAGCGGCGCCGCGCCGGTGTTCGTCACCTCGTAGCGCATCGCGATCTCCCCCGGCGACGCACTGACGACGCGGACGAAGCGGTACGGCATCCGGTCCCCGGTCCACGCCAGCGTCGCCTCGACCGATCCATCGAGCGTCGCGATCGCCGCCTTCGGCACCAGCCGGTGCAGCTCGCCTAACGCTGGCTGCTCGAAGGCGACGCCGGTATGCTTGGACAGCACCCGGCAGGGCAGCACCGTCGGAAACGCTTCCTGGTAGCCGCCGGCGAGCGCGACGTCGAGCTCGCGCCGCTCCGGCACGTCCCTCGGCGGCTCGCTCGGGCTCAACCACTGCCGCCCCCCCAGCTCGAGCGCGGTGATGCGCCCGCCCCACGACGGCACCATCACGACGCGGACACCCGCCGCCTGCAGCTCGATCTCGCCAGGACCGCCGAGCGCGTCGGCCACGCGTTCGCGACGCCCGGCCAGGCGGGAGAGCAGCGTCCCGACGGCGGCTACGCGGCGCTCAGCCAACGTCGGGCACGATGCCGCGCGTCGCGAAGATGCGCGCGACCGCCTCGCCGATCTTGTTGTTCGGCGTGCTCGCCCCCGCGGTCAACCCGACGCGGACGGGGCCCGCCGGCGGCATCCACCCCTCGACGACCTCCTCGCGATGGTGCAGTCCCGCCGGCCGGAAGCGGATCCGGCCACTGTCCGGATCGATCGCGGTCGCATCTTCGACATGGTACGTCGGTACCCGCTCGGCGCAGATCGCCGCCAGCGAGATCGTGTTGCTCGAGTTGTAGCCGCCGACGACGATCATCACGTCGAGCGGCTCCGCGAGAAGCTCGCGCACCGCGTCCTGACGGTCCTGCGTCGCGCTGCAGATCGTGTCGAAGGTGCGGAAATGCTCGGCGCGGTGCGCGGCGTCATAACGGCGCTCCATCGCCGCGCCGACCTCCTCGCCGATCGCCAGCGACTCGCGGGCGAGCATCGTCGTCTGGTTCGCGACCCCCACCCGCTGCAGGTGCAGGTCGGGGTCGAAGTTCGGGGAGATCGAGTGCGAGAACTTCTCGAGGATCGTCTCGCGCGTCACCCCCTTCTGCTCGATGAAGTCGCAGATCACTCGCACGTCATCCATGTTGCGGACGACGATGTAGTGACCGTCCGGGTACTTCATCACCTGCGAGGCGGTCGCCCGCGTCTCCTCGTGGTAGTACTTCCCGTGGATCAGCGCGGTGTAGCCGTCCTTCGCGTAGTTGTCGACGCGCTTCCAGACGTTGAGCACCGACCCGCAGGTCGTGTCCACCATGATGCAGCCGTTCGTTCGCAGCGTCTCGAAGTCGGCGATCGTCACCCCGAAGGCGGGCATGATCACGACGTCCTCGGGACGCACCTGCGAGTAGTCGAAGGATCCGTCCGCAGCGGCGGCGAGGATCTCGATCCCCATCTCGCGCAGCTTCGCGTTGACATGCGGGTTGTGGATGATCTCCCCGACCATGAACACCTTCTTGTCGGGAAACTTCCGCCGCGTCTGGTAGGCATACTCGACCGCCCGCTCGACGCCGTAGCAGAAGCCGAATTCCTTGGCGAGACGAAGCGTCACGTCGCCCGACGTCAATGTGAAGTCGTTGGCGCGAAGGTAGTCGACCAGCCGGCCGTCGTAGTCCGACGCGAGCTCGTCCTGAACCTCGGACTTGAGTCCGAAGCCCTTGCGGAAATAAGTGAGATCCTGCGGAGGCATCACTGAAATCTATAGAGCGCGGTTGCTTCTCGCATCTGAACCAGAAGGACGATCGGAGTGCTTCACCGTAGCGACGCGCGAGCGCGTGCCTCACTTCCGCGCGCTTGTGACGCCGCCTACAATTTTCGGGATGCCTCCCCTTTCGTCGGGCGATCCACTCCCACCCCTGCTTCGCCCGGCGCCCCTCGCCAAGGGCGACCTGATCGGCGTCGTCGCGCCGTCATACTCGCCACGGCCCGGATGGTTGCGACGCGGCTGTCATGCACTCGAGCGCGCGGGCTATCGCGTCATCCTCGACCAGGAGATCCTCACCCAGCGGCGCTTCAACGTCGCCGAGGATGAACGCCGCGCGGAGAACTTCATGGGGATGTGGCTCAACCCCGAGGTGAAGGCCGTCATCGGCGGCACCGGTGGCTACGGCGCGGTACGGATGCTCCCGCATCTCGAGCCCGAGATCTTCCGCCGGAATCCCAAGATCTTCGTCGGTTATTCCGATGTCACCGCGCTCCACCTCTGGCTCATGCGCCGCGCGGGGCTGCGCGTCTTCCACGGACCGACGGTGGACGACCTCATCCCGAGCTCGCGCGACCCGACGATGTCATCGCTGCTCTCCTGCATGACCAATCCGCGTCCGGCCACACGCGTCGGTCGCGAGATGGCGCGCTCCGTTCGCCCCGGGCGCGCCATCGGCCGCCTCGTCGGTGGCAACCTCGCGCTCGTGCAGCAGACGATCGGCACGCCGTACGAGATCGACACACGCGATTCGATCCTCTTCCTCGAGGAGACGCGCGACCCGATGTCGTACGTCGACGAGCGCCTCGTCCACCTCCGCGCCGCCGGTCTGCTCCGCGGGGTGCGGGGCATCGTCCTCGGCCAGTTCTCCCTCGATCGCTCCGAGGAGGAGGAGTTCGAGAACTTTCTCCTCGACCTCGTCGGCGATCTCGGGATCCCGATCATCACCGACTTCCCCGCCGGCCACGAGGTGCCGAACCTCACGCTGCCCATCGGCACCGAGGTCGAGCTGGTCGCTGAAGACCAGACGGGGTGGCTGGTCTACAAGGAGGATGCACTGTCATCCGCGCCCGCGGGGGAAACGACGGAAGGAGCCGCACAGTGAGTCCGACGAGGCGCGGCTTCATCGCAGCGACCAGCGCCGCGCTCGCGACCGCGGCCTGCGCGCCCGCGCTCAAGCTTGCGTCGCGAAAGAAGCACGACCTCGTGATTCGCGGCGGGACCGTATTCGACGGAACCGGCGCCCCCGGAGTCGACGCCGACGTTGCGATCTCGAATGGCATCGTCTCGGCCGTCGGCCGCGACGTCGGCGGCAGCGGACGTGAGGAGATCGACGCCCGCGGAAAGGTGGTCGCTCCCGGCTTCATCGACGTGCATTCGCACGGTGACGAGTCGCTGTTCGACGACCCGCGCTCCGAGTCGGTGATCCGCCAGGGAGTGACGACGATCGTCGTCGGCCAGGATGGCGACTCGCGCGCGCCGTCGCGCCGGCCGGTGACCGCCGCCGGCCTCGTTCGCGGAGCGTTAGGCACGAGCGGCGCCTTCGAGTCGATGCACGAGCTCTTTCGCGCGATCAACGGCCTGCCGCCGTCGGTGAACGTCGCGTCGATGGTCGGCCTCGGCACCGTTCGCGGCCTCGTCGTCGGCGAGGACGACCGGCCGGCGACCGCCGGAGAGCTCCGGCAGATGCGGGCGCTCGTCGAGGGCGCGCTCGCCGACGGCGCATGTGGCGTGTCGACAGGCCTCGAGTACGCGCCGGGCTCCTTCGCCAGCCGCGAGGAGCTGATCGACCTCTGCCGCCCCCTCGCCGCGCGCGGGCTGCCCTACGCGACCCACATGCGCAACGAGGACGACACCCTCATCGAAGCCATTGATGAGGCAATCGGCATCGCGCAGGGCGCGCGCTGCCCGCTCCAGATCTCGCACCTCAAGACGTCCGGCCCGCGCAACTGGCCGAAGATCGGCGAAGCGTTAGGGCGGATCGAGGCGGCGAAGGCCGCGGGAATGGACATCGCCTTCGATCGCTACCCGTACGTCGCCTACCAGACCGGGCTCACCAACCTCTTCCCGATCTGGGCGCTCGACGGCGGCGCCGACGCGTTCCTCGCCCGCCTTGGCGCGGCGGACACCGCCGGCCGCATCCGCACCGCGACGTTAGGCAAGGTCGAGACGCTCGCCGGCTGGAACAGCGTGATGATCTCCGGCGTCGCCAACCCCGCCGACCGCGATGCCGAAGGGCAGCGCCTCGGCGACTACGCGGCGAAGCTGGGGCAGGAGCCGTATGCCCTTGCCGTGGCGATGCTCCAGCGCAGCCACACCGACGTCGGCACCGTCGTCTTCGCGATGAGCGAGGACAACCTGCAGCGCTTCCTCGCCCACCCGTTAGGCATGGTCTGCAGCGACGGTGGCGCCTTCGCCCTCGAAGGGCCCGCCCGGCGCGGCCACCCCCACCCGCGCGGCCTCGGCTCCTTCCCGCGCGTCCTCGGCCGCTATGTCCGCGAGACCAGGACCCTCAGCCTCGAA
>Ga0308175_100003299_pt1 | contig 11164 bp, 10 predicted proteins | sample PhyCR1_3_FD_203893 | JGI IMG/M metagenome (GOLD analysis project Ga0308175, IMG submission 203893) | Soil microbial communities from UC Gill Tract Community Farm, Albany, California, United States - DLSLS.C.R1 | ecosystem: Environmental > Terrestrial > Soil > Agricultural land | place: USA... | reverse complement strand
CCCTGCCTATGCGCCACCACCTCCGCCGCCGGAGCCGGACCGCCGGTTCGGCGCCGGGATGCTCCTCGCAATCGCCGTGATCGCGATCGCAGCAGCCGGGGTCGCGATCGCGTACTTCCTCACCCACCGCGACAAGGGCTCGGGCATGACCACCACCATCGTCACGACCTCCGGCACAACGGCCGCCGGCAAGACGATGCCGAACCTGAGGGGAGAGACGCTCGACCAGGCGAAGGCGACCCTCGCGACGTTCGGCCTCCACCCTGCGGTCTCGCCGCGGGCGAGCGAGGAGCCGGCGGGAACCGTGCTCACCCAGGCGCCCGAGGCGGGCGGGACCCTCACGCGGAACACACCGGTGACCCTCGTCGTCTCCCGGCCGAAGCAGCTGGCGACCACGTCAACGCAGGCGACGACCTCCACGCAGGCCACTACCTCGACAGAGACGCCGACCACAACTGCACCGACGCCCGCCCCGCGCTCGACGAGCGTCCCTGACGTCTCGAGTCAGACGGAGGCGGCGGCGGTTCAGTCGCTCAACCGCGCAGGGATCATCGCGAGCCTCGCGTTCATCCCGGGCAGCGACCCACTCGGAACGGTCGAAGACCAGGCGAAGTCGGCGGGGACGACCGTGCCGTACCACTCGCACATGCAGATCAACATCTCGAGCGGGCCCGGCGACAAGCCGAAGGAGCAGGTACCGAACGTGATCGGCCGCCCGCTCCAGGAGGCGCTCGCCACGGTCAACGGCGCGAACCTGCGGCTGCTCTACCTCAAGTTCCCGGTCAGTTCCAGAAGCCAGGCGGGAAAGATCGTTCAGCAGACACCGCTCGCCGGCGCGCAGGCACCGCGCAACGCTCAGGTGGTTGTGTACCTCGGCGCGTTCTCCGGCTGAGCTACCAGCCGCGGCGCTCGAGCAGTTCGCCCGGGTCGAGCGACTGCGTCGAGATGCCGACCATCGCCTCGCCGAGGCCGGTGGAGACGCGGGCGATCACATCTGCGTCGAGGTAGTGCGTCGTCGCCTCGACGATCGCGCGCGCCCGCTGCGACGGGTTGCCCGACTTGAAGATGCCGGAGCCGACGAACACGCCGTCCGCACCGAGCTGCATGCACAACGCCGCGTCCGAAGGAGTCGCGATGCCGCCCGCGGTGAACGTGACGACGGGCAGGCGGCCGTTCTCGGCGACCCAGCGCACGAGCTCGTACGGTGCCTGGAGGTTCTTCGCCTCCGCGAACAGCTCTTCGCCGCGCAACGACTGAAGACGGCGGATGCCGCCGAAGACCGAGCGCATGTGCGTGACGGCATTGACGATGTCGCCGGTTCCGGCCTCGCCTTTCGTGCGGATCATCGCGGCACCTTCCGCGATGCGCCGCAGCGCCTCCCCGAGGTTCGTGCAGCCGCAGACGAACGGCACGGTGAACTGCCACTTGTCGACGTGATGCGCGAGGTCGGCCGGTGTCAGCACCTCGGACTCGTCGATGTAGTCGATCTCGAGCGACTGGAGGACCTGCGCTTCGACGAAATGGCCGATCCGGCACTTCGCCATCACTGGGATGGTGACCGCCTCCTGGATGCCGCGGATCATGTCGGGGTCCGACATGCGCGCGACTCCGCCGTCGCGGCGGATGTCGGCGGGGACACGCTCGAGCGCCATGACGGCGCACGCACCGGCCTCTTCCGCGATCTTGGCCTGCTCGGCGTCGACCACGTCCATGATCACGCCGCCCTTCAGCATCTCGGCCAGGCCGCTCTTGACGCGCATCGTTCCGACGTCGCTCATAGGACGAATGCTACCGGGCGAGGAACGCCTCGACGGCGGCGCTAAACGCCGCAGGCTGCTCCAGATGGAGCATGTGGCCCGCCTCCTCGACGACCACGAGCTCGGAGCGCCGGATCCCGCCTGCCAGGACCTGCGCGGCCGCGGGGCCGCAGATGAAGTCGTCGCGTCCCGTGATCACGAGCGTCTCGGCGTCGATGCGGCCGAGGTCCGCGCGCAGGTCGAACGGCGTCGCGTTGAACTGCCGCAGCGGTTCGGGGTTCATGCGCTCGACCTCGACGAGCGGCCGGTACCGCTCGTCCCACCGGGAGAAGTAGAGCGGCGCCATCGCGTTCCACATGGCCGCGGCTTCCTCCGGTGTGCCGTAGTCGCCCGACTCCTCGCGTGCGAGCGCGGCGACCGCGGCCGCGTGCCACGGCTCGCCGGCGAAGCTCGCGATCACCTGCTCTGCCTCCGCCTGCATCTCCGGCGTGAACGCCGCGAGCCCGACGGTCAGCACCAGCCTGCGGATCCTCTCGGGGTGCGCGATCGCATACGCGGCCGCGACGAGACCTCCGTGCGAGAAGCCGAGCAGGTCGACCCGCTCCTCCCCGAGGTCGGTTCGGAGCTCCTCGACGTCCGCGACGTACTCGTCGAGCGCGTACGTCTCCGCCTCGGGGCTGCCGCCGGTGCCGCGCGGATCGAGTAAGAGCAGTGTCCGCGTCGCGTCGAGACCGCCGAGATCGCCGAGCTCGCTGCCGTCGAAACCGGGGCCGCCTGGATGGCAGACGAGGAGCGGCCCGTCGCCGCGCCGACTCGTGCTCAGCTTCACGCGAGCTCGAGCCGGAGCACGGCCTCGACGGCGCGCATCGCGACCTGCGTCTCCTCGAGGCGAGGCTCGCGGGTCGTTACCCGCTGCAGCGCGAGGCCGGGGAGCAGGAACACGCGCCAGGTTCGCCGCGACGAACGCTGCACGATGCGCCAGAGCTCCATCGTCAGCGCGAGCGAAAACACGAGGACGACGAGGGGCGACCAGAGCTCGGGCCCGATCGGCAGCAGCTGGTCAGCGCCGAAGGTGACGGGCAGCGCGAGCGCGGCGAAGTTCGTGCCACAACGCAGCGAGAACCGTGACGGCCGGGCGCTTCCCGCCCACGTCGCTTCGAGCCGCCTCGCTTCCGTGGCGGCGATTGCCCGGTGCTCGGCGCCGTGGAGATGCAATGCGCGACCGCGAAGAATCGTCCCGACGAGAAGCAGCGACAGGGCGATTGCGGCGATAGTCGACCAGGGCCCGTCGAACGCGGCGAGGGCGAGCGGGCCGAGGAGCGCGCTCAGGATGAGCCAGCGCTCGGGCCGCTTCGCGACCCCGTCACGCTTGAACAGCGGCGCGAGCGAGGCGTAGAGACGGACGAGCCCTCGAGCGAGCGGAATGCGCTGGAGGAGCTCGGGCGGCTGCGGCATCGCACCTTGGCGGAGCGAGCCGTCGACGCCGGCGAACGCCCAGTAGCGTTCGCTGACGATCACGACCCCGTCGGGGCGGGCCATGCCACCGAGGCGCGGGAGCGTCGAAGCGGAGTCGGCTAGACGAAAGAACCCGGCGTGGTCCACGCACGGGTTCTAGCGCACACGAGGGCCGTCCCGCGTGGGCGGGACGGCCCAAAAGTCCGTGCGGTCGGACCTACCAGACGCCGCGCGAGAAGAAGCCGAGCAGCGCGAGGACGAGGATGACGATCAGGATGATCCAGAGAAGCCCCATGGTCGCGTTGTCCCCTTTCGGTCGAGTACTGGGGTACAACGGACGACGCCCACGTCTGGTTACGGCAGTGGCAGGAGCCGCTCCACCGCAGGATCGACGCCGTAGCGGTCACGCAGCTCGACGAACTCGGCCGCGGCACGGGCGGCCCGCGGCCCCGAGGGCGCGCGCTCGGCCCGAAGCATCACGTTCTTCGCCGTGTGCTCGGCCGCGACGAACTCCATCACCTCGACTCGGTACCCCGCGATCTCGAGCCGCGCGGCCCGAAGGGCGTCGGTCACGAGGTCGGCTTGGCGGCCGAGCAGCAACCCGTGCCGCAGCAAGCCGTCCTTCTCCCGCGTCGCGATCTGCGCAGCAAGCTCGTGGTGGCAGCAGGGGGCGAGCACGATCGCCTCGGCACCGAGTCGAACGCCGGCGGCGATCGCTTCGTCCGTCGCGGTGTCGCACGCGTGAAGGGAGACGAGCAGGTCGATCGGCTCGTCGCTCGCGTAGTCGGCGATCGTCGACACCTCGAACGTCGCCTCGTCGTAGCCGAGGGACACTGCGGCACCGCGCACCGTCTCGATCACCGACTGGTTGACGTCGATCCCGACGAGCTCGACGCGCGTGCCGACCTCGCGGCCGTAGGCGACGAGCGCGAGACTCATGTACGCCTTGCCGCACCCTGCGTCGACCACGCGGATGCGTTCGCGGTCCCAGATCGGGAGCGGCCGCAGCAGCTCGACGTAGTGCTGCACCTGACGCTCCTTGGCGCGCGAGATCTTCGTCGCACGGAACAGGGGGTGGTCGGCCGCCAGCGGATGTCGCTTGCCGCGATCATGGCGGCCGCTCGGCGCAGCGTCGGACGACGGGCGGGCCTTCGACACCAGCCAGCGCCCCTTCTTCGTGCGTCGTGCATGGAGGTCGCCTTCCGGGGCCAGCAGGTGAACGTTCCGTGCGCCGGCGAGGAGCGCGTCGAGGCGTTCGGGCCACGAGGCACGGTCGACGGTCTCGGTGCGCGCGCCGTCGACGACCTTGAGCGCGGGGCCGCGCGCCAGGTCGACCGGTGTTGCGGTCACGCCGTCGACGACGAGCTTGCGCCAGCCGTCCGAGAGGGCTCGCTCTCGAAGCTCGTCCATCCAGTTGAGTGTGCCAGGGGGACGACGGTCAGCTCGGGCGGCGGACGCCGGATGAACGATGCCAGGGTGCGGAGGTCGTCGGCGGCTTCCGGAGCGAGCGTCGGCTCGGCGCGCGCGATCTCGGCGAGCGCCGCCTGCCACTCGACCCCGCTCGTGCCGATGAACGGCCGGATGGTCACCACCTGTCCTTTCGCGACGTAGATGCCCCGCCGCGTCCCGGCGTGCTCGCCCGGCACGACGAGACAGACCGAGAGATCGCGGAGCCGGCGCATCCGCTGCACCTCGCGTGCGGCGGTTTCGAGCGCGGCGATGCGATCACGGAGACGCGCGGCGTCTTCGAAGCGGAGATCGCGCGCAAGCCGCTGCAGCTTCTCCTGGAGCTTGGGGAGCGCATCCTCGAGCGTCTCCCACTCGACGCCCTGCAACGCCCGCGCGGCGAGCCGGCCGGTCCGACGGCTCGACAGCGGCCCGAGCGCGCCGGGCTGCGACGAGCACACGACTGAGTCACCGCGCCGGCGGAGATACACGTAGCGGTCGGGGCGAACGGCCCGCCGATTTGCCGGAGGCCGCAACTCCCTGATCAGACTCAGCTCCTCGAGCGCCGCCTCGACCTCCGAACCGCGGGTCCGCCACTCGACGCGCTCGAGCGCGCCGAGCGCGGCTTCAACCGCTGGGCGCTGTCGCTCCGACCGAAAGTACGAACGCAGGCGCGCGCGAAGGTCGCGTGCACGTCCGACGTACAGAACCTGATCGTTCGCGTCGCGAAACAGGTACACCCCGGGCCGCTGTGGCGCACCGAAGGCCAGGCTTCGCTTGCGATGCACGCGGCGTGGGCGCGTCGCTGCCAGCTCGACGAGATCGGCCACGGTGCGCGCGCCGCGTTCCTGTGCCATGCCGATCAGGCAGAGGAGGATCTCCGCAGTCGCCTCCGCGTCGGGAAGCGCGCGGTGGCACGGACGCGCGTCCGTCGCAAAGCGGTACGCGAGCGCGGCGAGGTTCGCGGGTTGGCGACCCAGCAGTCGACGCGCGAGCCCGACCGTGTCGACGACCGTCGCCGCGGTGCGGCGCCCCGTCGCGCGCATCGTCTCGTTGTCGAGGAACGCCATGTCGAAGCGCGCGTTGTGCGCCACGAGGACTGCGTCGCCGGCGAAGCCGAGGAAACGCCTGACCGCCGCCTGCACCGGCGGGGCCCGACGCAGCTCGGCATCACGAAGACCGGTCAGCACGGCGATCGCCGGGTCGAGCCGCGCGCCCGGGTTGGCGAGTGTCTGGAACCGCTCTCCGAGAGCGAGCCCACGCACGCGGACCGCCCCGATCTCGCACGGTCGCGACGTTGCCGGGCGAAGTCCGGTCGTCTCGAGGTCGAAGACGACGAACGTCGCCTGCTCGAGCGTGAGCGCCTCGCCCGGTGCCTCCGTGAGCGCGACGAGGTCACCTGCCCACCGGAGCCGCGCATCATCGCGGACAGCCTCGTCGAGCAGCGACCGCGCAAGGCCGACCGGAATCTGCGAACCGAGCTTGAGGACGAGGCGCGCCGCCTCGTCGGCCGTGACCGGCCCCCGTCGCTCCTCGACGAGCTCCACGAGGCGGTCCGCTGCATCGAGACGGAGCTGCATCCGTCCGATGCTAGTGCGAACATGTGTTCGTGTCTAGCGCCGCCTCGCCAGAGCGAGCCCCGTCAGCACCTCGCGCACCACCCGCTCGGCGACGAGCGCGGTGATGTCTGCCGAGCCGATCGCACTCGGGATCACCTCGACCACGTCCGCGGCCGCGAGGTCGACCCGAGATGCGATCTCGCGCACCGCCCAGAGGAGGTCGATCGACGTCATGCCGCCCGGCTCCGGCGTGCCCGTGCCCGGGGCGAACGCGGGGTCGAGCACATCGACGTCGACGGTCAGGTAGACCGGGCCTTCCCCCACGTGCGCAAGCGTCCGCTCGACGACCTCGCCGATGCCGAGCTCGCGGACGTCGTGCATGAAGAACGACGCGATCCCGTGCTCGCGCTGCCACCCGAATTCGACCGGCCCGGGCCAGTACCCGCGGAGGCCGATCTGCGCGTACCGCGCACCGGCGACCGCTCCTGCCTCGACGAGCCGGAACATGGGCGTGCCGTGCGAGCGCTCGATGCCGAACACCTCGCGACCTGTATCCGTGTGCGTGTCGAAGTGGATCAGCCCGATCGGCCCGCGACGCGCGGCCACCGCCGACACGCACGGCTCGGTGATCGAGTGGTCGCCGCCGAGCGTGACCGGAACGACATCGGCGTCGACGACTTCGCCGACGAGGCGGGCGATTGCCTCGTGCGAATGGGCCGGGTCGGCCGGCAGCACGGGCGCGTCTCCGTAGTCGACGATCCGGAGCTCGGCGAACGCGTCGATACCCGCCTCGAGGTGCGGCCCGGGCGGGCAGGAGGCAGCACGGATGGCGCGCGGAGCGAATCTCGTGCCCGGACGGTCCGAGACGAGGTCGTCCATCGGCGCGCCGACGATCGCGACGTCGGCGCCTTCGAGGTGTGCGGGCTCCTGCGCGATCGGCGCCCCGCCGAACGAGAGGAAGCCGGCGTAGTCGGGCTTGTCGGGCAGGGGCCGCCAACGCGCGAGGGGGTCGATCGTCACGCGCGCAAGCCGCCGACCATCGTCGCCGTCACCTCGCGCTCGGCAGCGCTGACTGCCGAAGCGTCGTCCGGAAGCTGGCCGAGCACCCAGCCCGTGAGCACCTCTTCGAGCGCGCCGTAGAGCATGAAGGCGGCAAGCTTCGGGTCGAGCTCGGCCCGAAACGTGCCGTCGGCCTGGCCTCGCCGCACCATGCGCTCGAGGCTCGCGAACGCCTGGCCGATCTCGTCGAGCTCGTCTTGGATGTGGGGGTTGCGCGTCACCTCGTGAACGAGCAGGCGCACGAGATCGGGATCGTCGCGCCAGGCACGGAGCACGATCTTCACCACCGACTCGAGCTGCTCGGCGGCGTTCCCGCCGGTCTCCTCCGCGAGGGCAACTGCCGCGAGCAGCCTCCCCCACGCCTCGCGAAAGACTGCCTCGAGGACGGCTTCCTTCGACTCGTAGTAGTGGTAGACGAGCCCGTACGCGACGCCGGCTTCCTTGGCGACATCGCCGACGCGCGACGCGTCGTAGCCCTGCGCGGCGAACACCCGGACCGCGGCCTCGAGAATCCGGCGCGGCTTGTCGTCGGCCGTCACGGCCGAACCCTACTCCGGGAGTTCGTCAGCGCCGCGAGCGCGCCGCAGCGAGCGTCCGGTTGCCGGACAGGTCATAGGCGGAGAGCCGCCAGCGATGCATTCCCGGTCGGAGCGACGTGCGGAAGTCGGTGGCGCCCGGCGGCAGGATCGTCGTGTGCCCGTCGACCGTGAGCGAGTAGCCCTCGAGCTCCGGGTCGCTCGACTGCTGCCACGCGAACCGCACGGGCGCAGAGCCGCGCGAGGTGAACGTGGATGCCGGGCCTGTCGCTCTGAACGGCGACGGCGGCGTCGTGTCCGGATGCGCGAGCGCCGCGAGCGCACCGGTCGCGGAGAGAAGCCCGTTCGCCTCGACCTTGCCGCGCAGTGCCTCGACGTTCGTGTTGGCCCCCACGATGATCGCCCGCCGCACCTGGGCCGCGGTCGCGCCCGGATCGACAGCGAAGAGCAGTGCGGCAACCCCCGAGGTCGCCGCCGCCGCCGCAGACGAGCCGCCGAGGTAGCCGCCGGTTGCGTTGCCGGGATAGTCACCCCAGAGAACGGTCCCGAGCGAGGCGATTTGCACGTGCCGCGCGCCGTAGTTCGAGTCGGGCGCGAGCGTGTTTCGCGTCGTGAAGTTGGCCACGGTCAGCGTGTTCGAGAGCCCGAAGCCGTCGGGGCTCTCGGTGTTCTCGGGCTTGTCGAGGTCGACGCCGGCGTTCCCGGCCGCGATCACGACGAGGGCGCCCGCGCGCTGTGCATCCGCGAGTGCCTCGTCGATCCCGGCGATCGGCGTGTTGAGGCCGCCGATCGAGAGGTTGATCACCTTCGCGCCCCTGGACAACGCGTAGTCGATGCCGCGCACGACCGCGCCATCTGACCAGTCTTGACCGGACGATCCGCCCAGCACCTTCACGGGCAACACCTTCGCCTCGGGCGCGATCCCGACGTACCCGCCGTTCCCGGCCGGGGCGGCGATGACGGACGCGATCACGGTGCCGTGCCCGGCGGTGTCCGCGGTATCGCCGTTGTCGTCGTAGGTGTTCCTCCCCGGCAGGAGGTTCGGCACGAGGTCGGCGCTGCCGCGATCGACGCCGGTGTCGACCACCGCCACGGTCACGCCGGCGCCGCGCGTCTGCCGCCACACGGGCAGCACGTCGAGCCCGGGAACCTGCGTCGCGTTCGCCGAGGGCGTGGCGTCGCCGCCGAGGGGGAAGCTCTTGAGGAGCCAGAACGCGCAGTAGCGGCCGTTCGCAAGCCCATCGGCACTGCCTGTCTGGACGAGCCCCGGCGGGCAGTAGTACCAATAGGCGCTGTCGGAGCCGGCGGCGCCGAGAGGACCTCGTGAGCCGACGGCCGGCACGCCCGACGCCCGGACGCCGCCCAGGAGAAGGGCGCCCGCGACCACGAGAGCCGGGAGTGCTCGGTGACGGAATCGGCGGGCCATCGTGGAGAGGCATCGGCATCTGCCGACCTCGCTTGACAGCCTCGTTCCCGCGTCGGACATCCCCCGAACGAGGCACGACGAAGTCACCGCGGAGGCTGGACTTCCGTCCGGCGCCCCACGGCACTCCTCGACTCACGATTTGTCGACTACAACGAACTCGCACTGCGCGTCGCCCGGGGATGGGGACGCGGCGGGGAGGGAGATAAACCACATGCGCAAGATGATCGTGCTCGTCCTTGCCGCGCTTCTGACCTCGGTCGGGGTGGCGGGGGCGACGTCGAAGGACCAGGGCCGCCGGTTGGCGGGCCCGTTCTGCATCGGCAAGACGACCGTGTCGCCGCTGAAGGTGAAGAACGTCTTCGGCCAGACGGTCACCGTTCCGCGCGCGGGCATCGTCCGCTCGATCGGGATCGGGATGAAGTGCAACGCGAACGAGAACCGGCGCTTCGGCGTGCCGGTGAAGGGCGGCGCCGGCCCGCAGGGCGAGGCCGGTCCGATCGGCCCGCAGGGGCCGTCTGGTTCCAACGGCGCGAGCGGCGCTTCGGGCGCGAAGGGTGACACCGGCGCCAAGGGCGACCAGGGCATCCAGGGCGAGACCGGCGCGCAGGGTGAGCAGGGCGCCAAGGGCGACCAGGGCATCCAGGGTCTGAAGGGCGACACCGGCTCGGCCGGCGCCCAGGGCCCGGCAGGTCCTCAGGGTGCGAAGGGCGACACCGGCTCGGCCGGCGCCCAGGGCCCGGCAGGTCCTCAGGGTGCGAAGGGCGACACCGGCTCGGCCGGCGCCCAGGGCCCGGCAGGCGCCACGGGCGCCCAGGGGCCGAAGGGCGACACCGGTTCGACCGGTGCAACGGGCGCCAAGGGCGACAAGGGTGACACCGGCGCGACCGGTGCCACCGGCCCGCAAGGCCCGGCCGGCCCGCAGGGCCCCGCCGGGGCCAACGGCCTCGACGGTTCGACCATCATCTCCGTCGGTGCGATTGTCTCGTCGGGCGACAAGACCTTCACGGTCAACTGCCCGGCCGGCTACTTCGCACTGAGCGGCGGATACGACATCCAGGGCTCGGTGACGGCCTCGTACCGCTCCGACTCGTCTGGCAATCCCAGCGACGACACGCACGCCGGCACGTCGTGGACGATCACGCAGACCTCGGGCAACAACAACTCGGGTAAAGCGTACGTCTACTGCGTCGCCGGATCGTAAAACGACGTCGCATCGCTTGAACAGCGCGGCCGCCCCTCGGGCGGCCGCGCTGTTTGCTCAAGCAGACACCGGTCGGCGCCGATGGGGTGTGCATGGACGCGCCGAGCCACACGAAGGCCGCCGACCTCGCGGTCCTGCGCGCTCGGCTCGACGAACTCGGCCGGCGCCGCATCGAGGCGCTCGCGCGGCCGGCGGTCGCGTCGTGCGCGGTGCGACAGCGGCAGCTCGAGGCGATGCGGTTCGAGCTCGCGGAGGTGGAGAGCCACCTCGTGCGGCTCGAGGTCGATCGCCGCTGCTAGGACAGCGAGTGGGCCCGCCTGGATTCGAACCAGGGACCAAGGAATTATGAGTTCCCTGCTCTGACCGCTGAGCTACGGGCCCGTGCGGCCGAGCGTACCGCGGGGAGGCGTCGGGCGACCGGCGCCGACCCGTTACACTCGCCGCCGATGAAGGTGTTCCAGGCCGAGCGGGAGTTCACCACCACAGGCGGCCTCCACGTCACCGACATCACCGACGACGTCGCGGAGATCGTCCGCGAGTCGGGCGTCCAGGACGGCATCTGCCTCGTCTACTCGCCGCACACAACGTGCTGCGTCCGGGTGAACGAGTACGAGCGCGGCATGTTCGAGGACTTCGGGACGCTGCTGCGCCGGCTCGTCCCGCACGAGACCTACTACGCGCACGACGACTGGGACCGCCGCACCGAGAACATCTGCGAGGAGGAC
>Ga0308175_100003298_pt1 | contig 11168 bp, 8 predicted proteins | sample PhyCR1_3_FD_203893 | JGI IMG/M metagenome (GOLD analysis project Ga0308175, IMG submission 203893) | Soil microbial communities from UC Gill Tract Community Farm, Albany, California, United States - DLSLS.C.R1 | ecosystem: Environmental > Terrestrial > Soil > Agricultural land | place: USA... | reverse complement strand
AGAACGGGATCATCGCAGCGATGTCGGCGCGTGAGGGGCTCACCGGCGTGCGTGACGTCCTCGAGGCCCCGTACGGCGGCTTCTGCTCGACCTACTCCGCCGACTACGACCTCTCCTACGCCACGAACGGCCTGGGCGAGGAGTACGAGATCCTGCGCAACGGCTTCAAGCAGTACTCGTCGCTGGCGAGTAGCCAGACGTCGGTCGACGCGATGCGGGCGATACGCGCCGACAGCGGCATCACGGCCGAAGACGTCGAGCGGGTACTGATCGAGACAACAGAGGTTGTCCACCGTCACTGCGGCTGGCCCTACATCCCGAACGGCGAGACGATCACCGCACAGATGAACCTGCCCTTCACCGCGGCAGTCACGCTGATGGACGGGACCGCATTCGTCGACCAGTACGTCGATGAGCGGTTGAGTGACCCGGCAACCCTGGACTTGGCCAGCAGGATCGAGGTGGTCGTCGCTCCCGACCTCGACGCGCTCGGCCTCGACGAAATGCGCATAGTGCGAGCGACCGTCACGACCAAGGACGGCCGCACCCTGACCCACACCGTCCCCTATCGCAGTGGCCACTGGAAGAACCCGCTCTCGGACGAGGCCTTGGAGGCCAAGTTCCGTGACCTGGCCGGGCGAGTCGTGACACAGGAAGCCGTGGACGGCATCCACCGGGTGGTCGTGGGTCTGGAGACCGAGAAGGAGCCTGCTGTCGCAGTCGGCGCGTTCGTGCAGGACGTGCGTTGATGCCGCAGCTCTCCGAGCACACGGACACCGCCGAGGCGATTGCGACGGGCGCGCCCACACTGTCCGCCCGGCTGGCCGCCTTCGCCGCCGAACTGATGCCGGGCGACGTGCCATCCGAGGTATGGAGCAGTGCCCGCTGGCATGTGGCGGACTCGATCGGCGTCGCGCTGGCTGGCGCGCACCCCGACGAGGAGGTCGGGCGGGCGCTCGAGCTGGCCGCCGGGCGGTGGCGAAGTTCCGACGGCACAGCTACGGTTCTCGGCTTAGTGGCCCGGACCCGCCCCGAGGCGGCAGCCCTGCTCAACGGCGCCCTTATGCAGGCCCTGGAGATGGACGACAAGCACGCGGCGTCCCTGGCCAGACCGGGGTCCACCGTCACGCCCGCGGTCTTGGCCGTTGCCGAGGCGGAGGGGCGCTCGGTGGCCGAGGCGCTCACGGCGATCGTCGCTGGTTACGAGGTCATGATTCGTCTGGGCTTCGTGGGCGGCAAGCAGTTCCTGGCTCGCGGCTACCACACGAGTTCGTTGCTGGGCGCATTCGGGGCAGCCGCCGCTGTCGGGCGGCTTCGCGAAGTGGACTCCGCCGTCATCGCCGACGCCTTGGGCATCGCGGGCACGTTCGCCGCAGGAATCCAGGAGTCCACCCGCACCGGGTCGACGTCGAAGGTCCTGCACGGTGGGTGGGGCGCGCACTGCGGGATCGTGGCAGTTGATCTCGCCTGCTCGGGCATCACCGGCCCCGACTCCGTTCTCGAGGGTGACTATGGCTTCTTTGCATCCCACCTGGCACCCGTCGACGTGGCGCTGGACTGGGACCGGGCCGCAGTCGGTCTGGGCGAGCGATGGTACCTGCCGGAAACGGCATTCAAGCCCTATCCCTGCTGCCAACTGCTCCACTCCTTCATCGAGGCGGCCACCTCGATCAGGGCGGATCTGGCCGCCGACGGCGTGGCCCTGTCGTCGGTGGACCGGATCCGGGCAGGGCTGGCGGAGCCGGGCCGCTCCTTGGTGACCTTGCCGGTGGACCGCAAGACGCTACCCGGGCACCCCCACGAGGCCCGCTTCAGCCTCCCCTACGTGCTCGCATCTGCCCTGGTGCACGGGCGGGTCGACCTGGCGAGCTTCCGTCCGCTGGCGCTGGTCGATCCGCAGGTCCGCCAGTTGGCCAGCCGTGTGGTGGCGGTGGACGATCCTGAGTCCGACTACCCGGTCCATGACCCGGCTGTGGTGGAAGTGGATGCCGAGGGACGCACGTGGCGGCTGCGCGTCCCGTTCCATCCAGGCTCCCCCGAGGCCCCGTTGGGCACTGAGCGCGTGATCGAGAAGTTCGTCACGAATACCGGCTGGTTGGTCGGGGCCGGGGCAAGCGACCTCGCCAGACGCCTGGCCGACTACCCGGACGACGCCCTCGTGGGCGACCTTGTCTCGTCGATCCCGACGCGCTCCCGGACAAAGGAGTGGCAGCAATGACGACCCTTTCATCGGCACCCGCGACCACCGGTGGGCTGCGGCGGTTCCCGGAGTTGTTCATTGGTGGCGAATGGGTGGAACCGCGATCCGGCCGCGTCATCGCCTCGATCGACCCTGCGACGGAGCAGGTGTGGGCGGAGGTCGCGGAGGCCGACGCCGCCGACGTCGATGCCGCGGTCAACGGGGCCCGGGAGGCGCTGGACGGCCCGTGGGGGAGAACCATCACGCCGGCACAACGTGGCCGGTTCCTGTTCCAGCTCGCCGACCTGGTTCGGCGCGATGCAGACGTGCTGGCCGACATCGAGACAAGCGACAACGGCAAGACCCTGCGCGACACGAGGGGCGAGATGCTCCGGGCAGCGGACTGGCTCACCTTCTACGGCGGCGCCGCGGACAAGGTGCGCGGTGCGCACGTCCCCGTCGACGACCACACGCTGGCCTACACGCGGCGGGAGCCAGTCGGGGTGGTCGGGGCGATCTTGCCCTGGAACTCGCCGATCTCGCTCGCGTCGTGGAAGTTGGGACCAGCGCTGGCGACCGGGAACACCGTCGTCCTCAAGCCAGCCGAGCTCACCCCCGCGAGCGCCCTTCACCTCGCCAGCCTGGTTCAGGAAGCGGGCTTCCCTCCGGGGGTGGTCAACGTCGTTCCAGGCTTCGGCGAGACCGCCGGAGCCGCCCTTGCTGCGCACCCGGGAGTCGACAAGATCTCCTTCACCGGCGAGCACCGGACCGCGCGCAAGATCATGCAGTCCGCCGCCGTGAATCTGAAGCGCTGCTCGTTCGAATGTGGCGGCAAGTCGCCGTTTCTCGTCTTCGACGACGCCGACCTCGACAGGGCGATCACCATCGCGGTGCACAGCGCGTTCCGGTCTACCGGGCAGTCCTGCTCGCTGGCGTCTCGCGCGTTCGTCCAGCGCGGGGTCTACGAGCGATTCGCGACCGCCGTCGCAGAGCGCGCCGAACGAATCCGCGTCGGCTCGCCCCGCGACCCGAAGACGCACATAGGGCCGCACACGTCGGCAGAGCAACTCGACAAGACCATGTCCCACATCGCCTCGGCCCGAGAAGACGGGTTCCGCCTGCTGGCGGGCGGTCGGCGGCCGGCCGGGCTCGATCATGGCTACTACGTGCGTCCGACGGTCTTCGCCGATGTCGACAACGGGTCGAGACTGGCCAGCGAGGAGGTGTTCGGTCCCGTGCTCGCGGTGATCCCATTCGACACCGAGGACGATGCCGTGACCATGGCCAACGACACCCGCTACGGACTGGTCGGAGGGCTGTTCACGGGCGATGTGGCCCGCGCACACCGCGTGGCCGCCGGCATTCGCGCAGGACTGGTGTCCGTCAACACGTTCCGCCCGATCCATCCCGCACTGCCGTACGGCGGATTCAAGCTGAGCGGGCTGGGCCGGGAGAACGGCTTGGAGGTGCTCGACGAGTACACCGAGACGAAGTCGGTCGTCGTCGACCTGTCAACCGAGCCGGCCAGCGACCCTTTCGCCGAGTGAACGAGAACTGGACCTGGACGATCCGGCGGGCGGCCGCCGCCCGAGGGTTGGCGCACGCCAGCAGCGCAGCACGGAGGCTGAAGTGAAGATCGAGCGCGTCGACGTCGTGGTGACTGCTCTGACGACCCGTTTGCGACGAATGATGTCGAGTGGGCCGTACGACACCGGGGATGACACCTCAATGCTCGGCAAGCCGGTGCTGGTGCGCCTCCACGCTGAGGGCGTGGTCGGCTATGGCCAGGTCCGACCCACGGCCCCCGGGCACTTCGTCGCGGACACCGTGCACAGCGTCGTCACCGCCATCGAGAACATCTATGGCCCCTACCTCATCGGCAAGGACGTGTTCGACCTCGACCGGATCAACGCCGACCTCGACAACCTGCTGCCGGGCAACACCAACGCCAGGGCGGCGCTCGACTACGCGTTGCACGACGCGGCAGGCAAGGCACTCGGCCTCCCGGTCCACAAGCTCATCGGCGGCTCGTGCCAGGAGACCATCCCCCTCGAGTGGTCCGTGAGCCTAGGGCCGACTGCCCAGATGGTTGACGACGCGCTGCGGGCGGTTCAGGAGTTCGGTATCGGCGTGGTGTGCCTGAAGGCCGGAGCACTCGGGGGCTGGCGCGAGGATGTGCGCAACTTCGCGGCCGTCCGTGATGCCGTCGGTCCAGACGTGGTGATCGGCGTCGACCCGAACACCGGCTGGCAGGTCAGCGAGACGATCGCCGCGATGCGCGCCCTCGCTCCGATGGACCTTGGGTACGTGGAGCAGCCGGTCGCCCGGCGGGACATCGCGGGGTTGGCCCGGATCCGGCAAGCGGCCGAGGGCGTGCCGATCATGGCGGACGAGAGCCTGTTCACCCTGCAGGACGCCTTCGAGCTGGCGCGCGCCGAGGCGGTGGACGTCCTGTGCATCAAGTTGTACAAGACTGGGGGAATTCGCCCAGCCAAGCGGATCGCGGCGGTGGCCGAGGCGGCCAACATGCGGGTGAACATCGGCGGCCTGGCCGTGCAGTCCCAGCTCGAGGCCGCGGCCGGGGCGCACTACTGCGCCAGCATTCCAGCCCAGCAGGTGATGCCGGGGGCCGAGTTTATCTTCGGCCTAGGGGTCATCGAAATGGACCCACTGGTCGGCGAGACGGACTTCGTGGTCCGGGACGGCCGGGTCGCCACACCGCAGCGACCGGGCCTTGGCGTGGACATCGACGAGTCCGCTGTGGCCCGCCTCACGCTCCAGTCCAGCACCGTCGCGTGACCGTCGTGAGCCGACTCCGCACCTCACTATTCCCTCTGACTATGCCGCAATCGAATAAGGTTCTGACCGGGCATGCGGAAATGAGGTAGCGTCCAAATGTCACGGAGCGGACTCTCTGGGAGCGATCCCCGAGCCGCCGCCAAGCAGCGCCGGACGGCGGCGTAGCGGACCGTAGCCTCGGCACCAGCCACGACACCGGGCCACACGCGAAGGGAACCAGGATGGCAGCCACGATCGGCGAGTACCACCGTCTGTACGAGGAGTCGGAGCACGAGGTCCCCGAGGTCGGCGGCGCCAGGACGTCCTACTTCAGGTCGCAGACGATGGTGGTCTCACACTCTGTCGTGACCACCGGCGCCGAGCTCGCCGTCACCACCGAGCCCGACGAGTACTTCGTCTGGGCGATCGACACATCGTGTCGGATCGTTGCGGCAGGTGGCCAGGAGTTCGACGTTCGGGCGCCCGCGGTGGCGATCGTCCCGCCGGGCTCGAGCGTGGTGACAGCGACGGAGGACGGCGAGCTGTGGCGCGGGTTCACCAGTCGGGATGCCCAGCTGCGCGCCAAGGGCGGCAACGACGCGGACGTGGTTTCCGACGACGCCATCAAGGCCATCGAGCCGTGGCCGATGCCCGTGGGTGGGTACCGCGTCCGGGTGTACTCCCTCGATGGCTACGAAGGCCCTCGCCGATGCTTTCGCAGCCGCACCGCGATGACCGCCTTTCGCTGGCCACCGCGCAGCGAGCCACGCCCCGCAACGGACCTGTCACCGCACTTCCACGCGGACTTCGAGCAGTTCTCGCTGATCTTCGCCGGCACCCACGTGCACCACATGCGTCGGGCGTGGGGCCGCGACAGCAAGACGTGGCTGGCCGACGAGCACCAGGCCGTAGCTGCCCCAGCCGTGATCTTGTCGAGGCCGCCGGACGTGCACACGACGCAGGCCATGACCAACGGCGGCCCCGCCGGCCTCATCGACTTCTTCGCACCGCCCCGGTTGGACTTCTCCAGCCAGGAAGGCCGAGTGCTGAACGCCGACGAGTACCCCATGCCTTAACCAAACGAGCCCGCCCTGGGTCGATGCAGCAGTCACGGCGCAGGTCCCTAGCGCCACCCTTCGTCCGCAACACCATTTAAGGAGCAAAGATGAGGCACTTTGGTCGACGCGGGCCGCGGACGGCGGCCGCCGTCGCTGCACTCGCAGCCCTGGCGATGACGTCCTGCAGCGCGGGCGGCTCCGACACGGGAACGCCGGACGGGGGCGCGCCGATCCTGCGGTATGTCTCGTCTTCCGCCCTGCTGTCGTTCGATCCGCGGCAGTCGGGGCCCACGAACCCCACCTTCCTGATCCCCGTCTACGACAGCCTGCTCAAGCAGAACGCCAAGGGCGACCTCGAGCCGGACCTCGCCACCAAGTGGACGCTGGCCAGCGACGCCAAGACGCTCGACCTCACGCTGCGGCCCAACGTCACCTTCCAGGACGGTGCTGCCTTCGACGGCGAGGCGGTGAAAGCGAACCTCGAGGCCGCGAAGAAACCCGGCCAGACCACCACCTCTGCCCTCAACGCCCTGTCGAGCGTGACCGTCACGGGGCCCTTGAGCGTGAAGCTGGCATTCAGCCGGCCGAGCGCCGACATGCCCGAGGCGCTCGCTGGCGAGCCCGGCATGATGATCAGCCCGTCGGCGCTCGGTGACAACGAGAGCTTGAAGACCAAGCCAGTCGGAGCTGGCCCGTTCAAGGTCACGAAGTACACCGCCGATCGGGTGGAGTACCGCGCCTGGGACGGATACTGGAACAAGAGCTCGATTCGCCTCGGGGGCATCGACATCGTCCACATCGACGACGACACTGCGCGTCTCAACGCTGTCAAGGCCGGACAGTACGACGCAGGGATCATCTTCGGGCCGCAGGTCGATGAGGCCAAGGGCTCCGGCCTGCAGATCGCGACCGGCGCCACGGCGTCCATCTACGCGCTGCAGGTGAACACCGGCAAGGCACCCTTCAACAACCCGTTGGTACGCCAAGCGATCCAGCACGCGATCGACCGGGAAGCCATCAACAAGGGCGCGTTCGATGGCGGAGCACCGCCGGTGAACCAGCCGTTCCCACCCGGGCACTGGGCCCACGTGGCGGCGCTCGACGACTCGGGTGTCGCCGACTACGACCCCGAGAAGGCCAAGGCGCTGCTGGCCCAAGCTGGCATGCCGGACGGGTTCAGTTTCGAGCTGCTGGTCGGCACGAACAAGACGTTCAACCTCGCCGAGACGATCATGCAGGAACAGCTGACGAAGGTCGGCATCAAGATGAAGATCAACATCGCCGACACCGTGACGGTCCGCACCGCCCGCAGGAACGGCAACTTCCAGGCCAGCTTCGCCTCCGTGCTGACGGGTCGGCCGACCGCCGCGACCTACGTCCAGAACTTCTACACGAAGAACGGCTCGGACAACCCCGGTCACTTCACCGTCCCCGGGATCGACGAAGGCTTGGCGAAGCTGAAGTCCTCCACGGACCCTGCAGTGCTGGCACCGGCCATGGCTGACATCGTCACCAAGGCGACCGAAGCGGGCCCGCCCGTCATTCCCCTCCTCACGCAGCGGCCGATCTTCGCCCACACCCGGCAGGTCCACGGGTTGGTCGTCCCGATCAACTACAACTACGACCTGACAAAGGTGTCGATCGGCAAGTAGCACGAGCACGGCCCGACGCCCGGGTCGCCCAAGCGCCCAAGGGAGTGCGCATGAGATTGATAGACCGGCCGACATGTCCCTGAGCGGGGTGCTGCGCCGCCTCGGCGGAGGGCTCGCAGTCCTGTGGCTCGTCTCGATCGTGACGTTCGGGTTGGTCCAGTTGATCCCCGGGGACGCCGCCGAGGCCGCCGCCGGCGAGTACGCGACGCGCGAGGACGTCGAGGTGATCCGCAGCCGCATGGGGCTCGACGAGCCGCTGCTGACCCAGTACTGGACCTGGATCACCCATGCGCTGCAGGGCAACTTGGGAACATCCCTTCAGACCGGCGAGTCCGCCACCCACCTGATCCTCCAGGCTGCGCCCGCCACCTTCTCCTTGACTGGCTTGGCGATCGTCATGGCGATCCTCGTCGGGGTTCCGTCAGGAACGGTGGCGGGACTGCACCAGGGCAGGCGGCTGGACAGTCTGGTCACGACATTAGCCACCGCGGGCATCGCCATGCCGAGCTTCGTCCTGCTGATGCCCCTTCTCTACGTGTTCGCCCAAGCCAGGCACTGGCTGCCGGCCACCGGTTACGTCCCCCTCAGCGCTGGTCCCGGACCATGGCTGTCGCACCTGGTGCTGCCGGCCGCCACCCTTGCCCTCGCGGTCGCGGCCGAGCTGGCGCGGCATACCCGAGGGTCCGTCGTCGACGTCCTGTCGCGGCCGTACATCCGCACAGCGGAGTCGCGGGGGATGCCGACCGGGTGGCTGGTCCGTCACCATGTCCTGCGCAACAGTGCCATCCCGGTGGTGACGGTTCTCGGGTTGGAGGCCGGTCGTCTCCTGGGCGGGGCCATCGTGATCGAGTCGGTGGCCGGGATCTCAGGACTGGGCAACCTCGCGGTCACCGCCGTGCGTCAACGCGACTATCCGACGTTGCAGGCCTTCGTCCTCTTCGTCGCAACGGTCATCGTCGTCATCAACCTGCTCGTCGACCTCACCTACGCCTGGATCAACCCGAAAGTTCGTGCGAAATGACGTCTCTATCGCCAATTGCCGCCATGACGGGGGATGCTGTGCCCCCAGGGCCCTCCCTGCCGCTGAGCGGCCATGGCAGGTCGGTCGTGCGCCGCGTCGTCCTCGGCAGCGTCCCGGGGGCCCTGGCGTCGGCCTACCTCCTTCTCCTGGTACTCGTCGCATGCCTCGCTCCCCTGGTCGTGCCGCACGATCCGAATGCGCAGAACATCCCACTGCGATTCGCCGGGCCGAGTGCGCAGCACTGGCTGGGGACGGACTCCCTCGGCCGCGACGTGCTCAGCCGGCTCATCGACGCCTCTCGCATCGCGATCATGGCCCCGGCCATCTCGGTTGGGTTCGCGATCCTGGTCGGGGTCCCGGCTGGAATGTGGGCCGGGTTGCGTCGCGGGTGGGTCGACGTGGTGCTGAGCCGCATCGCCGACGCCCTACTGAGCTTGCCGGGCCTGGCCTTCGCGATGGCCATCGTGGCGGTGCTCGGACCGGGGCTGTCCCACGCGATGATCGCGCTCGGCGTCACATTCGCACCCCGCGCCTTCCGCATCGTGCGCGGCGCGACGCTGTCGGTGGCCGAGGAGACCTATGTCGACGCGGCCAGAGCCATCGGTCTGTCCGATGCTGCGATCATCCGCACGCACGTGTTGCCGAACATCATTGCTCCGCTGCTCGTGCAGACCAGCATCATGATGGGCGTCTCCCTCGTGGCCGAGGCGGCCCTGAGCTTCCTGGGCCTCGGCGTGCAGCTGCCAGACGCAAGCTGGGGCACCATGCTCAACACCGCCTACCAGACCCAGTACCAGAACCCGCTCGGGTTGTTGCCGCCGGCGATCGCGTTGGCGGTGACGGTGCTCGCCTTCAACTCACTGGGTGATGCGATCCGAGACGTGGTCGGGGTCCGGAGGACCCGGTGACGGTACCGACCACAACCCGGGCGGACTCGAGTACGCAGCAGCAGCACGAGCTGCTGGTGATCGACGGGCTGACCATCGACCATGTCGGCAGCCCTCAGCAGCGGGGCCTCGTGCGCGACGTCCGACTCTCGATCGGTGCAGGAGAGACTGCCGCACTCGTCGGGGAGTCCGGGTGCGGAAAGACGATGACCGCCATGGCCGTCCTAGGCCTTCTCCCGACCTCGATGCGCGTCTCGGGCGGGCGGATCCTCTTCGACGGCACCGACCTCGTGACCAGCTCCCAGCGCGTGCTGAGGAGGCTGCGGGGCAAGGAAATCGGTGTCGTGTTCCAGGATCCGATGAGCAGCCTCAACCCCACCATGACCCTCGGCGACCAGATCGCCGAGGCACGCCGCCTGCACCTCGGGGAGAGCTGGAGGCAGGCTCGCCGCCATGCTGTACGCCTGCTCGACACCGTGGGGATCGATTCAGCGGCACAACGCGCACGGGCCTACCCGCACGAGCTCAGCGGTGGCATGCAACAACGGGCCATGATCGCCGCAGCGATCAGCTGCGACCCACGCCTGATCGTCGCAGACGAACCGACGACGGCACTCGACGTGACCGTGCAGGCCGACATCCTCGACCTGCTGCGCGACCTGCGACGAGATCGGCGGATGGCTGTGCTGCTGGTGACCCACGACCTCGGGGTCGTGGCCGACTTCTGCTCTACCGTCGCGGTGATGTATGCCGGGGAGATCGTGGATCGCGGCCCGGTCCAGGAGGTCTTTGCCGCGCCCGCGCATCCGTACACTGAGGCCTTGCTGAGCGCGCTGCCCAAGCTAGGTCGAGCCCGTACCTACCTCGAGGTCATCCCCGGCCGGGTTCCACCGGCAGGGTCCTTCCCGACTGGGTGCCGCTTCGAACCGCGTTGTCGCCATGCCGTCGACTCGATCTGCCGCGAGCCGCAGACCGAGACCGAGCTCGGGGACGGCCGTGGCACCCGGTGCGCGCGAGTGGCAGGCGACGGACTCACCCTGAGGGGGATCTCGTGACGGTGGACCGCATCGAGGAGGACACGGCCACGAACCAGGCCGCAGCCGGTCCGGCTGGCGTGCGGGCTGTGGGTCTGCGCAAGAGCTATGTACTCAGCCGCAGCTCCCTCGGCCGCCCGACGGCGACGCAGGCCGCGGTCGACGGTGTCGGCATCGAGGTCGCTGCACGCACGACCCTTGGCATCGTTGGCGAGTCCGGTTCCGGGAAGACCACCCTCGGCCGACTTCTCGCGCTCCTGACGAGACCGGACAGCGGCCAGGTGACCCTCGACGGCAGAGACATCACCGGGCTTCGAGGTCGGGAGCTGAAGGCGGTGCGGGCCCAGCTACAGGTCATCTTCCAGGACCCCTACGGTGCCCTCGACCCCACCAAGACCATCGCCCATGCGGTGACCGAGCCCCTCCGGGCGCTCGGGCTGTTGTCGCGTCACGACCTCGCCGAGCGGGCGGCCACCCTGCTGGAGGCGGTCTCGCTCGACCCGACCCTCGGGCTGCGGTACCCCGCCGAACTGTCCGGTGGCCAGCGCCAGCGGATCTG
>Ga0308175_100003297_pt1 | contig 11171 bp, 9 predicted proteins | sample PhyCR1_3_FD_203893 | JGI IMG/M metagenome (GOLD analysis project Ga0308175, IMG submission 203893) | Soil microbial communities from UC Gill Tract Community Farm, Albany, California, United States - DLSLS.C.R1 | ecosystem: Environmental > Terrestrial > Soil > Agricultural land | place: USA... | reverse complement strand
GGCGAGCACCACCAGGCTCAGAGAGATCTTTCTCATGACGGCCTTGGCCTTTCTGACTTGGTTAGTTGTCGACAGACGTGGTCGTGCCCGCGAAGTGGCATGCGTCGCGGTGGTCCGGGTCGCCCCTGTCGGTGAGCAGGGGAGTGACCCCGCGGCACCGTTCCTTCTGGGGCTCCGACAGCGTGGTGTGAAGGGGGCACCGGGAGACGAACCGGCAGCCCGGCGTCTCGTCGGTGGGGCTCGGAAGGTCGCCCTGCAGCAGGACGCGTTCCCTGGTGCGCTCGGCCACCGGGTCGGGCAGCGGGATCGCGGACAGGAGCGCCTGGGTGTACGGGTGCCTGGGGTTGTCGAAGACGGCGTCGGTGTCCCCGATCTCGACGATCCGGCCCAGGTACATCACCGCCACCCGGTCGGAGATGTGGCACACCACCGACAGGTCGTGGGCGACGAAGAGGTACGACAGCCCCAGCTCGGCCTTGAGGTCGTTGAGCAGGTTGATGACACCGGCCTGCACCGACACGTCGAGTGCCGAGACGGGCTCGTCGAGCACCAGCAGCCGGGGCTTGGTGGAGAGCGCCCGCGCGATGCCGATGCGCTGCCGCTGCCCGCCGGAGAAGGCCGAGGGGAAGCGGTCGCGGTGCTCGGGGTCGAGCCCCACCAGCTCCATGAGTTCCGCGACCTTGGTGCTGAGCACCTTCTTGTCACGCTCGCCCGCCGCGCGCAGCGGCTCCGCGAGGATGTCGAAGACCGTCATGCGGGGGTCCAGCGCGCCCATGGGGTCCTGGAACACCATCTGCATGTCGCGGCGGACGGCGCTGATGTCCTGCTTCCGCTTCAGGCCGGCCGTGTCCTGCCCGCAGACGGCGATGCTGCCCTGCTCCGGCGGCTTCAGCCCCATGATCTCCAGCAGGGTGGTGGTCTTCCCGCACCCCGACTCGCCGACCAGCCCGAGCGTCTCGCCCTCGCGGATGTCCAGGTCGATGCCGTTGACGGCGAAGACCGTGCCCACCTTGCGCTTGAGCAGGCCGCCCTTGGTGAGCGGGAAGGTCTTGGTGACCCCGGAGAGTTCCAGGACCTTCGGCCGGTCCTCGCGGGGGACCTCCGCGATGCGGTCCTCGCGCACGGCCGGGACGGGGAAGATCGGCTCGCCGCCGATGGCGCCGTCCTCGATCTCCTCGGCGCGCCGGCAGGCGGTGGAGTGCGCGGCACCGGTGCCGGCCTCGCCGATCGTCAGCAGGGGCGGCTCGGCCTCCCGGCAGGCGTCCTCGACCGCGGGGCAGCGCGCCGCGAAGGGACAGGCGTCGGGCAGGTCCACCAGCAGCGGCGGGGTCCCCGGAACCGGGGTCAGGGCCTCCCTCTCGCGGTCGTCGAGGCGGGGGATCGCGCCCATGAGGCCGATGGTGTACGGCATCCGGGGCTGCGCGAACAGCTCGTCCACCCCGGCGTGCTCGACCGGACGTCCGGCGTACATCACCATGACGTCGTCGGCGGAGCCGGCCACCACCCCGAGGTCGTGGGTGATCATGATGACCGCGGCGCCGGTCTCACGCTGGGCCGTCTTGAGCACGTCGAGGATCTGCGCCTGCACGGTGACGTCCAGGGCGGTCGTCGGCTCGTCGGCGATGATCAGGTCGGGGTCGTTCGCGATGGCCATGGCGATCACGGCCCGCTGCCGCATACCGCCCGAGAACTCGTGCGGGAACCCCTTGGCGCGGCGGTCCGGGTTGGGGATGCCGACCAGGTCCAGGAGCTCGACGGCCCGCTTCCAGGCGGCCGCGGACGAGATGTCCTGGTGGATCTGGAGGGACTCGACGATCTGGGCCCCGATGCTGAAGATCGGGGTGAGCGACGAGAGCGGGTCCTGGAAGATCATGCCGATCTGCTGACCGCGGACCTTGGACATCCGGCGGTCGTCCAGGTCGAGGAGGTTCTTCCCGTCGAGCATGATCTCGCCGGTGACCGACGCGTACTCGGGAAGCAGCCCCATGACGGCCATCGACGTGACGGACTTGCCGGAACCCGACTCGCCCACGATGCCGAGGGTCTTGCCGCGGTGCAGGTCGAAGGAGACGCCGCGTACGGCGTCCACCCGGCCGGCCTCCGAGGGGAAGGCGACCTTCAGGTCACGCACGGACAGCAGGGCCCGCTGCGTGCCGGGCTCGGTAGTGACGGCGCGCTGCTCGATCATGCGCGGCCTCCAGACTGCGATGTGGGGTCCAGGGCGTCGCGCAGACCGTCACCGATGAGGGCCATGGCCACGGTGAGCAGGACCACCAGGGCCGCCGGCATGTAGAACAGCCACGGAGCGGTGGACAGGGTGTTCTGCCCGTCGGCCAGCATGGAACCGAGGGACACGTCGGGCTGCTTGACGCCGAACCCGATGAAGGAGAGTGCCGTCTCGGACTGCACGGTCGAGGCGACACCGAGGGTGAACGTCACGATCAGCAGGGACCCGATGTTGGGCACCAGGTGGCGGACGATGGTCCGGATCGCGCTGACGCCCATGAAGCGGGCCGCCATCACGTACTCGCGTTCCCGCAGGGACGTGGCCAGGGACCAGATCACTCGCGCGGTCAGCATCCAGCCGAACAGCGTGAGCACCACGACCAGCACCTTCCACTCACCGCGGTAGTGCGTACCGACCAGCGCGATGATGAGGAACGAGGGCAGGATGAGCAGGAAGTGCACGAAGCCGAGCATCGCCCGCTCGACCTTGCCGCCGAAGTAGGCGGCGGTCGTGCCGAACAGACCGGCGATGGCGGTCGTCATGAGCGACACCGTCACGGCGATGATCAGCGACCTGCCGAGACCGTGCACGAGCTGGGCGTAGACGTCGTTGCCCGCGCTGTTGGTGCCCAGGAGGTGGCCGCCGACACCGGGGGCGACGGAGAGGGCGGCGAAGTCCGCCTCCTCGTAGTCCCAGTGAGTCAGGTACCGGCCGAACACGGAGAAGAGGACCAGCAGGACGAACAGGATCATTCCGCCGAGCGCGGGCTTGTTGCGCGCGAAGCGGCGCACGTAGAGCCTGGTCGGGGAGAGGCGCTTGCCACCGTTCCCCGTGACGCCGGGCTCCAGCACTTCGGCGATCTCCGGGGCCTCTTCGGAGGCGGTCCCGGCGCCGGGCATGTTGATGGCCACGTCAGCTCACCCTGATCCTGGGGTCGAGGGCCACGACGACGAGGTCGGCCAGGATCGCGCCGATGGCCGTCATGAGGGCACCGAAGGCCGCGACGGCGACGGCACCGTGCACGTCGTTCGTGCTGATGGTCTTGGTGAAGTACTCACCCATGCCGTGCCACGCGAAGACCGTTTCCGTGATCACCGCGCCGGTGAAAAGGGCGGGCATCGCGAAGGCGACCTGGGTGGCGACGGGAATGATCGAAGTCCGCAGCCCGTGCCGGTAGATGGCCTGCTTCCGGGTCAGCCCCTTGGACCGTGCGGTGCGCACGTAGTCGGAGTTGATGTTGTCCAGCAGGAGTGAACGCTGCAACAGGTGGTATCCGGCGTACGAGATGAACGTCAGCGAAATCGTGGGAAGAATCGCGTGCATCACTCTCGACCCCAGGACCGGCCAGAACCCGGCGACTTCGGGGCTCTGCGCTCCGGCGACGGGCAGCAGCGTGTCGCCGAGGGACTGGTTGAGCCAGATGGCCGCGAGCACCACGCCGAGCGAGGCCACGGCGGAGGGTGTGTTGAAGGAGATCACGGAGATGCCCTGCCACACCCGGTCGCCGGCCTTGTACTGGCGCGAGGCGGTGTAGACGCCCAGCCCCACGCCGATGACGATGGACAGGATCGTCGAGGCGATGACCAGCTGGCCGCTGACGAAGATCCGGTAGGCGACCTGCTCGTTGACACTGCCCCCGGTGGGCGACTGACCCCAGTCGAAATGGGTCACGATCCCGGAAATCCAGTCCCACCACCGATCGAGGATCGGCTTGTCTGGATTGAGATTGAATTGCGCCAGCGATCGGTTGATCTGGGCTGGAGTTCGAGGCGGTCGCAACGCGGTGTAGTTCGACGCAGGCTTAAGGAATGCATTAGCGAGGAAGTACGTCAGGTTGGTTGCGACTGCAATCATCAAAAACCAGCCGACTGCTTTGCGGGCGATATAACGCAGCACTGTGAGCCGGCCTTTCTTGAAAATTGGGCCCGCAGATCCGGTGAGTGACTGGACGCATGGCCGCGTTGACCGGGCACCGGGTTGCGAGCGCTCGGACAGGACGTGCGGACTCTCGAGGTCAAAAAATGATTGGTGCGAAGACGTTCCGATGAGGGAGTCTGCTGTGTGCTGACGGTGCTGCACGGGTACGTGGAGCGTGAGTGAGCAGTGCGCCGGGCATGAAGCGACAACCTTGCGTCGGAATGAGCCGATTGGTGGCGGCTGCCCGATTCGACAGCGCCTGTGCTGACGATTCCAACTGCCCGTGATCACGTCAAGGCTGGCCAGGTAGCGATACGGTTAAGCCGAAGCCGCATATCGGTCATACGGCGCGTAAATTCTCAACGCCGTGGTGAACGCGCGAAGAACGCCGACACGCCAAGCCGCCATAAGGTGCATAAGGTACCTTCCTTGTGCATGTACCCCTTTCGGACCTGCCGCCCGAGCCCTCGGCCGCTCCGGGGAGTCGCCGGCGCCGCGCGCTCGTGATGCTCCGTAATTCGGTGGTGCGCCCGCCGGAGGGTCCAGTACGTTGTCGTCGCGCCCGCGCCTGGCGATGCGCCCGGCAGCGGCTACTTCCTTCCGACACTCCAAGTGATGCCGCCGCCCAGTACCTTGATCCCGGCAGGCGCGTGCGCGCTCAACGCTCTTCGAATCCGGGGGGATTCCCTGCCTCGTCACTCTCGACGCGTCTCCAAGGTCTGGTCCGAGATGCTGGTGGCCCCGCATGTCTCGGCCGCCGCCCGCCATATCGCCGCCACCCGGCCCGTGCCCGGCTCGACCGCACGTCACCTCCACACCTACGAGGGCGGCCCGGCCTACGTCCGGGAGCCCCGCGAGGAACTCTTCCTCCTCGCCGTCGGCAACTTCGTCTCACAGGAGACCTTTTACGAGAGCGGCGCGTACCGCGACGACCGGTACACCGCCCTCGTCGCCCGCCTCGCCGTCGAGCACCCCGCGTGGACGGCCGGGCTGCTCCGCTGGCTGCGCGGCGAGGGCAACATGCGCACCGCGTCCCTGGTCGGCGCCGCGGCATACGTACGCGCGCGGCTCGCGGCCGGGGCCTGCGACGGGCCCTCCAACCGCTCCGTGATCGACTCGGTGCTCCAACGCGCCGACGAGCCGGGCGAGATGCTCGCGCACTGGATCACGACGTACGGGCGCAAGGTCCCGCAGCCCGTGAAGCGGGGCGTCGCCGACGCCGTACGCAGGCTCTACACGTCCCGGACCCTGCTGAAGTACGACACCGCGTCCAGGGACTTCCGCTTCGGTGACGTGCTCAATCTGGTGCACGCGTCGCCCGACCCGGCCAAGCCCTGGCAGGGCGCGCTCTTCCGGTACGCCCTCGACCGCCGCCACCACCCGGAGCGGGCCGCGGCCCCGGCCGGTGACCGGCTGCTCACCGCCCAGCGGGCGCTCCTGGACACCCCGGCGGACGAGCGGCGGGCCCTGATCACCGGACCCGGCGGCGCGGAACGGCTCGCCGAGGCGGGCATGACCTGGGAGTCCGTGGCGGGCTGGCTGCACGGGCCGTTGGACGCGGCCGTCTGGGAGGCGCTGATCCCCGGAATGGGGCCCATGGCCCTCCTGCGGAACCTGCGCAACTTCGACGAAGCCGGAATCGCGGACGCGGTCTCGGAGCGGGTCGCCGCCCGCATCGCGGACCCCGAAGAGGTGGCCCGCTCCCGGCAGTTCCCCTTCCGCTACCTCGCCGCCCACCGGCACGCCGCACCGCGCTGGGCCGCCGCGCTGGAAGCGGCACTCGGCCACTGCCTGGCCAACGTGCCCGCCCTGCCCGGCCGGACGCTGGTCCTGGTCGACCGGTCCGACTCGATGTTCTTCGACACCGTCTCCGAACGGTCCACGCTCAGCCGGGCCGACGCGGCCGCCGTGTTCGGCACCGCTTTCGCCCTCCGCGCCGAGCAGGCGGACCTGGTGGAGTTCGGGTGGCGCAGCGCGCCCGTCCCGTACGCACCCGGCGAACCGGTCCTCGACGTGCTGAAGCGGTTCCACCGGCTCGGCGGCACCGACACCACGAAGGCGCTGCGCACGCACTACCGGGACCACGACCGGGTGCTGCTCGTCACCGACGAACAGGCCCTGTCGTACGGCCCCCAGGGGCCCGACCCGGTGCCGCGCAAGGTCCCGGTGTACACCTGGAACCTCGCCGGATACCGACCGGCCCACGGTCCCACCGGACCGAACCGGCACACCTTCGGCGGCCTCACCGACGCGGCGTTCCGGATGGCCGGCCTCATCGAGAACGGCCGCCGGGCGGCCTGGCCGTGGACCGTTGAGGAGTGAGCCCCGTCAGCGGGCCCGGCGCATCCGCAGCGGGGCGTAGACCACGAGCGCCGCGAGGAACGCGACCCCGTACGCCAGGTCCGCCCCGTGCAGCGACTCGGCCACCGGGCCCACGTACAGGCCGGTGCTCATGAACGGCACCGCCGCCGCGAAGGCCGCGGCGAACGCGGCGAGCGCCGGCCACCACGGGCGCGGGCGGGCGTGTTCGGCGGCGAGGTCGACGGGGGCGCCGCGCCGGGCCCCGGCCCGGACCAGCCAGTCCACGCACACGATCGCCACGAACCCGGGGATCCAGTAGCCGACGAGGAGCAGTACGTTCTGGAAGCGGGCCGTGGTGTCCGCCGCGTGCATCCACAGCACGAGCGGGAAGCCGAGGGCGGCCGCGAGTGCCGCGGCGACCGGGCGGGGCACACGTACGCCCATGGTCTGCAGGGCGAGCGAGCCGCTGTAGTCGTTCATCGCGTTGCTGCACAGCGCGGCCAGCGCCACCGCGAGCAGCCCGAACGCCCCGAGCGCGCCCCCGCTCAGCAGCGTGTCGACGCCGCGCGCGGTCTGGTCCGTGAAGACCGACGCACCCCACAGCCCGATCGTCTGGACCGCCACGAAGGAGGCGCTGATCCCGCCGAGCGTGCACCAGAACATCCGCGGCCGGGACGTCTCGCGCGGCAGATAGCGGCTGAAGTCACTGGCGTACGGGGCCCAGGACAGCGCCAGGCTCAGCGCGATGGTGCAGGTCAGGACGAAGGCGCCGGCCCGGTCCGCGCCGTGCGCGGTGCCGCTGGTCACCGGGTCCACACCGTTCAGGAGCTTCGTCGCGAGGACGGCGAAGGCGGCGGCCAGCGCGAACGTCATCACGGTCTGGAGCCGGTGGATCACCTCGTATCCCAGCACGCCGAGCGCCCCCTGCGCGGCCATCATGACCAGGACCCCGAGCCAGAACGGCCACCCGCACAACTGCGCCAGCGCGTCCCCGCCGAACAGCCCGATCAGCGCGTCCCAGGCGATCGACGACAGCCACTGGAGCGCGCCCGGCAGCACCACACCCGGCCCGAACGCCAGCCGGGCGAGGGGGAGTTGACCGGAACCGGTCCGGCTGCCCCAGGTGCCGAGATACGCGGTGGGCACGGCGCCCACGAGAGTGCCGAGCACGACGGCGGCGAGGGCGGTGCCGAAGTCCAGGCCCAGCGCGATGCCGACGGTGCCGGTGAAGACGCCGGTCATGGTCAGGTTGGGCGCGAACCATACGGTGAACAGCCGTCCGGGGCCGCCGTAGCGCCGGTCCTCCGGGACCGGGGCTATCCCGTGCGCCTCGACGCGCAGATCGCCCGGCGCGGTGGGCATCCGCCCGCCGAAAGCGGTGCGTTGGTCCCGGGCATGCGACAACGACATGAAGACATCCCTCCGCCAGTGCTAACTGGTTCAGGTTCGACGGGTGTGATCTCAGCCCTGTCGCAGGGCACCCCGTGTCCGGTGAGGCGGCCAGGATAACCGGAGGGATGTGCGGGCGGTCGTGGGGGCGGTGGCCCGCCCCGGCGACCGCTCAGCTGAAGAGCTTGGTCACGAACGCGTGGAGATTGTCGACCGTGCGGGCGATCTGCTCCTCCGTGGTCAGGCTCTCCTTGAACCGGGCCCCGGAGGCCACGGCCTTCTTCCCGCGCACGTACAGCGAACAGGCGAGATCGGTGCACATGTACAGGCCGACCGAATTGCCGTCGCGCCCGGCGGGGCCGGTCTTGCGGGCGGTCATCAGCGAGACCCCGCTGCCCGGGTGCGTGGTCAGGCAGAGCGAGCACATGCTCCGGTGGAGGAAGCCGCGCTGCTGGGACGGGAAGCGCAGGGAGATTCCGGCCAACTCGCCGTCGTGCTCGGTGACGATGTAGCTGCGGCCCGGCGCGGACAGATCGCGCCAGCCCAGGAAGTCGAGATCGTCCCAGGGCAGTTCCTCGAAGTCCCTGGGCAGCGGCAGACGCTTGGCTTCCCCCTTGGAGCAATTCACGAACGATGAGCGGATGTCCTGCTCGGTCACGGCCTTCATACCCACGAAGCTAACGCTGCCTATGGGTCCTAGGCAAATGATTAATTTGATTAGGGCTTCGCCTTTGCTGATTCGGTCGCGAGGGTGAGCCGGTGCACGGGCGGGTGGGGGACGCCGAGGTCCGGACGCCAGGTCGCGAGAATCTGCGCCGAGGGATCGAAGAGCGGCGAGGGCAGCGCGTCGAGCGAGGTCCACTGCCAGGTGCTGATCAGGTGCGGCTCGGTGACCCGAGCGGCGCCGGAGTCCACCCGCACCAGAGCGGCCATCGTCACGCGGTTGATCCCGCCGACGGCGTCGTGCAGCATCGCGAAGACGGTGACGTCCTCCTCAGGCACGGTCAGCCCGGTCTCCTCGCGCAGTTCGCGTACGGCCGCCGCCGCGACGGACTCGGGGAGCGGATCGACCTTGCCGCCGGGCAGCTCCCAGGTGCCGCTGTGATGCCGGCCGAGCAGAACCCGGTCCTGCGCGTCCTGCACGATCACCCCGACTCCCAGCGCCGCCTGTGCCTGGGGCGGGCGGGTGTTGCGGGAGGGGGCGACGGGGTTCTCGGCGGTCATGATGCTCCTCACGGGGGGTGGGGGCGGTCCGGTTCGGGCGTCGAGCCTACGGGGACGCCGCCCCCGCCCACGCGTTCACACCGCCAGCCGCAGCGAGGTATCCGAGACGCCCAGCCGTACGCTCTGCCCCCACGTGAGCTCCAGCGCGTCCGCCTCCATGCCGTCGCCGAACACCACCACCCGGTCCGACTCCACGGTCAGCCGCAGCCCCTGCCCGGCCCTCAGCTCGCCCGAGACGAATGAGGTGCCGGTCGACGGCGAGGGCCACGCCTCCCGGACGAACCACAGCAGCCGGTGATCGGCGGGCCCGGGCAGCGGGAGGGCGCTGCCGCGCTCCTGCCACAGCGAGCGCAGCCAGCCGGTGGCCCCGGTGCCGGTGCCGACCAGGACGCCGGAGGAGGCCTGCGGCTCGGCGGGGGAGTCCGCCGTGTCGGGGCCCAGCCGGTAGCGGGCCGTCTGGTGGCCGGGCGAGCCGAGGTAGATCTCGTTGAGGGCGAGCAGCCGCTGCGTGTCGTCGGCCACCGCCTCCACCATCGTCAGCGCGTCGGTCCGCCCGCCGGGCGCCACGGCCGCCCGCATGAGCGCCCCCGCGTCGGCCGGCCGGTGGCGCACCAGGACGCCGGGGTTGCGGCCCGGGTCGGTGTCGATGCCGACGACCGGCTGGCCGGAGAGGTACTTCGCGGCGTTGGCCACCAGCCCGTCCTGCCCGACGACCACCACGACGTCCTCGGGCGCGAACAGGAACCGGTCCAGGTCCGCCCGCTCCACCCGGCAGTGGCGCCAGGTGAGCGGAACGGCCGCCGCCACATCCGCCAGGGCCTGCCGGGTCCGCTCGTGGCGGCGGACCACCTCCTCGATGGACCGGCCCCGGGCACCCAGGACGAACGCGGCCTGGCCGTGCGTGCCGTGCCGGGCGAGCAGCTCCTCGTACTCCGTGGTGCGGTGCACCAGGACCGCCCGCGGGGCCAGGCTCACGCCCCCGCCTCCGGCCGGCCGAGCTTGCTGAGCAGGCCCGTGAGCACATCGGGCGACAGGGTGAGGCTGTCGATGTGCGGCAGGTTCTCGGCGAGCCGGGTGGCTGCCAGCGCGTGCAGCGTCGCGGCCTCCACCTCGCCGTGCGCCCGCAGCCAGGCCGCTTGCGCCTCGGCGCGTGCCACGCCCACCTGCCGGGCGGCCTCCGCCTCGGCCCCCGCGAGCCGCACGGTGCGGGCGGCCTCGGCCTCGGCGCGCACCCCGTCGGCGGCGGCACTCTCCTCGGCCTCCCGGCGGGCGTTGGTGCCGCGCTGCTCGACCAGCTGTTCCTCGCGGCGGGCCAGCTCGATCTGGCTGGCGAGCTCGTTCTCCGCGATGGTCCGCTCGCGCTCGACGGCCACGGCGCGCCTTTCGTACGTCGCCCGGTCGGCCTCCTGCTGGATCCGCTCGCGGGCGGGGGTGCGCAGGGCGCGCTCCACCTCGGCCTCGGGGCGGATGGCGACGACGCGGACGGCCACCACGTCGATGCCGGTGGCGGGGAGCCTCGGCTCGGCGGCGAGACCGGCCGCCACCCGCTCGCGGACGGCGGCGACCCCGTCGACCAGGGCGCCGGCCAGCGGAGTGCGGGCCAGGACGTCCAAGGTGTGTTGCTGGGCGGTCTCGGTGAGGAGGGTGGCGATCTGTTCGAGGGGGGCGCCGCGCCAGGCCCCGGTGTCCGGGTCCACGGAGAAGTCGAGGCGGGCGGCCGCCTCGGCCGGATCGCTGATCCGGTAGGTGACGGTGGCCTGGACCGTGACGTCCTGGAAGTCGGAGGTGCGCGCGTGGAACGCCATGGCCAGCTCGCGGTCGTTGACCGGCACCTCGGAGAGCGCGGCGCTCAGTGACCGGTACCAGAAGCTCAGCCCCGTCCCGTCGTGGACCGGCTTGCCGCGCTTGTGGTGGCGGATGTGCGCGGTGGGCGCCGAGCGGAGATGGCGCCAGCCGAAGCGGCGGGTGATGTCGGCCATGGGGACCCCCTGGTGTCGTTTTCGTCATGACGACGATAATCGGAATCCCGCCTTATCGTCAAGAGGACGAATAAAGGGGTCGCCGGGTATGCGAACGGCCGGTGACTTCGGAGAAGTCACCGGCCGGCCGGGTG
>Ga0308175_100003296_pt1 | contig 11173 bp, 11 predicted proteins | sample PhyCR1_3_FD_203893 | JGI IMG/M metagenome (GOLD analysis project Ga0308175, IMG submission 203893) | Soil microbial communities from UC Gill Tract Community Farm, Albany, California, United States - DLSLS.C.R1 | ecosystem: Environmental > Terrestrial > Soil > Agricultural land | place: USA... | reverse complement strand
AGGTCCTCCGGCGCCCGTCCCGGTGCGCGTGCAGTGGCGGTGTCCGCCGCAGTGCCTTTTGCCGGTGTGGATCAGGGGCGGTCGTCCAGATCCGTGCCGTCCACGGCGTCCGGGCCGTCCTCGCCCGCCGCCTCGGCGTCCGCCTGCTTGGCCTCGACCTCCGGGTCCAGGATCGCCGAGGCGCTCGGGCTGCCGTCGACGGAGGACAGGGGGGCGCGGTCGTCGACCTCGGTGGGGGCCGGCGGCTCCACCAGCCACTCGGGGTTGGCCTGCTTGTCCCACCAGCGCCACACGGCGTACCCGACACCCGCGAGGATGCCGGTCACGGCCAGGCCCTTGAACGCCTTGCCGGTCCTGGCCCGCCGCTGCTGCTTCCGGGCGAGCTTGCGGATCTGCTTCGCCGTGACCTGGCCGCGCAGGGCGGCCACCGCGGCGGCACTGCGGGCCGCGGCTTCCTCGGCCACCGGCTGGGCGGCGGCCCTGGCGCTCTCGATGCGTGGAACGGTGTAGTCCGCGGCATTGCGGGCGGCCTGACGGGTGGCGAGCGCGGCGCGCTGCGCGACCTCGTCGACCTTCGGGGGTACGTGCGTACGAGCGAGCTCGATGCGGGGGGCGACGTGCGCGCCGTACTGGACACGGGCCTGCTTGGCTGCCTTCGACACCTTCGGCGCGAGCAGCGTGCGGGCCTCGTGCGCATAGTGAACGGCTTGTTCCTTGGCCGAGTCGGCGTAGGGCGCCACCACGTCCGCGGCGTGCTGCACGCTGTCCCTCGCCGAGTCGGTTGCGGCACGCACGCTGTCGATGCGGGTCACGGGATCCTCCTCCTTGGTGGCGGGTTGGTACTCCGCCTTTCCACCCATTTCGAGATCATGCCTGCGCGGTGCCGCCGGGGCACGTGGGGCGGGCATCCGGGTCATGCGGTGCACAGAGGATGTCCCGGGCGATGTGGTGCAAGGGGAGCCTTCCGCCGACCATGCCACGCCTCGGGCCGCTGCGCGCCGGTTCGGCGCGCAGTCGGCACCAGGTTCGGCACGCGCATGGCGGCATCGGTTGCGCCGGGCGGCGCGGAGAGGCACCCGGCGTTCGCCTCGGACGCCGCGGGGGCGGTGCGTGCGAGGATCGGGGCGTCGGGGCCGGGCCGGTTGCCGGAGCGGGCCTGACGCGCAGCGCGGCTGCGCAGAGCACACGTGCAGACTCACGGAAGGCAGATCGTGGCCGAGCAGCTTTACGCCACCTTGAAGACCAACCAGGGCGACATCGAGATCCGGCTCCTGCCGAACCACGCACCCAAGACGGTCAAGAACTTCGTCGAGCTCGCCAACGGTGAGCGCGAGTGGATCAACCCGGAGACCGGCCGGAAATCCACGGACCGGCTGTATGACGGCACTGTCTTCCACCGCGTGATCAGCGGTTTCATGATTCAGGGCGGCGATCCGCTGGGGAACGGAACGGGCGGCCCGGGCTACAAGTTCGCGGACGAGTTCCACCCCGATCTCGCCTTCACCAAGCCGTACCTGCTCGCCATGGCCAACTCCGGCCCCGGCACCAACGGCTCGCAGTTCTTCATCACGGTCTCGCCGACGGCCTGGCTGACCGGCAAGCACACCATCTTCGGCGAGGTGGAGGACCCCAAGAGCCAGCGGGTGGTCGACGCCATCGCCGGCACCGCGACCAACGCGCGTACCGACCGCCCGGTGCAGGACGTCGTCATCGAGTCGGTCGCCGTCGAGAAGCGCTGAGCGCCCTTCGTCATCGCTCGGTCACTCTCCGGCTTCACGTTCGGGAACCAACCGCCCCGCTCGTCCGTATCTCATGACAGAACGGACTCGCGGGGCGGTGTCGTGTGCGTCGCCGTGACGAGGACCGAACGATGAGGACCGAGGGGACCGGGAAGCCATGGGACCGATGGACCAGCAGCCGCCAGGTGCGTCCGGACCGCGCCCGCCCGTGGAGGGGCCGCCCGTCTGCTACCGCCACCCGGACCGCGAGACGGCGGTGCGGTGCGCCCGCTGCGACCGCCCCATCTGCCCCGAGTGCATGGTCAGTGCCTCGGTCGGCTTCCAGTGCCCCGACTGCGTCCGCCAGGGGTCCGGTACGGGGCACGGCGCGTCCGTCACGCAGCCGCGCACGCTGGCCGGCGGCGTCGTCGCGGCCGACCCCCGGCTGGTCACCAAGATCCTGCTGGGCATCAACCTCGCGGTGTTCCTCGCGGCCGCGGTGAACGGCGCGCTGGTCGACCATCTGGAGCTCCTGGGCCGTGCCGTCTTCACGGACGACGGGCCGCTCGAGGGGGTCGCGGAGGGCCAGTGGTACCGGCTGGTGACGGCGATGTTCCTGCACGAGGCACCGTGGCACCTGGCCTTCAACATGCTGGGGCTGTGGTGGCTCGGCGGCCCGCTCGAAGCAGTGCTGGGCCGCGTCCGCTTCCTCGCGCTGTATCTGCTCTCCGGGCTGGCGGGCAGTGCCCTGACGTACTGGATCGCGGAGCCCAACCTGCCCTCGCTGGGGGCGTCCGGCGCCATCTTCGGCCTGCTGGGCGCGACCATCGTGCTGATGCGCAGGCTGAACTACGACATGCGCCCGGTCTTCATGATCCTCGCCCTCAACCTGGTCATCACCTTCAACCCGTGGGGCGGGATCGCCTGGCAGGCGCATGTCGGGGGGCTGGTCGCCGGAGTGCTGATCGGGATCGCCATGCTGCACGCCCCGCGTGAGCGGCGTGACCTCGTGCAGTTCGGGGCCTGCGCGGCGGTGCTGCTGGCGACCGTCCTGATCGTGGTGACCAGAACGGCTGCCTTGTCCTGACGGGGGCGTCCGGCACCTCCACGGGGCGGGTGTGGACCATTTGTGACCGAAGTTGTCCACAGGGTTCCACAGCGTGATCCCGATCTGTGCATAGTGCGGGCACAACTGTGCCCCTTGTCCCTGAGCTGTGTTTTTCCAGTCGGGACAAGGGGCGTCCCGCCCCCGGGCGGGAGCGGCTGCAGTCACACCGGCGTCAACGGCCGGGGAGTTATCCACAGATCGTCTGACCTTTTCCCCCACCTGTGGATAACGCTGTGGGTAACTCAGGGCAGGGGTTGCGGAACAGGGCCCACGTGTGGTTCACGCGGTCGTGCGGGCTACTTCCACTGGGTGGAGACGCCGAAGCCGCCGGCGATGAAACCGAACCCGACGACGATGTTCCAGTTCCCCAGCGAGTCGACCGGCAGGTCGCCGTCGGTCACGTAGAAAACGACGATCCAGGCCAACCCGATGAGGAACAGCGCCAGCATCACGGGCGCGACCCAGCTGCGGTTGGTCAGCTTTATGTTGGTCGCCTGCTTCGCCTGAGGCGGCGTGAAGTCGGCCTTCTTGCGGATACGTGACTTCGGCACGAGGAACTCTCCTGTCGATGCGCTGCGTGACCGCGCAGGGAACTGTGGCTGGCGCCGGGGCGGGGCGCGAGGGGGACTGTGGCCTCCCCCGGGCGTCCGTTAGCGTAGTGCTTCCGTGGCACCGAAGGAGATAAGGGTACGTTGAGCAATTCTGCCGACTCTCCCCCCGGGCCGGTCCGGCGCACCTTCCGGCACCCGGTCAGAGTGCTCACGGCTGCCGTTTTCGCCCTTGCCGGTCTCATCTTCGTGACCAGCGCGAATACGGCGAAGGGCACCAATATCCGCACCGACGCCTCGCTGCTGAAGCTCTCCGACCTCATCCAGCAGCGCAGCGAGAAGAACGCCGCCCTCGAGGAGTCCGCCGCCTCGGTGCGCGGGGACATCGACAGCCTCGCCCAGCGCGACAACGGCAGCACCAAGGCGGAGGCCGCCAAGCTCAAGGCGCTGGAACGGACCGCGGGCACCACCGAGCTGTCCGGCCGGGCGGTGTCCGTCACGCTCGACGACGCCCCGCCGAACGCCACCGCGAGCCCCGGCTACCCCGACCCGCAGCCCAACGACCTGGTCATCCACCAGCAGGACCTCCAGGCGGTCGTCAACGCTCTCTGGCAGGGTGGCGCCAAGGGCATCAAGGTCATGGACCAGCGGCTGATCTCCACCAGCGCCGTGCGCTGCGTCGGCAACACCCTGATCCTCCAGGGCCGGGTCTACTCGCCCCCGTACAAGATCACCGCGGTGGGCGATCCCGGGGCGCTGCAACAGGCGCTGGACGCTTCGCCGGCGATCCAGAACTACCTGCTGTACGTGAAGGCGTACGGGCTCGGCTGGAAGGTCGACGAGCAGGGGGCGGTGACGCTTCCCGGCTACTCCGGCACGGTGGATCTGCACTACGCGGAGCCGGTGAAGTAGCAGAGCGCTTCGGTCGCCGCGCGGCTTTCCACAGGCTGCCCACGCCGGGCCCCGGGCCCTTTAGTCTGGTCCCGTACCGAATGGAGGGTCTGGATGTACAGCTGGATCTGGCGGCATCTGCCGGGCAACACGTTGGTTCGTGCGGTCATTTCGCTCGTGCTCGCCCTGGCGGTCGTCTATGTGCTGTTCCAGTACGTCTTCCCCTGGGCGGAACCACTGCTTCCGTTCGGTGACGTGACGGTCGACGGCGCGAGCGCGGCGACGGGAGCCGGCCGATGAGCGCCCGCATCCTGGTCGTCGACAACTACGACAGCTTCGTCTTCAACCTCGTCCAGTACCTCTACCAGCTGGGTGCCGAGTGCGAGGTGCTCCGCAACGACGAGGTGACCGCGGCCCACGCCCAGGACGGCTTCGACGGCGTCCTGCTCTCCCCCGGCCCCGGCACCCCGGAGCACGCGGGCGTCTGCGTCGACATGGTGCGGCACTGTGCGGCGACCGGCGTCCCGGTCTTCGGGGTCTGCCTGGGCATGCAGTCCATGGCGGTGGCGTACGGCGGTGTCGTCGGCCGCGCCCCCGAGCTGCTGCACGGCAAGACGTCCCCGGTACTCCACGAGGGCGCCGGAGTGTTCGCCGGGCTGCCCTCGCCGTTCACCGCGACCCGCTACCACTCGCTCGCCGCCGAACCGGACACGGTGCCCGACGAGCTGGAGGTCACCGCGCGGACCGCCGACGGCATCATCATGGGCCTGCGCCACCGGGAACTGGCCGTCGAGGGCGTGCAGTTCCACCCGGAGTCGGTGCTCACCGAGCACGGCCATCTGATGCTGGCCAACTGGCTGGTGCGCTGCGGGGACACCGGAGCCGTCGAAAGGTCGGCGGGGCTCGCTCCGGTGGTGGGCAAGGCCGTCGCGTGACCCCACCGCGCCACGGAGGCGGGGCCGGGCAGGACGACCCGCACGATCCGCGGACGTACGAGGGCCCGGGCGCGTTCGAGGCGGCGGTCCACGGGCTGTCGGACCCGCTGAACGACCCGCTGCCGGGGCCGGGCCCCGTCCCGCCGCCGGAGCAGGCCCCGTACGACCCCCAGGGCCCTCAGCAGGCCCCGCGGGAGTGGTACGACCCCGAGGGCTACCAACGCGACTGGTACGGCTCCCAGGGGCCCGTACAGCAGCCCGTGGCGGCGCAGCCGCCCCCGGCCGATCCGGAGCCGGTGACCGGCCCGTACACGTCGGCCGGTCCGTACCCCCCGGTCGACGAGGCCATGGAGCCCGCGACCGAGGTCCTGGGGCGAATAGACGCGGACCATCCGTCCGTGCCGGCGCCTCGCCCGGAGGCGGAGAGGCCCGACGAGTTCGACGCCGCCGGCATCCCGGCGGCGCCCACGCCTCCCACACCGGACACGCCGCGCACCGGCGGTCGTGCCGAGCGCAGGCGGGCCGCCAAGGGCCGTGGCCGACGGCGGCCCGCGCCGAGGCCCGGGGCCGAGAGCACGGCCCTCGCGAAGCCCATGACCCGCATGGAGGCGCGCCGGGCGGCCAAGGCCGCCAAGGACAGCCCCGCGGTCGTCATCAGCCGGGGCATCGGCGAACTGTTCATCACGCTCGGCGTCCTGATGCTGCTCTTCGTCACCTACCAGCTCTGGTGGACGAACGTGCGCGCCGACCAGATCGCCGGCCGGGAGACCCACAAGATCCAGGACGACTGGGCCAAGGGCGCCCCGGAACAAGAGGCGTTCGAGCCCGGCCAGGGCTTCGCCATCATCCACATCCCCAAGCTGGACGTCGTCACGCCGATCGCCGAGGGCACCAGCAAGGAGAAGGTTCTCGACCGGGGCATGGTCGGCCACTACGGCGAGGAGCCGCTGCGTACGGCGATGCCCTCCGACAAGCAGGGCAACTTCGCGCTGGCAGGCCACCGCAACACGCACGGCGAACCGTTCCGCTACATCAACCGGCTGAAGCCCGGCGATCCGATCGTGGTCGAGACCCGGGAGGCGTACTACACGTACGAGATGACGAGTGTGCTGCCGCAGACCTCGCCGTCCAACGTCTCCGTGATCGGGCCGGTGCCGAAGCAGTCCGGGTTCACCAAGCCGGGCCGGTACATCACGTTGACGACGTGTACACCCGAATTCACGAGTACGTACCGATTGATCGTCTGGGGCAAGATGGTCGACGAACGGCCGCGCAGCAAGGGGAAGCCCGACGTGCTCGTGGACTGAACGGGCTGAGTCATGAGGACAGGGCGGTGCTATGACAGCGACGACCGAGGACCACGAGCGGACCGACGAGCCCGCTCCCCCCGCGCCGAAGGGCGGCCGCCATCCCCTCGCGACCGCCGTCAGCGTCTTCGGTGAACTCCTCATCACCGCAGGTCTGGTGCTCGGGCTCTTCGTCGTCTACTCCCTGTGGTGGACGAACGTGCTCGCCGACCGCGAGGCCACCAAGCAGGGCGACACCGTCCGCGACCGCTGGGCCGACGGGCCCGGTGCGCTGGACACCAAGGACGGCATCGGCTTCCTCCACGTCCCGTCGATGAAGAACGGCGAGGTGCTCGTCAAGAAGGGCACCGACACCGAGACGCTCAACGACGGAGTCGCCGGCTACTACACCGATCCGGTGAAATCCGCGCTCCCCTCCGACAAGCAGGGCAACTTCACGCTGGCCGCCCACCGGGACGGACACGGGGCGAAGTTCCACAACATCGACAAGGTGCACACCGGGGACGCGATCGTCTTCGAGACGAAGGACACCTGGTACATCTACAAGGTCTTCAACGAGCTGCCGGAGACGTCCAAGTACAACGTCGACGTGCTGGGTCCCGTCCCTAAGGGCTCCGGCGTGAAGAAGGCCGGCCGCTACATCACGCTCACGACGTGCACGCCGGTCTACACGTCGAAGTACCGCTACATCGTGTGGGGCGAGCTGGTCCGTACGGAGAAGGTCGACCGCGACCGTACGAAGCCGGCGGAGCTGCGCTGACGCAAGGCGTTACGTCAGAGGGCCCCGGTCACCGCGAAGGTGACCGGGGCCCTCTGTTCGTACCTGGCGGGGACGCCCCTAATGGCCGCCCGGCCCACCGAAGACGTTGCCTCCGCCCACCGTGGTGAGAGTGACCGTGGTGCCGGCCGGGTCGGACTGCGTGCCCGGCTGCGGGTCGGCATTGGCGACCATGGCGTTGTCGTCGTCCGAGCTGCCCTCGGCGAACTGGATGTTCGTGAAGCCCGCCTGGGTCAGCATCTGCCTGGCCTCGGAGACCTTGTGCCCGCGGACCTCGGGGATGGCGACCGTCGGGGGCTGCGTCGGGCCCTTGGAGACCTTGAGGATGATCGAGGTGTCCTTGCCGGCCTTCGTGTTCGGCTCGGGGTTCTGGCCGATCACCTCGTTCGCCGGCTTGTCGGAGTCCTCGTCGGACCTGCCGATGTTGGTGAAGCCGAGACCCTTCAGCTGGGCCACCGCTTCGTCGTACGAGCGGGTGGACACGTTGGGCACGGTGAGCAGCTTCTCCGTGGCGACCTTGAGCTTGACCTCGGAGTTCTCCTCGGCCTTGGTGTCGCCCTTGGGTGACTGCTCCAGGACGGTGCCGGGTTCGGCCTGGTCGGACTCGACCGAGGTGACGGTGACCGTGAAGCCCCGCTTCTCCAGGGCCTCGCGGGCGCTGTCCTCGGACTTCTCCGTGACGTCGGGGACCTCGACCTTCGGCGGACCGCTGGAGACGAAGACGGTGACGGTCTCCTGCTCCTTCATCTGCTCGTCGGCCGTCGGTGTCTGGCGGCAGATCTTGTTCTTGGGCTGGTCCTTGCACTCTTCCTTCGGACCGACCTCGAGCTTGACGTTCGCGTTGTCCGCGAGCTTCTGAGCGTCCTGGACGGTGATGCCGACCATGTTGGGCACGTCGAAAGCGCCCTCGTCGCCGCCGTCCCCGCCGAACACCGCCTTGCCGATGAGGATCGCGCCGATCAGCACCAGGATGCCCGCGACCACCAGCAGGATCGTCGAGGTGTGGTTCTTCTTCTGCCTGCGGCGGTCCGGGCGGTCGTCGTAGCCGTAGCCGCCGTCGTCCGGATTGACCGGCGGCAGCATCGATGTGCGCTCGCCGTTCTGGTCGGCGGCGCGCAGGGCGGTGGTGGGCTGGTCGTTGTCGTACCCGCCGCCGTAGCCGCCGTAACCCGCCGCACCCATCGCGGCGGTGGCGGCGACCGGCTGGCCGTCGAGGCACGCCTCGATGTCGGCGCGCATCTCGTCGGCCGACTGGTAGCGGTAGTCGGGGTCCTTGGTGAGGGCCTTCAGCACGATCGCGTCCATGGCGGGCGTGATCTCGGGGTCGAAGTTGCTCGGCGGCTGCGGCTCTTCCCGTACGTGCTGGTAGGCAACCGCGACGGGCGAATCCCCGACGAACGGGGGCCGGACCGTCAGCAGCTCGTAGAGCAGGCAGCCGGTCGAGTAGAGGTCGGACCGCGCGTCGACCTGCTCGCCCTTGGCCTGCTCGGGGGAGAGGTACTGGGCGGTGCCGATGACGGCCGCGGTCTGGGTCATCGTCATGCCGGAGTCGCCCATGGCGCGGGCGATGCCGAAGTCCATGACCTTGACCTGGCCGGTGCGCGTCAGCATGACGTTCGCCGGCTTGATGTCGCGGTGGACGATGCCCGCGCGGTGCGAGTACTCCAGCGCCTGCAGGATGCCCACGGTCATTTCGAGCGTGCGCTCGGGCAGCAGTCTGCGCCCCGAGTGCAGCAGCTCACGGAGCGTCGAGCCGTCGACGTACTCCATGACGATGTACGGGATGGAGACCCCGTCGACGTAGTCCTCGCCGGTGTCGTACACCGCGACGATCGCCGGATGGTTGAGCGAGGCGGCGGACTGGGCCTCACGGCGGAACCGGGCCTGGAAGGACGGGTCGCGGGCGAGGTCCGCCCGGAGCGTCTTCACAGCGACGGTGCGGCCGAGCCGGGTGTCGTGGGCGAGGTAGACCTCGGCCATGCCACCACGGCCGAGCACCGAGCCCAGCTCGTACCGGCCGCCGAGGCGACGCGGCTCTTCCATAACTGTTCCAGCCCTCTCCGTCAGTCCTGACCGCACCGGTGTGCGGTCCGGCGGTGTGCTGTTCGCGCATACGCTACCGGCCGCGCACTACCTGATCAGCCCACAGGCAATACCTGATATCCGACCGGTATCCGCAGGGGCGCATTTGCGGCCGGGTGTGAGCGGTCTCACTTCTCGCTGTCGATGACCGCCTTCATGACCGCCTTCGCGATCGGGGCGGCCAGGCCGCCACCGGAGATGTCGTCGCGGGTGGCGTCGCTGTCCTCGACGACGACGGCCACGGCCACCGGGGAACCGCTGTCGGTCTTCGCGTACGAGATGAACCACGCGTACGGGTTCTCGCTGTTCTTCAGACCGTGCTGGGCGGTGCCGGTCTTGCCGCCGACCGTGACGTTCGGGATCCGGGCGTTGGTGCCGGTGCCCTCCTTGACGACGGTCTCCATCATTCCCTGGAGCTTCTGGGCGTTCTCCGCCGAGAGGGGACGGCTGAACTCCTCCTTCTCGTGCGTGTAGATCACGTCCAGGTTGGGCGCCTTGCGCTCGGCGACCATGTACGGCTGCATCAGCTTGCCGTCGTTGGCGACGGCGGAGGCGACCATCGCCATCTGGAGCGGGGTGGCGCGGTTGGAAGCCTGACCGATGCCCGCCATGGCGTTCTGCGGCCGGTTGTCCTCCGGGTACACGCTGGCGTCCGCGCGGACCGGGGTGAAGATCTCCTTGTTGAAGCCGAACTCGGTGGCCTCGTCGATCATCTTCTGGTTGCCCAGGTCATCGCTGATCTTGCCGAAGACGGTGTTGCAGGAGTACCGCAGCGCCTCGCGGAGCGAGGCGTTCTTGCACGGGATGTTGCCCTCGTTGGGCAGGTCCTGGCTCGTCTGCGGCAGACGCCAGGGCAGCGGCGACTTCGTGTCCTCGTCGATGTCGGTGTAGAGCCCGTTCTCCAGCGCGGCGGCCGCGGTGACGACCTTGAACGTCGAGCCGGGCGGGTAGGTCTCGCGCAGCGCCCGGTTGAGCATGGGCTTGTCCTTGTCCTTCAACAGGGCCTGCCAGGCCTCGGTGTCGGACTTGCCGTTGCCCGCGAAGGTGGAGGGGTCGTACGAAGGGGTGCTGGCGAGCGCCAGGATGGCGCCGGTCTGCGGGTCGAGGGCGGCGACGGCGCCCTTCTTCTTACCGAGGCCCTCGAAGGCGGCCTTCTGGGCGGCGCCGTTGAGCGTGGTGACGACGTTCCCGCCCTGCTCCTTGTCGCCGGTGAACATCGACATCGTGCGGTTGAAGAACAGCTGGTCGTCATTGCCGGTGAGGATGCCGTCCTCGAGCTTCTCGAGCTGCGAGGCGTCGAAGGCCTGCGAGGAGTAGCCGGTGACGGGTGCCCACATGGGGCCGTCCTTCCAGACCCGCTTGTACTTGAAGTCGCTGCCCTTGGTCTCCGTGGATCCGGTGACCGACTTGCCGTCGACGATGATGTTGCCGCGCTCGTGGGCGTACCGCTCGATGCGGACGCGGCGGTTCTCGTCGCGGGTGTTGAGAGCGTCGGCCTTTACGTACTGCAGGTAGTTGGTCCGCGCGAGCAGGGCAAGGATCAGAACGCCACAGAAGATCGCGATCCGGCGCAGGGGCTTGTTCACGGGCGGACCACCTGGGTCATTTCGGCGTCGGTCGAGGGTGCGGGCGCGGGCGCGGGGCGCCGGGCGGTGTCGCTGATGCGGATGAGGATGCCGATGAGGGCCCAGTTGGCGATCACGGACGAACCGCCGGCCGCGAGGAACGGCATCGTCATACCGGTGAGCGGGATGAGGCCCATGACACCGCCGGCGACGACGAAGACCTGGATGGCGAAGGCGCCGG
>Ga0308175_100003295_pt1 | contig 11175 bp, 9 predicted proteins | sample PhyCR1_3_FD_203893 | JGI IMG/M metagenome (GOLD analysis project Ga0308175, IMG submission 203893) | Soil microbial communities from UC Gill Tract Community Farm, Albany, California, United States - DLSLS.C.R1 | ecosystem: Environmental > Terrestrial > Soil > Agricultural land | place: USA... | reverse complement strand
CCCGTACGACGACGTCGTGCGGGTGCTGGAGGACGAGGGCGTGGACAAGTTCGAGGCGTCCTGGAACGACCTGCTGAAGTCGACCCAGGCGGAGCTCGAGCGCCTCGCCCCCTCGGAGGGATGAGTTGTCACGCCTTCCCGGTTCCGGAGCGAACCCGCTTCGTGACCCCGCCGACCGACGGCTCCCGCGCATCGCGGGGCCGTCGGGCCTGGTGATCTTCGGCGTCACGGGCGACCTGTCCCGCAAGAAGCTGATGCCCGCCGTGTACGACCTCGCCAACCGGGGTCTGCTGCCGCCGGGCTTCTCGCTGGTCGGCTTCGCCCGGCGGGAGTGGGCGCACGAGGACTTCGCCGCCGAGGTCCACGACGCCGTCAAGGAGCACTCCCGGACCCCTTTCCGTGAGGAGGTCTGGCAGCAGCTCATCCAGGGGATGCGTTTCGTCCAGGGCACCTTCGACGACGACGACGCCTTCGAGCGGCTGCGCGGCACCATCGAGGAGCTGGACAAGGCCCAGGGGACGGGCGGCAACTTCGCCTTCTACCTGTCGGTGCCGCCGCGTTCCTTCCCGGTGGTCATCCAGCAGCTGAAGAAGCACGGTCTGACCGACCAGTCCTCGGGTTCCTGGCGGCGCGCGGTCATCGAGAAGCCGTTCGGCCACGACCTCAGGTCGGCCGAGGAGCTGAACAAGGTCGTGCACGAGGTGTTCGAGCCGGACCAGGTGTTCCGGATCGACCACTACCTCGGCAAGGAGACCGTCCAGAACATCCTGGCGCTGCGTTTCGCCAACACGATGTTCGAGCCGATCTGGAACCGGTCCTTCGTGGACCACGTGCAGATCACCATGGCGGAGGACATCGGCGTCGGCGGCCGCGCCGGCTACTACGACGGCATCGGCGCCGCCCGTGACGTCATCCAGAACCACCTGCTGCAGCTCATGGCCCTCACGGCCATGGAGGAGCCCGCCTCCTTCGACGCGGACGCGCTGGCGGCGGAGAAGACCAAGGTGCTCGGTGCCGTGCGGCTGCCGAAGGACCTGGGCCGCAGCACCGTGCGCGGGCAGTACGCGGCGGGCTGGCAGGGCGGCGAGAAGGTCATCGGGTACCTCGAAGAGGACGGCATCGACGCCAAGTCGAAGACCGACACCTTCGCCGCGATCAAGCTGGGCATAGACAACCGCCGCTGGGCGGGTGTCCCCTTCTACCTGCGCACCGGCAAGCGCCTCGGCCGCCGGGTCACCGAGATCGCGGTGGTCTTCCAGCGGGCCCCGCACTCCCCCTTCGACCACACGGCGACGGAGGAGCTGGGCTCGAACGCGGTCGTCATCCGGGTGCAGCCGGACGAGGGCATCACGGTCCGCTTCGGCTCCAAGGTGCCGGGCACCTCGATGGAGATCCGGGACGTGTCCATGGACTTCGCCTACGGCGAGTCGTTCACGGAATCCAGCCCGGAGGCGTACGAGCGGCTCATCCTGGACGTGCTGCTCGGCGACGCCAACCTGTTCCCGCGCACGGAGGAGGTCGAGCTGTCCTGGCAGATCCTCGACCCGATCGAGGAGTACTGGGACCGGCACGGCAGGCCCGCGCAGTACAAGTCGGGCACCTGGGGTCCCGTCGAGGCGGACGAGATGCTGGCACGAGACGGACGGAGCTGGCGCCGGCCATGAAGATAGACCTGACCGGCACCACCGCCGGCGCGATCAACAAGGCGCTCGTCCGGGGCCGCCGTGCCATCGGCACCCCCGCCGTCGGCATGGTCCTGACCCTGGTCATCGTCACCGACGAGGAGAACGCCTACGACGCCCTGAAGGCCGCCAACGACGCCTCGCGCGAGCACCCCTCGCGCACCCTGGTGGTCATCAAGCGGGTCTCCCGCTCCCCGCGCGACCGCACGTCCTCCCGGCTCGACGCCGAGGTACGGGTGGGCGCGGAGGCGGGCACCGGCGAGACGGTCGTGCTGCGGCTGTACGGCGAGGTGTCCGAACAGGCCGACTCGGTGGTGCTGCCGCTGCTGCTGCCGGACGCCCCGGTGGTCGTCTGGTGGCCGGTGTACGCGCCGCTGGACCCGGCCAACGACCCGCTGGGCGCGCTGGCCCAGCGCCGGGTGACCGACACCTATGCCGCCGAGCAGCCGGTACGGGAGCTGTCCGCCCGCGCCGAGGCCTACGCACCCGGCGACACCGATCTGTCCTGGACCCGGATCACGCCGTGGCGTTCGATGCTCGCGGCGGCCCTGGACCAGGTGGTGTGCGAGGTGAAGGCCGTCGAGGTGGAGGGCGAGGAGTTCAACCCGAGCTGTGAGCTGCTGGCGATGTGGCTCGCGGACCGGCTGGACGTTCCCGTCCGGCGCTCCCTGTCCGCGGGGCCGGGGCTGACGGCCGTGCGGATGGACACCAGCGAGGGTCCCATCACCCTGGACCGGGCGGACGGCTCGCTGGCCACCCTGTCCATCGAGGGCCAGCCGGCCCGCGCGGTGGCGCTGAAGCGGCGGGACACCGCCGAGCTGATCGCGGAGGAGCTGCGCCGGCTCGACCCGGACGACACCTACGCCTCGGCGCTGGCCTACGGCGTGGAGCGGCTGAACACCGTGCCGGAGCCCGCCCGGGCGGAGCCGGCCGCGGTCGCCGAACCGGTGGAGGAGGCCGCGAAGGCGCCCGCGAAGAAGACGGCCGCCAAGAAGGCCCCGGCGAAGAAGGCGGCGGCGAAGTGAGCACTCCGCAGCTGGTCGTGCACCACGACAAGGAACTGATGGCGCAGGCGGCCGCGGCCCGCCTGATCACGCGGATCGTGGACGCGCAGGCCTCCCGGGGCACCGCGTCCGTGGTCCTCACCGGCGGCCGCAACGGCAACGGCCTGCTGGCCGCGCTGGCGGCGGCACCGGCCCGGGACGCCATCGACTGGGGCCGCCTCGACCTGTGGTGGGGCGACGAGCGCTACCTGCCCGAGGGCGACCCGGAGCGCAATGTCACGCAGGCCCGCGAGGCGCTGCTGGACGCGGTGCCGCTGGACCCGGAGCGCGTGCACGCCATGCCCGCGTCCGACGGTCCCCACGGCACGGACGTGGAGGCGGCGGCGGAGGCCTACGCGGCGGAACTGGCCAAGGCGGCCGGGCCGGAGAACCATGGCCCGGTGCCGTCCTTCGACGTGCTGATGCTGGGCGTCGGACCGGACACCCATGTGGCCTCGCTCTTCCCGGAGTTGCCCGCGGTCCGCGAGACGGAGCGCACGGTGGTCGGCGTGCACGGCGCGCCCAAGCCGCCGCCGACCCGGGTCTCGCTGACCCTGCCGGCGATCCGCTCGGCCCGCGAGGTCTGGCTGCTCGCGGCCGGCGAGGACAAGGCCCAGGCCGTGGCCATCGCCCTGTCGGGCGCCGGCGAGGTACAGGCGCCGGCGGCGGGCGCCCGCGGCCGCTCGCGGACGCTGTGGCTCCTGGACTCCGCGGCGGCCTCGCGGTTGCCGCGGTCGCTGTATCCACCGGCGTCACCGTGAGGCTCGCCTCTCCGTGACGGACGGGGGCGGCAGGGAGGATTCAACTCCCCGCCGCCCCCTTCGCGTTGGCGCTCGGTGACTCCCCCTCAGCCGGATTCTTCACATTTCCCGCACCGAACGTACATGTAGTCCTCATCTTTTGTGTAGGCTCCTGGCCGCATCACTCGCACGATTGAGGGGGGACCTCATGCGTATACGTTTCGCGCTGGCCGCAACCGTCACGGCCGGAGCGCTCGCCGTCACCGTCGCGGCCCCGGCCCAGGCCGCCGAGTACTCCTCCGCCCTGAAGATCAAGGGCGTCCAGTACGACGCTCCGGGGCGGGACTCCAACAGCTGCACCTCCGGCAACACCAAGAGCGAGTACGTGACGATCAAGAACTACTCGCGCACCGCGACCGTGAACCTCAAGGGTTACGTGGTCAGGGACAGCACCAGCAGCAACAAGTTCACCTTCTCCAAGAACCACTACCTCGAGCCCGGTGACTACGTGAAGCTGCGCGGGGGCCACGGCACCGACTCGGACGCCAATAACGTCGTCTACCGCCAGAACTGCAACTTCATCTGGAACAACGACAAGGACACCATCCGCCTGTACAAGTCCTCCGGCGCCCACGCGGACACCCACGCCTACACCAAGTCCGCCAACGACCGCGACGGCAACGGCTACATCACCTTCCACGGGTGAGGGCGCGTCACATGACGGACGGAGGACCGGCCGGCATACGGCCGCCGCACCGGCGCACGCGGCTGTGGGCCGCCTGCGTCGCCCTGCTCGCGGCAGGCGCGGTCGGCTGCGGGTCCGCGCACGACACGGCGGCCGGAGCGTCCACGCCGGCGCCCCGGCCCACGGTGACCGTGTCCGTGACCGCGACGGTCACCGAGACCGCCGAGCCGGAGCCCGCGCCGACGGTCACGAAGACGAGGACCGTCCGCAAGCCGGGGCCCACGGTCACCGTGACCAAGCGCGCCTCCGGCACCTCCGGCTCGTCCGGCAGCGTCCGCACCGACGACAGCGGCGGCGGCACGTGCTCCATCACTTCCAACGCGGGCAACTGCTACTCGGCGGGCCAGTTCTGCCGCAACAGCGACCATGGAGCGGCGACCACCACCGCGAGCGGTACGCGGATCAGGTGTTCCTACAGCGGGAGCGCCTGGCGCTGGACGTACGCCTGACGCGGAGGCGGCCGGGTCGCCGGCCGCCTCCGCTGTCCCCCGTCAGGTGGGGTCACTTGACCGAGCCCGCCATCACGCCCTGGACGAAGTGGCGCTGGAAGGCGAAGAAGACGATCACGGGGACTATCAGGGAGAGGAAGGCGCCCGGGGCCAGGACGTCGATGTTGCTGCCGAACTGGCGTATCTGGGACTGGAGTTGCACGGTCAGGGGCTGGGAGGAGCTGTCGGCGAAGAGGAGCGCGACCAGCATGTCGTTCCAGACCCACAGGAACTGGAAGATGGCGAGCGAGGCGATGGCGGGACGCCCCACCGGCAGGACCAGGCGGGTGAAGATCCGCCACTCGCTGCCGCCGTCCATCCGCGCCGCCTCCAGCATCTCCTTCGGCATCTCCGCGAAGTAGTTGCGCAGGAGGAACACCGCGAAGGGCAGGCCGTAGGCGACGTGGAAGAGGACCACGCCGGGGATCGTGCCGAACAGGCCCAGCTGGCCGAAGAGTTTGGCCACCGGCAGCAGGCCGATCTGCACCGGCACCACCAGCAGGGCCACCACCAGCAGGAACAGCGGCTCCCGCAGTGGGAAGTCCAGCCAGGCGAAGGCATATCCGGCGAGGGCCGCGATGCCGACGACCAGGACGGTCGTCGGCACCGAGATCAGCACGGTGTTCCAGAAGGCCTGGGTGATGCCGGCGTTCTTCAGCAGCGCCGAGTAGTTGTCGAAGGACAGCTGCCCCGGACTGGCCAGCGCCGTCCACCAGCCGCCCTTCGCCGTGTCCTGGGCCGAGCGCAGGGAGGACAGGAACAGTCCCGCGAGCGGGGTCACCCAGACCAGGCCGATCACCACGAGGAACGCCTGGACCAGGCCGTTGCCCAGGCCGCGCCTGACCGCGTTCATCGCTGACTCCTTCGGAAGCGGCGGACGTTGAAGACCATCGCGGGGATCACCAGCACGAGCAGCAGCACACCGAGGGCGCTGCCGAGCCCCTGGTTGTTGCCGCCGCCGAACGACACGAGCCACATCTGGGTCGCGAGCACGGTGGCGTCCTCCTGCACCGGTCCCGGCGCGATGACGTAGACGAGGTCGAACACCTTCATCACGTTGATCACGAGGGTGACGAAGACGACCGTCAGCACGGGGGCGAGCAACGGCACGGTGATGCGGCGGAAGATCTGCCACTCGTTCGCGCCGTCCATCCGCGCCGCCTCCAGCGCGTCCCGGGGCAGGCTCGACAGACCCGCGCCGATCAGCACCATCGCGAAGCCGGTCCAGATCCACAGGTAGGCGCCGATGATCGCCGGGGTGACGAGCGTCGGGCCGAGCCAGGAGACACCCTGGTAGGGCGGCGCGAAGTTGGACGCGGGCAGCTTCACCGTGTACGAGCCCTGGTGGAGTCCGGTGAAGCGGAAGGAGCCGTCGGAGGAGGACGTGGTGCTCGCGACCGTCCTGCCGTCGCGCAGCGCCTCGACCTTCATGCCGGGCAGGCCGCTCTCCTCCGGGTCGACCCGGCCCTGCTTCCCTCCCCCGCCGGGCGTGAAGTCCAGGTACACGACGCCGCGCACTTCACCGGCGCCGGCTCCGCGCCGCGCCGCCGGCCGGGCGGGCGAGGCGTCCCGCGGCAGGTCCCCCGGCAGCACGCCGACAAGGGGCAACGTGACCGAGTCGCCCGGGGAGACGGCCGCGTGGCTGAGGTAGGACCCGTCGCGGCCCTGGTCCAGCAGCCCCTCACGGCCCCGTGCCGTCGGATACGACGAGGTCCCCTCGAAGGCGTCGTGCACGGAGACCACGGCGGCGTCGAGGACGCCCTTGTCCGGGTCCTCGTCGTAGGCGAGCCGGAAGATGATGCCGGCGGCGAGGAAGGAGACCGCCATCGGCATGAACAGCAGCAGTTTGAACGCCGTCGCCCAGCGGACCTTCTCCACCAGGACGGCAAGGATCAGACCGAGGCCGGTGAGCAGGGCCGGGGCGACGACCACCCAGATGGTGGTGTTGCGGATGGCCTTCAGCGTCGCCGGGTCGCGGAACATCTCGGCGTAGTTGCCGCCGCCGACGAACCGGGTGCCGGAGGCGTCGAAGAAGCTGCGGCCGACGGAGAACAGCACCGGGTAGACGACGAGCGCGCCGAGCAGGAGCAGGGCGGGGAAGACGAAGAGCAGGGCGACGGTCCGGGCGCGCCGCCGGCTGCGGCGCCCCCGGGCCGCGCCGGCGGCGCGCGGGGCCGCCTCCTTGGACACGAGCGTGGTGGCGGTCATCGGTCCCGTCAGTCCTGGTAGGCCTTGGCAGCGGCGGCCTCGAGCTTCGCCGCGGTCCCCTTCGGGTCGGACGGGTCGCGCAGGAAGTCCTGCAGGAGCTTCCACTCGCCGGTGCCCTTGGTGCCGCCGAAGGCCGCCGGTGCCTGGTCGGACATGTCGAAGCGGACCGAGTCACCGGCGCCCACGAGGGACTTGGCGGTGGCGCGGGTGACGTCGTCGCCGTAGGAGGCGAGGCCGAGCTTCTTGTTCGGGGACAGGAAGCCGCCCGCCTTCGCCCACACGGCCGCCGCCTCGGGGGTCGCCAGGTACTCCAGGAGCTTCATGCCGGCCTTCGCGTTCTTGCCGTCCTTGAGGACGACGGCCGCGTCACCGCCGCTGACCACCGGCGCCTTGCCGCCGCCGACCGCCGGGAACGGGAAGAAGTCCGCGTCCTTGCCGATGCTCCGCTGGAACTGGTCGTGGGCGACGCCGGCGACGAAGTCGCCCTCGTAGACCAGACCGGCCTGCGGCTTGGGTCCGAACACCTTCTCCACCGAGCCCGGGAAGTCGGTGTTGAGGGCGCCCTTCTGGCCGCCCGCGATGAGCTGCTTGTCCTTGAACAGCTTGCCGAGGGTGCCGAGCGCCTGGACGACGGAGGCGTCCGTCCACTTCAGCTTGTGCGCGGCGAGGGCGTCGTACTTCTCGGGACCGGCCTGGGAGAGGTAGATGTTCTCGAACCAGTCGGTGAGGGTCCAGCCGTCCTGCCCGGCGACGGCGAAGGCGGCGAGCCCGGAGTCGGAGACGGTGTGCCCGGCCTTGAGCATCTCGTCGTACGACTTCGGCGGCTTCACCCCCGCCTGGGCGAGGGCGTCGGGGCTGTACCAGACGGTCGACTTGTGGGCGGCCTTGAAGTAGAGGCCGTAGAGGGTGCCGTCGACGCTGCCGTACTTCTTCCACACGGGCGCGTAGCCCGCGTCCACCGACTTGCCGGTGGTGGCGGACAGCGGCTTGAGCCAGCCCTTCTTCGCGAACTGCTGGAGCACGCCGACCTGCGGGACCATCACCACGTCGGGCGCGTTGCCGCCCTCGATCTTGCTGCCGACGACCGTGGATACGTTGTCGCCGGTGGAGACGAACTGGGTCTTGGCGCCGGTCTTCGCGGTGAAGGCGTCCAGCACCTTCTGGAAGTTCTTCTGTTCGCTGCCGGACCAGACACCGGCCACGGTGACCGTCTGGCCGCTGAGCGCCTTGTCGCCGCCGCCGGCCGAGACGGGGCCGCCGCCGCAGGCGGTCGCGCCGAGCGCCAGGACGAGGGCGGTGCAGCCGGTGAGCAGGGTGGTACGTCGTCGCATCATCGTTGATGTCCCTTCGGGAGGGTGGGAGTTGACGTGGAGCGGGAGGAGGTCAGAGGTCGGTGAGCCACCAGGCGGCCGTCGAGCCGGGCAGCACCCCGGCCGGGCAGGGGCCGCTGGACAGCAGTGGCGTGCCGGAGGCCGGTGCGGGTGTGGGAGAGGTGGTGAAGTTGACGGCGCAGACCAGGCCGTCGCCGCGGACGAAGCCGAGGACGCCGGGCGGGGTGTCCAGCCAGCGCAGCGTGCCCTCGCCCAGCTGGGGCAGTGAGGAACGCAGTTGCAGGCCGTCGCGGTACAGGTGCCAGAAGGAGCGGGTGTCGGCGAGGGCGCGGTCGGTGGCGTACTCGGCGAAGTACTCCGGCTGCGGCAGCCAGGGCTTGGCGCTCTCCGCGCCGGAGGTGAAGCCGAACGGGGAGGCCTGCCCGGACCACGGCAGGGGCACCCGGCAGCCGTCGCGGATGCGGGCCCGGCTTCCGGTGCGGCGGAAGATCGGGTCGGTGAGCACGTCGTCGGGCAGGTCGACGACCTCGGGCAGGCCGAGTTCCTCGCCCTGGTAGATGTACGTGGCTCCGGGCAGGGCCAGCATCAGCAGCGCGGCGGCGCGGGCGCGGGCGGGGCCGAGGCCGCTGCCCCCGGTGGCGGGTTCGCCGTAGCGGGTGACGGTGCGCACCTGGTCGTGGTTGTTGAGGACCCAGGTGACGGTCGAGCCGGTGCCGGCGATGTCCTGCATGGCCTCGGAGACGACCTTGCGGAAGGCGTCGGCGTCCCAGGGGGCGCCGAGCAGGTCGAAGAAGAACGCCTGGTGGAGTTCGTCGGGGCGGACGTACTGGGCGTGTTCGCGGGCCGTGGGCACGGAGACCTCGCCGACCAGCAGGCGCTCGCGGCCGTCGCGGGCGGTGTACTCCTCGCAGGTGGCCCGCCACTGCCGCCACACGTCGTGCACCTCGGGCTGGTTCCAGGCCAGCGGGTTGACCGAGTCGCGGGTGCGGGCGTCGGCCTCCGGGTCGTCCGAGTCGGGCAGTTCGGGGTGCTTGAACAGTCCGGCGGCGACGTCGATGCGGAAGCCGTCCACACCGCGGTCGAGCCAGAAGCGCAGGACGCGGTCGAACTCCGCGGGTGTCTCGGGGTTGCGCCAGTTCCAGTCGGGCTGTTCGGGCGTGAACATGTGCAGGTACCACTGGCCGGGCCGGCCGTCCGCCTCGGTGACCCGGGTCCAGGCCGGGCCGCCGAACATGGCGTGCCAGTTGTTGGGCGGTTCACCGCCGTCGGGGCCGCGCCCGTCGGCGAAGTGGAAGCGGGCGCGGGCCGGGCTGCCGGGCGGGGAGGCGAGCGCCTCGCGGAACCACGGGTGCTCGCTGGAGCAGTGGTTGGGGACGATGTCCAGCAGGACCCTGATCCCGAGGCGCCGGGCGGCCGTCATCAGCAGGTCGAACTCGGCGAGGTCGCCGAAGAGCGGGTCGACGTCGCGGTAGTCGGCGACGTCGTAGCCGTGGTCGTGCTGGGGCGAGGGGTAGAACGGGCTCAGCCAGATCCCGTCGACGCCGAGCTTCTTCAGGTACGGCAGTCCGGCGCGGACGCCGGCCAGATCGCCGATGCCGTCGCCGGTGCTGTCGAGGAAGCTGCGGACGTAGACCTGATAGATCACCGCGTCACGCCACCAATGATGCCTGTTCAACCCTGGGGCCTGTCTCTGTGAAGGGCAGCAGTTATGCATGCATGTTAGGTAGGCGTGTCGCGAGGGTGTCAATGAAAAGAACGGAAGCTACCGAGGAGTTGAGTGCGCAAACAGGTATCTATTCGGGCATCCTGAGCGCAGTTGAGACGCTGGCGTTACCTAACAAGTAACTAGCGGTCGGCGACGGCGTCTAGTTCCCGCGCCAGTCGGCGCACCGCGGCCGAGGGCGTCTGCCGCCCGGTCAGCGCGTCGTGCACGACGGCCTGCACCACCAGGCTGACCTGGTCGTAGTGCGGGCTCGTGGGGCGCGGCTCGGCCGTCATGACGGCGGCGCGCAGGGTCGGCAGATAGGGGAACCGCGCGATCAGGGCGGGATCGTCGTAGAGGGCGGCGCGCACGGGAGGCAGCGCGCCCCGCGTCAGCACCTGGCGCTGGACGCGCTCGCTCGTGAGGTAGGCGATCAGGCGAGCGGCCGAGTCCGGATGCCTGGCATGGGTGTTGACGGCCAGGTCGGACCCGCCGAGGACGCTCTTGCCCGGTCCGTCGGGTCCGGGCAGCGGTACCGCGCCGACCCGGCCGGCGACCTTGGAACCCCTGGCCGAGGCGGCCGCGTAGGCGTAGGGCCAGTTGCGCAGGAAGAGCAGCCGGCCGTCCCGGAAGGCCTGCTTGGACTCCTCCTCCTTGTACGTCAGCGCCGCCTTGGGGATCCAGCCCTCACGCAGGCCGCGGGCGAGGAAGCCGATGCCCTCGCGGGCGGCGTCGGAGTCCACGGTGACGCGGGTGCCCTCGTCGCCGAGGATGGTGCCGCCCGCCGAGTACACCGCCTCGGCCGCGTTGACCGTGAGGCCCTCGTAGGGCAGGAACTGGCCCGCGTAGCCGTCCAGCCCGTACCTGGGCGCGATGGTCTTCGCGTCGCGCTCCAGCTCGGCCCAGGTGCGTGGCGGCGGCACGCCGGCCTTGGCGAGGACGTCCTTGCGGTACAGCAGCAGCCCGGCGTTGGTGACGTACGGGACGGCGTACAGCCGCCCGTCGTACCGTGCCGTTCTCACCACCGGCTTCAGGAAGCTGCCGAGCGGGAAGCGGTCGCCGGGCAGCGGGCGGATCCAGCCCGCCGCGGCGAACTCGGCGGTCCAGTTGACGTCGATGTTCAGGACGTCGAACCGGCCCCGGTCGCCGCCGCGCAGGTCGGTGGTCATCTGCGCGTGCGTCTCGTCGGCCGAGTCCGGCAGCTCGACGAGGGTCACCTTCTCGCCGGGGTGGGTG
>Ga0308175_100003293_pt1 | contig 11179 bp, 9 predicted proteins | sample PhyCR1_3_FD_203893 | JGI IMG/M metagenome (GOLD analysis project Ga0308175, IMG submission 203893) | Soil microbial communities from UC Gill Tract Community Farm, Albany, California, United States - DLSLS.C.R1 | ecosystem: Environmental > Terrestrial > Soil > Agricultural land | place: USA... | reverse complement strand
TGGCACTGCCAGTGCGATCCCAAAAAGTGCGGTGAAAAGTAGCTTTTTCATTTCTTCCTCCGCCCCCTCTAATACAAACGAAGTGCCAAACCGCAAGTAATTGTTTCTGCGATTCTTCCGCTTTCGCCGGGGTGGCCGAAAACCACCAGAGCGTACGCAATCCACCGCCAGTGCTACCATGAATCCCAGAGGGTAAACCGGGATGAAACTTATCTGTACGATCGGCTTCTTAGCCGCCTCCGTTTCCTTTGCCGCGGGCCTTCCCGCGCGCAATATCTCGGGCAACTATATGGAAGCCCGCACCGCCGATACTTATACCGGGCCGTGCTTCGCGAACGGCGAAGTGGACATCAACGGTAAGGAAGCGGTGTTCGGCTGGAAGATCAACAACGGCTCGTGGAAGGGCGTGGACCTGAAGGGACTCGGCGTGGTGGGGGTGGTACGCGCGGCGCACACGCTGGGCGATATCGCGCGTCCGGTGAATCCGGCGAACGCGGTGGTGATCGTGGATAGCCGCGCGACGGCGGAACAGCGCGACGCGCTGCTCGCGTTCGCGCGCAGCCAGGCGCCCGACCTGCTCAATAACGTGGTGAAGGTGACGGTAGCGCCGGTGGACCTGGTGATCGAGAACGGGAACCTGCACGGCGGCGCGGCGCGGCTCACGGCCGGCTCGCTGGCCGAAGTTCGTACCCGCGGTCTCACCGAGGCCGACCACCTCTGCGGTAACGAAGATATCTTCTATCCGCCGCTCGCCAAGTTGGAGCACGCGATGCCGGCGTACGCACTGGAAAATTCCTATCAAGGCGAAGGCCTGAACGAGAAGTGGAGCGTGCGTTACCGCCGCAGCGGTTTTCTAGGCACGTTTCAGGTCGCGGCCGACTAGTGAAGCACGGTGAGAAGGCGGCGCCGCTGGCCGCGCTGGTCAGCGCAATCTCCTGCATGGCCTGCTGCCTGCCTTTGGGCCTCTCCGCCGCCGCCGGACTCGCCGGCGTCGCGGTAGTGCTGGACGGATTGCGTCCCTGGTTGTTGACCATCTCGGCCGGGCTGCTGCTGTTCGGCCTGTGGCAACTCTACAAGCGGCCGCGGGTGTGCCGGCCGCGCAGCCGCGTGTCGCTGGCGATCTATTGGATTTGTGCAGGCGCCGTGGCGGCGATGCTAATCGCACCGCAACTGGTCGCCGGCTTTCTGGCGGATCTCTGATGACGCGGCGCTGGTGGTTCGGGGTGCCGGTGCTCCTGGTGGGAGCCGGGTTGTGGTACAACCTGGCGGAAAGCCGCGCTCCGCAAGGACAACCGCCGCTCACCGTAATGGATCTGAGCGCTTTACGGAATCAGTTCAATGGATCGGTGAATGAGACGCGCGTGATCCTGCTGCTCTCGCCGACTTGAAGCACCTGTCTGCGGGGGGCTTCCGCAGCCGAGCAGATTTTGAAAGCGCATCCCGCCGGCAGCGTGAAGGTGTTCGCCGTCTGGGAACCGATGCTGGTTACCGACTGGCGCCGGCCGACGAGCGGGGTACTGGCGCGGTTGAGCGATGCGCGGGTTGCGCAGTTCTGGGATCCGGAGCATACGCTGGCGCGCAAGTTGTCCGGCGATGCGCGCGAGCCGCAGCCCAAGGAAGAATGCTGCCGCCGCGATGGGATCCTTTGGGACCTGGCGGCGGTCTACGCACCGGGAGCGATGTGGAACGATGCGTTGCCCCCGGCGGTGTTTTTCGATGGTCCTGTGGTGGAAATGAAGGCTCGGTTGGAACCAAGCGTGTTTCCGCGGTAGGCGTGGCCTGGAAGTCAGGAAAGAATTGGCCGCCGATGAACACGGATGAACGCAGATGGGCAACAAAAGTTTATGGGCGTTGACCGGCTCCCCCCAAAAGTTGCGCGAGCATTCGGCCTTCGAAGGCGAGAGATGCTCGCCTATCTGCAATAATCGGCGGCTGTGTCCTCGAAGGAGGAAGAAAGGTTGGCCGGCGATGAACACGGATGAACGGAGATGGGCAACAAGAATTATCCGCGTTCATCTGCGTTTATCGGCGGCCAAGAATTGGTTTTCGCGCGTCCTGCCGCGAGACTCTACTGGACCGCCAGATAACCGCCGATCGGGCTTTGGTTGCTCCCGATATTGACGATCATCGGCTGATTCCCGGATGGCACTCCTGGCGGGCACCCGATAGTGAAATCCATATTCAGGACACGCGTATCTAAAATTACCTCCGAACCTCCGATGCGCTAGCATGACGGGTTATGGAACACATCGAGAAGCTGAAGTCCGGCGGACGGCTGCACTCGCTGGATGCATTCCGCGGGGCCACGATCGCGCTGATGGTCATCGTCAACACCGCGGGGGACGGGCGGCACAGCTATGGTCCTTTGAAGCACGCGGAGTGGCACGGGTGGACCATCACGGATGTCGTCTTTCCGTCGTTTTTGTGGATCGTGGGTGTCGCGATGACGCTCTCGCTGGCTAAGCGGGTGGCGGAAGGCGTGCCGCGGTCCCGGCTGTTCCTTCAGGTGCTGCGGCGAGCGTTGATTCTGTATTGTCTCGGGCTTGCGCTGTACGGGTTCCCGGAGTACAACCTGGGCACGCTGCGGCTGCTGGGTGTACTGCAACGGATCGCGATTTGCTATGCGGCGGCGGCCGCGATCTATTTAACGACATCGCTCCGAGGGCAGCTTCTGTGGATCGCCGGGCTACTGACGTCGTATTGGCTGATAATGATGCTGGTGCCGGTGCCGGGGTACGGGGCAGGGAACCTGGATGTGGAACGGAACCTGGCGCATTATGTGGATCACGCCGTGCTCGGCGCGCATAACTATGCGCATACCAAAACATGGGATCCGGAGGGCATCGTGAGTACGTTGCCGGCGATCGCGACGGCTCTCCTGGGAATCATGGCGGGCCGCCTGCTGCGCGCAAAACGCGAGTTCGCCGAGCGTACGGTTTGGTTCTTCGTGGCGGGCAATGCGCTGATTGCTGCCGGGCTGATCTGCGACATGTGGCTGCCCATCAATAAGAAGCTGTGGACCACTTCCTTCGCGTTGTTTATGGCCGGCCTGGACTTTGTTCTCTTCGGCGGATTCATGTGGTTCGTGGACCGGCTGGGATACCGGCGATGGGTCCGGCCCCTGGAGATTATGGGGATGAATGCGATCGCGGTGTATATCGCGTCCGAGATGGTGGAGGAGTTACTCTCGATGGCGCACTGGCGCGATCCGATTTACCGCACCGTGTTCGTGCCCTTTTTATCTCCCGAGAATGCCTCGCTGGCTTACGCGGTGAGCTATACGCTGGTGATGTTTCTGATCGCGTATGGCATGTACCGGCGCCGTTGGTTTGTGAAGGTGTAGGTCCGAAGGGCAGGCTACTTTTTCAGGAACCGGTCGATTCCTTCGGCCGCCTTGCGGCCTTCGGCGATGGCCCAGACCACCAGCGATTGGCCGCGGCGCAGATCGCCCGCCGCGAAAACTCCGGGGACGCTGGTCATGTAATCGTCGTTGGCGGCTACGTTGCCGCGGACCGTCAGTTCGACGCCCAATTGCTCGATCAGCCCGTTCTTAACCGGACCCAGGAAGCCCATCGCCAGCAGCACCAAATCGGCGCGCATGGTGAACCCGGTGCCGGGAAGGGCCTCGAACTTAGGCGGTCCGCCCACCCGCACCGCGTGGAGTTCCTTCACGCGACCCTGTTCGTCGCCGGTGAACTTCACGGTATTGACGCTCCAGTCGCGCACTCCACCCTCTTCATGGCTGGTCTCGACGCGCAGTTGCATGGGCCACAAGGGCCAGGGCGTCGATTCCGAGCGGCTGTCCGGAGGTTTGGGGAGCAGCTCGAATTGGGTGACCGAGGCCGCGCCCTGGCGGTGGCTGGTGCCTACGCAATCGGCGCCGGTATCGCCGCCGCCGATGATGACCACGTGTTTGCCCGTCGCCAGGATCTGGTCCGGCACTTCGTCGCCTTCGCAGCGGCGGTTCTGCTGCGGAAGAAATTCCATGGCGAAGTGGATGCCGCTCAGGTCGCGCCCGGGCACGTTCAGGTTGCGCGGCTGTTCGGCTCCGCCGGCCAGCAGAATCGCGTCGAATTCACGGCGCAGATCCTCCACCGGCGTGTTTCCGCCGACGTGGGCTTTGACGACGAACTTCACGCCCTCGGCCTGCATCTGGACCACGCGGCGGTCGATCAGATGCTTCTCCATTTTGAAATTGGGAATGCCGTAGCGCAGCAGTCCGCCGATGCGGTCGCTCTTTTCGAATACGGTGACATCGTGTCCGGCGCGCGCCAGTTGCTGGGCGGCAGCCAGACCCGCGGGTCCGGAGCCGACCACGGCCACGCGCTTTCCGGTTTTCACTTCCGCCGGCTCGGCCCGAATGTAGCCCTGTTCCCAAGCCCGATCGATGATTGTCTTTTCGATCTGCTTGATGGTGACCGGCGGCTCGTTGATGCCGAGCACGCAGGAGGCTTCGCACGGAGCGGGACAGATTCGTCCGGTGAACTCGGGGAAGTTGTTGGTGGCGTGCAACTGGCGCAGTGCTTCGCGCCAGCGGCCGTTGTAGACGAGGTCGTTCCAGTCCGGAATGATATTGTTTACCGGACAGCCCGTATGGCAGAAGGGGACCCCGCAATCCATGCAGCGTGCCGCCTGCGTGGTCAGGCTGTCGTGTGGGAACGGTTGATAGATCTCGAACCAGTCCTTGATGCGGACGGCCGGATCGCGGCGCTGTGGAAGCTCGCGCGTGTATTCGAGAAAGCCGGTTACCTTGCCCATTTATGCCACCGCCATGGCGCGCCGCTGCAATCCGAGCACGCGTTTGTATTCATGCGGGAAGACTTTGATGAACTTCCCGATCGTGTTTTCCCAGTTCTCCAGCACCCACGTGGCGCGCGGACTGCCGGTTGCTTCGGCATGACGCGCGATGAGGTCGCGCAGCGCGGCGGCCTCGTCGGCAGGTACTTCCTCCAGATCCACCGCGGCCCGGTTGCAGCGCTTCTCCGCGAAGTCGCCCTTCTCGTCCAACACATAGGCCAGGCCGCCGCTCATGCCGGCGGCGAAGTTGCGGCCGCACTTGCCGAGCACCACCACCGTGCCCTTGGTCATGTACTCGCAGCCATGATCGCCAAGGCCTTCGACGACCGCCGTCGCGCCGGAATTACGCACCGCAAAGCGCTCGCCGCCCATGCCGTTGAAGAACGCCTCTCCGCTGGTCGCGCCGTAGAGCGCGGTGTTGCCGATCAGGATATTTTCTTCGGGCAGGAAGGATGAGTTTTTCGGCGGGTAGACCACCAGTTTGCCGCCGGAGAGACCCTTACCGACATAATCGTTGGCGTCACCCTCCAACTCCAGCGTGACCCCTTTCGCCAGAAACGCGCCGAAGCTCTGTCCGGCGGAGCCGTTGAAATGGAAGTGAATCGTATCCTCGGGAAGACCTTCCGACCCGTGTTTGAGTGCGATTTCGCCGCTCAGCATGGCGCCCACGGTGCGGTGAACGTTCTTGATCGGCAGCTTGATCTCCACTCGCGTTCCGTATTCGATGGCTTCGCGCGCGTGGTCGATGAGCTTGTAATCGAGCGCTTCGGACAGGCCGTGGTCCTGAGCCTGCACGCAGCGACGGGCCACGCGGCTCGGTGTGCGCGGATTGTAGAGGATCATCGAGAGGTCCAGCCCCTTGGCCTTCCAATGCGCCAGCGCCTCGCGCGCCTCGAGCATCTCCACCCGTCCGACCATTTCGTCGAACGAGCGGAAGCCCATCTGCGCCATGTACTGCCGCACCTGTTCCGCAATGAAGAAGAAGAAATTGATGACGTGCTCGGGCTGGCCGCTGAACTTCGCGCGCAACGCGGGATCCTGCGTTGCGATCCCGACCGGGCAGGTATTCAGATGGCATTTGCGCATCATGATGCAGCCCATCGTCACCAGGGGAGCGGTGGAGAAGCCGAACTCCTCGGCGCCCAGCAGCGCGGCGATCACCACGTCGCGTCCGGTCTGCAGTTTGCCGTCGGTCTGCAGGCGGATGCGTCCGCGCAGATCGTTCAGCACGAGCACTTGATGCGCTTCGGCCAGTCCCAGCTCCCAAGGCACGCCGGCGTGCTTGATGGAGCTCAAGGGACTCGCGCCCGTGCCGCCCGAGTCGCCGGAGATCAGGATCACGTCGGCGTGCGCTTTGGCGACGCCTGCCGCAACGGTTCCGACTCCGACCTCGGCCACCAGCTTTACGGAGATGCGGGCGCGCGGATTTACATTTTTCAAGTCGTAGATAAGCTGCGCCAGATCCTCAATGGAATAAATGTCGTGATGCGGAGGCGGCGAGATCAGTCCGACGCCGGCGGTCGAGTGCCGGACGCGTGCGATGACGTCGTCCACTTTGTGTCCGGGAAGCTGACCGCCTTCGCCGGGCTTGGCGCCCTGCGCCATTTTAATCTGCAGTTCGTCGGCGTTGATGAGGTAGTTCGTGGTCACGCCGAAACGGGCGCTCGCCACTTGTTTGATCGCGCTACGTTTTTCCGTACCGAAGCGGGCTTCGTCCTCGCCGCCTTCGCCGGTGTTGCTCTTCCCGCCCATGCGGTTCATCGCGATGGCGAGCGTTTCGTGCGCTTCCTTCGAGATGGAGCCGAAGCTCATCGCGCCGGTGGCGAAGCGCTTGACGATCTCGCGAGCCGGCTCTACATCATCGAGCGAAATAGGCTCGGCTGCTTTCTTGATCTCGAGCAGGCCGCGCAGTGTGCAGAGCTGCGCCGTCTGCTTATCGAGCAGGTCGGTGTACTCCTGGAAGGTCGCGAAGTTGTCCTGCCGGACGGCGAATTGCAGCTTCTGGATGGTCTGCGGATTGTAGAGGTGATACTCGCCGTTGGCGCGCCAGTGGTAATTGCCGCTGACCGCGAGCTCGGGGGCGAAATCGGTCTGCGGCGCGAAAGCGTGTTGGTGTTTGAGGATGGCTTCCTTGGCGAGCACATCGAGGCCGACGCCTTCGATGCGGCTGACCGTTCCGGTGAAGTACTTCTCCACCAGATCGCGATTGAGTCCGATGGCCTCGAAGACCTGCGCGCCGCGATAGCTCTGCAGCGTGGAGATGCCCATTTTCGAGAATGTCTTGAGCAGGCCCTTGTTCACCGCCTTGGTGAAGTTGTAGATGGCCTTTTCGTCGCTGCCGATGGTTTCGAGCGCCAGGTACGGATTCACCGCGCTCGCGCCATAGCCGATCAGAAGCGCAAAGTGCATGACTTCGCGCGGCTCGCCGCTCTCCAGGATCAGCGCCACCTGGGTGCGGGTCTCTTCGCGCACCAGATGGTTGTGGACCGCGGTCATGGCCAGCAGGCTGGGGATAGGCGCATAGTCCTCGTCCACGCCGCGATCGCTCAGGATGAGCAGTGTGTAGCCGGACTGGATGGCCAGGCTTGCCCTGCGGCAGAGCTGATTGAGCGCGCGCTCCAGGCCTTTGCCGCCTTCCTCGATGGGGAACAACATGGGCAGCGTCGTCGCCAGGAAATCGCCCTGCGAAACGCGGCGCAATTTCTCCAGGTCGCGATTGGTCAGGATGGGCTGCGGCAGCTTCAGCGTGTGACAGTGCTGCGGCGTCTCTTCCAGGATGTTGCGCTCGGTGCCGATGTAGCTGGTGAGCGACATGACCATCTCTTCGCGGATGGGGTCGATCGGCGGATTGGTCACCTGTGCGAAGAGCTGCTTGAAGTAGTTGAACAAAGGCTGCGGCTTGTCGCTCAGACAGGCCAGCGGTGTGTCGGTACCCATGCTGCCGATGGGCTCTTCGCCCTTGGCGGACATGGGTTCCAGCACCATGCGAATGTCTTCGTCGGTGTAGCCGAACGCGCGCTGCCGCTGCACCAGAGTGCGGTGATCGGTGCCGTGCTCGCGCGGCGGATCGGCCAGTTGCTCCAGTGTGATCTGGTTTTCCTTGATCCACATCTGGTAGGGGTTGCGGCCGTATAGCGCCCGCTTCAACTCCTGGTCGCTGACCATGCGCCCTTCCGCCAGGTCCACCATCAGCATCTTGCCGGGTTGCAGGCGGCCCTTGAGCTTGACCTCTTCGGGTTTGACGGGCCAAACGCCGGTTTCGCTGGCCATGATGAGGAGATCGTCCTTGGTCACCAGGTAGCGTGCGGGACGCAGTCCGTTGCGATCCAGGGTGGCGCCGATGACCCGCCCGTCGGTGAACGTGATTGCGGCGGGCCCGTCCCACGGCTCCATCAGCGACGCGTGGTATTCGTAGAACGCGCGCTTCTGGGGATTCATGTGCTCGTTCTTCGACCACGCCTCGGGAATGAGCATCGCCATGGCGTGCGGCAGGCTGCGGCCGCTCATGACCAGGAGTTCGAGTGCGTTGTCGAACGCGGCGGAATCGCTGCCGCCGGGCTGCACGATGGGGAAGAGCTTCTTAATGTCGTCGCCGAACAGAGGCGAGCGCAGCACCGACTGTCGCGCATTCATCCAGTTGACGTTGCCGCGAACGGTATTGATTTCGCCGTTGTGCGCGATGTAGCGGTAGGGGTGCGCCAGTTGCCAGGTGGGAAAGGTATTGGTCGAGAAGCGCTGGTGCACCAGGCACATTGCGCTGACCACTTCCGGATCCTTCAATTCGGGATAGAAACTCGCGATCTGCGGGGCCAGCAGCAGGCCTTTATAGATGATGGTGCGGCAGGAGAGCGACGGGATGTAGAAGAATTCCTTGTTCTCGATATCGCTCTTGGCAACTTCCGCCTCAGCACGTTTGCGGACGACATAAAGCTTGCGCTCCAGTTGGTCGTCCGTCATGCCTTTGCCGCGGCCGATGAAGATCTGCTGAATGTAAGGCTGCGAATTACGCGCGACGCGGCCGATGGCGGCCCCGTCGATCGGCGTATCGCGCCAGCCCAGCACGGTCAGCCCTTCTTGCACGACGATCCGTTCCAGAATGGCCTCAGCTTCCAGTCGCGGGCGCGGTTCCACCGGCAGGAAGGTCATGCCCACGCCGTACTCGCCGGCCGCCGGCAAGGTGAACCCCAGTTTGGCGCACTCACGCGCGAAGTACTTGTGCGGAATCTGAATCAATACGCCGGCGCCGTCGCCAGTCTCGGGATCGCAGCCACACGCGCCGCGATGCGTGAGATTGACCAGAACCTGAATGCCCTTGACGATGATGTCGTGCGACTTCTGACCTTTGATGTTGGCGACGAACCCGATACCACAGGCGTCGTGTTCGAGTTGAGGGTCATAGAGACCCTGTGCGGGCGGTAGACCGGTGCTTACAAGTTGATCGGGCATGGATGATCTCTTCCTGGGAGAAATGACCTAAGCTGGAGGGTAGTCCGGCCGCGGCTTCGTTCCACTTAACCAAAGGCGGTCGCCTTTTGGATAGTGTAGCGCCCTCTCTACTATTAGACAACAGGAAAATAATATCTGGACAACATTAGGGCTGCTTATGGTATTCTGGCCCCGTGGCGTTCTTCGAGCATAAGCTTTTCAGAGAGATAGCGAATACTCGCAGTATGAGCCGCGGCGCGGAGCATTGTGGAGTGAGTCAGTCCGCCGCTACCCAGCACGTTCAGGAGGTGGAGCGCCGCCTGGGGGTCACGCTGCTGGATCGATCGCGCCGGCCGCTGGAATTGACGCCCGCGGGACGAATCTACAACGAGTTCTGCCGCGATGTGCTGCGCCGGGAGGAGGACTTCTGCCGCGCGCTCGAAGAAGTAAAGGGCGACGTGGATGGAGCGGTCCGGGTGGCGAGCATCTATTCCACCGGCTTGAGCGAAATGAGCCGGTTGCAGGAGGAGTTCAGCCGGCGCTTTCCCGCTGCTGCCTTGCAGGTGGAATATATGCGGCCGGATAAGATCTACGAAGCGGTGCGCAACGACGCTGCGGATCTCGGCCTGGTCAGCTACCCGGAATCGAGCCGCGACATTGCAGCGCTGCCCTGGCGCGCGGAGGAAATGCAGGTCGCGGTGCCGCCCTCGCATCCGTTCGCGACGCGATCGGCGGTGGAACCTGCCGAACTCAACGGCTGCGATTTCATCGGATTCGATGAGGACCTTCGCATCCGGCGCGAGCTGGATCGCTACTTCAAGAGCAGCGGGATCGAGGTGCGCATGCTGATGCACTTCGACAATATCCAGACCATCAAGGAAGCGGTGGCGCTGGGTAGCGGGATCAGTATCCTGCCGGCGCGAACCATGCAGGCGGAGATCGCCCAGGGTCGTTTGGTCGCGGTCAAGTTGAACGCGCCCGATCTGGTCCGTCCGGTGGGCATTGTGCACCGGAAAAGGAAGAAATTCAATCGCGCGGCGGAGAGCTTTCTCGAAATGCTGGTCACTGGCCGGTAGGCCTCGGTTCAATCAAACCACGGCGGTGGTTTTCAACCAGTCTTTCGTTGTACAAGCCCTTTCGATTCAGAGACTTTTGAATGGAATCCCAAATGCTCTATAGGAAGTCGTATTGGGGGCATTCATGACTCGACAATTACAAATCCTGAGTTTGAGCGCGGTTCTGATGTTCGCCGGAGCCACGGTCGCTTCCGCGCAACGCAGCGGAGGTGGACAGCGGGGCGGCAGCAGCGGTCATTCGTACGGCGGAGGGGGTAACTCCGGCCGCAGCTACTCCGCACCCGGCCGCAGCTACTCCGGTGGAGGCGGAGGCTACACGGGCCGCAGCTACGCCGCTCCCGGACGCAACTACTCCGGCGGAGGAGGCGGGTATGGGTACCGGTCGCCGAGCTACCAGGGGAATCGCGGCTACTATAACGGGGGCGCTCGCCCGAACTACGGCGGCAGCTATTACAACGGCTACCGCGGCTACACCAACGGCCGATTCTATACCGGCCGCGGCTACTACTACGGCGGCCGGTTCTGGGCTCGTCCGTATTACGGCTTTGGAATCGGAATCCCGTTCGGTTACGGATACTACACCGACGCCGGATGTGGATATTACGACGGTTACGGCTATTGGGTCGCCGCGCCCTGCTACGCGCCGGAAGCCTACCCGGACGTCTATTACGGCCGCTAAGTGAACGCTACGACTTGCCACCCGTGATCAGGCGAGCGCCTCGATTACGGGTGACATAGTTGTAGACCCACTCCGTCAGAACCAGCATCCGGTTCTCGAACTCGACCAGGTACATCAAGTGCACGAATACCCAGGTGAACCAGGCGAAGAAGCCGCTGATGTGGATGAAACCGAAGTCGGCCACCGCCTTGTTGCGGCCGAT
>Ga0308175_100003291_pt1 | contig 11188 bp, 6 predicted proteins | sample PhyCR1_3_FD_203893 | JGI IMG/M metagenome (GOLD analysis project Ga0308175, IMG submission 203893) | Soil microbial communities from UC Gill Tract Community Farm, Albany, California, United States - DLSLS.C.R1 | ecosystem: Environmental > Terrestrial > Soil > Agricultural land | place: USA... | reverse complement strand
CGACCGGGCCCAGGCCGTTCTTGGCCGGCAGCATGATGGGCCCAAAGCATCCCAGCACGTCGGTGAAGCACTTCACCAGGGCGTCGCGATACTGCGGCCGGGCCAGGAAGTGACCGCGGTTGGTCATCGCGAGCTGGGTTTCGGCCCGCGGACGCCCGGAAACCGTCACGGTCGCGAACAGCGCCGCCCCGCCCAGCCAGGCCCTGCGATCGAGCTCGTGCGCCATGGTCTTCGTCCCGTCCTCGATGGGACAGCCTTATGCGCGCGACCTGCTGACAGCATCCTGTCAGGAAGCGCTACGTGGCCGGCGAAAGGTCCATCACCAGCTCGGCGTCGCGGTCGACCGCGGCGCGGCTGTAGTCGAGAGGGACGTAGGATCCGGCGGCCCACAGTGGGAAGAGATCGCGGTAGTGCGAACTCCAAGGGTCGCCGGACTGGCCGGGCGTGTTGATCGCCACCGAATTGTCCCAGGCGCCTACGTCCAGCACGATCCTGACCGAGGCGCCGGCGGTCTGGCGGAAGGTGCTTGGGGCATAGGTGGCCGCCCGCGGGCTCTGGGCGGAGCCGGGGATCTGCAGGCGCGCTGTGGACATCTGCTCGGTGAGCAGCGGCGGGGCCAGGACCGCGGCGGGCGGATCGAACCTGGCGTGGTGCAGGGCGCCCCAGGTCCAGCTGGCCATGTCGGGGCCGAGGTGGGCCTTCATCTCGGCGACCGAAGCCTTCAGGCTCTCGGTGAGGATCCGCTGGCGGGCCGGCGCGGCGGCGGGGCTTTCCAGCCAGGTGATGGCGGCGTCGAGCGAGCCATTGCCGACGAAGGTCCGCGCCGGCTCCGGCGTCGCGACATTGACCACCGTGCGGCCGAGGTGGGTCTCCGACCAGACCTGGTAGAGGGCGGCGGCGGGGCTATCGACGCGCTCGTCGTTGTCCCAGCCGCGCAGCAGCGCGATGGCCTTCTGGACCTCCGGATCGGGCGAGGCGACGCCGGCGAGCAGCGCGATGGCGCGGCGCGACAGGACGTCGTGGCTGTCGGTCTGCAGGGCCATGGAGTCGGCGAGGGTGGCCTTCGGCAGGCCGCGCAGCACCTCCTTGATCCGGTCGATCCGCGAGCGGCTGGACCACTCGTAGGCGGTGGGCGCGCGGTAGCCCGGCGGCAGGTTCATGTCGTTGGCGGTGGCGAAGAAGCCCTCGGGCGGGTTCTTCACATTCGGCAGCTCGGCCTCGGGGCGCATGCCGGCCCATTCGTAGCGGCCGTCGCCGGGCACGGGCATGAGGCCGTCCCAGTTGGGGCGGATCGGTGTGAGGCCGGCGGCGGACCAGCCGACGTCGCCGGAGGTCCCGGCGTAGACCAGGTTCAGCGGCGGCACGCCCCAGGCCTCCTGCGCGGCCTTGAAGTCGTCCCAGGACTTCGCCCGCCACATGCGCGAGGAACCGAAGTAGCCGGACGCGCCCGGCTGCATCCAGACGGTGCGGATGGCGAAGGCGTGACCCGTTCCGTTTGGGCCGAGCGTCTCGGCCACGACCGGGCCGTGGCGGGTGAACTTCAAGGTGACGACCCGAGGAGCCTGGCCTTTGACGTCGATGGTCTCGTGGACCACGCGCATGGGCTCGTAGCCGCCCTTGTAGCGGTAGGTGTCGCCTTTCGTGTCGTAGACGTAGAGGTCCTCCTGATCGATGTAGAAGATCGTCAGGCCCCAGCCCATGTCGCGGTTGTGGCCGAAGGAGACGCCGGGCAGGGCGGGTTCGCCGGCGCCGATGATGTCCAGGCCGGGCGCGCTGAGGTGGGCGATGTAGCGCAGCGAGGGCACGCCCACCGCCCGGTGCGGGTCGTTGGCCAGGATCGGGCGGCCGGTGGCGGTGCGGCTGGGTGCGATCACCCAGTTGTTGGAGCCCTCGGCCTCGTAGGCGGCTTCGGCCTGGGCCAGCTGGGCGCGGGGGCTGATCTCGGTGCGCCTGCCGCCCGCGGTCAGCGGCTGGAAGTCCACGGGCTCGGTCGCCAGCAGGTAGGCCTTCAGGACGCCGTCGGGGATGACGCAGGGGTCGAGGCCGGCCGGGACGACCGGCGTGTGTGGCGGCTCGAGTTTGCGGCGCAGGGCGTCGGCGGCGATCCCGCCGGCGCAGGCGACCTGGGCGCGGGCGACCTCGGACTGGACGTTGGAGACCAGCGCGTGGCTGCGGATGCGCAGGATGTCCTCGGCGGCCCAGGTCTCGGGTTCGCTGTGCGAGAGCTTGAACTCCACCGGCAACGGGCGCTTGCCGGCCTTCACCTCGGCCACGTAGGCGTTGACGCCGGCGGCGAAGGCTTCGACGGCGTCCTTGGCGCCGGGGGCGTAGGCGGCCCACTCGGCGGTCATGTCGCCGCGGTAGAGGAAGAGCCGCGCGGCGCGGTCCTGCTCGACGTAGGCCGGGCCGAAGCTGGCGGAAAGGCGGCCCAGGCCGCGCTTGCGCCAGAGGTCGATCTGCCAGAGCCGGTCGCGCGCGGCGTTCCAGCCCTGCAGGAAGAAGGCGTCGCGGGCGCTGGCGGCATAGATGTGCGGCACGCCCCAATGGTCGACGACCATCTGGGCGGGGGCGGAGAGGCCCTGGACGCCCCAGGCCTCGTGCCTGACCGCGCTGGACTGCGCCTGCGCCTGCGCCTGCGCCTGCGCTGCGCCGGCGGCCAGCGCCGCGGCCGACGCGATCGCCATCGCGATTGTCCGGATCGCCCTCATCGGCATGGCTTGCTCCCCCGGTGTGGTCGTCGGGGGCGAGTTGACGACAGAACCGCGGCGGCGTCCATGCGAGCTGCGCCTTGCGGTTCCGCGCAGGTCATCCGCTAGACTGGGGGCAAGAGCAGGGAGACCCATCGAGATGATCGGCTACGCAACCATCGGCACCAACAACCTGGACAAGGCTCGCGGCTTCTACGACGCCGTGACCGGCGCGCTCGGCGGCAAGCGGACCATGGATTTCGGCGACCGCATGCAGTTCTACGGCGGGACAGGCCCCTCGATGCTGGCGGTCTGCGGGCCGTACGACGGGGCGCCGGCGACGGCGGGCAACGGCTCGATGTTCGGCCTGCCGGCGGCCAGCCGCGAGGCGGTGGATGCGGCCCACGCCGCCGCGCTCGCCAGCGGCGGCAGCTGCGAGGGCCCCCCCGGCCAGCGGATGGACGGCTTCTACGGCGCCTATTTCCGCGACCTGGACGGCAACAAGCTCTGCGCGTTCTACACCGGCAAGTGAGTTCCTTTCTCGCGAAGCGGGAGAGGAGGACCGCTCGCCGAGCAACGCGAAGAGCGAGTGGTGGAGAGGGAGAGCCGCCCTGCGCGCCGCCCTCCCTTCCCACCATCGGCTCTACGGCCGATGGTCTCCCCTTCCCGCGAACGCGGGAGGGGAAGCCGCCGCCGGCGTGGGGGTGACGCGCCAGATGATGCCGCCCACGTCGTCGGCCACCAGCAACGCGCCCTTCCTGTCGACGGCGACGCCGACGGGGCGGCCCTGGATCTCCTGGTTCTTGTTCAGGAAGCCGGAGAGGAAGGCCTGCGGGCGGTTCTGCGGCTCGCCACCGGCGAACGGGATGAAGACCACCTGGTAGCCGTTGAGCGGCTTCCGGTTCCACGAGCCGTGCTCGCCGATGAAGGCGCCGCCCTTGTAGGACGCGGGGAACAGGTCGGCGGTGTAGAAGACCACGCTGAGCGCGGCCACGTGGGCGCCGAGACCGAAGTCGGGCTTGGTGGCGATGGCCACCATCTGCGGGTTCTGGGGCTTCACACGGTCGTCGACGTTCTGGCCCCAGTAGCTGTAGGGCCAGCCGTAGAAGGCGCCGTCCTTCACCCGCGTCAGGTAGTCCGGCGGCAGGTCGTTTCCGATCTCGTCGCGCTCGTTCGAGACGGTCCACATCTGGTGCGTGGTGGGCTCGAAATCGATGCCGTTGGGATTGCGGATGCCCGAGGCGTAGAGGCGCGCCTGCTTGCTCGCCAGGTCGTATTCCCAGATCGCGGCGCGGCCCTCCTCGGCGTCGAGGCCGTTCTCGCCGATGTTCGAGTTGGAGCCGACGGTCGCGTAGAGCTTGGTCCCATCGGGGCTGGCGACGACGTTCTTGGTCCAGTGGTGGTTGATCGGCGGGCCGGGCAGGTCGAACACCTTGGTCCCGGACCCGGTCTCCGACGTCTGGCCGTCGGCGTAGGGGAAGCTCACGACCCCATTGCTGTTGGCCACGTAGAGCTGGCCGCCGGTGAGCGTCATGCCGAACGGCTGGCGCAGGCCCTGGGCGAACAGCATCCGGCTTTCGGCGACGCCGTCGCCATCGGCGTCGCGCAGCAGGAAGATGCGGTCGGGGCTGGGCTTGGCCGAGCCCACCTTCGACATGAACATCTTCTGGAACCAGCCCTTGATCCCCTTGTTCGAGACGTCCTGCGGCGAAGGCTCGGAGGCGCTTTCGGCGACCAGCACGTCGCCGTTCGGCAGGACGTAGAGCCAGCGCGGATGGTCCAGGCCGTCGGCGTAGCGCACGACGGTGAAGCCGGGCGGGGCCTTGGGCGTGGCGTTCGCCGGCCAGCCGACCACCTTGGGGATGCCGACCGTGGGGATGAGCGCGCTCTTGGGCTTCGGCAGCGGCGGGTTGGGGCCGTAGCCGGCCCAGGGGTCGGCGGAGCCCTTCGGCAGCCCGCAGGCTGAGAGCGAAAGCGCCGCGATCCCGGCCGCGGCGAACAGCATCCGGTTCATGTGGTCCTCCCGTGACCTGTGGCTTAGCACAGGCTGGGGCGTCGCGGATGACGCCAGGGCGCCGTTGCGCGGCGTCCGCAAACGCGCTCCCATTCCGGCGAGGAGGCCACGCCCATGGACCTGACGCCGACGCCGGAGATGCTGGCCTTCCGTGACGAGGTCCGGTGGTTCCTCGCCAAGCACAAGGGCGAATACGAGGCCGGCCAGCCCAAGGACCCGCGCGGCTGGCAGACGCTGCTGATCGAGCACGGCTATGCGGCGCGCACCATCCCCAAGGCCTACGGCGGCTATGGCGCCGAGCCGGACGTCCTGAAGTCCCGGATCATCGCCGAGGCGTTCATCGAGGCCAACGCGCCGCGCGGCATGGCCGGGCAGGGCATCTCGATGCTGGTGCCGACGCTGCTCGAGGTGGGCTCCGAAGAGCAGAAGACGCGCTGGATCCCGCCCACCATCCGCGGCGAGATCCTGTGGTGCCAGGGCTATTCCGAGCCCGGCTCGGGCTCGGACCTGGCGTCGCTCCAGACCAAGGCGGTGGAGGACGGCGACGACTTTCTGATCTCGGGAAGCAAGATCTGGACGAGCACGGCGCACCTCGCCCAGATGATGTTCTGCCTGGTCCGCACCGAGCCGCAGGCGGCCAAGCACGAGGGTATCTCCTACGTCCTCTTCCCGATGGACACGCCGGGCATCGACGTGCGGCCCCTGAAGACGATGACGGGGCAGGCCGAGTTCAACGAAGTGTTCTTCACCGACGTGCGGGTGCCGCAGGCCAACGTGGTCGGCGGGCGCGGGCGCGGCTGGTTCGTGGCCAACACGACGCTGAAGCACGAGCGCGGGATGCTGGGCGACCCGAACGCCACGGAGGCGCGCCTCAACGCCCTGATCGAGCTGATGAAGACCGAGACGGTCGGCAACCAGCGGATCATCGACAACCCGATCTTCCGCGACCGGCTGATGCAGCTCCAAGGCCGGGTCTATGCGATGAAGTTCAACGGCCTGCGGGTGCTGACCTCGCAGATCACCGGAGAGCCGGCGGCGCTGGCGGCGATGGTCGTCAAGCTGCAGGGCTGCGAGCTGAACCACCAGATCGCGGCGCTGGCGATCGACGCGCTGGGCGAACTCGGGATCCTCTACCACGACGGGCCGCATCTGCGGGCCAAGGGCAATTGGCAGCGCAACTACATGTTCGACCTGGGCCTGATCATCGGCGGCGGCACGGCGCAGATCCAGAAGAACATCATCTCCGAGCGGGGCCTGGGCCTGCCGCGCGAACCGAAGGCGGCTTAGAGACCATGGATTTCGCGCTCTCCTCAGACCAGAAGATGCTGCAGGACAGCCTGGTCCGCACTCTGGCCGACGCGTCGTCGCTCGACCGCGTGCGCAAGTTCGCCGACGACCTGGCGGACGGCGCGGGCGACGTCTGGCAGGCGCTGGCCGACTTCGGGCTGCCGGGGATTGCCGTGCCGGCCGAGTTCGGCGGCCTGGGGCTGAGCCTGCTGGACGCAGCGCTGGCGTCGGAGGCGCTGGGCGCGGCGGTGGCGCCCGTGCCGCTCGTGGGCGTGGTGCTGGCGCCGCTGGCGCTGGTGGCCGGCGGGACCGACGCGCAGCGCAGTGAGTGGCTGCCGAAGCTGGCGTCCGGCGAGGTGCTGGCCGCGGCGGCGATCTCCGAAGCGGTGGCCGGCGCGCGGGACGGGGCGGGCGTCACGGCCAACGGCGGCAAGCTCACGGGCAAGGCGATGTTCGTGCCCGGCGGGATGGCGGCGGGCCTGCTGGTGGTGGCCGACCAGGCCGGCGGGCTGCACCTGGTGCGCGGCGACGCGGCGGGCCTGACGCGCACGCTGCTGCCGTCGATCGACGCCACGCGGCGGATGGCCGAGCTGGGCTTTGCGGACACGCCGGCCGAACCGCTGGCCCGCGGGCCGGAGCTCCTGGGCCGGCTACGAGACGCGGCCTGGACGCTGATCGCCGCCGACAGCCTGGGCGCGGCCCAGACCATGCTGGACAAGGCGGTCGAGTACGCGAAGGAGCGCCGCCAGTTCGGCCGGGTGATCGGCTCGTTCCAGGCGGTGAAACACCTCTGCGCCGAGATGGCCGCGGAATTGGAGCCGGCCAGGTCGCTGGTCTGGTACGCCGCCTACGCGTTCGACGCCGCGCCTGAGGAAGCGTCGGTGATGGCGGCGCACGCCAAGGCGCACACTTCGGAGATCGGCCGCTTCATCGCGCGGACGTCGACGGAGGTGCACGGCGGGATCGGGATGACCGACCTTTTGGGCCTGCACTACTGGTTCAAGCGGCTGGGGCTGAACCGGCAGCTGCTCGGCGGCCCGGAGACCGTGCGCGAGATCGCGGCGCGGGCGCAGGGCCTGGCGGCGTAGAGGCCGGCGGCCGATACCCGCCCACGCCAATCGGTACCGGCGGGGTGACCAGCGGCTTGTCGTGGTCCTCGCGGATCACGTCGAACGCCTTCTCGCTGATCATGTAGACGGCCGAGACGATGAAGTAGCCGGGGATGCGCGGGAAGACGCAAGCGTCGACGACCCGCAGGCCTGTGACGCCCCGCACGCGGAAGCGGCTGTCCAGCACAGCCAGCGGGTTCGACGGCGGCCCGATCTTGGCCGTGCAGGAGGCATGGTGGCCCCAGGCCTCGTCCCGGATGAACTGGCGCGTGGCTTCCGGCGTGGCGTAGTTGGGCCCGGGGATCTGCTCGTTGCAGGCGCCCAGCTCCTTGTTCATGGCGCGCACGAAGTCGACGCCGGCGGCGACGGCCTCGAGGTCCTGCCCGGACTCGTCGGTGCCTTCCTTGAAGTAGTGGAAGTCGATGCGCGGCGGCCGGGTCGGGTCATTGCTCTGCAGCGTCACCCGGCCGCCGGCGTTGTCGGTGTAGGCCTTCAGCACCGCCCAGGTGAACTTGTTGCCGTACTGCGAGATCTCGGCGGAGTAGCCCGGGTGGTAGCCTTTGAAGAAGCCGGGCAGGCCGAAGATGTAGAGGTCCGGCTCGGAGAGATGGGGCCGCGAGCGCTTCATGACGCCCACCAGGGCGCCGTTGGACGTGTAGAGCCCCTTGCCGGTCTTCCACTCATCGAAGACGGGGTCGTCCTTCCCCGCGACGGGCGGGGCGAAGGTCGCGCCGGCGAGCAGCTCGAACTTGTGCGGGAAGTCGCTGATGACGCCGATCTCGTAGCGGTCCTGCAGGTTCTCGCCGACGCCGGGCAAGTCGGCCACCACCGGGATGCCGAGCCCTTCCAGCTCCGCGCGCGGGCCGATGCCCGAAAGCTTCAGGAGCTGCGGGGTGTTGAAGGCGCCGGCGGACAGGATCACCTCGCGCCCGGCGGTCAGCACCTTCGGCTTTGGTCGCGGGGCGCCCGGATCCGCGTCAGGGTCGGCGCCGTAGAGGTGTTCGCCCTCGAGCACCTCGACGCCCGTGGCCCGGTTGGCCTTGTCGAAGACGACCCGGGTGACCAGCGTGTGCAGGCGCACCTTCAGCTTCGAACCCGCGTCGGCTTCGACCGCCTTGATGAACTCGCGCGGACCGTTGCGCTTGCCGCCTCGCACCGCCAGCGGCGTGAACGCGACGCCTTCAGGGCTGTCTTCGGAATTGCGCCGGTCGTTGGGATCGAACTTGCTGATGGCGCGGCCGAAGAGGTTGCCGATGCGCCACTTGGTGACCGTCTGCAGCGCGCTCAGCACCAGCTTGGTCAGCACCTGGTCCTTCAGAAGCAGAAGCGGATCGGCCTCGGAGGTGTGCAGCCAGCCGTCGAAGCCGTGGCCGTGTCGCCAGTCGCGCCAGTCGGGATTGCGCCGGATGAGCGCCAGCGCCGACCACAGGAGGCCCCGCAGGATGAAGAGCGGCGAGCCCGGCCGCGGCTCGTACCCGCAGGCCTCAAGCCGGGCGAAGTAGGGGTACATCGCCTCCGCGCGCCAGCTCCAGTCGCCGGTGGCGCGCGCGATGGTGTCCCAGTCGATCGCCTGCGGCGTGACGGTGATCATCGCGTTGTGGCCGGTGCAGCCGCCCAGGGTGCCGGCGCGCGGGTACCAGACTCCGCCCTTCTCCGGCACGTACTTGCTGTCGCGCTTCTCCTGGGCCTTATCGGCGTAGTGGTGGACGAAGAAGTCCCACTTGGCGCTGCGGTGCTCGGTGCAGAGGCCGTGGAAGGCCGGCACCTCGTACATCAGCTTGTCGTCCGCGGTGGAAGCTTCGGCCAGCAGGTCGCCGCCGGCCTCGATCAAGAGGACCGAGTAGCCGGCCCTGGCGAGGTTGGCCGCCAGCGGCCCGCCGCCGGCGCCGGAACCCACGACGATGTAGTCGGCGTCCGCCATCGTTCCGTCCCCGCCTAGAGCCGCTTCAGGAACGCGATCAGGTCGTTCTTGTCGGCGTCGGAGAGCCCCGGCTCCTCGGGCAGCAGGCTCGTCCCGAAGTAGTGGCCGCGATTGACCTCGTAGTCGGGGCACTTGCTCATCTTCAACAGCCGCTCGTCGAGCTCGGCCTGGATCTTCGCCTTGTCGGCCGGGGTCTTGGCGGCCCGCAGTCGCTTGACGTCGCCCTTCACGCCCAGCCCCAGCTGGACCAGCGCCCAATCGTGCTTCACCCGGTTCCCGAGGTCATGGGTCTCGGGCGCGACTTCGATCGCGGCCAGGAGGTTGATCGGCGTGCCGGCCGGGATCGGCCCGATCTGGACGCCGGCGTTGGGCACGCGCACCGACAGCTTCGCCGCGCCTGTCGCGGTGGCGGCCTTGTCGAGGACGAGGATGTGGGTCGCCCCGTCGTAGCTGACCACATGGCTACCGGTGGCGAGGCCGGCGCCGGCGACGGGCTGGCTGCGCACGAAGGTCGAGGTATCGAAGGCGATGGCGTCGCCCGGCGCGGCCTTCGGGTCCTCGAGGGCCACCTGCGTGACCTTCGCGCTGCCGGCCGTGGTCGCGCCGCGCACCGGGACCTGCACGGCGCCGTTCACGAAGAGGTCGGGCGCAATCGTGCTGAGCAGACCAAGCGAGTTCTGCGCGATGTCGGGCAGATAGCCTGCGGGGAGGCGCAGGTAGGCGTCCTGCTTCAGCCGGTCGATGCGGAACGGGGTCCTCAGGCCGGCGGCGTCGTGGTCGCGGGTCTCCGGCCACAGCATCTGGCGGATCGAGGCGTCGAACACGCCCATGCGCGCGTCCACCGACGGGCTGGGATTGAACGGGCCCACGCTGTTGTTCTGCAGGTAGGGGCCGGTCGACCAGAGCGCGACCAGCGAGGCCGGCCGGGTGAAGCCGCGTCCGCCGGCGGGCATCGGGTAGTGGCGCACGGCGCCGGAGATCGGGTCGATCACGTCCAGGGTCCCGACCGAGGGCAGGGCCTTGTAGGTGTCCGACGAGAAGTCGTCCCAGATCGAGCCCTTGATCGCGTTCGTGGCCAGCGGGCTGCAGAGGTTGGTCCGCATCAGCGACGACGGCACGCGCATGTCGGTGGAGAGGAAGTTGCCGTCCAGGAATGCCGGGTCGGCGACCAGCTTCTTCATCTGGTCCTTGAAGGTCGGCGTCTGGCTCCAGGCCCAGTATCTGTTCCAGCAGGCCAGGTAATCCTTGCCCTCGCAGCTCGAGGGATTGGCCTCCTTCGGCACGGGCGGCAGCTTGCTGGAGTGGCAGCGCGCGCAGCGCTCGGCGAAGACCTCGCCGCCGTGGGTGACTTGCGCGGCGCTGTCCTTGGCGAGGTAGGCGGCTCCGCCGGGGGCATCGGCCAGATGGTGCGGGCCGCTGGCGGCCAGCAGGTAGGCGGCCATGCCGGGCGTCTGCAGTTCGGTGGCGTTCCAGTAGTTGGAATTGGCGCGCGCCGTGCCGATGCGGATCGGTGTCGGCGTCTGGCCGCCCAGGAAGGCGTTGAAGTGCAGCAGCCACTCTTCGCTGAAGAGGCCGATGTTCAGGTAGACGCGGTTCAGCGCGCCCAGCGCGCCCACGGAGTCGGCGCCGTCCTTCAGGACGTGCGGCGTCCAGACGGTGCGAGGCTTGTCGAAGAAGCCCGGCAACTGGGCGTTCTGCAGGTTGCTGTCCGAGAGGGTCTCGCGGCCGTAAGGCTTGGCCAGGCCCAGGCGCGGCGCCAGCTGGTAGACCGCGTTCATGGTCCGCGGATTGTTGATGTAGTCCGTCGAGACCAGCGAGGTGTCGAGCGCGCCCGGCCGCGAGGTGTGGAACAGCTGGTAGAGGTAGTTCTTCTCGTCCGCCCGCCAGCTGAAAATCCGGTCGACCCAATAGTACTGGGCGCCGACCGTGCCGGAGAGGTTGGCGTACTGCGGGTTCTCGGGATCCGCCGGCGGGTTCACCGGCGAAGGGCCGACATGGCAGAAGGCGCAGCTCATGCCCACCCGGTAGGGCCGCACGAGGTCCTTGGAATTGTAGTAGCTGGGGTCGGTGTAGTAGCGCACCGGATCCCAGCGCTTGGCGGCCTTCTCGTCGAAAGCCGGATTGGGGAACAGGCGCAGGCCCAGGACGCCGGTGGCGTAGCCCCAGGAAG
>Ga0308175_100003290_pt1 | contig 11192 bp, 7 predicted proteins | sample PhyCR1_3_FD_203893 | JGI IMG/M metagenome (GOLD analysis project Ga0308175, IMG submission 203893) | Soil microbial communities from UC Gill Tract Community Farm, Albany, California, United States - DLSLS.C.R1 | ecosystem: Environmental > Terrestrial > Soil > Agricultural land | place: USA... | reverse complement strand
GCTCTTCCGATCTAGGTGTCGCCATCTGTAAAGACATGGACTTCATCCACCCTGCACTCGACTACGGACGCGCGGGCATCGATCTGCTCCTCGATCCTGCCTGGGATTTCAGCATCGACCGTGCCTGGCACGGACACATCGCCATCATGCGCGGTGTCGAGGGCGGCTATGCTGTCGCGCACACCGCCAAAGACGGGTTCTTGACTGTAACAGACGATCGGGGCCGCATCCTTGGCGAGGTAGAGACCAACGACCAACCGTTCGCGACCCTGCTGGTCAATGTGCCGCTTCGTCACGATCAGACGGTCTTCGATCGATTTGGCACTTGGTTTCCAATGATGGCGGGATTGCTGCTGCTCGCTACAATCGGGCGTTTGTTGGCTGGACATCGGATGGCACCACGGCAAAGCACCGAAGCTGTATCTCCAGCATAGAGTCGAAGATCCCGACGCCCTTGGGCCCACGCAGACTTTGAATCCGACCCACAGCCCCTGGAGAGTCATAATCGCGAACGCGTTTCTCGACCCACTCAAAGCCTCGATCAGCCATGTTGACGTATAACGGCCAAACCACTCGCTACCGGATTTGCCGCGAGCGTGACTCCACTGGGAACTCCGTGCTCTGAACCTGGTCTGGTGAGAAGTAATGGCGGAATGTCATTTGGCTCGGAAGACCAATTGAAGGTGTTCGAGGTCTGGGAATCGCAGGCGGCGTTCGAGGAGTTCGGGAAGTCGCTGATGCCCATCCTTCAACAACTCGGGATCGACCCGGGGGTGCCGGCCTTATGCCAATTCACAATGTGATCAACCACTGATCGCAAGCTGGCAACGCCGACCATATCGCATGTCCTAGTTGATGACGGGAGCGCTTATCCAGATCTCGGTCGATTGCTGCTAGAGACGAAGCCCGCAACAGATCGGGCGAGTTGTTTGGATTCCAGCGCACCACCACCATCTCCAACCAGACCGCGAAGAGCATCGCGGAGACAATTTCTGCCCGCCCAGGGCTACGAGTCTCGAGACACCCCCTCCGGGCGTCCCGTCCCTCAACGGCGAAACAACGGAGACGGGGATTGAACCCGCGATCTCTGCTGTGACAGCACCGAAAAGGATCCTCCAAAGTCGAAGTTCAGTACCATCGCCCGTACCTTCAAAATCTGCTCTAGACATCTGCCGAGCACGGGCAGAAATCGGGCAAGGGGCAGTCACAGCTTCTCTTTCTTCTGCTCCATCTCTAAGAAGTCAAGCAGGAGTTGAATCCCGTAGCAGGTCTGTTCCATTTCGGTTCGCTGGTTAGCGTCGTTATCAAGTGATGCGAACTGGACTCTGCAGAACTTCTGGTGCTCTTTGAGAGCTTTAATCGTAAGATCGCGAGTGACCGGGTCCATAGGCTCACTCCATGAACCCGGCAACTCGCAAGACATAAGCAACCAGAACTAACGCAACCCAACACGCAACGCCGATTGCAGTTCGATGAAGTTCACCCGTACGGAACCAACGTGGGATTTCTTCTTTAGTGATGCTTAGATGGTCGGTCATGATTGTGCAATTACGGCTGAGGCCACGGACTGCGATCTTCCTTTGGGGTTGGCGGGTGGGAGGAAAAGGAAGACCCAGTCCGTGGTGTGGGCTGAATTTGAGACTGCTCCTCGCTGCGCACACCTGGCAACTGGGGCTTTTACTAGGCCAGCGCAAGAACAGTGGAACCGACTGGACGGAGTAACCAGCATTTCAGGTGGCACGATCGGGCGTGAAGTCTGTCCTGTGATTCGCGTCATCACAGGATCGAAGAGGAACTGAACTCCCACCCCCCCAAGGTCAAAAGTCCAGAGCGAGGTTCGTAGCTCATACTTAAGGCTCACGACTCGTCCGCGTTCTACCCTTTAGTTTTCCGCACGCCAGTATGGACAAAGGCCAGCCAAGCCCAACAATGGTAGAAAGGATCAGCAAAATCCGACAGCCGGAGGGCCCTATGCGTCTGGCATACCTTCCAATTCTCAGATGTCAGAAGTCGAGCTAGATGCCCGGGACTGGAGGACAGCCTGGAAACTGCGGCAAATACGTGTTTCCTTTGTAGCCCAGGTACTTGATTCCGATCTTACTGGTGAAGAACCCGTCTGCAGTCAAATTCCTCAGGAGTGAAAAGAACTCCACTCCAGGTCTCACGCTTTCGTCCTGCTCAGCATTCTTGCGATAGGCAATGAGATCGAGGATGTTTTTCTGCCGTTGCTGTGAACACTCGAGAAAGGCCTTGCTGAAACGGGTGTTGCACGTCGACTCGAGCCACTTCAGCCCGCCACCCAGCGTGGATTGATATTCCGCATTCTCACTTGTCAGCAGATCGATGAACGCCGGAGCACCCGACTCAATTGCTCCGCCTGCATCCGCGTCAGCAGGAAGAATCGTTTCGCACAACGACTCTAATGTTTTATAGGACCTCACATCGAAGAACTTCGGAGTGTACGTCCCGGCACTTTCTTTTTCCGCCTCAATCATGTGATGCGCTTCTTCAGCGGCTTCGAGAGGAATTACCCGCATTACAGAACCAGCCACCGCTCCTATAGTGAGCGACTTCAGCAGTGAGCGACGTGATACCGAGTGGGTAGCCATATGATCCTCGTTAGAGCTCACCCTTCCTGGCCTGGTCAAGGAGATGCTCTGATGTCCTCCAGGCCAGCGCCATGATCGTCAGCGTGGGATTCTTGTCCGGATTTGACACGAAGGGTGCGGCATCGGCCACAAAAAGATTTTGGATATCGTGTGCCTGACAATTGCTGTTCAAAGCAGACGTCTTTGGATCTTTGCCCATTCGCACCGTCCCTAGTTCATGAATGATCGCGCCACCCGTCGAAATCGTGCTCGATTGTTGCTGCACGTCTCCGCTTGGCTTCGAATGCCGCCGGGCTCCTACCAGGACTGTGCCGCCCGCCCCCTCGATGATGGACCGGAACGTCTCCTGCATGTCAGCGGCCATCTTGATTTCATTCTCGCCCCATTTCCAATGGAAGCGTAGCACGGGGATTCCCCACTGATCCTTCACCCTCGGATCGAGATCGCAGAAGCAGCTTTCGTTCGGGATCATCTCGCCGCGCCCGCTGAATCCAATGAAAGTACCGTAGGAACTACGGCATTTCTGCTTCAGACTGACCCCGTAGCCCTCATGCTCTTCGCACACATATTCGAACTCGCCCACCCCGGGCATATTGCGTCCACCGCCAAACTCGATGTGGTATCCGCGCAAAAATTCGTTCTTCTGACCGAAGCGCCACCACGGCATGTACAGATGCATACCACCCACGCCGTCATGATTGTGAACCGGCATCTTCTCAAGTTGAGGAAAATACCCGACAAGATCGCTTCCGACCGAATCCGTAAGATAACGACCAACAACCCCGGACGAATTCGCGAGCCCATTGGGAAAGCTCGCCGACTGCGAATTCAAAAGGAGCCGCGCTGATTCGCATGCGCTTGCCGCCACAACGACAGATTTTGCATACACGCGCCTTTCGCTCTTTGTGGCTTTGTCGACGTATGACACCGCCTCTACTTTTCCACTGGGCCCGATGACGATCTCACGTGCCATGGCGTTGGCAATCATCGTGAAACGCTTCGTCGCCTGCGCGGGCGGAATCATCACCTGGCTAGAACTGAAGTTCGAGGCTGTCCTGCATCCCCGTCCACATTGCGCACAATAGTGGCATGGGTCGCGCCCGTTCAGTTCCTTCGTCAGAATTGCAAGCCGCGACGGAATGCACGTGATATGCAATTGATCGCAGGCGTTCTTGATCAGCAACTCGGTGCAACGAGGACGCGGCGGGGGCAGAAACACTCCGTCTGGCGAATTGGGAACGTTCTCCTTCGTCCCGAACACCCCAATGTAGCCTTCGACTTTGTCATAGTACGGGGCAAGTTCTTCGTAGCTGATAGGCCAATCATCGCCCATTCCGTCCGTCGAATGCGCCCTGAAGTCCGCGGGACCGAAGCGAAGGGCTATACGACCCCAATGATTTGTTCGCCCACCCTCGATCCTCGATCGGAACCAGCGAAACGATGAGCCCGGTGCCGTGGTGTAAGGTTCACCATCGATCTCCCAGAATCCGTTGGGTGCCATGAATTCGTCGCCAATACCCCGCTGGCGGCCGCCGATACCTACGCCTCTGTGGGGCAGTTGATACGGCCACATGTGTTCTTTGAAGTCCTTGTCGGGATCCAGTCTTGGGCCCGCCTCAAGCATCACGACATTGAGTCCGCCCTCAGTGAGCACCTTTGCGGCGGTTCCACCCCCTGCACCGGATCCAATGATGCAGACGTCGTAAATCTTTCTGGTCGGACTTACTTGCAGCATGGCACTCTCCGGGGAATTGGATAAACCGCTGTTTGTGGTTCAAGCGACAGACCAATATACCGCTCGCTTGGCACCGCTTGCGATCTATTCCGGATGTTTCGATTTGGATGGTCTTCGGCGTGTCTCGCCGCCGTGGCAAATCCCGTCTGCTGTTGCAAAATATCCAGGCTTGATCTTTGTTCCCGGCCGTCGCTGCCCTCGATCTGATCAATAGGAGTATGCTGACTGGTTCCATAGAATATCGCCGATGAATAGACGAGACTTCCTCAAAGAAACAATGGTGGCGAGCGCGGCCGTTCCCTTATACGGGGTCTCGGTCCCCTTCTATTCCAGTGTCCTAGAGGCAGCAGCAGAGCCGCGAGTCACTGTCCTGCTCGTCGACACCGACAGGACTACGACTCCGATCGATCAGCGCATCTACGGCCAGTTTCTTGAGCACATTAACCATTCCATTGTGGACGGCATCTTTGCCGAACAGATTCGCGGCGCCGGGTTTGAAGGCGAAGATTTCAAGACATATTGGAAATCGTCTGCGGAGCGCGGCGAGGTTGAGATTGCGACAGTTGACTTTCAGAATGGCTCGAAAAGCGTTCGCCTGAGGATCAATAGCGGTAGCGCGGCGATCCGCCAGGGCCGCCTCTTTCTAGACGCTGCAGCAAAGTACGATGGATCGCTCTGGCTGAAACGCGAAAGTGGTTCCCCGAAGTTGAGGCTTATTTTCAAAACTGCCAAAGGCGAACGGATTGCATCCCTGCCTCTTGCAGTCACCGGCTCTGAGTGGCAGGAGGTTCCATTCGCATTCACCAGCCCTGTGCGGGACACACAAGCCTCCATCGAAATTGCAGCAACCGGCAAAGGCTCGGTGCTTCTGGATTTCGTTTCGATGATGCGCGCTGATGCCCGGCGGGACGGCATGCTTCGGGCCGATCTACTTCACGCTCTCGGCGATCTTCGTCCGTCGTCCATCCGATGGCCCGGCGGCTCATTCGCTTCCACATACAAGTGGGAAGACGGCATCGGCCCGCATGTCGGGCGCCGGTATCATCCCAATCTGATTTGGGGAGGCTACTCAGACTACTACGGCTTCGGAACAGACGAGTTCCTTGGCCTATGCCGCAAGATCGGCGCCGAACCGCTGATCGTTCTGCCCGCGCCCGGCACCAGGCCAGAGCAAATCGACTACGCCATGAACTGGGTTAATTACCTCAACGATCCTTCATCGACGCAGTGGGGACAGAAGCGCGCGGCGAACGGACACCCCGAGCCGTATGGAGTCACGCTGTTTCAGATCGACAATGAGCCGATGAACAACGGCTTTACGCCCGAAGCATATGCCGAGATCGTCAATGTCTACGGCAAACGCTTGCGCGAGATTGCTCCCAAGGCGCAGATCGTGGCGTGCGGTCAAAAGCGGTCCAACGACATGGACTGGAGCGAGAAAGTCATTGATCTGGCCGGAGAAAACTTTCACATTCTAGGCTGTCACAATTACGAGTACGAGCCCGTGAACTTCGAGACCGGCTTGAGGCGTATCCGCGACTACCTTGTGAAGTTACGAGACTACGTCCGCGCATCGAAGCATCCGCGCATCGAGATTGGAGTACTCGAGTGGAGTCTCCAGCACACCTACGACTGGCATGCAGGTCTTCATACCGCCGGCAGCCTGATGCTCTATGAAGAACTCAGCCCGGGTCTGACCATGTCATGCCCTGCCCTGTTGATGCGAAACACAACCGACGATCCGAAATGGACTTCCTTCATCTACCACGATCACGTTTCGTGGTTCCCCGGCGCGGGATATGTGGTTGAGAAGCTGTTTCGCGAGCACTACGCAGAGCGGTACCTTGCATCTGCGATGGGCTCGGTTCGAGATGTTCCCGACCGAAGCCGCTTGTTCGACAAGATTTCGACTTTCATTCCAGAAGAGTGGGTTCCCGGATCGATGGATGCGATCGCCACCATGAGTGCGGACGGAAGCCGAATCGTGATCAAGGCGGTCAACTATTCCGCGCAGCGAAATGCCCTGCTCGTCCGGCTGCAGGGATCCAAGGCTCCGACCCGAGCTGTGTCTACACTACACACCATCACCGCGCAGCTTACGGATTCTGCATCTCTTGAGCACCCAGACGCAATCGCGCCAAAGACCCAGACAATTGCCTACTCGAAGGATCTCTCTGTCGATCTGGAGCCCTATACGGTTGCAGTCGTAGAGATTCGAACCGACTGACGCGGGATTGGGCCGTTGGATTATCCTAGCCCTGCACTGTGAACTCCACGAGAATGAGCACAACATTCGCATTCGGGAAGAACGGCATCGAGGTATCAGCCCCCGACGATTACGATTGCGCAATCATCGAGAGCAGGAATGTAAAGCCGCTCGCCGATGCGAACGGCGCACTTCAACAGGCGCTCGATCATCCGCTCGCGTCTGCTCCCATTTGCGATCTGGCCAAAGGCAAGAAGACGGTCGCTATCGTGGTCTGCGATATTACGCGCCCTGCGCCCAATCCCAAAACGCTCCCGCCTCTGCTTGATCGGCTTCATAAGTCGGGAATCAGCAGGGACGGAATCACAATTCTGATCGCGACAGGCTTGCATCGTGCCGCGACGCCAGCCGAAGTAGACCAGATCGTCGGCCCCGAAATTGCCAGAACCTATCGGGTTCTCAGCAACGATGCACGGGCCACTGGGCAGCACCGGTATCTCGGAACCACAAATCGCGGAACACCCATTCACATTCACAACGACTTCGTGAATGCCGACCTCCGCATTACGCTGGGCTTTATCGAGCCGCATCTGATGGCTGGCTATTCCGGCGGAAGGAAGCTGGTCATTCCCGGAGTTGCAGCGGAACCCACCATCAAGGCCATTCACTCGCCCCTGTTCATGCGGGAACCTCTGGCGACCGAAGGATCCATCGAAGGCAATCCTCTGCACGATGAGTTGCTCGAGATAGCGCGCATTGCTCGTCACGATTTCATCCTCGATGTCACGTTGACTCGCGACCGGCAGATATCAGGAGTGTTTGCAGGCAATCCCGTCGTTGCCCATGCCGCGGGTGTTCGTTTTGTTCAGGAATCCTGTCTAGCGTATCTCGATGAACCCTCTGATCTCGTGATCACCAGCTCAGCTGGCTCTCCTCTCGACCTCACTTTCTATCAGAGCGTCAAGGCCGTAACGGCCGCTCAGCACCTGATCAAGAAGGGTGGGAGAATCCTGGTGATCGCGGAGTGCTCTGAGGGCGTGGGCTCAATCGAGTTCGCGACCGGTCTGAAGAACATTCACTCTTTCGAGGCATACCTAGCCGAGATCGCCAATCCCCCGGTAAAGATCGATCAGTGGCAAGTTGAGAAACTGGCCCTCGCCGCGCTTCGAAGCGAACTCTTCTTCTACACTCCCGGAGTACAGGCGGAAGATCTCGGAATCCTGAGAAATCGATACTTCCCCGTCCTCGAGGAGGCAATCGCGGCGGCAACTGCCAACCTCACCTGCGATGCAAAGATTCTTCTGGTGCCTGAAGGGCCGTACACTTTCGCCAAGGTGCGCCAGTCTGCTGGCGTCACTCAATGACCGTGCTACACTCACACTGCATTGCATCCGACCCACATCGCTAACGCAAGCCGCGGCTAATGCCCATACCGATTAAGCGCTTCGTAGATCGCGTGCCCGGCGGCATGATGACGTTGCCTCTTGCCGCAGGCGCACTGCTCGCCACGTTCGCGCCGAATGCTCCAAGTTTCTTCGGCTCCTTCACGGGCGCTCTCTTCACCGGCTCATTGCCAATACTCGCGGTCTTCTACGTCTGCATCGGCGCTACCGTTTCAGTTCGGTATCTTCCCCGCGTACTGAAAAAAGGTGGAGTCTTGCTCGGAACGAAGGTGCTTCTCGGAATTGCCGTGGGAGTTCTTGTCGGGCATTGGATCGGAATCGAGCCAGTCGCAGCGGGATGGTTCTCGGGGTTTTCAACTCTTGCCGTCGTCGCTGCTATCAATGACACCAATGGCGGATTGTACATGGCCCTGATGAATCAATATGGTCGCGCAGAGGATGCAGCCGCCTACTCGGTGATGTCGCTGGAATCGGGCCCGTTCCTTACGATGGTCACCCTTGGTGTAGCTGGCCTGTCGGCGTTTCCCTGGCAGGCCCTTGTTGGCGCAATCCTGCCCCTCGCAATTGGCATGATCCTCGGCAACCTCGATCCCGAACTTCGCGAATTCCTAGGCAAGGCAGCGCCGGTGCTCATTCCGTTCTTTGCATTTGCGCTGGGAGCAACACTTAATCTCAAACTCGTATGGAAGGCGGGCCTGTCGGGGCTTGCTCTTGGAATGACTGTATTGACCCTCTCCGCCTTTTTCCTCGCAATCGCAGACCGACTTACCGGAGGTAAAGGAACTGCGGGGATCGCGGCATCAACAACTGCCGGCAATGCGGCGGCTGTTCCTGCCTTGGTGGCTGCGGCCAACCCTAAGTACGCTGCTGCAGCCGCTCCCGCAACCGTCCTTGTAGCATGCAGCGTGATCGTAACCGCGATGGCAGCTCCGCTCCTCACAGCCTGGTGGTATTCGCGGATATCCTCAAAGTGAATGACTCTGGAGTTCGAACGTGGCTAGGATGGTGGTGATTGCGGATGACCTGTCCGGCGCAGCCGACTGCGCAGCTCAATCTGCTGCACTCGGCTGCAAAGCCACCGTCCTTCTGTATTCGTCGGGAGAACAGGGATCGGATGCAAGTTGGCCAGATGCTGACATCGTCTCCATCGATGCAAATACCCGCTGTCTGCCTGCCGATCAAGCGTACGAATCTATAACTCGTTTAATTCGTCTCTGCGATTCGCTTAATGCGCAGCACCTCGGGCACGTTCTCTACAAGAAGATCGATTCAACGCTGCGGGGCAACGTGTCAAGCGAGCTCGCTGCTTTGCTGCACGCTCGCCGCTCCACCCATCCGGCGAATGCGAAGCTGTCGATGCTTATGGCTCCGTCACTGCCGGCACAAGGCCGCACAACAGTTGACGGTCGGATCTTCGTGCATGGAGTTCCTCTGGAGAAAACAGACCTCTGGCAAACGGAGTCTTGTGCTCCACCATCGGATATTTCTCAGCTTCTTGCCGATGCCAGCCTTTCCTGCGGACTAGTCGACATGCAGATCGTCCGTTCGGGTTCGACTGCCCTCCGCCAAGCCATCCTGCAATCCGCGAAGCAGAGCGATGTGGTTCTCTGCGATGCGCAGACAGACGGCGACCTTCGCGCAATCGCAGAGGTATCTATGGGTGTGCCCGCACTCACCGCATGGGTGGGATCCGCTGGTCTGGCCGCTCAAATCCCGCATCCAATCGGTATCGCACCGGACCCCAATCGACCTGAAATCGCCTTCGCATCGGGTCCTACGCTGGTCGTAGTAGGTAGCGCTGCATCCGTTTCGCGCCACCAGGCGCGATTACTTGAAGCCATTCCGGAGTTAGCAACTTTCCATGCAACCCCTGCAGCCCTTCGTAATTCACCCATCATGCAGACGCAGATCTTTCAGAACCTTCAGTCGAGACGCGATGTGCTTCTCATACTGGACGGAGGCGAGTCTAGCTCGATGTACGAAGCGCAGTTCCTTGCGCAGGCGCTGTCAGATCTAGTCTCAAGATCCGCTCAGTTCCTCGGTGGACTGGCTGCAACGGGCGGAGAGACGGCGAGGGCGGTCCTGGATGCTCTGGGAATCCATCGATTACGACTGCTCCGTGAAGTTGAACCCGGATTGCCATTTTCGGTTGCCGACAGTTGGGTACGTCCGCTGCCGGTCATTACCAAAGCGGGTAGGTTTGGCTCGCCACAGGCTCTCATACGCTGCCGCGATTTTCTACGAGAACTCGAACGTGCGCCCGCGCGCTTCCACGCGAACGATCCGTTGATGGATCACGAGAGTTGATATGCAAAAACCAATCGTTGCAATCACGATGGGCGATGCTGCCGGGGTTGGTCCCGAAATCATCATGAAGAGCCTGTCTCACCCTGAGGTCCACGAACTGTGTTGTCCGCTTGTGATCGGAGATGCAGACCGGTTGCGCACTGCGGGGAAGATTGTTGGCACTCAACTCGAAGTCCACAGTATCCCGGAATCTCAACTGGAAGATGCTAACTTCATCCCCGGCATAGTCAACTGTGTCGACCTGAAGCTCTTGCCTGTCAACCTCCCCTGGGGTAAACTCTCGCGCGAAGCCGGGGAAGCCGCCTATCGATATCTCGAGTTCGCTGCGCGCCTTGCCTTGGATGGACGTGTCGCCGCTGTTTGCACAGCACCGCTAAATAAGGAAGCCCTGCAATCTGCCGGGCACAAATTCCCCGGCCACACGGAAGCTCTCGCATTCCTCACAGGAACACCTGAAGTCTCCATGATGCTTACCACCCCGAAACTGAAGGTGCTTCACGTGACCACGCACATCGGACTCATCGATGCCATCGCTCGCATCGAGCCCGGCCTTGTAGAACGCACGATTGCACGTGGGCAAGACGCGCTTGAAAAGTCCGGCATTACGAATCCGCGCATTGGGGTCTGCGGCATAAACCCGCACGCCGGAGAGAACGGCCTTTTTGGACACGGTGAAGAGGAAGAAAAGATCGTGCCGGCAATCGAGGCGTGCCGTGGCCGTGGCTGGAACGTGGAGGGCCCTCTGCCCGCGGACACGCTCTTCTATCGCGCTCAACGCGGCGATTTCGACCTGGTCATAGCCATGCACCACGATCAAGGCCATGGGCCAGTAAAGGTCCTCGGACTCGAGTCTGGCGTAAACATTACCATCGGTCTGCCGGTGGTGAGAACATCCGTCGATCACGGAACAGCGTTCGACATAGCAGGAACCG
>Ga0308175_100003289_pt1 | contig 11193 bp, 9 predicted proteins | sample PhyCR1_3_FD_203893 | JGI IMG/M metagenome (GOLD analysis project Ga0308175, IMG submission 203893) | Soil microbial communities from UC Gill Tract Community Farm, Albany, California, United States - DLSLS.C.R1 | ecosystem: Environmental > Terrestrial > Soil > Agricultural land | place: USA... | reverse complement strand
GGCTTCGCGCATGGAGGTGGACTCCTTCTCGGCCTCGGCCACTACCGTTCGCGCCTCCTCCTCGGCCTGGCGCCGGTGCTGCTTCGCGTAGGCCTCGACCGCGAGGCGCATGTCGCGCGCATAGCCCTCGGCCTCCGTGCGCAGCTCGCGAGCCTCCGCGGTCAGCTGCTGCTTCAGCTGCTCCGCCTCGCTGCGAGCCTTCCGCTCGAGGTCGGCCGCCAGCTCGCGTGCCTCCTCGCGGATCTCGTCGGCAGCCTGCTCGGCAGCTTCGAGGATCCCGGTGACGCGATCGCCGAGCGCGGCATAGGACCTGTCGTCGGCGGGTCGGCTTTCTTCCTGCATGGGCGAGCCGGAAGGTACTCGATCCGCCCGGGCCCGGCAAGCCGGGCCCCCTGGCCGCGCGCGACTAGCTCGCGGCGGCGATGCGCTCGCTCAGGTTCGCGATCGGGAAGTTCCGGATCTTGCGCTTGAGGATGTCCGTAGACATGGGCCGCCTTTCGTTCCGCAGTTGATACGCCGAGGAAAGAGTCGGCTCCCAGCGCGCGGTGCGGCATCCCTCGAAGGGGCGCCATCCGACCCTCGTTCTAGGGTTTTTTGGCATGCGTTCGGCCCTTCTGCAGCGCGGGTTCGCGGAGTTCGTCGGGACGTTCACGCTCATCTTCGTCGGGGCCGGGTCGATCATCGCGACGCACGGCGGCAACCTGACCGTGGTCGCGCTGGCCCACGGGCTCGCGATCGGCGTGATGGCCTCTGCGGTCGGCCACATCTCGGGCGGACACTTCAACCCGGCCGTGACGTTCGGCTTCCTGGTCACGCGCAGAATCGAGGTGCATCTCGCAGCGGCCTACTGGTTTGCTCAGCTCGTCGGAGCGATCCTGGCGGCCTTCCTGCTGAGCGCGGTGCTCCCGCAACAGCAGGTCGACCTCGTCAACCTCGGCGCGCCCTCGCTCGCTCCCGGGATCGGGGGCGGCGGCGGTGTCGTGATCGAGGGGGTGCTGACGTTCTTCCTGGTCTGGGTGATCTTCGCGACGGCTGCCGACCCGCGCGGCGCGTTCGCCTCGATCGCGGGCCTGGCGATCGGCTTCACGATCACGCTCGACATCTGCATGGGCGGCCCGTACACCGGCGCCGCGATGAACCCGGCGCGCGCCCTCGGGCCGGAGCTCGTGCAGAACTTCTGGAGCGACGCCTGGGTCTACTGGGTCGGGCCACTGATCGGTGCCGGTCTCGCCGCCCTCGCCTACGACCGGCTCTACCTGCACCCACCCTCGCCGGAGCCCGTCGGGCCGCCCGAGACCGGACTCGACGAGCCGCGCCCGGGCGACGCGGCCGCGCGCTAAGCGTCATCCGCTTCGGGCGATGCGGCGCCTGACTCCACGCTCGATCCTGCGTGGGTCAAAGGAGAAGCGATGTGGTGGGGGATCGGAATCGGGGCGTTCCTGTACATGATCCTGCTGGTCATCTTCGGCCTGGGGCTGGCGTACAAGGGCCGGTGGGCGCTGTTCCTGATCGGGTTCGTCTTCCCGATCGTCTGGATCGTCGGCTACTTCGTAGCAGGGCGGAAGCCGGCGGCAGCGCAAACCTGACCCGAGGCCGCCGAGCGGGAACGGGAGCCATGCTAGGTTCCCGCGGTGCTGCTGCTGGGGCTCTCGACGGGGCACAAGATCGGGCTCGGGCTCGCCGTCCTGGGCTTCGCCGGCTTCTCGCTGATCGTCTCGATGCTCGTTCCGCGCTGGTACCCGCAGTTCCCGGGCCGCGGGCTGCGCGTCTTCGTCGTCACGTGCCTGCTGCTGTTCGTCGGGATGATGACCGCGGTGGTCGTTCTCGCGCGCGAGAGCAGCGAGGCGGAGGCGAAGTCCGAGACCACGACCGAGGCGGCGACGACCGCGACGACGACGACCACCACCACCGCGAACGCGGCGACCTCGGTCCCGGTCACCGAGACCGAGTTCAAGATCGCGCTGCCGAAGACCACCGTCGCGGCCGGCTCGTACAGCTTCGAGGTCGCAAATGACGGCAAGATCGAGCACGATCTGGTCGTCGAGGGAAACGGGGTGGACGAGAAGACGCAGACGATCGAGGCGGGCAAGACGGCGACGCTGAAGGTCGACCTGAAGCCTGGCACCTACGACGTCTACTGCTCCATTCCGGGTCACAAGGAGGCTGGGATGGACGTCAAGCTGACTGTCTCCTGAACGTGGTTGACGGCCCGGGCGCCGCGCGGTAGCGTCGGCCACGCGGTCGAACAAAGGGGGAGCGATGGCTCCGCGGCGGATTCGGACTGCGGCACAGTCGGCTCCTCAGGTGGGGGCATGACCGAGGCTGACGACAACCTCCGCAAGGTCGACCACATCGTCGTCCTGATGATGGAGAACAGGTCGTTCGACCACATGCTCGGGTTCCTCACGATCGACCAGGGCCGCGAAGACGTCGAGGGGCCCACGCCGGCGATGAAGAACGAGTATCGCGGCGAGTCGTTCCACGTTCACCCGGCGGCGCGGACGACGATGACCAAGGCGCAGGACCCGTGCCACTCGGGCTGGTGCGTGGACGAGCAGCTCGCGCACGACTGCGGCGGCTTTGTCTCGAACTTCATGAAGACCCGCAAGGGCGGCGGCGCCAACCCGGGCGTCGTGATGGCCTACCACACGGCGGCGCAGCTGCCCGTCTACGACTTCCTCGCGCGGGAGTTCTGCGTCTGCGACCACTGGTTCTGCTCCGTCCCGGGCGCGACGATGCCGAACCGCTGCTACGCGGCGGCCGGCACCTCCAACGGCCTGCGCGACAACATCAAGCCGAGCCGCCCGTACAACGTCCCCTCGTTCGTGCGCCACTTGAAGGACGACCAGTGGCGCTGGTACTCGCACGACTACGTGCCGACGATCTGGCTGCTCGACCCCGAGGTCGGGTTGTCGATCGAGAACGTCCCGGCGTTCTTCGACCAGCGCGACGTCTTCGGGCACCGCAGCTTCATCGAGCGCGCGGCCAAAGGTGACCTGCCGGCCGTCTCCTGGATCGACCCGAACTTCTACGACCTGACGTTCGGGCCCGCCGGCTCGAACGACGACCATCCGCCCTCGGATCTGCGCGCCGGCCAGAAGCTGGTCCTCCAACTCGTCGACGCGGTCATGCAAAGCCCGGCCTGGCGGAAGACGCTGCTCGTGATCACCTACGACGAGCACGGCGGCTTCTTCGACCACGTGCAGCCGCCCGCGGCCGCCGACGACAGGCCGGCGATGAGACGCTACGGCCCGCGGGTCCCGGCGCTCGTCGTCTCGCCGTATGTGACGGCCGGCTCGGTGTCGAAGATGGTCTTCGACCACACCTCGATCATCAAGACGATCCTCACGCGCTTCTGCGCGAAGCCGAACGGGAGAATCCCGAACATGGGCAAGCGCGTGGCGGCTGCCAGCCACCTCGGCGAGCTGCTGACCCGCTCGTCGCCGCGCAGGATCAAACGTTCCGAGTACCAGTCGCTCGTCGACGACTCGGCGCGCTGGCACGAGGAGATGGTCCTCGACGGCGTACCGGCGCCCGGCGAGGGCATGGCCATCCCGCACGAGCTGACCGACTTCCAGAAGGACTTCCTCGGCGCGAAAGGCGACCTGCTCGCCGCCCGCCGCCAGTTGGCGGCCGCGGGCAAGTCGGTCTTCTGAGGCGGCCTCGTTCTCCGTTCTGACGCGTTGCTGGGTCGCCGTAGGCGAGGAAAACAGTGCTCAAGCACGGCCTGCTCGCCGGAGGCTAGCCAGCGACGTGAGCGGCACCGGGGCCGGCTTCAGCCGGGCCACGGTGCCGCGATCAGGACGGAGAAGGAGGGATTCGAACCCTCGAGGCAGGGATTCTCCCCACCTAACGCCTTAGCAGGGCGCCGCCTTCAGCCACTCGGCCACTTCTCCGCGAGCGAGACAGAATAGCCGAGCCCTTCGGCCGCTAGGCTGTGCCGTCCCGGAGGGGTGGCAGAGCGGTCGAATGCGGCGGTCTCGAAAACCGTTTCGGGCCGTTAGGTCCGACGAGGGTTCAAATCCCTCCCCCTCCGCTAAGAAAGCCGAGACCCGCTTGTCTAGGCGGGTTTCGGCGTCTCTGGCGCTGTGCTCGCCTTACCGCTCTGAACCGCTAGGAACCGCTCGGCACTGGCGCCGACTGGCGCAAGACTGGCGCAAGACTGGCGCACGACTGACGTACCCTCCGCGACGCCGTGCGAAGCCGTTCGAACACCGCGGTCTTTGGTGGCTGCCGGAAATGCCGGATCGCACCGTCGCGGGGGGCGTGCTCAGCTTTTCCCGAGACGAAGGCGCGGCACGGCCAGCTGCCGCGACCGCATAAGTCGGCAAGAGAGGTTGAACGCGCGTGACGGATGTATTAGAAGTGTTGTTTGCAACATCCGCGGGGTCGCCTACGGCAAAGGAGCCGCCATGCCATCTCCGACGACCAAGCGCCGCATCCTCGTTCAGGCGGGTCACAACACGCCGCTTCAGCCCGGGCACTTGTCAGAAACTGGTGCCAACGGCGAAGCCCAACTAGTCGCCCGGATCCAGAAGCGCCTCGTCGCGATCCTGCAAGGTGACAGCCGTTTTGAGCCGCTGCCGAAGCCGGGCTTGATTCCGGACCACACCAAGGCCGACGCGGCCGTGTACCTCCATGGTGACGGCGCAGGGCCAACCGCGACAGGCTTCTCGTTCGGCTTCCCCGACAAAACTGTCACCGAAACAGCTGTCAACAAGAAGCTCGCCAACTTGATCGCCGCCGAGTTCGCGAAGATTCCCGGCCATCCGCACCGACGGCCAGACAACGGCACCGACGACGCCCATTTTTACTATGGCTTTCACCTGGTGGACGCGGCGGGGCCGGAGACGCTCATCGAACACGGCTTCCTCAGTAACCCGTCCGAGAAACAGTGGATGCAAAGCCACGTTCCGCAGCTCGCGCGTGCCGAGTACGTCGCGATCTGCCGCTTCTTCGGTCTGACGCCGGCTGAGCCCGCTGGCACCCCCTCGGGCGAAACCTTGACCGTGAACTCGATGATCCTCGCGGCACCTCGAGCGACTGCGGCGCAGATGCGCCGGCATCTGATCAACCGGCACCGCGCGCATCCCGGCGATAGTCAGGTCAAGGACAAAACGCTTGCGGACATCGTCAACCTCTACGTAAAGACATGTAAATCCGTAGGCGTCGACCCGCTTGCTGCTGTCAGCCAGATGGAGCTCGAAACTGCACACTTGACGTCGAAGGCATCTCAGCCGCCCCGGCGCAACCCGGCGGGAATCGGCATCACCAGTGGATCAACTCAAGGCCCCTCGTTCCCGACCTGGAATAAGGCCGTCAGAGCCCACGTCGGGCGGCTCGCTGCTTATGCGATTCCGAAGGGAGACGGAACCTCGGCTCAGAAGGCGTTGATCGCAGAGGCCCTGGCGGTGCGGTCATTGCCCGATTCGAAGCGCGGGTCGGCGCTTCGGCTCAAGGGGTTGTCGCACAGTTGGGCGGACGATAGGACGTACGCCGACAAGATCGCGCGGATCGCAAAGGAGATCCACGCATAGCGCATGCGCTGATAACCGGCGGGGAAGCTCGCCTCAGGGGCTACAACGTTCGTTTTACGGGTTGACGCCTCAGGAGGTCTCGGCATGAGCACGTGCAGATTCGGCGGCCGAGCGTCGAGCAGCCAAGCTGCGCCGGGGGACTCAGCGTGACGCAACGAGTGGATGCAGCCAATACGCCTGCGGCCACGGTTGGCGCGGGCGAACCGTCGGCAGGTGGGGCCGCCCTTGCCGGCCGGATAGCCGGCTTGTCTGTCCTCAAAGGTCTCGTGGTTTACGGCGCGACGCTCACGTTCGCCGGTCTCTACGCCTACTTCATGGAGGAGATTGTCTCCGCAGCAAACAAGACGCCTCCCCACCTCAGTGGAGCGATGGTGTCCGGCGCCGCTGCGCTCGCAGGGGTGCTTGGGTCGGCGTTCGCACTCGTAATGGGCGTGCCGATCCGAACAACCAACGAGGCTTTGGCCAAAGACCTCGCTCCGGCCAGAGACCGCGAGGACAACCGTCTTGATCCGAAGAAGCTACCCCGAAAAACGCGCCTTCGAAGGGTTCTTTCGCTTGAGCCGGGGGGAACAGATCAGCCGAGTTGGCCGCAGACCTTCGGCGTCTGGATGTACGCAGCGGTCGCCTCTGCGGTAGCGACTGTGTATGTCCTGAATCAAGCCGAGACTCCTCCTGCCATTAAGGCCCTCGCTGTGGCCTTCGCCGGATACGTGATCGCCTTGATGACGGCGGCTTACGGGCTCGGCTCTGGTCGCGGTCGTTAGGCGTGCGAAGCGCGGCAGCGGCCCCACCGCGCCCGGGCGGGCGAAGCGGTCGGTTCTCGAGCTAGGAGAATCGCCGGGCATATCAGGTAGTGCCTTTGAACGAGGTTTGCATTGGAGCGGTCTATCGGCCGCCCTGCACCGTAGTGATGTCCAGGCCGGCGGCCAGCCGCTCGGACAGCCCGGGCGGACGGTAGCTGCCGTCCTTGTCATGACGCGTCTTGGCGCTAGACGCCAGCGCGCCACCGTCCACTTCGGCGCCCTCATCTCCGGCGAGTCGGCGGTCGTAGGCCGGCGACAGCCGATAGAAGCGGGTGCGCGAGTTGTGCAGCCCGGCACCGTAGTCCGGCGCCGCGCTGATCCCCGCCCTGCGGGCCTCAGGGTCGAAGCCTGTCTCCTTCACGACCAGGTGGTCCGGCTTGAACGCGAGCCCACAGCCGCGAGCCTTTTCGGTCATCCACAAGAGCGGGATCTCTGAGAGCCCGGGGTCGCGGTAGCCACCACCGACATCGCAGTGGACCCCAGCGAACCACACCTGCTCTAGCGTCTGATCTTTCGCATCGTCCTTCTTCACCCAAATCGTCGGCCTGAACGGCCGGCGCCGTTCGTCAATGGCGATCGCGTGGTAGGCGTTGAGCACGTAGCGGCTGAGCGTCGTGTCGTGAAACGTCCACCGCCTGCTCAGAATCGGAGGACGGAAGCCATCAATCGGGATGCCCAATGCACCGACGGTGTCCCAGACGCCCACGAAGTCGACGTAGACCTCCGAGTGCGAGTACGTGCGCCGGAACAGTTCGGCCGCTATGCCCTTTGGTTCACTGTCTTTGTCCGGGTTCCGATAGAGCGCGTACGCCTCCTTGATCCGAGCCCGGTTCCCGGGCCGCAGGATGCCGCTGTTACGCACGAGCCCCACGGTGCTACGAGCGGTGAACGCACCACGGCTGAAGCCGAAGAAGTACAGCTTGTCTCCGCGCTCGTAGTTGTCAACCAGGAAGCGGTAGCACTCCTGGACGTTACGCGAGAGACCGACGCCGAACCCGCCGCCCAGCAGCCGCTCACGTCGGCGCGTGCCGACGCCGGCCTGGTAGTAGAACAGTTGCGCGTTGCCGGCATCGTCCTCATCTGCGAGCGCCAACGCGAGCTTGGCCACGTTCGTCGGCGCGGCGACGCCCTGGTCAATATGGTCCGGGCGATTCCAGGTCCCATCGCAGCAGACGATCAGACGTTTCACGGCTCCACTCTCGTTGATTCCGACTCGACTCTCGTTCCACGCCCACCAGCCCAACCGACGGACCCTTCGCGATTCAACGCAGCGCCACGGCGCAGTCGAGACTGCCGTAAGACCTTGTTGCGGCGGTGCCCGCCGAGTGTTCCGGGAAGCGCCGATACGACCTCGTGACCGTCCGGGCCGATTAGGCGATAGCTCACAGCGGCGTGCCGTGGATCTTCAGGATCGTCTCCGCCGCGAGCTCGAAGTGCATGGCATCGACCGAATCGCCGCTGAACTCGCCGCCCCAGTACCACCCGTGGCGGTTGAAAAACGGCACAAGCATGACGATGCCACGATGGGCGAGGTGGGTGCCCTGCGGGACGACGGCTCGCCCGAAAAAGAGATCGATCGCAGCTCCCCAACTATGGTTCGAGAATCGTGTGGGATTCGAGCGGCGATGACGGACGCAGAGCATCCCTTCCGTTTTCACCTCCTTGAACACGAGCGGGTGGTGATGCTCGGCCTCGGCGAAGAGCTGACGCAGCGAATCGACCGCGAAATCAAGCCCGCTGACCTTGAAGGGACCGACGTCGACGCCCGACTTCACCCGCCGCACGAAACGGCCGCTGGGCGACGAGCAGTTCTTCGTCAGCGCGCCCGGCTTTCCGAACTTCCGGAGCATGATCTGCTCCGTCGCCGGGCTGAGGTTGGTGTTGATTGTTTCCTTTGGTGGAATCGGGACGCGGTCGCTGAGCTTGGACATCTCGACTTCTCAGCGGAGCGCCGGGAACGCCTGCGTCGGCGCAGGCTCGATCTTCGTGGTCGAGGTCAGGTTGATCGTCAATACCCCACGTGGATGTGGTTTGTGTGATCGCGCATCGTCTTCAACCCGAAGAAGGAGGCGTTCGGGATCGTCAGCAGCTCGAACTCGTTGTCGAGGACCTGGCCGACGCCCCCCGTGATCAGCTGGCGCGGCAGCAGGACTCCGGCGTCGTGCAGCGCCTTGTCGATCTTGAGCGCGACGGTGCGCGCCGAGCCCGAGGCGAGGGACTGCCCGTCAATGCTCGAGATGTCCACGGCGAAGCCGCCGGCGTGGCCGTGCTCGCCGTCGTCGTGGTGGTCGGAGCAGAGCGCCGATGTGCCGATCGTGTGCCCGCTCTCGATCAGATGGACGAGCACACGCATCACGCGCGGATCGATGTGCACGAACTTCCCGCTGCGCGAACGCACAGCCTTGCCTTCCGCCGTCGCCCTGATGTCCTCTAGGTCGCCGGCGTTGTCTGCGCGGTACTTGCCCTGCGCATGGAAATTGACCAGCCGCTTCGCGTTCGCTGCGGCATCGCCCTTCGGCGCCGGTGGCTGCTTTGGCTCGCGGATCACTGCGCTCTTGTAGAGCTCCGCGTCCTTTGCTGTGAAGTGCGGCGAGATGAATTTGTGTGAATCCTTGCCGTACTTGCCGTCGACCTTGATGTCGCCGCGACGCTGCGCGACCTCGAGCGCGTCGACGAACGCCTCGCCCGCTCGGCGGGTCGAGTTCATTGCCCCGCTCCCCTTGATCCCCATGCGGCGGAGCGCGTGCTTCACAGCGAGCACATCCGCGCCGACGTCGCCGGGGAAGATCACCTGCCTGAACGCGACCATGGTTGCGTCCCTTCTCCCCCCGTACCGATTCGGCCGCAGCTGACAGCGAGTATAAAACGTTGTAGCGTGTCGCACAAGGAGGCGGAGCATCCGGGCGGCTCCGCGGCGCATCAGGCAGCTAAGACGTCTGGTTGAGCCGAAACCCCCTGTCTCGACAACCGTTTCGGGCCGTTAGGTCCGACGAGGGTTCAAATCCCTCCCCTCCGCTCTTTCCGCCTAGTCGTCGAGAAGCCTGGCCGGCGTCGGGGCTTCTCCTTCCGTTCAAAGAACATCGGGAGCCGAGCACTCCCTTCACTCCCCCTGGAAGAGCTGCCGCCCAGCCTTCCTCGAAGGTGAGCTTGCTCGGCTCCCGCTCTGATAGATGCGCTCGGTGCTCAAAGCCTGCGCGGCTCAGTCGTCGGCGAAAACCAGGGCGCCCGGTGGCGGAGGCAGCGCGCCAGGGCCGAGAGGGGGCTCGGGGTCGACCCGTGGCGGCATGCTGGGACTTGAGGGCGTGCCCCTCGCCTCCGCAGCACCGGGCTTACAGGAAGTCTAGGCGTCCGCGTCCTAGTGCCGCAGTTCCCGGAGCCGCGCACTCGCCAGCGCTTGGAGCGCCGGTAGGTCGCCGCAGACCTCGCAGCGATACAGCCGTACCGCCCGGTCCTGGCCCGAGGCGAGGACCAACCGCCCGTCGGGGCTGAAGGACGCGCTCGTGAGCAGCTTGCCCTTCGGCACCGGGCCCGCCCGCCGGAGAAAGGAGAACGGCTCGTCTGCGTCCCGTTGCCAGAGGCCAACCGTGACCGGGCCCGTGGTCGCGATCCACTGTCCGTCCGGGCTGAAGGCGCCGCGCGAGGCCGGCCCCGTGTGGCCTAGGAGCTCGTTCAGGCGGGTTCCCGTGCGGACGTCCCAGGTCTCCACCTCCGGGCCGGTCGCGAGGAGGAGCCGCCCGTCGGGACTGAAGACGACATCTCTCACCGGCGCTTTCGAGATCCTGAAGAGGCCTCGGCGTGTTCCGCCGGCGGTCTGCCAGATCCTGGCGGCTCCGTCGTTCCCGGCCCCGGCGACGAGCGAGCCGTCTGGAGAGAACGCGACGCGCGAGACGCCGCCGGGGGAGCTGAGGATGCGGATCCGCTTCGCCGAGGGAACCGACCATTCCGTGACGCCCGCTAACCCGGCGCTCGCAACCGTCTTTCCGTCACGAGCGAAGACCGCGTCCGTGACCTTCCCTTGCTGCTGCCCGCGCCCGATGGGCTTCCCGTCACCGGTTCGCCAGAGACGGAGGCCACCGCCGGTGTCCCCCGTCATGACGATCGTCCCGTCCGGGCTGACCCTGGCGACGGAGACCGGGGCGCCCTCGTGCAGCGTTCGAAGCCGGGCGCCGGTCGTCGAGTCCCAGATCCCGGCGGTGCCATCCGAGCTCGCAGTCACGACCAGGCGGCCGTCGGGACTGAACTCGGAATCTTCGACCGCGCGCTTGTGGGAGAGCTCGTGCAGCAGCCGGCGGCTGCGGACGCTCCAGATCCGCGCGGTGCCATCGGTGCCCGCCGAGACGATGCGGCGCCCGGTCGGGTCGAACGACGCCTCCACCGCGCCGCCGCCACGGTGGGCTCCTCTCAGCGGAAGCAGCTCCTGGTCGAACTGGGTGTCCCAGAGCCGTGCCCTGTGATCGTCGCTCCCGCTGAGCAGCCTGCCTCCGTTCGGGCTCCAGGCGACCGCGCGCACAGCCGAGCCGTGGCCCACGAGGTTGCCGACCACACGGCCGCCGAGGGTGCCGTTGGCCGACAGGACGTGCACGGTCCGGTCCTTGCTGCCGTCCGCGAGGAAGAGCCCCCCCGGGCTCCATGCGACTGTGAAGACCGGACCGTTGTGAGCCGGGAAGTAGAAGAGACGGTCACCCTTTGCCACGTCCCAGATCCGAACGCCCCCGTCTTGCCCGGCGACGGCGAGCAGGTTGCCGTCCGGGCTGAAGGCCGCCGCGGTCGTCACGCCGGGCTTGTCGACGAGGCGCGAGCCGACCTGTCGGCCAGTGCGGGGGTTCCACAGATACGTGCCCTGGAAACCGGTG
>Ga0308175_100003287_pt1 | contig 11195 bp, 9 predicted proteins | sample PhyCR1_3_FD_203893 | JGI IMG/M metagenome (GOLD analysis project Ga0308175, IMG submission 203893) | Soil microbial communities from UC Gill Tract Community Farm, Albany, California, United States - DLSLS.C.R1 | ecosystem: Environmental > Terrestrial > Soil > Agricultural land | place: USA... | reverse complement strand
TGGGCCGATTCGCCGAGGGACTGGCCGCGGCGGCCGAGCGCAGCGGCGCGCAGATCCATACCGGCACCGCCGTGCAGCGCATCGAGCGCCTGGGCTCGGGCCACGCCCACAAGCTGCACACCAGCCAGGGCACTCTCAGCGCGCAGCAGGTGCTGCTGGCCACCGGTGCCACGCGCCACGGCGGCTACGGCAGCTTCGGCTGGCTGCGCCGCCGCATCGTGCCGATCGGCAGCTTCATCGTGGTCACCGAGCCGCTGGGCGCCGAGCGCGCGCAGGCCCTGCTGGCGGCGCGGCGCACCTACACCACGGTGGCCAACATCCACCACTACTTCAGGCTCACCACCGACCACCGGCTGGTGTTCGGCGGGCGCGCGCGCTTTGCGGTCTCCAGTCCGCAGTCCGATGCCGCCAGCGGCGAGATCCTGCGCGCCGGGCTGGCCGAAACCTTCCCCCAGCTCGGAGAGGTGCGCCTCGACTACTGCTGGGGCGGGCTGGTGGACATGACGCAGGACCGCCTGCCGCATGCCGGCGAGCGCCACGGCCTCTACTACGCGATGGGCTACAGCGGCCATGGCACGCAGATGTCGGTGCACATGGGCCAGCGGATGGCGGCCGTGATGGGCGGCGATGCGCTCGCCAACCCCTGGGCCGACCGCAATTGGCCCGCGATTCCAGGTCACTTTGGCCCGCCGTGGTTCCTGCCGGCGGTGGGCCTGTACTACAGGCTCAAGGACCGGCTGGCCTGAGCACCCTTCTTCAATGACCCACCAAGAGGAGATAGCCCCATGAACAGCACCAGCAACAAGAGCTTCGAGAAGCTCGTCGGTCCCGGCGAAAGCCTTCGGGTGATGGAGTCGCTGCGGCGCGGCGCCTCGCGGCGCGACATCCTCGCGATGCTGATGGCCGGCGGAATGCAGGCCACGCTGGCTGGCGGCATCGCGGGCGCCGCGATGTCCGCCCATGCGCAGACGCCCAGGAAGGGCGGGCGCATCCGCGTCGCCGGCGCAACCGCAGCCGCGACCGATACGCTCGACCCCGCCAAGCAGTCGAACCACACCGACTACTCGCGCTGCAACATGGTCTACAACGGCCTGACTTCGCTGGACAGCAGCCTGACGCCGCAGCCCGCGCTCGCCGAGTCGTTCACGACCAACGACGCCAAGACCTGGGTTTTCACGCTCCGCAAAGGAGTGACTTTCCACGACGGCAAGGCGCTCTCGCCGGCCGACGTCGTGTTCTCGGTGATGCGCCACAAAGACCCGGCCACCGCTTCCAAGGCCAAGGTGCTCGCCGACCAGATCGAGAGCGTCAAGGCCACCGGCCCCAACGAGGTGACCTTCGTGCTGAGCGCGCCGAACGCCGACCTGCCGGTGATCCTGGGCACCTTCCACTTCCACATCGTCAAGGAAGGCACGACCGACTTCAACGCCGGCATCGGCACCGGGCCTTACAAGCTCAAGGAGTTCAAGCCCGGCGTGCGCTCGCTGGTGGTGCGCAACGACGCCTACTGGAAGCCTGGCAAGCCCTATCTCGACGAGATCGAGTTCGTAGGCATCGGCGACGAGAGCGCGCGCGTCAACGCGCTGCTGTCCGGCGGCATGGACCTGGTGGGGTCGGTCAATCCGCGCTCGGTGGAACGCGTGAAGGGTACACCCGGGTACGGGATCTTCGTCACCCAGTCCGGCCAGTACTCCGACCTCGTGATGCGCAAGGACGCGGGGCCCGGGGCCAACCCGGACTTCGTGCTGGCCATGAAGTATCTGTTCGACCGTGAGCAGATGAAGAAGACCATCGCACTCGACTACGCGGTGGTCGGCAACGACCAGCCGATCGATCCGACCAACCGCTTCTACTTCGCCGGCCTGCCGCAGCGATCCTTTGACCTCGACAAGGCCAAGTTCCATCTGCAGAAGTCGGGGGTCACGGGGAAGGTGCCGCTGGTGGCGTCGCCCGCGGCGCTGTATTCGGTGGAAATGGGGCTGATGCTGCAGCAGACGGCGCAACGCGCCGGGCTGGAACTCGATCTCAAGCGCATGCCGGCGGACGGCTACTGGTCGAACCACTGGCTCAACAGCCAGGTAGGCTTCGGCAACGTCAATCCCCGCCCGAGCGCGGATGTGCTGCTTACGCAATTCTTCCAGTCGGGTGCGGCGTGGAACGAGTCGCGCTGGAAGAGCGAGAAGTTCGACCAGCTCCTGCTCGCATCGCGCGCGGAAACCGACCTGGCCAAGCGCAAGCAGATGTACGCCGATATGCAGACCATGATCCATCAGGATGCCGGCATCGGCATCCCGCTGTTCCTCGCGAGTGTCGACGGCCACACGTCCAAGCTCAAGGGGCTGTCGCCCATCCCGCTGGGCGGCCTGATGGGCTACAACTTCGCCGAGAACGTATGGCTCGAGGCATGACGCCTGCCCGCCTGCTCGTCTTGCCCCCCGGAGCACCCACATGAACCATGTGATCCTGAAGCTTCTTGTCCAGCGCATCGCGCTGGCAATGTTGTCGTTGCTGGCGGTGTCGGTCATCGTCTTCTCCATCACCGCGGTGCTGCCCGGCGATGCGGCGCAGGAACAGCTCGGCCAGGACGCCACGCCAGAGGCGGTGGCCGCCCTGCGCGCGCAGATGGGCCTTGACGTGCCGGCGCCCGAGCGCTACGCGAAGTGGCTGCTCGGCATGATGAAGGGCGACGCAGGCCGCTCCGCGACCACGCAGATGCCAGTGTCCGAATTGGTCGCCAGCCGCCTGCCCAACTCGCTGCTGCTGGCGGCGGTGACGGCACTGTTCTCGGTACCCATCGCACTGACGCTCGGCATCGCCTCTGCGGTGTGGCGTGGCTCGTGGTTCGATCGCGTGGCGTCGACGACGGCAGTGGGCGTGGTGTCGGTGCCGGAGTTCCTGGTCGCCACGCTGGCGGTACTGGTGTTCGCGGTCAAGCTGCGCTGGCTGCCGGCGCTTTCCTTTGTCAACGACATTGAGTCGCTGGGCCAGATGTTGCGCGCTTTCGCCATGCCGGTGCTGGTGCTGTGCTGCGTGATCGTCGCGCAGATGATGCGCATGACACGCGCCGCAGTGATCGACCAGCTCGAGGCACCCTACATCGAGATGGTGCGGCTCAAGGGCGCCTCCCCGATGCGCATGGTGCTCGCTCATGCACTGCCCAATGCGGTGGGGCCGATCGCCAACGCCGTGGCGTTGAGCCTGTCGTACCTGCTCGGCGGCGTGATCATCGTCGAGACGATCTTCAATTACCCGGGCATCGCCAAGCTGATGGTCGACGGCGTCTCGCAGCGCGACATGCCGCTGGTGCAGACCTGCGCCATGATCTTTTGCTGCGCCTACCTGATTCTGGTGACGACGGCCGACATCTGCGGCATCCTCGCCAACCCGCGGCTGCGGCACCGTTGAAGGAAAGCTTCATGGAAACCTCCACCTCTCCAGTGGTCGTGAGCGCCACGGCGTCCCTGGCGCCACCCCCGCAAGAGCGCCGGGGCGGCCCGCTGCGCTGGCTGTCGGGCTTCGGCTCATCCGGCCTGCTCGGCCTTGCGGTGCTGCTGTTCTGGTTGCTCGCGGCGGTGCTCGGGCCCTGGCTCGTTTCGCACAACGCGGGCGCCATGGGCAGCAACAAGGTCTTCGCCCCGATCAGTGCGGCGCACTGGCTCGGCACCGACTACCTCGGCCGCGACATGCTGGCGCTGATCATCGAGGGCGCGCGCTATACGGTCGGCGTCGCGCTGCTCGCCACGCTGCTGGCAAGCGCAACCGGCACCACCCTGGCGCTGCTGGCCGCCGCCAGCGGACGCTGGATCGACGCGGTGCTCAGCCGCGGCCTCGACACCCTGACCGCCATCCCGAGCAAGATGTTCGCCCTCATCATGGTGGCGGGCTTCGGCTCCTCCGTGCCGATGCTGGTTGTCACAGCGGCGATCATCTATGTGCCGGGCGCCTACCGCATGGCACGTTCGCTGGCCGTCAACATCAATGCACTCGACTACGTGACCGTGGCGCGCACGCGCGGCGAAGGCACGCTGTACATCATGCTGCGCGAGATCCTGCCAAACATCCTGGGCCCGATGCTGGCCGACCTGGGCCTGCGCTTCGTCTATGTCGTGCTGCTGCTGGCAAGCCTGAGCTTCCTGGGCCTGGGCATCCAGCCGCCGGCGGCTGACTGGGGCTCACTGGTGCGCGAGAACATCGGCGCGCTGGCCATGGGCGGCGCCTCGGTGATCGTGCCGGCGCTGGCCATCGCGAGCCTGACCATCGCAGTCAACCTTGTCATCGACAACTTGCCCGGCCGTGCCGCGCGCGAAAGAGGAGCACGCTGATGGGCGCACCACTCACTGTCCAGGGCCTCAGCATCACTGCCGGTGCGAACACGCTGGTCGATAACCTGAGCTTCTCCGTGCAGCCCGGCGAAGTGCTGGCGCTGATCGGCGAGTCGGGCTCCGGCAAGACCACCACCGCGTTGGCGCTGATGGGTTATGCGCGCAACGGCTGTCGCATCTCGGCTGGCCGGGTGCAGATCGGTGACACCGACGTGCTCGCGCTCAATGCGGCGCAACAGCGCGGGCTGCGCGGCCGCACGGTCGCGTACATCGCGCAGAGCGCGGCCGCCTCCTTCAACCCGTCGCGCACGATCATGGACCAGGTGGTCGAGCCGACCGTCATCCACGGCCTCTGCAAGCGGGCCGACGCCGAGGCGAAGGCGGTCCAGTTGTTCCGCGAGCTGGCGCTGCCCGACCCGGAAACCATCGGCGCGCGCTACCCCCACCAGGTCTCTGGCGGCCAGCTGCAGCGGCTGATGGCCGCGATGGCGCTGATCGGCGACCCCGAACTCGTGATCCTGGACGAACCGACCACGGCGCTCGACGTGACCACGCAGATCGAGGTACTGCATGCCTTCCGCCGCGTGGTGCGCGAGCGCCGCGCCACCGCCGTGTACGTGAGCCACGACCTGGCCGTGGTGGCGCAGATGGCGGACCACATCCTGGTGCTGCGCGGCGGCTGCATGCGCGAGCTGAATGCGACCGGACGGATCCTGGCCGCACCGGCCGACGACTACACCAGGAGCCTGCTGGCTGCGGCCCGACCGGTGACGCGGGAAGCAGGCAAGGCGGCGAACGACGACCCCGAACTGCTGCTCCATGTGCAGCAGCTCTCGGCCGGCTACGGCCCGGTGGATGCGCAAGGGCGTCCGGCCAAGCCGATCCTGCAGGACATCGACCTCAAGCTCCACCGCGGCCAGGCGATCGGCGTGATCGGCGAGTCGGGCTCGGGCAAGACGACGCTGGCGCGGGCCGTGGCCGGCCTGCTCAAGCCCAGCCATGGCAGCGTGCTGTTCCGCGGCCGTGAACTCAAGCCGACGCTGCAGCAGCGCGAGCGGGACGAGCTGCGCCGCATCCAGATCGTGTTCCAGATGGCCGACACGGCGCTGAACCCGTCGCACACCATCGAGCGCATACTGGCGCGCCCGCTCGAGTTCTACAAGGGCTTGCGCGGCGATCCTCTCCAGCGCCGCATCCGCGAACTGCTGGATCTCGTGAAGCTGCCGCACTCGGTGGCCGGGCGTTTGCCGGGCGGCCTCTCGGGCGGGCAGAAGCAGCGCGTGAACCTCGCGCGCGCGCTCCGCGCTCGACACCGTGGTTGCTGCCGCGGTGCTCGACTTGCTGGCCGAGCTGCGACGCGAGCTCGGCGTGTCCTACCTGTTCATCAGCCACGACCTGCACACGGTGCGCGCGGTGTGCGACGAAATCGTCGTGATGCAGCACGGCCGCAAGCTGGCGCAGGTGGCGCGCTGCGACTACGAGCGCGGCCCGCACCACCCCTACTATGAACTGCTGGCCCGGTCGGTGCCCGAATTGCGCCAGGGCTGGCTGGACGAGATGGACCGCACCGCTGCGGCAGCAACATGACGAAGACCGAAATGACACCCACCTTTCGCATTGCGCTGATCGCCGGCGACGGCATCGGCAAGGAAGTGATGCCTGAAGGCCTGCGCGTCGTGCAGGCCGCGGCAGAGCGCTTCGGCTTCGAGCTCGACTGCCGCACCATCGACTGGGCGAGCTGCGACTACTACGCCGAGCACGGCAAGATGATGCCGGACGACTGGAAGGAGCAACTCAAGGGCGTGGACGCGCTGTACTTCGGTGCCGTCGGCTGGCCCGCCGCCGTGCCGGACCACGTCTCGCTGTGGGGCTCGCTGCTCAAGTTCAGGCGCGAGTTCGACCAGTACATCAACCTGCGCCCGGTGCGCCTGTTCGAGGGCGTGCCCTGCCCGCTGGCCGGGCGTCAGCCCGGCGACATCGATTACCTCGTGGTGCGCGAGAACACCGAGGGCGAGTACACCGCGCTGGGCGGCGTGATGTACGAGGGCACCGAGCGCGAGATCGTGATCCAGGAGTCGGTCTTCTCGCGCCACGGCACCGATCGCGTGCTGAAGTACGCCTACGAACTCGCCCAGGCACGCAAGCGCAAGCACCTGACCGTGGCCACCAAAAGCAACGGCATCGCGATCAGCATGCCCTGGTGGGACAGCCGCGCCGACGTGATCGGCCGCGCCTATCCCGAGGTACAGGTCGACAAGCAGCACATCGACATCCTGTCGGCGCGATTCGTGCTACAGCCCACGCGCTTCGACGTGGTGGTGGCAAGCAACCTGTTCGGCGACATCCTCTCCGACCTTGGCCCCGCGACCACCGGAACCATCGGCCTCGCGCCCTCGGCCAACCTCAATCCCGAGCGCAAGTTTCCATCACTTTTCGAGCCTGTGCACGGCTCGGCCCCGGACATCTACGGGCAGAACATCGCCAATCCCATCGCCATGATCTGGTCGGGTGCGCTGATGCTGGATTTCCTCACGCAGGGCCAGGGCCCTGGCCGCGCCGCGCACGACGCGATCCTCGGCGCGATCGAGGCGGTACTGCGCGAAGGCCCGCGCACCTGCGACCTCGGCGGCACGGCGTCCACCACCGAGCTCGGCATCGCGATCGCCGAGCGCGTCACCGCAAGCTAACAACTCCCATATGACAAGCACCATGACACTGACTCTCGAACGCCAGGACCTGATGCCCGGACGCCAGCTGATCGGCGCCGAATGGCGCGAGGCGAGCGACGAACGCCGCCTCGGCGTCACCGACCCCGCCACGGACGTCGTCTTCGCCAGCGTGCCCGACGGCACGGCCGCCGACGCACGCGCCGCGGTCGATGCCGCGCACGCCGCCTTCCCGGCTTGGCGCGGCGTGCCGGCCAAGCAGCGCGCGCTGATCATCAAGCGCTGGAACGACCTGGTGATGGCGCACCAGGAGGATCTGGGCCGGCTGATCTCGCGCGAGCAGGGCAAGCCGCTGGCCGAAGGCCGGGGCGAGGTGGCCTATGCGGCCAGCTACATCGAATGGTTTGCCGAGGAAGCCACGCGAGCCAATGGCGATGTCATTCCCGCGCCGGTGCCGGGCCGGCGCATGTTCGCGCTGAAGGAGCCGGTGGGCGTGGTCGCCACCATCACGCCGTGGAACTTTCCGGCCGCCATGATCGCGCGCAAGATCGCGCCGGCCCTGGCGGCCGGATGCACCGTGGTATGCAAGCCGGCCGAGGACACGCCCCTGACCTCGCTGGCCCTGGTCAAGCTGGCCCAGGAGGCCGGGGTGCCGGCGGGGGTGATCAACATCGTGACCGCCTCACGCGAGCGCACGCCCGAGGTGGTGGACGTGTGGCTGGAGGATGCGCGCGTACGCAAGATCAGCTTCACCGGCTCGACGCCGGTGGGCCGGCACCTGGCCCGCCGTTCAGCCGACACGCTCAAGAAGCTGTCGCTGGAACTGGGCGGCAACGCGCCCTTCATCGTCTTCGAAGATGCCGACGTCGACGCCGCGGTGGAAGGCCTGATGGCGGCCAAATTCCGCAACGGCGGCCAGACCTGCGTGTCCCCCAACCGCGTGTTCGTGCAGGCCAGGGTGCACGACGCCTTCGTCGACAAGCTCGCCGCGCGCGTCGGCGCGCTGAAGGTCGGCCCGGCCAGCGAGCCGGATTCGCAGATCGGCCCGATGATCAATGCGCGTGCGGTCGACAAGATCGAACGCCATGTGCGCGATGCCGTCGACAGAGGTGCGCGCGTCGTGGTCGGCGGCAAGCGGCTGCGTTCCGCACGCTGCGACGGCCCCAACTACTACGCACCGACGGTGCTGGTGAATGCCGACGCATCCATGGAATGCAGCTGCGAGGAGACCTTCGGGCCAGTGGTGCCGATCACGCGCTTCGACGGCGAAGCCGAGGTGATCGCTGCCGCCAACGACACGCCCTTCGGGCTCGCCGCCTACTTCTACTCGACCGACCTGCGCCGCGTCTGGCGCGTGGCCGAGGCGCTGGAGTCGGGCATCGTCGGCATCAACGAAGGCGCACTGGCGGCAGAGGCCGCGCCCTTCGGCGGCGTGAAGGAGTCGGGCTATGGCCGCGAAGGCTCGGTACATGGCCTGGACGACTACATGCACATCAAGTACCTCTGCCAGGGGCAGCTTTAGCAGCGCTCGGTGCGGGCCTGGATTCTGATGCGCTACTACGAAGTCGCCGTGCCTGGCGAACACATCGGTCGTCGGGGCCCAGCTGCGCTGGAGCGCCCCGGCGCCTTTGCGACCAGTCGACCATGAAAAGCCCCGCGCACAAGCACCGCGTCGTCATCGTCGGCGGTGGCGCCGGCGGTCTGGAACTGGCGACGCGGCTGGGCGATTCGCTCGGCAAGCACGGCCAGGCCGACATCACGCTGGTCGACAAGCACCGCACCCACGTGTGGAAGCCCAAACTGCACGAGATCGCCTCGGGCAGCATGGACATGAGCGCCCACGAGGTGGACTACCTCGCCCAGGCGCACTGGCACCGCTTCCGCTTCCGGGTCGGCGAGATGACGGGCATCGATCGTGAACGACAGGAAGTACACGTCGCGCCCTACCTGGACGACGAGGGCCGGCTGGTCACGCCGGCGCGCGCCTTCGGCTACGACACGCTCGTTGTGGCAATCGGCAGCCTCAGCAACGACTTCGGCACCCCCGGCGTGCGTGAATATGCGCTGCGGCTCGAGTCGAAGGCGGATGCGCAGCGCTTTCACCAGCGCATGGTCAACGCCTGCATCCGCGCGCACGCGCAGACCACGCCGCTGCGGCCGGAGCAGCTGCACGTGGCGATCATCGGCGCGGGCGCCACGGGCGTCGAGCTCGCGGCCGAACTGCACCGCACCACGCGCGAGGTCGTGGCCTACGGCCTCGACCGCGTCGATGCAGAGAGGGACATCCAGGTCAGCGTGATCGAGGCGGCCGACCGCGTGCTGCCCGCGCTGCCGCCGCGCATGTCGGCCGCCACCGAGGCGCTGCTGCGCAAACTCGGCGTCGACGTCAACACGGCGGCCAAGGTGGCCGAGGTGATGCCCGAGGGCGTGCGTCTGGCCGACGGCCGCATCTTGCCGGCCGAGCTGGTGGTGTGGGCCGCGGGCGTGAAGGCGGCCGATCTGATGAAGGACATCGCCGGGCTGGAGACCAACCGCAGCAACCAGCTCGCGGTGCTGCCCACCCTGCAGACCACGCGCGACGAGCGCATTTTCGCCATCGGCGACTGCGCCCAGTGCGCCTGGCCCGAAGCCAACGGCGGCAAGGGGGGCTTCGTGCCGCCGCGGGCACAGGCGGCGCACCAGCAGGCCTCGCACGTGGCCGCGCAGATTCGCCGCCGCCTGGCGGGCAAGAAGCTCGAGCCGTACCGCTACCGCGACTTCGGCTCGCTCGTGTCGCTCGGCGAGTTCAGCACCGTGGGCAACATGATGGGCGGCCTGATCGGCGGCAGCCTGATCATCGAAGGCCTGTTCGCCCGGCTCATGTACATGTCGCTCTACAAGATGCACGAGCTGGCGCTGCACGGCGTCGTCAAGGTCTCGCTCGACACGCTGGCCCGCCTCATCACGCGACGCACGGAACCGCACGTCAAGCTGCATTGAGACGTTGCGGTCATGTCGTGCGACCTGTCGCGGCTGAAGCCTCGAGGGGATGTGCATACGGCGCGTTTTCCTATGCAGCGGGGCGGCGGATCCTTGATGCCATCCGATCGCGGCCCGCGCATGACTGCCGATGAGTCGACCGCGTCACTTCGGCGGTAGACATTTTCGTGAAGGACATGTCGTTGGTGCTCGACGCGACGCGTGAGTCGCGTTTTCCGGCGACGCTGGCGCATGCCGCCTCTCTCGCATTTCTGAGCACGACGGCACGCGGGCTGGGCGCACTGGACGACTCCGCCGTGACGACACACTACGACATGGCGGCAGAAGGCCCGGCGAGGGTGACATGCTGCTCTGAGGGTGGGGGCGAGCGCGTCGAAGTGCAGGATGGCTGTGGACGCATGTTTGACCGGGCGCTCTATGGCTTCTTCGCGCTGGGAATGTCAAGGCCCTTCACGGCGTCCAAAGCCGAGATTGAAAAGTTCTTGGTAAGGCGTAGCATCGGTTGCCGGCGCGAGCTTCGGAATGACCGCGGAACTACGTTCAATCAAGGCTGACATCACGACGTTGCAGGTCGACGTCATTGTCAACGCTGCAAACTCGAAGTTGCTGGGCGGGGGCGGTGTCGATGGCGCGATTCATCGTGCCGCAGGGCCCGAACTGCTCGAGGCGTGCCGAGCACTGGGAGGATGCCCCGCCGGCAATGCGAAGCTCACTAAGGGTTTTCTATTGCCTGCGAAGTACGTGGTGCATGCGGCAGGACCCGTCTGGCAGGGAGGTCGGCAGAATGAGCCAGAGCTGCTGGCGTCGTGCTATCGCCGTGCGCTTGAGCTCGCTACGCTCGTGCATGCCAAGTCTGTCGCATTCCCGTGTATCAGCACCGGCGTCTATGGCTATCCCTTGAATCAGGCCGCGCGCATAGCAGTCGCCCAAGTCCGCGCCTACCTCGCAGAAAATGGTGTGCTCGGGGAAGTGATTTTCTGCTGCTTCTCGGACAAGGACCTCGCGGTGTATGAGACGTTGATGTAGTCGGCGGCATGGTCTTTCGGCGCCACTCTGGCGTTGTGGTCCGGTGCTGATGGCATGGTGCAGAACAATTTGAGTCCAGCATAGGTCGCTTCGCGAAGGAGGGCGCCGCGACCGGATGGAGGAGGAGAGGGCGCCAATCTCCCGTCCTACGCGGGCCTCACGCCGCGTCTTTTCATCAGTCGATCGCGTGGGTCGCTGAGCT
>Ga0308175_100003286_pt1 | contig 11195 bp, 12 predicted proteins | sample PhyCR1_3_FD_203893 | JGI IMG/M metagenome (GOLD analysis project Ga0308175, IMG submission 203893) | Soil microbial communities from UC Gill Tract Community Farm, Albany, California, United States - DLSLS.C.R1 | ecosystem: Environmental > Terrestrial > Soil > Agricultural land | place: USA... | reverse complement strand
TGGAGGAAGAACACCCGGGTCAGCTCGGCGTTGTCGAGGTCGGCCCCGCTCGTCGTACCGGACACGACCACGGCGCCGCCCGGTCGCAGCGACTTCACCGAGTGCGACCAGGTGGCCTTGCCGACGGTCTCCATCACGGCGTCCACGCGCTGCGGCAGCCGCGCCCCGCTCTCGAAGACCTCGTGCGCCCCCAGCTCGAGCGCCCGGTTCCGCTTCTGCTCGTCGCGGCTGGTGGCGAAGACCCGGAGACCCCCCGCACGGGCCAGGGCCACCAGCGCGGTGGCGACGCCGCCGCCGGCGCCCTGCACCAGCACGCTGTCGCCGGGCTTGAGGCCGCCCTGGACGTAGAGCATGCGGTACGCCGTGAGCCAGGCCGTCGGCAGGCAGGCGGCCTCCTCGAAGCTCAGCGAGGCCGGCTTGGGGACCACGTTGCGGCGTGGGACCACGACCTTGTCGGCGAACGTGCCCTGGTGTCGCTCGCTGAGCAGCGACCGCTTCGGGTCCAGGGTCTCGTCGCCCATCCAGTGCGGGTCGCTGACCACGGCGTGCACGACGACCTCGTTGCCGTCCTCGTCCAGTCCGGCCGCGTCGCAGCCGAGGATCATCGGCAGCGCCTCCTCCTTGAGGCCGACGCCGCGCAGCGACCAGAGGTCGTGGTGGTTCAGCGACGCCGCCTTGACCTCGACCGTGGTCCAGCCGTCCTGGGCGGCCGGATCGGGCCGCTCACCGACGGTGAGGCCGGACAGCGGGTCGTCGGTGGAGAAGGACTCGGCGTAGACGGCGAACATGGCTCGACCCTAGCGAGGCGACGGTCCGGCACCGCGCGGGGCGCCGCTCCGGGTACGACGTGCGGGCCGGCGTCAGCGGCGGGCCACGCCGTCGGACCGGGCGGCGGCGGCGACGGCGGCCGAGACCGCCGGCGCGACGCGGGCGTCGAACGGCGACGGGACGACGTAGGCCTCGCTGAGGCCCTCGGCCACCAGCTCGGCGAGCGCGTTCGCGGCGGCGAGCTTCATGCCCTCGGTGATCGCGGTCGCCCGGACGTCGAGGGCGCCGCGGAAGATGCCCGGGAACGCCAGCACGTTGTTGATCTGGTTCGGGAAGTCGGACCGGCCGGTGGCGACCACCCGCGCGTGCCGGTGCGCCACGTCGGGATGCACCTCGGGGACCGGGTTGGCGAGGCCGAAGATCACCGCGTCGTCGGCCATCAACGCCACGACCTCCTCCGGGACCGTCCCGCCGGAGACGCCGACGAACACGTCGGCACCGGCCATCACGTCCGCCAGGCTCCCGGTGCGACCGGTGCGGTCCGCGGTCTCGCGGGCCAGCGAGGCCTTGACCGGCGTCAGGTCGCCGCGGCCGGAGTGCAGCACGCCGTGCCGGTCGGTCACGGCCAGGTCCGAGACTCCGGCGGCCAGCAGGATCCGGGTCACCGCGACACCGGCCGCGCCGGCGCCCGAGATCACCACCCGGGCCTCCGCGGGCTTGCGGCCGGTGATCCGCAGGGCGTTGTCGAGCGCGGCCAGCACCACCACCGCCGTACCGTGCTGGTCGTCGTGGAAGACCGGGATGTCCAGCAGGTCCTTGAGCCGCTGCTCGATCTCGAAGCAGCGCGGCGCGGAGATGTCCTCGAGGTTGATGCCGCCGAAGCTGGGCGCGAGCCGCGCGACCGTCTCGACGATCTCGTCGGTGTCCTTGGTGGCCAGGCAGAGAGGTACGGCGTCCACGCCGGCGAACTGCTTGAACAGCACCGCCTTGCCCTCCATGACCGGCATCGCGGCGGCGGGACCGATGTCGCCGAGCCCGAGGACGGCGGTTCCGTCGGTGACCACCGCGACCGTGTTCGAGACCCAGGTGTAGTCGTCGGCCAGCACCGGGTCGGCGGCGATCGCCTGGCACACCCGGGCCACGCCCGGGGTGTAGGCCATCGAGAGGTCGTCGGGGCCGTCGAGCGCGACCGTCGAGGCGATCTCCATCTTGCCGCCGCGGTGGAGGTCGAAGACGGGATCGCGGGTGTCGGTCCCGTGGGTGCCCTGCGTGCCTGACATCGACGCGATGCTACCGGCGGCGCAGCCGGGTCCTCCGCAACGGCCACAACCTGGCACGCACGACGGCGACCACGTCACGCTCGGGGACCGCGCCCACGAGCCAGGAGTCGACACCCTCGGCCGGGTTGTCCCGCTCGACCCACCAGCCGTCCGGCTGGCGCATCGTGGCCCGCTTGACCGCGAGCCCGCGCTGCGGGAGACGGACGACGACCACCTCGCCCGGGCGGGGAGTCGCTCCGTGCCGGACCAGCAGCCGGTCACCGTCGTGCAGGGTCGGCTCCATGGACCGCCCGTGGACCACGGCCACGCCCCACGTCGCGAGGGAGCCGCGCATGACGTCGAAGAGCACGGGGTAAACCTCAACCGTCCGCCGGTGATGCAGCAGACCGCCCCTGCAGAGGGGCTCCCGCCTGTCGGGGGTAGTGTCGCAGGTGGCCCGCATGCCATCGACGAAAGGACCCGCATGTTCGCGCGACTGTTCGCTCCGACCCTCGACGTCCAGGCCCACTGCGACCTCCCCTGCGGTGTCTACGACCCCGCCCAGGCACGCATCGAGGCGGAGTCGATCAAGGGCATCATCGCCAAGGTCGCCGACAACGACGACCCGGACTTCCGCACCCGCGCCATCATCATCAAGGAGCAGCGCGCCGAGCTGGTCAAGCACCACCTGTGGGTGCTGTGGACCGACTACTTCAAGGCGCCGCACTTCGAGAAGTACCCGCAGCTGCACCAGCTCTTCAACGAGGCCACCAAGCTCGCCGGCGCCACGGGCGTCAAGGGCTCGGTGGACGCGCAGAAGGCCGACGAGCTGCTGGCCAAGATCGACGAGATCGCCGAGATCTTCTGGGAGACCAAGAAGTCCTCCTGAGCCGTCCGGGGGCGCCGACCAGGGAGGACACCAACGACGTGGCAGCCGACCAGCCGGACGTGGAGCTCCGCATCCCGGCGGACAGCGCGTACCTCGCACTGCTCCGCACCGCGACCGCGGGGCTCGCGGCCCGGCTCGACTTCACCCTCGACGACATCGAGGACCTCCGCATCGCCGTCGACGAGGCGTGCGCGATGGTGCTTCCCCAGGCGCGCGAGAACTCCGTGCTCCGGTGCACCTTCGACCTCGACTCGTCGCGGCTGACCGTCGCCGTCACCGCCGAGTGCGACTCTCCTCGTCCACCCGACCACGGCGGCTTCGCCTGGACGGTCCTGTCGGCGCTCACCAACCACGTGAGCGCCGACGTCGACGGTGACCAGCTGACGGTGACCCTGGCCCGCGGAACCACCGACGCGGACTAGCGCACCGGTGCCCGCAGGTTCGAGGGAGACCGAGCAGCCGCGCAACGACCTGGCCGTCATGCGCGCCCGGAGCGCTGTGCTCTTCGCGCGCCTGGCCGACCAGGGCTGCACCGAGACGGAGCGCGCCGGGGTCCGCGACGAGCTGGTGCGCCTGCACCTGCCTCTGGTCGAGCACTTCGCCCGGCGGTTCCTCAACCGGGGTGAGCCGTACGACGACCTCCTCCAGGTCGGCACGATCGGCCTGATCAAGGCCATCGACCGGTTCGACACCGAGCGTGGTGTGGAGTTCTCCACCTACGCGACGCCGACGATCGTCGGGGAGATCAAGCGGCACTTCCGGGACCGTGGCTGGGCGATCCGGGTGCCCCGGCGGCTCCAGGAGCTGCGGCTCTCGATCACCGCGACGACCGCCGAGCTGACGCAGGAGCACGGTCGCTCGCCGACCGTCTCGGAGCTGGCTCGCACCATCGGCGTCTCGGAGGAGGAGGTCATCGAGGGCCTGGAGTCCTCCAACGCCTACTCCACGCTGTCCCTCGACGCGCCGGACAACAGCGAGGACAGCGCGCTGTCGATGATCGACGTGATCGGCGGCGACGACGAGGCGCTGGCGCACGTCGAGAACCGCGAGACGATCAAGCCGCTGCTCGAGGCGCTCGACCCGCGTGAGAAGCACATCTTGGCGCTGCGGTTCTTCCGCGGGATGACCCAGTCGCAGATCGCCGCGGAGATCGGCATCTCCCAGATGCACGTGTCCCGGCTGCTGGCCCGCACCCTCGAGCGGCTGCGCCGGTCGCTCGACGAGGAGCGGCCCCCGCAGTAGCCGGCCATCAGCCACCCGACCGGTCGTCGACCAGCGCGCGCAGCGAGGCCGGGTGGAAGATCCCGGCCAGGACGAGCACCGCGAGAACCGCCAGCGCCGCCGAGGCGACGGTCGTCGTGCCGCCGCGCAGACTCCAGGCCACCCCGAGCTGGATCAGCTGGGCGAGGACGATGGGCGCGCGGGCCCATGACCGGAGCCCGCGCAGCACCCAGGCACAGGCGCCAAGCCCGACGCCGTACGCGATGAAGAAGACCGAGGTGGTGGCCCCCATCGCCAGCCGCGCCGTGTGCAGGTCGCCCAGCAGCACCACGCCGTACACGACGAGGAGCAGCGCCTCCACGACCACCAGGGCCGCGGCGGCGACCAGCGGGGCGGGGGCGCGCCCGGGCCCGGGAGCCTGCGGGCCCGGGACGGGGGGCTGCTCGGGGCCGGTCACGGGAGCCGATGCTACGCACGGGGCCAACGGCGCCACGCTGTGGACGACTTTCAGCGATTCGTCAGGTTCCCGTCATGGCGTCGGGCAGAAAGAGCCGATAAAGTCGACGGCTGTGACCGACGCGACGACCACGGAGGGTTGATCGGGCACCCGAGTCTTGCGAGTCTAGTCAGTGGTCACCGAGTGCCATGGACCTGGCACGAGTGCGATCGTCCGCGCCTCCCGGTTGACGCCGAGGGCCGCCGGACTTCGTGAAAGCATTCACAAGGGTTTTCACGGCAGCGATGAATCTTTACACCCGGACCGGGTACCGCCGGTCCCGCAAGCAGAAGCAGAAGGAGTCAGCCGTCATGGATTGGCGCCACCGCTCCGCGTGCCTCGACGAGGACCCGGAGCTGTTCTTCCCCATCGGCAACACCGGGCCCGCCATCCTCCAGATCGAGGAGGCCAAGCAGGTGTGCCGACGCTGCGAGGTGCGCGAACAGTGCCTCGCGTGGGCCCTCGAGGCTGGGCAGGACCACGGCGTCTGGGGCGGCCTCAGCGAGGACGAGCGCCGTGCGCTCAAGCGCCGCAACCAGCGGGCGAAGGTGCGCACCGCCTGATCCGCTGACCGTCTAGCCGTGCGCGGGTACGTCGATCTCGACCCTCGTGCCGCCGGACGGCAGGGAGCCCATCGTCAGCTGCCCGTCGAGCTCGGACTCGACGAGCGTGCGCACGATGGACAGGCCCAGGCTCGTCGACGTGTCCGGGTCGAAGCCGGGCGGCAGGCCACGGCCGTCGTCCTCCACGGTGACCCGGAGCCGGCCGACCAGCCGGCGCGCGGTCATCGTCACGGTCCCGTCGCCCTCCGCGAGTCCGTGCTCGACCGCGTTCTGCAGCAGCTCGGTCAGCGCCATCGCCATCGGGGTGGCCACCTCGGCCGGCATCGTTCCGAAGCTGCCCACCCGGGCGGTCCGCACGCTCGCCCCCGGTGAGCTGACCTCGGCGACCATCGTGCGCAGGCGGTCCGCCACGTCGTCGAAGTCCACCGCCTCCTCGAACGCCTGGCTGAGCGTCTCGTGCACGATGGCGATCGAGCCGACCCTGCGCACCGCCTCCTCGAGCGCCGCCCGCCCCTCCGGTACGTCGATGCGGCGGGCCTGCAGCCGAAGCAGCGCGGCCACCGTCTGCAGGTTGTTCTTGACCCGGTGGTGGATCTCCCGGATGGTCGCTTCCTTGGTGACCAGCTCCCGGTCGCGGCGGCGCAGGTCGGTGACGTCGCGCACCAGCACCAGCGCTCCGATGTGCTCGCCCTCGGGCCGCAGCGGGATCGCCCGCAGGATCAGCACGATGTCGCTGCCGATCTCGGTGTCCCGAGGGAGCCGTCCGCCGAGGACGGCGCTCAGCGTCTCCTCGTCGGGACGGCGGGTCGCGGGCACGAGCGACCGGGTGGTCTCGGCGAGGTCGAGCCCGGTCAGGTCCGTGCTCAGCCCGAGCCGCCGGTACACCGAGAGGGCGTTGGGGCTGGCGTACGCCACCCGGCCCGCCTCGTCGATGCGCAGGAAGCCGTCGCCCACCCGAGGCGAGTCGGCGTGGTCGGAGCGCTGGCCGAGGAAGGGGAAGTGCCCGTTCGCGATCATCCGAGCCAGGTCCGTGGCTGTCTGGAGGTAGGCGAGCTCGAGCCGGCTGGGCGTGCGCACCCCGAGCAGGTTGGTGTTGCGTCCGACCACGCCCAGGATCCTGTCGCCGCGCCGCACCGGAATGGCCTCGGCGCGCACCGGGATGTCGTCGCGCCACTCCGGATCGCCCTCGCGCGCCACGCGCTCGCGCTCGAACGCCGAGTCGATCAGGGGCCGCCGGCCGGACGGCACGAAGGCACCCACCAGGTCGTCGACGTAGGCGGTCGGGCCGGTCGTGGGCCGGATCTGCGCGCCGGCCCAGAAGCCATTGCCGTCGCGGTCCGGCAGCCACAGCACCAGGTCGGCGAAGGAGAGGTCCGCGATGACCTGCCAGTCCGCCAGCAGCAGCTGGAGCCACTCCACGTCCGCGGGCTCGAGCGCGGTGTGGGCCGCAACGAGCTCGGTCAGCGTCGGCACGGCGATCAGCATAGGAGGCGGGACGGCAGGCCATCTCCGAGCGCTTCCGGGAGTGGCGGTCCTTGGCGAACCCGGTCGAGGTGACTAGCGTCACGTTCGTTCCTACCCGGACCCGGAGGTGGTCGCCGTGGCGCATCGAGAGTCATCGTCCGGAGTCGGACCCCCGGCCCGGACGGGTCCGCGGCGCACGAGCCGCGCGTGGCTGGCCGTCTACGTCTGCCTCGGGATCGGGATCGTCGTACCCCTGCTGGTCTTCCTGTACGACCAGGAGAAGCCGACGTTCATCGGCTTCCCCTTCTACTACTGGTTCCAGTTCCTGCTCATCCCGATCGTCTCGGCGCTGACCTACACCGCGTTCCGGATCTCGCTGCGGGCCACCGAGCGTGACCGCAAGGCGTTCGGGCTTCCGGCCGACGAGCGCCCGCAGGACCGGGGGAAGGACGACTGATGGGCAACGTCAACGGCGTCGAGCTCGCCATCTTCCTGGTGTTCTTCGTGATCGTCACGGCGATGGGCTTCCTGGCGGCCCGGTGGCAGCGCGGTGACTCGCTGGACAGCCTCGACGAGTGGGGTCTCGGCGGACGCGGCTTCGGAACCTTCATCACCTGGTTCCTGCTCGGTGGCGACCTGTACACCGCGTACACCTTCATCGCCGTGCCCGCGACGCTGTACGCCGGATCGGTGGTCGGGTTCTTCGCCGTGCCCTACACCATCGTGCTCTACCCGATCATCTTCATCTTCCTGCCGCGCTTCTGGTCGGTCTCGCACCGGCACGGCTACGTGACACCGGCGGACTTCATCCGCGGCCGCTTCGACTCCAAGCTGCTCGCGCTCGCGGTCGCCGTCACCGGGATCCTCGCCACGATGCCCTACATCGCCCTGCAGCTGATCGGCATCCAGGTGGTGCTCGAGGTGATGGGGATCGGCGGCGGCAGCAGCTCGACGTTCCTGGCCAAGGACCTGCCGCTGTTCATCGCGTTCGCGGTGCTCGCCGCCTACACCTACGCCTCCGGGCTTCGTGCGCCGGCGCTGATCGCGTTCGTCAAGGACACGTTGATCTACATCGTGATCCTGGTCGCGGTGTTCTACCTGCCGACGCAGATCGGCGGCTGGGGCCACATCTTCGACGTCGTGTCGAAGTCCTTCACGTCGTTCAACACCCAGAACGCCGACGCGATCGGCAAGGGGGCCGCGTCCGGCAAGGGCCTGATCCCGCCCTCGACCGCGCAATGGGCCTACGCGTCGCTCGCACTCGGCTCGGCGCTCGCGCTGTTCATGTACCCGCACTCGCTTACCGGCGTGCTCGCCTCGAAGAACCGGTCGGTGATCCGCCGCAACGCGTCGCTGCTGCCGGCGTACTCCTTCCTACTGGGGCTGCTGGCCCTGCTCGGCTTCGCCGCGATCGCCGCCGGGGTCAAGGTGACCAACCCACAGCAGGCTGTGCCGGCGTTGTTCGACAAGGAGTTCTCGAGCTGGTTCGCCGGCGTCGCCTTCGCGGCCATCGCGATCGGGGCACTGGTGCCCGCGGCGATCATGTCGATCGCCGCGTCGAACCTCTGGACGCGCAACGTCTACAAGACGTTCATCCGTCCGGACGCGACGCCGAAGCAGGAGGCCACGCAGAGCAAGCTGGTGTCGCTGGTGGTGAAGTTCGGCGCCCTGGCGTTCGTCCTCGGCCTGGACGTCAAGCAGGCGATCAACTTCCAGCTGCTCGGCGGGGTCTGGATCCTGCAGACCTTCCCCGCGCTGGTGTTCGCGCTCTACACCCGGTGGTTCCACCGCTGGGCCCTGCTGATCGGCTGGGCCGTCGGGATGGTCTACGGCACGGTGGCCGCCTACAACGTCGCCGCGGTCGGGGTACCCGGCAGCCACTTCGGCGGTCCGCTCGCACTCGTCCCGTTCACCCAGACCAAGGGGTACATCGCGCTCACCGCGTTCGTGGTCAACGTGCTGGTGGCCGTCGTGCTGACCTTCGTGTTCCGGGGCCTGAAGGTGGCCGAGGGAGTCGACGCGACCCGTGCGAGCGACTACCACGCCGACGCCGGCGACCCCGGCGTCGAGGACGTGCTGGAAGGCGAGCCGGGGACCGCACCTACTGCCCGGTAGTCTCCGCCGCATGACCACAGCAGGCGCCAGTGAGGGGCACGGCGGCGAGCACGCCGTCTCGGTCGCCGCAGCACACGGCGTGGACACGCTGTTCACGCTCTCGGGGGCGCACGTCTTTCCGATGTACGACGCGGCGGTGCACGCCGAGCCACCGATGCGGATCCTGGACGTCCGTCACGAGGCGACCGCCGTGTTCGCCGCCGAGGCCGCCGGCAAGCTGACCCGGGTGCCCGGGCTGGCCGTCCTGACCGCCGGGCCGGGGGTGACCAACGGGGTCAGCGCCGTCACCCAGGCCCGGTTCAGCGGTTCGCCGCTCGTCGTGCTCGGCGGCCGCGCGCCGGCGAACCGCTGGGGCATGGGCTCGTTGCAGGAGCTCGACCACCCCCCGCTGCTCGAGCCGGTCACCAAGCTGGCCCGCACCGTGCACCAGGTCTCCGAGATCGCCGGCGCCGTCGACGAGGCGTTCACCGTGGCCGCCTCACCGCACCGGGGACCGGCCTTCCTCGACGTACCGATGGACGCGTTCTTCGACAAGGCGACCGCCGACCGGCCGGCGCCCTCGGACCGGAGGAGGACCGACCCGGACGGGGCGGCCCTCGAGACGGTGGCCGGGCTGCTCGCAGCCGCCGAGCGTCCCGTGCTGGTGCTCGGCACCGACGTGTGGGCCGACGGCGCGGAGGAGGCCGCGCTCCGGTTCGTCCAGGACGCCGGGGTGCCCGCCGTCACCAACGGGATGGCGCGCGGTGTCGTGCCCGCCGGGCACCCGCTGCTGGTGACCAGGGCGCGCAGCACGGCGTTCGGCAGGAGCGACCTGGTCGTGGTCGTGGGCACGCCGCTGGACTTCCGGCTGGGGTACGGCACGTTCGGCGGCAAGGACGGTGCCGCCCCTGCGCAGGTCGTGCACCTGGCCGACTCCCCCGACCAGATCTCCCGGCACGCCTCGCTCGCCGCGTCCGCCTCCGGCGACCTCACCCTGGTTCTCGACGGGCTGCAGGCCGCCCTGGAGCGGCAGGGCCGCAGACCCGACTGGTCCCGGTGGGTGGCCGAGCTGCAGGACGGCGTGGCCGCCGCCGTCGCGCGCGACCAGGAGCTGCTGCGGTCCGAGGCCGACCCGATCCACCCCGCACGCATCTACGGCGAGCTCGCTCCGCGGCTGGCCGACGACGCGGTCGTGATCGGCGACGGGGGCGACTTCGTCTCCTTCGCCGGGAAGTTCGTGGAGCCGCGTCGTCCCGGCGGCTGGCTCGACCCCGGTCCGTTCGGGTGCCTGGGCGCCGGGCTCGGCGCCGCCATCGCCGCGCGGCTGAGCCGGCCGTCGGCGCAGATCGTTCTGCTCCTCGGCGACGGCGCCGCCGGCATGTCGCTGATGGACGTCGACACGCTGGTCCGCCACGACCTCCCCGTGGTGATGGTGTGCGGCAACAACAGCGCGTGGGGGCTGGAGAAGCAGCCGATGCAGATGCTCTACGGCTACGACGTCGCGGCCGACCTGGCGCCGCAGACGCGGTACGACGAGGTGGTGCGCGCGCTCGGCGGTGGAGGCGAGATGGTCACCGACCCGGCGCAGATCGGTCCCGCCCTGGACCGTGCGTTCGCCGCCGGCACGCCCTACCTCGTCAACGTGATCACCGACGTCGACGCGGCCTACCCGCGCGCCACGTTCGGGGTGTGACCGGAGCATGACGGTGACCGTTCGACCGGTGCACACCTCCGAGCTCGCCGAGGTCGGCGACCTGACCGCCGCCGCGTACGCCGCCGACGGCTACGTCATGGAGGACGACCCGTACGCCGCCGCCCTGCGCGACGTGGCCACCCGCGCCCGCGAGGCCGAGGTGTACGTCGCCGACCTCGCCGACCGGCCGGGCGGCATCGCCGGCACGGTGACGTTCTGCCCCGAGGGATCGCCCTGGTGCGAGGTGGCCGGCGCCGGCGAGGGCGAGTTCCGGATGCTGGCCGTGGACCCCGCGGCGCGTCGCCGGGGCGTGGCCGCCGCGCTGGTCGGGCTGTGCGTCGAGCGGTCCCGCGAGCTCGGCTACGCCGCGGTGGTGTTGTCCAGCCTCCCGATGCAGCGGCCCGCGCACCGGCTCTACGAACGGCTCGGGTTCCGTCGTACTCCCGAGCTGGACTGGTCACCGCAGGAGCGCATCGACCTGATCGCCTTCCGCCTCGACCTACCCCGGTAACCGCGAGAGGAACCGGTCGCGGTCGACCACGACCCGGGTGACCTCGCCCCGGCCGACCAGCCGCTCGTCCGCGGCGTGCACGGCCACGACCTCGAACCGCAGCAGCCGCCCGTCGACGTACCGCACCGTCGCGGTGACCTCGACCCTCGCGCCGACCGGGCTGGCGGCGAGGTGCTCGACGTCGATCCGGGTGCCGACGCTGGTGCGCGCCGGGGGCACCGCCGCGGCGACGGCCGC
>Ga0308175_100003284_pt1 | contig 11195 bp, 12 predicted proteins | sample PhyCR1_3_FD_203893 | JGI IMG/M metagenome (GOLD analysis project Ga0308175, IMG submission 203893) | Soil microbial communities from UC Gill Tract Community Farm, Albany, California, United States - DLSLS.C.R1 | ecosystem: Environmental > Terrestrial > Soil > Agricultural land | place: USA... | reverse complement strand
GAGCCTATCCTGGCGCCCAGCCGCCTGCGCCGCCACGCGCCAACGGGTGGATCGGGCCCGCCCCGGGAGGTGGGGCCGGGCTACGGCTCGCCCAGGAACCGCTCCAGCAGCCGGTGGAAGTGGTGCACCCCCTGCTCGCGGGTGGGGGAGTAGCGCCCCCGGTGGTAGAGGCGGGAGCGCACGCCGCGCTGGACGCTCTCGACGACCGCCTCGTCCTCGCGCTCGACGCGGTCGAGGGCGGCGCCGGCGCCGCGGTCGAGGCGGGCGGGGTCCCAGACGTAGGAGAGGAAGGAGACGCGGGTGCGGTCCGGGGCCAGGGGGCGGACGATGTTGACCGAGATCCCCCAGGGATAGACGTTCAGCATGGTGTTGGGAAAGAGCCAGAAGTAGTAGCCGGCGATCCTCTGGCCGTAGTCCGGCGAGGAGGGGGGGAGATCGAAGACGTCCCCGCCGCCGCTCGCCACTCCCACCTGGAGGTTGGACCAGCGGAAGAGCTCGGTGCGGTACTCGCCGTAGTCGAGCGCGCCCGCCAGCCCCGCGTGGACGTAGGGGATGTGGAACCCCTCCAGGAAGTTGTCGCAGTAGAGCGCCCAGTTGGCCTTCACCAGGTAGTCGCGCGAGCGGGAGGGATCGAGCACGGCCTCGCGGAGGGGGAGCCAGGAGACCCGGGCGTCCATCTCCGCCGTCAGCTCCTCCAGCGGGAAGGCGGGGTCGAGCGCGACGAAGAGGAGCTTCCCCCAGGCGCCGAAGGGGATCCTCGGCAGGTCGTCCGCGGGGGAGGGGAACCCCGCCGCGCACTCGAATTCGGGCATCGAGAGAAAGCGCCCGTCGTGGGCGAAGCGCCGGCCGTGATAGCGGCAGCGCAGCGCCGGCAGCACCGCCGCGTGCTCGCAGACGAGCGTGCCGCGGTGGGTGCAGACGTTGGAGAGGCAGTGGAGCCGGTCCTGGGTGTCCCGGGTGAGCACCAGCGGCTCGTCGAGCACCCCCTCGAGCAGGGTGAAGGGGTGGGTGGCCCCGGGGACGCGCACGGCGTCGGTGTCCGCCACGAGTTGCCAGCTCCGGGCGAAGACGCGGTCGCGCATCGTCCCGTACCAGCGCGGGTCGCCGTACACCTCGGCCGGCAGGGTGGAGGCGCGGCGGATGTCCTCGTCGATGGTCCAGGAGAGGGTCATAGGGCCGCCATCTTATCGTGCCTGTCCCGGTCCGTTCCCCCGCCCACACTGATCTTCCAAAGCCGATTTCGCATAGCGACACCGCCTCAGCTCTGGCGGTTCTGCGTGTGTAAGACTCTGTGTTCTGTTCGGGGCGCCCCGGCGTGGGCGCTCCTTTTGTCTGCGCGGCGAGGGCCCGCGCCAGGCGTGTTATCATCCTTTTCTTCAGTCGATCTTAAAAAGCATCGAGGCCGCGCTCCTCCCCTCGGCGGTGAAGGCCAACCCCACGGCGACGATCGCGGCCGATCTCTGAGCTCGGCCAACAAGGAGGATCGAATGAGCGCACAGACGATAGGGGTTTCGTTTCGCGAAGTGATGTCCGGCGGCTTCGTCCTCGGGACGGCCGATCCGGAGGAGGGGGAGAAGAGGGGGCGGGCCGAGGGGTCTGAGATGACGATGCACGCCGCGATCGACGTCCAGGACCTCGACCTCTTCCTCAAGGAGCCCGGCCACCCGGGCAGCCTCACCGGCACGCTCGACTTCACGCCGTTCGGCACCGGCCTGCCGGCGACCTCGGGCGTCTTCAACCTGTTCAGCCCCACGGACGACCCCAAGCTGAAGCTGATGGTCTACGAGATGGGCTTCCAGCACGGCGGCAAGAGCTACTACCTGGCCGGCCAGAAGAACGTGCGGCAGGACCCGATCTTCGATCTCTGGAAGGCCACGACCACCCTCTATTCGAAGCTCCACGAGGGGACCGGCAAGACCGGCCCGGTGGTGGGGGCGGGGGTCCTGAGCCTGGGGGTCCGGCAGCTCATCGACATGATGTCCACGATGAAGGCGCCGGGCGCCGCCACCTTTACCGAGAAGTCGGAGGCGATGGCGAAGTTCGGCCGCTTCTTCCTCGGCGAGCTGTGGGACACCTACGTGCGGCACGTCCTGCCGTGAGCCTGAAGACGCCGGACGGCGGGGATCTGCTGTTCCAGGAGACGCTCGGGGTCTGAGGCGGGGGTCTGAAAACGAAAAAGCCGCTCCCCAAAGGAGCGGCTCTCGTCGGTTCGGTTGAGTGAGTGGCTCAGATCTTGGTGACGTTGGCAGCGGCCGGGCCCTTCTGGCCCGAGACGATGTCGTACTCCACGCGGTCCCCCTCGGCGAGCGACTTGAAGCCGCTGCCCTGGATCGCCGAGTGGTGGACGAAGCAGTCCTTCGAACCGTCCTCCGGCGTGATGAATCCGAATCCCTTGCTGTCGTTGAACCACTTCACTTTTCCGGTGATACGCATTCTGCAAACTCTCTTTCTTGGTTTTCCCCAGAAACACGAAAGGGACCCACTCAAAAGCCAGGTCCCTCTGCGTTCACTGGTTACTGAGACAGGCTTGTCTGATGCCTGCCGAAGCGGGACACTACGGGGAAACCGGGGGTTTGTCAAGCTTTCCGCCTTTTCAACAGGTGCCGCAGCCGCAGATGCTCCTCCCGCTCGCGCTCGTCGAGGGTGCGGCGGGTGGTGGCGATCTGGTTTTCGAGACCGGGGGAGACCCGGCGCTCCAGCGTATTCACCTGGCGGGAGGTCTGGGAGAGGGCCTCGCCCAGCCGGCGCATGAGCAGCTCGTGCGGGGCCGCCTGGAGGAGGAGGTCGATCAGCGTCTCGAAGCGGCTCGCCGTCTCCTCGGCGGCGGGGCCGGTGAGAGTGGGCGCGGTGCCGCGGGCGGCGAGGGTGCGGCGGACGGCGGGGCGTTCCACCAGATCGGTGACGGCGAGCCCCCAGACCTGCGCGGGGCGGACCTCGACCTTCAGCTCCCGGGCCGGCCAGCCGAGCGGCCGGAGGGCGGTGCCGCCGTCCACCGCCAGAGCCGCCAGCAGCGCCTCGTAGGCGTGGGCCGCCCCCTCCGCGATGGCGCTGCGGGCGTCCGCGGCCGGCCGGGCGAGGTGGAAGAGCTCGCGCACCAGCGCCTCCCGCTTGCGGTGGAGGAGGTCGACCCCCTTGCGCACCCGGTCGAGCCGGCGCCGGGCTCGCAGGAGCCCCATGCGGGTGGGGGCGGCGCCGCTCACGGCGTCGTCTCCCGGGGCCTCGCCTCCCAGACGGCGTCGCTCAGCCGGGTCAGGTCCTCGCGGGGGAGGGCGGCGAGGAGCTTCCAGCCGGCGGCCATCGTCTCGGTGAGCGTCCGGCGGCGGCGCCCCTGGCCCACCAGCTCGCGCTCGAAGCCGTCGGCGAAGGCGAGGGCGCGGCGGTCCGCCGGGGAGAGCCCGGCCTCGCCCACCACCGCCGCCATCAGCCGCGCCTCCCGCCCCTGGGTGTAGAGAGAGTAGAGCTGGTCCGACCACGGCCGGTGGTCCGGGGTCGTGCGGCCGGTGCCGATGCCGGCATTCATCAGGCGCGAGAGCGAGGGGAGCACGTCGATCGGCGGATAGATCCCCCGGCGGTGGAGGTCGCGCGAGAGGACGATCTGCCCCTCGGTGATGTAGCCCGTGAGGTCGGGGATGGGATGGGTGAGGTCGTCGTCCGGCATGGTGAGCACGGGGATCTGGGTCACCGAGCCGGTGTGCCCGGCCAGCAGGCCCGCCCGCTCGTAGAGGCTGGCGAGGTCGGTGTAGAGATAGCCCGGATAGCCGCGCCGCCCCGGCACCTCCTCGCGGGCGGTGGCGATCTCGCGCACGGCGTCGCAGTAGTGGGTCATGTCCGCCAGCACCACCAGCACGTGGACGCCGTGCTCGAAGGCGAGGTATTCGGCCTGGGTGAGGGCGAAGCGGGGGGCGAGGAGGCGCTCGATGGGCGGATCCCCGGCCTGGTTGAGGTAGAGCACCCCGTGCTCCAGGGCGCCGCTGGCCGCGAAGCGCGCCAGGAATTCGGCGGTCTCGCGCGAGGTGATGCCGATGGCGGCGAAGACCACCGCGAACGGCTCGCCGCGCGGGGCGCGGGCGTCCTCCACGATCTGCGCCGCCAACTCCAGGGCGGGGAGGCCGGCGCCGGAGAAGATCGGCAGCTTCTGGCCCCGAACCAGCGTGTTCATGCCGTCGATGGCGGAGACGCCGGTCTCGATGAAGTCCGCCGGCCGCAGCCGCCGCGCGGGGTTCATCGGCGCGCCGTGGACCGGCCGCAGGGCCTCGCCCACGGGGGCGGGAAGGCCGTCCACCGGGCGGCCGCCGCCATCGAAGGCGCGGCCCAGCAGCTCGCGCCCCACCACCCCGGAGGCCACCTCGCCGGTGAGGGTGATGGCGGCGCGGGCGGGGGCGAGACCCAGCGTGTCCTCCAGCACCTGGACGACGGTGATCCGCTCGCCGGCGTCGATCACCTGACCCCGGCGCGGCGGCTCCCCCGGCATGGCGATCTCCACCCACTCGCCGAGGGCGGCGCGGCGGGTGCGCTCGAGGAAGAGCAGCGGGCCGGCCGCCGCCGGAGCGCCGCGGTGAAGGCGGGCGGCGCCGGTCATGATGGCGGCCCTCCGCGTTGGGCGGCAATGGCCGCGATGAGCCCGGCGGCGCGGAGGGCGGCGGCTTCGAGATCGGGCTCCGGGGTTCCACGCAATGATGCCAGGGCCTGCCGGGCGGGGGCGAGCGGAAGCTGCTCGAACGGAGCTCCGGTCTCCAGGGCGGCGAGGCCGGCGTGGTGGAGGTCGCGGGCGAGGGAGGCCAGGCGGTAGGTCTTGGCCAGCGGCGAGGCGGCGTCGTTGGGGTCGTAGGCGCTCTGGGCGAGCACGGCCTCGCGCACGGTGCGCGCGGTCTCCAGGAGGAGGCGGTCGCGGTCCTGGAGCGACTCGCTCCCCACTAGCCCGGCGATCTCCTTGAGCTCCGCCTCCTGGGCCAGCAGGGCCAGCAGCTCCTCGCGCAGCGCCGCCCAGTCCGGCCCGGTGCGGCCGGCGAGCCAGCCCAGGGTGGCGCCGGCGTAGAGGGAGTAGCTGGTCTCCCAGTCGACGGCGGGGAACTGGCGCTGGTGGGCGAGGGACGCGTCGAGGGCCCAGAGGGCGCCGGAGACCCGCAGGGCCGCCTGCGTGACCGGCTCGGAGAAGTCCCCTCCGGGTGGCGAGATGGCGGCGATCAGGGTCACCGCCCCCTCCCGTTCCGGCGACCCACAAGCGCGCACCCGGCCGGCGCGCTCGAAGACCTTGCCCAGCCGGCTGGCGAGATCGGTGGGATACCCCTCCTCGCCCGGCATCTCCTGGAGGCGGGCCGCCATCTCGCGCAGCGCCTCGGCCCAGCGGGAGAGGCTGTCGGCCATCAGGGCGACGCGGTAGCCCATGTCCCGGAAATGCTCGGCGATGGTGATCCCCAGATAGAGCGAGGCCTCGCGGGCCGCCACCGGCATGTTGGAGGTGTTCACCACCAGCACCGTGCGCTCCATCAGCGAACGGCCGGTGCGGGGGTCGGTCAGGCGGGGAAACTCGGAGAGCACCTCCGCCATCTCGTTCCCCCGCTCGCCGCAGCCGATGTAGACCACCACGTCGGTCTCCGCGTATTTGGCGAGCGACTGCTCGATCAGCGTCTTGCCGGTGCCGAAGCCGCCCGGCACGGCGACCGTCCCCCCCTCGGCCACGGGGAAGAGGAGGTCGAAGATCCGCTGGCCGGTGAGCAGGGGGCGGGTGCCCGGCAGCCGCTCGGCCACCGGACGGGGGCGGCGCACGGGCCAGCGGTGGGCGAGGCGGAGCGGGGTGCCGTCGGTCAGGCTCCCGATCGTCTCCTCGACCGTGAATTCGCCGGAGACGAGATTGGCGACCGTCCCCTGGACGCCGGGCGGGACCAGAACCTTGTAGGTCACCCCCGGGGTCTCCGCCACCGTGCCCAGGAGATCCCCGGGCCCGACCCGATCGCCGGGATGGGCCACGGCCTCGAAAATCCAGCGGCGGGTGGGATCGAGGGTGGGCGCGTCCACTCCCGGCGCCATGAAGTCGCCGCCCGATTCGGCGAGGCGGAGGAGTGGGCGCCCCACGCCGTCGAGGATGGCCCCCAGCAGCCCCGGCCCCAGGTGGGCGGTGAGCGAGCCGCCGGTGAGGACGGCCGGCTCGCCAAGGCGGAGGCCGGTGGTCTCCTCGAACACCTGGAGAGTCGCCGTCTCCCCCTCGACGCGGATCACCTCGCCCAGCAGGCCCCGCTCGCCCACGCGCGCCAGCTCATAGAGCGAGGCTTCGCGGAGGGGGCGGGCCTCGGCGAGCGCGCCGGTCACTCTCACGATTGTAGGGGGGGCGATCGTGGCGCTCATCGCAGCCTCACCCGGTAGCCGATCGCCTGGCGCAGGATCTCCAGAATGTACGCCTCGGGACCTGCCGCCCGCTCCGCCCAGGCGGGCGCGGGGAAGGGGACGACCATGGGGAGGGTGCGCCGGCCGAGCTGCCGCCGGCTCTCCTCGGGGAGGGCGTCGTAGAACGGCTCCTCCACCAGGAGGACGCCAATGCCGGGCCGGTCGAGCATCTCCAGGAGCCTCTGGGCCCCTTCGCCGGCCGTGGCAGCCTCCTGGGGAGCGAGGCCGGCCAGGAGGAAGCCGGGGGCGGTCTCGGCCCGGCAGAGCGCCTGGACGGAGAGGCTCACGGCGTCACCAGCTCCCGCGCCAGCCGCTCGCGGGGGACGCCGAGGGCGATCCCCCAGAGGACCTTGCGGAGGTCGAGCAGCTCCGCGCGCAGGCGGAGGAGGTAGAGGAGGAAGGGGGCCGGCCCCAGGGGGCGGCGGCGGGCCGCGGCGGCGAGAGCGCGCAGGCGGATGCCCAGGATCTCCGTCTCCAGCTCCGAGGAGTCCCCTTCGAAGGCCGCGGCGAACGGCGTCCCCCGGAAGGTGTGGCCCAGATGGCGGGCCGCCTCCGCGCGGTCCTCGGCCAGCAGCAGGACCGCGAGGGAGCTCTCCAGCTCGATCGTCTCGCGGACCCAGGTCTTCAGCTCCCATCCGCCGCGGCGGGCCGCCCGTAGGAGGCGTTCGGTGAAGACCTGCCCCAGGGCCGATTCCAAGGCGAACAGCTCCGGATGGGGGCGCTCCGCCTCCGCCAGAAGGGGCGGGCCGTAGGGATTCCCCCAGGCCACGAGCAGCACGGCCACGGCGGCCGGCGTGGGCTGGCGGGCCAGCTCCCGGAGGGCTTTTTCCGGCAGGGCTGGAGTGGGGATGAGCCCGGCCAGGCGCATCTCCGGCGGCGTTCCGGCGGCGGCGCCGCGCAGCAGGGCCCGCAGGCTCCGCCGGTCCTCCTCCTCATAGAGGAGGGCCAGCGCGCTCTCCCGGTCGCCGCTCCAGCGGGCGAGCACCAGCAGGCGCGCTGCCGCCGTCCGCCGCAGCCCTTCTTCCAGCAGGGAGGGGGAGGCGCCGCCGGCCGCGAGGGGGACCAGCCCGAGGCGGGCCAGCTCGGCGGCCGCTGCGGGCAGATCCGCCGCCCGGGCGAGCGATTCCAGGCGCGCCCGCCCCAGGAGACGGGTGGCAAGGCCCCGGGCGCGGGCGTCGAGGTCGGACCACTGCACGGCTCAACCCTCCAGGGCCGGCCCCGCCGCGCCGGCCCGCCGCAACACCTCGATCGCGAGCGCCGGCCGCAGGCGGCCCAGCCGCCCTTCCAGCGTGCTCTCCACCCTCAGCTCGCCATCTCCCGATTCGGCGGCGAGACCGGTCGCGAGGCCGGGGTCCGCCGCCACGGTCACTCCGGAGCGGCCGGAGGCGATCTCCCGCACCCGGGGCTCCAGGGCCGGCGGGCAGCGGAGCACCACCAGCTCGTCGCCGAAATAGGAGAGGACCTCCGCCACCTCGTCCGCGAGGGCGGCGGCGTAGGCCTCCCCCCGCGCGGCGGCGGGGAAGCGCTCGCGGGCGGCGCGGAAGACCCGGTCGAGGAGCCGCTCCCGGGCCTCCAGCACCGTCCGGCGGGCGGCGCGGCGGAACGCCTCGACCTCGCGGGTAGCCGCGGCGCGCAGCTCCGCCCGGCGGGCGGCCTCGGCCTCGGCGCGGCGGCGGGCGAGATGCTCCATCGATCCGGCGGCGAGGCGGGCGGCGTCGGTCCAGGCCCCGGCGAGGCGGGCGGCGATCTTCCGCTCCGCCTCCCGTTCCACGGCGGCGAGCAGATCGTCGAGGGCCATGGCGTCACTTCCCTCCGAGCTGGAGGAGGATGAGGATCGCCACCACGAACCCCAGGATGACCATGGTCTCGGGGATCGCCACCAGGATGATGGCGGTGCCCGCGAGCTCCGGCTTCTCCGACAGGGCTGCGGAAGCGGCGGGACCGATCCGGCTTTGCGCCCAGGCGGTGGCGATGGCGGGCACGGCCACGGCCAGCGCGGCGCTCAGGGCGATCCAGAACATTTGCATCTCAGGCCTCCTTCCAGTGGCCGAAGGGGCGGTATTCCACCCCTCCGGGGCTGTAGAACTTCCCGAAGAATTCGACGTAGTGCAGGCGCAGGGCGTGGATCGCCGGGCTGAACAGCCCCAGCGCGAAGTTCACCAGGTGGAAGAGCAGGGCCAGCAGCACCCCCACCACGGCGCTCCCCATCGCCCCCACCATCCGGTTGGCCACCACGGCCAGCATCACCGAGGCGGTCCCCAGGGCCATCACGCGAGCATAGGAGAGGACGTTGCCCAGCGTCGCCAGCAGCTCGATGGGCGCGATGATCCCCTCGGCGGCGATGAGGACCGGGAACAGGACCAGCAGCAGGACCGCCGCCGGGGTGAAGAAGCGCCGTGGCAGCACGTCCGTGGCGGTGAGCAGGGCGGCGACGATCAGCAGCAGCATGATGGCCGTCACGCCGCGGCCGAGCGCCTCCCGCCGATGCCGGGGATCATGGCGCCGGGCGGCGATCACTCCCAGGCTCAGGCCCAGGAGGACGTGGACCAGCCCGAGGGCGATCGCCAGGCCGAGGAAGGGGACGATCGCCTCCTCGCGGTCGATCAGCAGCGGGCGCAGCCCCAGCGCGCGCCGGCCGAGATCGCCGAACAGCTCGCCGTAGAGGAAGCCGAAGACGATCGTGAAAGCGGCGCAGGCGCCGGCGATCTCGGAGGCGGAGCGTAGCGTCGTCCCCGGTTTCGAGCGATGGTGGAGGACGATCCCCAGGGCGGCCATCAGCGCGCCGTAGCCCACGTCCCCCAGGATCAGCCCGAAGAGCATGGGGAAGAAGACGGCCACGAACGGCGTCGGATCGATGCTGCCGTAGCGGGGGAGCGGCAGCATCCGCACCAGCGCCTCGAAGGGGCGGAAGAGGCGGGGGTTCGAGAGCGCCACCGGCGCCTCCTCGGCCGACCACTCCTCGCGGGCGACCTCGCGGGCCACCACCGTCTCGCCCAGCTCCGCGCGCAGGCGGCGCTGGAGGCGACGCTGTAGGCGATCAACGAGCTCCGAGGGGACCCACCCTTCCAGCACGAAGGCATAGGCGGTGAGGGCGGAGAGGGGGAGCGCCTCCAGCTCCCGCAGCCGGTCGTGGATCGCCGCCCGGGCCTTCAAGAGCTCGGGAGCATGGATTCCGGCCAGCCGGTCCCGTTCCCGATCCAGATCCTCCAACTCGCGGGGGATGGCGCGCAGCCGCTCGACCATCCCCGGCAGCGCCTCGGCGAGCGAGCCGCCGTAGGCGGCCGGCACCGGGATCGGCTTCACCCCGGCCTCCGCGAGCGTGCGGTCGACCCGCTCGGCGACGCCGGTGGGGAGCAGGATCAGGAGCGCCAGATCCCCCGAGGGGAGCGGGCGCGAGCGCAGCTCGAAGGCGCCGTCCGTCACCACGGCCAGGGCCTCGCGGAGCCGCTCCAGCGACTCCTCGTTCCGGGAGCGCAGGAGGACCGAAAGGGCGGTGGTCTGGCTCCAGTCGTGATGGCCGGCCAGAAGCGACTGGAAGGCGTCGAAGAAGCTCCGGTATTTGAGCAGCAGGGCCCGCTCCTCGGCCAGCTCGGCGCCCCGCGCCTGGAGCGCGGCGGTACGCCGCCGCAGGCGCCGGGCGAGACGGGCCCAGCGCACGAAATCCGCGGGCTCCGCCGGGGCGGAGGCCGCCCGGGAGGCCGTGGGGTGCAGGTACGTGAGCGTCGGGTCGAGATCCTCCAGGGCGCGCCGGAGATGGCGGCGCTCCCGCTCCTGCCGGGGGGTGAGCTCGGCCGGCGCCAGCCCCGCGCCCGTCGAGGGGGGAGCCAGATGGACGAGCCCCAGATCCTGGAGGACGTCCAGGACCTCACCGAGCCGCTCGCGGGGCCCGAGGACGCGCACCCGGGACATCGCCACGATCATGGCCGCCCCTCGTTGGCGAGCAGCCGGGCGACGACCGCTTCCGCCAGCTCGGACACCTCCGCCGCCTGCAGGCCGTCCAGGCGCGCGGCCTCGGCGCGGGCGCGTTCCGCGAGAGCGGACCGCTGGCGTCCAACTTCGGCTTCCACCTCGCGCGCCAGGGCGGTCTCGGCCGCCGCCAGCTCCGCGGCGAGCTCCCGCTCGGCCCGTTCGGCGTCCGCGCGGGCCTCCTCCACGCGCCGGCGGGCCTCTTCCTCAGCCTCCGCCAGCCGCGCGGCGAGGCGGGCCTCGGTCTCGGTCAGGCGATGGAGGTCATCTCCTTGCATGGCATGACTCCGTGGATGAAGATCCTGCGAGGCCATGCTGCCACCGGGATCTCCGGGTGGCGCCACCCGGGAGGGCGGGGGATGGGTGCGTGGTGGGAGGGTATACTGCGGACAGAAAGGACCTAAAGGACCCAAAGGACCTAAAGGACTGCAAGGACAAAGACCGAGCCTCGCCTTGTCCTTTAGGTCCTTTGGGTCCTTTGGGTCCTTTCAACAACCGCCATGGACCTCCAAACCACCGCCACCCGCGGCGCCGAAACCATCCACCAGGCGTTCGACGAGCACCATCGGGGGCTGCGCGCGATCACCCGGCGGGTGCGGCAGCGCTTCGAGGAGCGCGACTGGGAGGGGATCCATCGCGACACCCTGGAGAAGCTGGAGCTGCCGTCGTGGAGCGTCGACGAGGCGATCGGCATTCTGCGCGGCCAGCTCCGCGAGCGCCTCGCCGACCGGGCCGTGTGGGCGGCGATGAAGGAGGCCTACACCCGGGCCATCCTCGGGCGCGACGACTTCGAGATCGCCCAGACCTACTTCAACTCCCTCACCCGCAAGGTATTTGCTCACGACGGG
>Ga0308175_100003283_pt1 | contig 11196 bp, 7 predicted proteins | sample PhyCR1_3_FD_203893 | JGI IMG/M metagenome (GOLD analysis project Ga0308175, IMG submission 203893) | Soil microbial communities from UC Gill Tract Community Farm, Albany, California, United States - DLSLS.C.R1 | ecosystem: Environmental > Terrestrial > Soil > Agricultural land | place: USA... | reverse complement strand
CTGGACACCGGCATGGCGCTGCGCATCCCGCTGACCGGCGCGCAGACGCGCGGCTTCAACCGCCTGGTCGTGCTCGGATTGCGGAGCAACCTCGATCCGCCGTCGTCGTCCGGGCGCCTCGCCGACCTGTTGCGGGCGCACCATTACACCGACGGGTTGGAGCTCCTGCCGCACGGCGCGCCCACCAACAATACGCAGGACGTGAAGTCCGCCCTGGCGACGCGCGATCCCAATTTCTCCGCGCTCTTCGGAGTGGAGCAAGGGCCGCCGCTCTGTCCCACCCGGCCGACGTCCGACGGCGACCGCCTGGCCCGCGCGCTGGGCGTGGCGCCCGACCTGCTGGCGCACGTGCGGGGCGCGGACGGCGATCAGGACGAGCAGGCGGCGGCGATCAACACGGTGCTCTGGCCCGCCACCTGGGGCTATTACCTGGATCAGATCGTCACCGGCGCCGTGCCCAACCCCGACGTCCTCCTCCCCGCGGCGCGCGATCACTTCACAATGCACGTGCGGGCGCGCGGGCACTTTCCCATCCTGCGGATCGGCCGGCAGCCGTATGGCGTCCTCCCCGTCTGCTGGAGCGCGCGCTGGCAGCCGCTCGAAGGACGGCCGCTGGACGCGCCGCTCGCCGGCCTGCTCGGCCGCCTGCGGGCCACCTGGGAGAGCTCGGCCGCCAACGTGCCGCGCCTGCCGGGCGCCATCGATCCGGAGGCGGCGCTGGTGAGCCTGCTGGGCATGAGCCCGTCCTCCACCAGCTTCGTGGCGCGAAACGTGATCGGCCCGGAATACAACCTTTCCTATTGGCGCTTCGTCCAGAAGGACCTCGGCAAGACCTGGTGGACCGCCCTGGCGGCGAAGTCGCTCGCTCAAGCCGGAGACCTCGCCACGGTGATGGCCAATACGCGGCTCGCCAACGCGACCTACGTGAAGAGCCACCGGCCGCTGACCGACCTGCTAGTGGCTCCCGCGCCGCTCGCCGGCCAGCCGGCGCCGGCCTTCGTGGCGCAGCTCGCCGCGCTCGGCTGGCAGGCGCTGCGCGACCTCGCGCTGCCGGCACAGCCCGTGCCCCTGCTCTGGCTGCTGCTGCGCCACGCGGCGCTGCGCCAGTATCTCGAGACCGCCTTCCAACTGCTCTCCCAGGGCGGCCTGGCGCAGCCGGCGGAGCGGCTGGAGCCCGAGATGATCGGCTTTGCCGCGGCCCAGGCGAGGCCGTCGGCCTGGGATCTGCTGCAAAGACCCTTGCCCGGACGTGGCCCCGTGGGCACGTTCCTGGACGGCGCGAAAAGCGATCCGTCGCTCAGCTCCTTCGCCGCTTTCTGGAGCGCCTTCGCGCGGCTCTCGGCCCTCCCGGCGGAAGCGCTGGATTTCGCCACGCGCGAAGTGTTCGACCTGGCCTCCTATCGCTTCGACGCCTGGGTCACCTCCCTGGCGCATCTCCGGCTCGACGAGACCCGCCGCGCGGCGCCGGACGGCGGCATCGTCCTTGGCGCCTACGGGTGGGTGGAGGACGTGAGGCCGGAGCCGCAACGGAACCCCTCGGCCGGTTACGTGCACGCGCCCTCGCTGGCCCACGCGACCACGGCGGCGGTCCTGCGCTCGGCCTATTTGACCCATCAGGACGGCGCGCGCAGGCCGATGGAGATCGACCTTTCCTCGGACCGCGTCCGGCTCGGCCTCCACATCCTGGACGGCATCCGTGAGGGGCAGCCTTTGGGGGCCCTGCTGGGCTATCGCCTGGAGCGCTCGATCCACGACGCCGGCAACGATCTCGACCGCTTCATCGAGGACCTGCGCCGGCTGGCGCCGCTGGAGGATTCGTCTCCCGCGGACACGAGCACCAGCGAATCGATCGCGCCGCACGATGTCGTCGACGGTCTGGCGCTTCTCCGCAAGCTCGAGGCCGATCCCAACCTGCTGGCGAGGGCGGGCCTGCCGTCCGCGATCTCGAGCCTGGTCAAACGTCTGGACGACGCGCTCGACGCCGTGGCCGATCTGGCCCTGGCGGAGAGCGTCCACCAGTTGCTGCGCGGCAACACCCTTCGCGCCGGAGCGACTCTGGACGCGATCGCCCGCGGCGACACGCCGCCTCCCGAGCTCGACGTGGTGCGGACCCCTCGCGCCGGCACCGCTCTCACCCAGCGGCTGCTCGCCGTCGCCATCGGCGGCCAGGCGCCGGGCTGGCCTGTGACGCCGCGCGCGCAGGCGGAGCCGCGGCTCAATGCCTGGGCCGCGGCGCTGCTGGGCGATCCGGCCCGGGTGCGCGCCCGCGCCCATTTCGTCGACGCCTCCGGTGCGGTCGTGGGGACGGCCGAGATCGGGCTGGATCGCCTGGGGCTCGCTCCCCTGGATCTGCTGGCGCTGCCCGAGAGCGACGGGCTGCCGGCCGAGCTCGCCGACCGCTTGCGGCGTGCCGTGGCGGCGCCGGCCGGCGCCACGGTCGAGCCGGTCGCGGAGCGCGATCCGGCGTGGGCCCCGAGCGTCGTCGCCCTCGGCGAATGGCTCGGCCTGTCGCAGGCCGTCTCGCGATTGGTGGGCGCGGCGCGCGCCGTCGAGCCCCGCGACCTCATCGCGCCGGGGGACGGCGCCGCGCCCGGAGCGATCGACACCGCCGAGCTCCAGAAGCGGGCCGACGCCGCCGAAACCCGCCTCCGGTCAGCCTTCGCGGCTCTCCAGGGCGGGGGCAACCTGGAAGCCGCGCTGCTGGCGGTGGCCGGCTTCGGAGCCACCGGCGCGGTCCCCTCAGCCGATCCGTCCCAGTGGAGCGCGCAGGCCGCCGCCGTGGCGGCCGAGATCGGCGGCCGGATCGAGACGCTCACCCGCCTCGCCTCCGGGCTCTCGCGCTCCACGGCAAGCCCGGAGGCGTCGCGCGATCACGACGTCGCCCGCCTGAAGGCGGTCTTCGGCGACTCGTTCCTGGTGCTCCCCGTGCTGGCGCCCGATCTCGCCGCGACGTGGCCGGCGCTCTGGAATCACAGCGTTTCCCTCCAAGGCGGCGATCCGCTGGCCTCCGTGCGCTGGCTGCAGCGGATGTCCCGCGTGCGCCCCGGCGCGGCCCGCCTGGATCAGGCGCTCCTCTACGCCGAGGCGCTGGCCGGCCGGCCGCTGACCCGCTTCGACGTGGCGCAGCTTCCAGCGGCGGACGGCGAGCGGTGGCTCGGGCTGGATCTGGCGGGGGGCGCTCCCGCGAGCCGCCTGTCGCTGGTGGCGTTCTCTCCGCACCCCTACACCGCCGGCGCGGCGGTGGCCGGCCTGATGATCGACGAGTGGATCGAGGTGCTCCCCACCGCCCAGCAGATCACCGGCGTCTCCTTCCATCACGACGATCCGGCGGCACAGGCGCCCCAGGCGATCCTCCTCGCCGTCCGTCCGGACGACTTCCCCGAATGGACGCTGGAAGCCGTGGAGGGCTCGGTGCTGGAGGCGCTCGGCCTCGCCAAGTTGCGGGCGGTGGACCCCGACGCCCTCGGCGCCCTGGGGCACTACCTGCCGGCTCTCTACTTCGCCTACAACGCGGGCGGCCCGCGCCCGGACGCCATCTCCACCGACTTCAACGCCGCCCTGCGGGCCGCTTCGCAAAGGATCTCCTGATGCCCTCGATCACGATCTGGAACCGCATCGAGCCACGCAGCCGGGCGGCGGACCTGAAGCCCGGCCTCGAAGCCCGCGTCCACGATCCGCTCTGGCTGCTCGCCCGGCAATGGCAGATCGGCGAATTCGCGGGACGCGACGCCGGCTCGCCGGTGGCCGTTGAGGTGGCCGCCACGGCCACGGCGCTGGACCGCTACGCGTCCGGCGCGGAGCCCGCGCGGGCCTACGACAGCCGGCTGCCGCTGGAGACGCTGGTGGAGCGGGAAGCGGTCCGTCCCGCGCGGGCCCTGGACGATCTCCGCCAGGCCGCCGAGGCCGGCCGGTATTTCTCCCGCCTGCTCGACGCCGCGGGGCTGCCCGCGCGGATCGGCGCCGCCTTCCTGGCGCACTATCCGCTCGCCGCGCCGCCGGACCCGGACCCGGACCCCGACGCGCGGCGTTTCGCGGCGATCGTCGCGGGACGGGTGATCGACGGCGTCAAGCTTCACGCGGACTTGTCGCAGGCCGCGGGCAATCTCTCGCCGGCGCCCGCGCTCACCGCCGCGGACCGCGACGCGGTGCGCCCCATCGCTCAGACCTGGATGGCCTGGTATGGATCGCTCTTCAGCGAGCCGGAAGGCGCGGACGCCTGGTCACCGGACCGCATGGAGTACCGTTTCGCGGTGGGCGCGGCCGGGGATTCCGGCGCCTTCACGGCCCGCGAGTACGACGGCGGCGCGATCGACTGGCACACCTTCGACCGCTCCTCGACGGCGCTCGCGGGCGGCTCGGCGCGGCGGACGGCCATCAAGAAGAGTGTGGTGGCGGCGCCCGTCACCTTCCGCGGCATGCCAGCCCGGCGCTTCTGGGAGATGGAGGACGCCAGCGTCGACATCGGCTCGCTGACCGCCGGAGCGGAGGACCTGGGCCGCCTTCTGCTCCGCGAATTCGCGCTCATCTACGGCAACGATTGGTTCCAGATCCCGCTGGCCGTGCCGGTCGGCTCGGAGGTGAGCCTCGACTCGCTCACGGTCGCGGACACCTTCGGGCTCACGGACACCATCCCGCACTACGCGGACGCGGACGGCGCCGCCGGCCGGTGGCGCATGTTCTCGCTCTCCACGGACACCCCCTCGACCGAAGCCGCCTCCGCCCGCCTCCTGGTCGTGGTCGCGAGCGCGGTCGGACCCCTCGACGGCGCCGCGATCGAGGACGTCCTGCTGCTGCGCGACGAGCTGGCGGACATGGTCTGGGGGGTGGAGCGCGGCGCGGTGGGCCTCGCCGGAGGCCCGGTCGATCGCGCCCTGGCGTGGAAGACCGCTCAGCCCCCGATCCCGCCCCCGGCCGCGGACGGGCCGCCGCGCTACCGTCTCGGGTCGAGCGTTCCCGATTACTGGATTCCGTTCCTCCCGGTCGCCGCCGGCTCGGGTCCGCTCCGGATGCGGCGCGGCACGCTGCCGACCGCCGCGAGCGGTCCGCTGGGCCGCCTGCTGGGCTATCCCGGGCTGACGATGTTCCTCGAGGAGCTGCCGCGCGAAGGGGTGCACCTCGAACGCAGGTACCGCCACGCGCGCGGCCTGGACGGCTCCCCCTGCCTCTGGATCGGGCGGCGCCGATCCACGGGACGCGGGGAGGGACGCAGCGGGCTGCGGTTCGATTTCCTCGAATAGGGAAGCTATCATCGGCCCCGCATGTCCGACCCCACTCCCGCCCCCCCGCCGGAAGACCTCCGCGTCGCCGAGGTCCTCCAGAAAGTCCGCTCCGGCGTGCGCCAGCGCCGCGCCGAGTCGACCACACTGGCCGGCGGAGGGGAGGAGACCCGCGGCGGCCTTCTGGCCTTGAAGCAGCGGGAGTACGTCCAGGAGCCGGTCGCCTTCTCCCACCGGCCGGGGCTGGGACGCTTCATCGTCCTCACCCGCAAGGCGTTCTACAAGCTGTTCCTCAAGTGGCTCATCCGGCCGGTGCTGGAGCAGCAGAACGGCTTCAACCAGGCGGCGGCGCGGCTGATCGAGGATCTGGTCGAAGCGCGGGAACGCGACGCGCGCGAGCTCCGCCAGCTCTCCGCCCGCGTCGAGACCCTGGAGCGCCGCTTGGAGGAGAAGGAGCGGTCCGGCGGATGAAGCCGCGCATCGTCATCTGCGCCACCAAGATCCCGTTCGCCTATGGCGGGGCCGAGATGCTCGTCGATTCCCTGCGCGACGAGCTCAAGTCCCGCGGCTTCGAGGTGGACGTCGTCGCCCTGCCGTTCCATTGGCCCACGCGGACCGAGCTGCTGAAGGGGAGCCTCGCCTGGCGATTGGTGAACCTCACCGAGGCGGCGGGCAAGCGGATCGATCTCGTCATCGCGACCCGCTTCCCGTCCTACCTGATCAAACATCCCAACAAGGTGGTCTGGCTGATCCATCAGCTCCGCCAGGCCTACGACCTGCTGGGCACGCGCTACAGCGATTTTGCGGAGAGCCAGCCGCGCGACGCCAAGGCGCTGGAGATGATCCGCGCCATGGACCGCCGCACCCTCTCCGAGGCGCGCGCCGTCTACACCATCTCGGGCAACGTCGCGGACCGCCTGCGCCGTTTCAATCAGCTCGAGGCCGAGGTGCTCTATCCGCCGCCGAAGCTCGACCGGCTCTATCATCCGGGGGATTTCGGGGATTCCATTTTTTCGATCGGCCGTCTCGATCCCCTGAAGCGTTTCGATCTCCTGATCCGCGCGATGAAGCACACCGAGACCCCGGTGCGCTGCCGCATTGCCGGCACCGGCCCCGAGCGGGAGAACCTGCAAAGCCTGATCGATCGCTCGGGCCTCCGCGACCGCGTCGAGCTCCTCGGCTGGGTGGACGACCGCGACGTGGTCGAGCACTACGCGAATTGCCTCGGCGTCTACTACGCCCCCTACGACGAGGACTACGGCTACGTTACCGTCGAAGCTTTCAAAGCCGCCAAGCCGATGATCAGCACCGCGGACGCCGGCGGAGTCCTCGAATTCGTGGAAGATGGCGTGAACGGTTTTGTCTGCCAGCCGGACTCCCCGAAGGAGATCGGCGCGCGGATCGATCTCCTCTATAGAGATCGCGAAAAGGCTTGCGCCATGGGACTGGCGGGGCAGGGGCGGGTGCGGGAGGTGACGTGGGATCGGGTGATCGAAAAACTGACCGGGACGGGGGTGTAGGAGAATCATTTTTTAGGCCTCTTCTGGGGAGGCCGATCCTTCGAGGCTGTTTTTCGCACAACTCTCTTCTTCGCTCTATGCTCTACAATATGACGCAGTACAGTAAATCCTTTGGTTTTCTGCTGCGCCTCAAACTCAGTCTTTAGCCGTTCCCACTCGTCGAATTTTTCCAGGAAAGACGCTCGCGCCGCATGGATCTCTTTGGCTGTCACGTGCGAACCGTACCGCGCGATGACTTCCTCCACATCCTTCCCTGTCCGTTGGGCCTCATCCCGGAAGTAATTGAACCGGAAAATGCCAAAGGCTGCATTCCAGATGTCGATCACCTCGAGCCTGATAAGGTGAGCGATTTTTATCAGGACGTTCTCTGGGACCGACCGCGTTCCCTTCTCGTACCTGTTCATCGTGCCCTTGTCGATGCCGAGCGCGGCCGCGAGCTCTTTCTGGGTAAACAAGGGCGCCCTTAGGATCGCGATCGCCTCGCCAATGTAAGGATCGCCGAAGAGCATGCGGGCATGGTAATGAATGGTCTCCTGGATACACAATTCCAACAGGTCGGCTACAAATAGAGCGAAACTGGTAATCCGTGGTGGAAACTCGGCAACTTTTCCCGCCCTTCGAGGGGCTCGATGGCTCCCGGTTGGCAAAGGCGCCGGAAAAGTTGATCCCAATCACGGATTTTGTCGAGGAAGAACTTTAGACCTTGAAGCGTCATTGCGTGTCTAAAGGCCGTGAATAACTCCGTGTCGGGAAGACTGACGAGGATGTCTCAAGGCACCAGCTCCAGCAACCGCTCCGGCGGCCGCCCCACCACCGCCCGGTCTCCCACGATCCCGATCGGCCTCTGAAGCAGGGTGGGATGCCGGGCCATGGCAGCGATGAGCTTGGCGTCGGGTTCGTCGCCGGTCAGGCCAAGCTCCTTGACGTTGGGGTCCTTGGTGCGGAGCACGTCCAGGGGACGAAGGCCGAGGAGCTTCAGGACGTCGCGGATCTCGGCTTCGGACAGCGGATTCTTGACGTAGTCGCGGTAGCGGTACTCGATACCCTTCTCGTCCAGCAAGGCGACCGCCTTGCGGCAGGTGCCTCAGGTGCGGCTGCAGATCAGATCCATCAAGGTCGCTCCTCCTGCTGCGTTCTAGCCATATCCGGAGGCTCCCGATGGCGACCGAGGCATCCCACTCCGGGATTGGGGAGCCGTAGACCCGATGGCGCCTTTTTTAACATCCCGGCTCTCATTGTAGCCATCCGGGCGGTCATTTTGGTTTCCCGGCCGGTTTTTTAGCTTCCCGAGCGGCCATCCCTCGATCCGGACGGCCATTTTCCTTTCCCGAGGCTCCATCTCTCGATCCGGACGGCCATCTTCGTTTCCTGGGCCGTTATCTTTCTTCCCGGAGCCTCATCTTCGACTCCCGGGCCGCCATCTTTCTTCCCGAAGCCCCATCTTTGTTCGCGAGCCCTTATCCTCGAAACCAGGAGGCCCGGGTTTCTACGCGCGCCGCTATCTTCGATCCTGAGCGCCTATCTTTCTTCGTGAAGCCTCATCCTGGCTTCCGAGCCGCCATATTCTTCTCTCAGCGGGCCAGAGCCTTCGCCAGCCACTCATCCCGATCCCGCCGCGCGGCCTCGTTGAAGAAGTGGTCCGTGTCGTACCACAGCACCTCCTTGGGATCTTTAGCCGTCCAGACGTAGGCCGCGGCATCCCAGGGGGTGATGTACTCGTCGCGCTTCGCAAATTGGAAGAGCAGCTTCGCGGGAGCGGCCTGGGCGACGTAGTAGAGGGCGTCGAGGGGCTCCATGGCCTTGACGTAGGCGTCTCTCTGCTCGGGGGTGGCGAGCTCCTGGAAGGCGAGGGAGCCCTGATCGTGATTGCTCGTCATCGCACGGGTGAGCGACGGGTAGCCCGCCATCAGGACGAAGGCGATGGGACGCTTTTCGATCCCGGCGAGCGTTCCCCCCACCGTGGCTCCCAGGCTGTGGCCGACGTAGGCCAGGCGCTTGGAATCGACCTCTGAGCGCGAGACGAGCAGATCGAAGCCGCGGCGGAGATCCACGATGGTCTGGATCTGATCCCGGCGGCTCACCTCGGGATTCCAGGGATTGCCGCCGCGCTTCCCCCGGTTCTCCGGGCGGAGGAAGGGGGCGCTGATGGTGAGCGCGACGAAGCCGTGGTCCTTCGCGAGCCCCACGGCCTCGTCGACGAAGGTCTTGCGGTCCCCCTGCCCCGGATGGAGGAAGAGGATGGCGGGGTGCTTCCCCTCGCCCGGCGGCAGGATCAGATAGGCCGGCACCCGCCCGCCCAGCGGGCTCGCGTAGGAGAGGTCGACGATCCGGACGTCGCCGCGCCGTTCCGTGCCGGCCTCCTGGACCTCCAGCGGCGCCTTGGCGTCGTAGTCGAGAGCGCGCCGGGTCTCCTCCAGGGCGACGGCATGGGATCTCGTCGCCAGCTCGCGCTCGACCACCTCGGCGGGACGGAGGAAGAGCAGGATCTCCCGGGTGAGGAGCCCCGGCTGCTCGAGATGGATCAGGTGGCCGGCGCCCGGCACGATCATCCGCCGCGCGCCGTGGATGCCGGCCTCCAGGACCCCGGCGTGGGCATGGACGTCGGGGATGTCCGATTCACCCACCAGGATCAGAGTGGGGACGTGGATCTCGGCGAGGCGGCCGAGGGCGGGGCGGTCCGGCGGCCGGCTCTCCGGGACGGCGGCGGTCAGCGGGCCGGGGCTCTTCGTCAGCAGCTCGCGGAGGCGCGTCCGCGCCTGGGTGTCGCGGGAATCCGTGAGATAGGGGTCCTGGACCCAGGCCTCGATCAGCTTCTCGCGGCTTTTCTCCTGGAACATCGGCCGGTAGTTGGCCAGCCCGCGGCGTAGGAAGTGCTCGGAGTAGGGGAGGCCGGAGATCACGGGGCCCACGAGCACGAGCGCCTCGACCCGGTCCGGATGAGCCAAGGTGTAATCCACCGCCAGCCGGGAGCCGTTCGAGCACCCCACCAGCACGGCACGGCCGATCCTCAGTGTCTCCAAAATGGCGTTGAGATCGTCGACGTCGGAATAGGGGCCCTTCGGCGGCTCGGAGCGGCCGAACCCGCGGCGGTCGTAGCGGATCGCCCGGAAGCTCTTGGCGAGCTCCTCGAAAGGCCCCTCCCATCCCGCGCTCGACACCAGGCCGTCATGGAGAAACACGATTGGCGCACCCGTTCCCTTCGCCTCATACCAGAGCCTGCCGCTGCCGGGGGCGTCGACGAAGCCGGTGGGGGCTTCAGCGGACGCGGCGGCGGCCATCAGCAGAAGACAGGGCAGGGCGAGCAGGAGCTTGGGCATGGGACCTCCTCAGGAGCGTAGACGGCTGGAGGGGGATCTTGGTTCCCACCCCGGAAACTTTCCCGCCCCTCCCCCGTAAAAACCCCTTGACGACAGATGTCGTCACGAGTACGATGGCGACAGTTGTAGTCAAGGCGGCACGAGGAGAACGCATGAGACTCAAATCCATCGGAGACCAGGAGCTGGCGCTCCTCCAGTATGTGGAGGAGCAGAGGGCGGCCACGGTGGGGCAGGCGGCGGAGGGGTTCGGTCACCCCCGCGGGCTGGCCCGCTCGACCGTGCTGACGATGATGGAACGCCTGCGGCAGAAGGGGCATCTCGACCGCCGCCAGGTGGAGGGGGTCTATCAATACTTCTCTCCGGCGCCGGCCGGCGAGGTGCTGCGCGACGTGGTGAAGACGTTCGTCGAGAGGACGCTCGGCGGCTCCGTCTCCCCCTTCGTGACCTATCTGACCGAAGAGGCCGAGGTCTCCGACGCGGATCTCGCCGATCTCGAAGAGCTGGTGGCGAAGCTGCAGTCGAAGCGGAGGGAGGAGCCGTGAGCGCCCCGTGGATCGCCGGGATCGTCGGGACGCTCGTGCGGGCCTCGCTCGAAGGCGGTCTCTTCGTCGCCGCGGTGTGGACTGTCTGCCGCCTCTTCCCCCGCCTGCCGGCCACGGTGCGCTGCGGGCTCTGGTGGGCGGCGTGCCTGAAGCTGCTGCTGGGCCTGGCCGCGCTGCCGGCCGTGCGGCTCCCGCTGTTGCCGGCGGTGGAGCGCGCGGTGGAGAGGCCTGCCCCATATATAAGGAATGTCGCCCCCGCCCGGACCCTCACCCCTGGCCCCTCTCCCTTCCCCTCCTCTCCTCCCTCACAGGGAGAGGGGAAAAAGGTGTCAGTCCGTGAGGTCGGTGTCTCGTCCGTGTTGGGTCTGTGGCTCCTCGGCCTGCTGATCCTCTGCGGAAAGGCCGTCCGTGATCTTCAGGAGACGCGGCGGATCGTCCGCTCGGCGGAGCCGGTGAGGGAGGGGTGGGTGCGGGCGGCGTTCGCGGCGATCTGCGAACGGCTGGGGATCCGCAGGGCTCCGGATCTGCGCGGGTCGGGGGAGGTGCGCACGCCGCAGGTGACCGGGCTGGCCCAGCCGGTGGTGCTGATCCCCCGCGCGGG
>Ga0308175_100003282_pt1 | contig 11197 bp, 9 predicted proteins | sample PhyCR1_3_FD_203893 | JGI IMG/M metagenome (GOLD analysis project Ga0308175, IMG submission 203893) | Soil microbial communities from UC Gill Tract Community Farm, Albany, California, United States - DLSLS.C.R1 | ecosystem: Environmental > Terrestrial > Soil > Agricultural land | place: USA... | reverse complement strand
GCCAGCCGCGTGTTCGGGCGTCTCAGGGTTGATCGTCCGGTGCGCCAGGGTGCAGCTGCCTGAGCGCCGGCAGACGGCGCTCGTCCCGAATGGGGAGACTGCCTGGCAGCGCGTGCCTGATAGGCTTGGCAGGCGATAGCCAGGACATCATCCATGCGCTTGTTTTGCCTCCTTGCCGCACTCGCCGGCGGCTTGCCCCTATCCGCAGCTGCCGCCGAGGCAGGCGCGAATTTCCATCTGACCGGGCACCCGGTCGGCTGGTTTGCACTGGCGCTGTTCGTGCTCGCCTACGTGGCGGTGGTGCTGGAAGAGCGCATCCAGATCGCCAAGTCCAAGCCGGTGATGCTGGCCGCGGCGCTGATCTGGGGCCTGATCGCCTGGCAGACCAGCGACAATGCGAACGGTCCGGCCGCCGCGCGCGGTGCGTTCGAGGCGATGTTCCTCGAGTACGCGGAAATCTTCTTCTTCCTGGTGGTGGCGATGACCTACGTCACCGCCATGGGCGAACGCAACTTGTTCGAAGCGTTGCGCGCGCAGTTGACGCGCCGGCAGTTGAGCTACCGGGCACTGTTCTGGATCACCGGCACGATCGCCTTCTTCCTGTCGCCGGTGCTGGACAACCTGACCACCGCGCTGGTGATGTCAGCAGTGGTGTTGGCAGTGGGTGGCGGGCAGGCGCGCTTCGCCACGCTGTCGCTGATCAACCTGGTGGTGGCGGCCAATGCCGGCGGCGCGTGGAGCGCGTTTGGCGATATCACCACGCTGATGGTGTGGCAGGCGCACAAGGCCGAATTCTTCGATTTCTTCAGCCTGTTCGTGCCCGCGCTGGCCAACTGGCTGGTGCCCGCCATCGCCATGCATTTCGCGTTGCCGAAAGGACGACCTGAAGCGTTGCCCGGTCGCGTGCACGTCAAGCCCGGCGGCATCGGCATCTGCCTGACCTTTGCGCTGACCATCGCGATCACCGTGATCGGCAAGCAGTGGCTTGGCATGCCGGCCACCTACGGCATGCTCACCGGCCTGGCGTTGCTCAACCTGCTGGCGTCGCGCATCGATCGTCGGCAGCGCAGCTACGCGCTGGCCAAGGGCGTCGAGCAGGAGCCGTATTCAATCTTCCGCATCATCGCCAATGCCGAATGGGACACGTTGCTGTTCTTCTACGGCGTGTTCGGCTGCGTTGGCGGGCTGGCTGCGCTGGGCTATCTCGAACTGGCCTCGCACACGCTCTACGGTTCGCTCGGCGCTACCATCGCCAATACCGCCATGGGCGTGCTCTCTGCGGTGATCGACAACATCCCGATCATGTACGCCGTGCTGCAGATGAATCCGCCGATGGACGAATCGCAGTGGCTGCTGGTCACCCTTACCGCCGGCGTCGGCGGCAGCCTGCTCTCGGTCGGCTCGGCCGCGGGCGTGGCGTTGATGGGCGCCTCCGGCGGGCGCTACACCTTCATGAGCCACCTGCGTTGGAGCTGGGCGATCGCGCTCGGCTATGTGGTGAGCATTTCCCTGCACCTGGCGCTCAACGGCGCATAGAACCCTGCGGGAGCGCACTTGGGCGCGACCGCCGCTCCCAAATCATTCAAGGAACCCGATGCACCACGCCAGCGACATCCTGCTTACCCTGTTCCTGGTCTTCATTGCCGCGCAGATCGGCGCCGAAATCGCCCAGCGCGTCAAGCTTCCCGGCGTGGTCGGCGAGATCGCCGCCGGCTGCGTGATCGGCCCTTCCCTGCTTGGCTGGATCGCCCCTGGGCAGATCCTGCCCGGCACGCCGCTGGACGTGCTGGCCGAGATTGGCGTGGTGCTGCTGCTGTTCTCGGTGGGCCTGGAGACGCGCCTGGAGGACATGAAGAAAGTCGGCAAGATCGCCTTTCTGGTCGGTGTGCTGGGCGTGCTGATTCCGTTCGCCATGGGCGGCCTGTGGGCACACGGCAGTGGCTTTGCCTGGGGCAAGTCGTTGTTCATCGCCGCCGCCTTTGTGGCCACCTCCGCCGGTATCACCGCGCGCGTGCTGCAGGAGTTGGGCGCGCTGCAGCGGGTGGAAAGCAAGGTGATCCTCGGCGCCGCGGTGATCGATGACATCCTCGCCATGCTGCTGCTTGGCGTGGTGGTATCGCTGCAGGGTGGCCAGGGCTTTGATCTGCTGAACCTGCTGATGGTGCTGGGCAGCGCGATCGGCTTCATCGTGCTGGTCGGTCTGGGCGGCGCGCGGGTGATGCGCTGGAATTCGCAGTGGCTGGAAAAACCGCACAGCGCGCATTCGCCGCTGGCGATCGTGTTGGCGCTGTGCCTGGGCCTTGCCTGGCTGTCCACCCTGCTCGGCCTGGCCGCGATCATCGGCGCGTTCCTAGCCGGCATGATCGCCTCCGAGACGCGCCAGCAACACATGCTTGAGAAGCAGACCCAGCCGCTGCTCGCCCTGCTCACTCCGTTCTTTTTCGTGATCACCGGCAGCAAGATCGACCTGGCCCAGCTGGCCAGCAGGGAAGCCGTGCTGATGCTGGCCGCGGTCACGCTGATCGCGATTGTCTCCAAGCTTGCCGGCGGTTGGCTCGGCTCGCTGGCCCTTGGCCGGCGCAGTGCCACCATCGTCGGCTTCGGCATGGTCCCGCGGGGCGAGGTGGGCGTGGTAGTTGCCAGCCTCGGCCTGAGCGCGGGGGTATTCAACGACCGCGTCTACGCGATCATCGTGGCCATGTCGCTGCTCACCGCGATGGTCACGCCGCCCGTGCTCGCCTGGTTGCTCAAACGGCATCCCGTGGATAGCGCTAGGCACACAAACGGTCGCGGCGTTCCGCCGGCCTCGCCTTGACGTTCGATTCAAGCCGCCTCGGCGACAGTGCTCGCTCCCTCCAGCAGGAGCACCGGCCATGAAAGCCATTCTCGTCCCCCTCGCAGTTGCCATGGCGCTGGCCGCCGCGCCGATCGCCCAGGCGCAATCCTCTTACGGCCAAAGCGGCGTGCTGGTGCGCTCGGACGGCATTTACCTGCGCTGCGACCAGTGCGGAACCGTCCAGAGCATCGAACAAACCGTCAGCCAGGGCAGTGGCCACGGCACCGCCGGCGCCGTCATCGGCGCAATCGCCGGCGGCGTGCTCGGCAATCAGGTGGGCAAGGGCAAGGGCCGTAAACTCGCCACTGTTGGTGGAGCGGTCGGTGGCGGCTTTGCCGGCCACGCCATCGGTAACCGCACTGGCAACGGCAACGACGCCTGGATCGTCCATCTGAAGATGGGCAACGGCACGACCACTTCGGTGCAGGTCAACGACGCAAGCGGCATCCGCGAGGGAGATGTCGTGCAGGTCGATGCGAGCGGGAACATCACGCGGGTTCAATAACCGCAGCGATATACCCCTGTCAGGCGCTCAGCCCGCCCTCAGTTGGACGGCCGGACGGTGCTGCGCCAGGATCATCTGCATCCGCTCGATGCATGCGCACCTCAGACGAACAGCCTTCTCCGCGTCCGAGTCGTCCAACTGTTCGGCCCGCACGCGATCCCAATGCTCGATTTCCAGCGCAAGCAGGCGTTGAGCTGACGCGAGCCTTTTCCGTATCTGCTCGTCAATGGCCATGGTCATACACCAAGCGATCTGCTGGATTTCATGCTACGCAGTGTTCATGACAGGCGACGGTCACGGCTGCAACCTGGGCTGTGCGGCGAATGCCGACATCATGTCGTCGACGGGGGTCGGAACGAGCGCCGAGTATGACGCGCCGACCGGCTGGCTGCCGTAGGGGAAAGCTGATCCTGCTGTGGGCGCAAGCACTACACCCGCGGCCCGGTGACTGGAGTCACGCCCGTGCACGTGCCGGTCGCCTCAGGACCAGCAGTGCCGGCAAAAGCGTGCCCCGGGACGCACACGTCCAACCGTCATGGCTGGCGCCCTGGGGGCCGCCAGCCATGCGGACCTGCGATCGCAAGCTTGGTCGGAGGGGGAGAACATCTCCGTCAGCGCCTACCGACGCGCTAGAGCACCTCGGCCGCCTGATAGGCGCCAGCTCGTCAGGCCTCAGCTGACCATTAAGCAGTCACGAAGGCCTTACAGCAGGCCCATGCTTGGTGACGTTCGGCGGGCGCTTGCCGGTCTGCTCGCGAGCCCAGCGCGCCGTCCACCATTCCGGCATTGCCTGCAAACTTATGGACACGCACACTGAAATAAGCATCCACGCGCTGCCGATGCGCATCGCCCAGGGCGTGGCACTTGCGGCCTTGCCGGCGACACTGGGGAGTAAGGCGTGCCCGCTTACACCGAGATGAACCCGGGAAACGAGGAGGCATAAGGCGAGCCCTAGAACAGCGTGGACAGTAGCTCTGCGCCTTTGCCGTGCCATCCAAGGAACGAAGTCGAGGGGTTGCTTTTCCACGGCGCTACCTGCCCTCAATCGACGTGGTCGCGAAAACGGGAAAGCAAGCGGCAGCTTGCGCTGCAGCGAAAGTCGTTCGCATGGGCTCCCCCTGTTGAGCCTCGGTTCTTCACACAGAATACACGCACTGTGATTGTCATCACAGATCAACTGTGGCGTAGTCGTTGAACGTGCGTGTCGCCGCGAGCCGTCCCCGTGCTCGCTCGCGCCCCCTGTAGTACCTAGCGCCCGGGCAATCCGGGCGCTTTTCGTTCTAGAACCGAAGCTGGCGCAAGCGTCGCCGCGATCACCACGGCTTCCCGCGCGAGGACGACCAGCGCGCACACCCTCCCAGCCCCGGCGCAGCTGTGAATCGGCCTAGATTGCACAGCACGCCATTATCACGCGCGCAGCCGATCTAACCCACGCGCCCTCGAATGTGTGGCGAAGTTGTGATCGGTCAGCTGCACTCATAAAAAAAGCCCATCAGAACATGGGCTTAGTTGCGTATGTGGCGGAGAGAGTGGGATTCGAACCCACGGAAGGTTTGACCCTTCGCCGGTTTTCAAGACCGGTGCCTTAAACCGCTCGGCCATCTCTCCGTTGAATGGTATCGGCTGGCTCGCCAGCGGCGAGCCGCCTGAATTCAGGCGAGGCTGTCGAGGCCTCGCAGGTACGGCTTGAGCGCGTCCGGTACGGTAATCGAACCATCGGCGTTCTGGTAGTTCTCCATCACCGCGATCATGGTGCGGCCGATGGCCAGACCCGAGCCGTTCAAGGTGTGGACGAGCTCGGGCTTACCGGTTTCGGGGTTGCGCACGCGCGCCTGCAGGCGGCGGGCCTGGAAGTCTTCGCAGTTGGAGCAACTGGAGATTTCGCGGTAGGTGTTCTGGCTGGGCAGCCACACTTCCAGGTCGTAGGTTTTGGTGGCGGTGAAACCCATGTCGCCGCTGCACAGGAGCATCTTGCGGTACGGCAGGCCGAGCTTCTGCAGCACGGTTTCGGCGTGGCCGACCATTTCCTCCAACTGCGCATACGACTCGCCTGGCTTGGCGATCTGCACCATCTCGACCTTCTCGAACTGGTGCTGGCGGATCATGCCGCGGGTATCGCGGCCGTAGCTGCCGGCCTCGGCGCGAAAACACGGCGTGTGCGCGGTCATGCGCAGCGGCAGCGCATCGGCATCCTGGATGGTGTCGCGCACCAGGTTGGTCAGCGGCACTTCGGCGGTGGGAATAAGGTAGCGCTTGGCATCGGCGACCTGGGTTGCGAACAGGTCGTCTTCGAACTTGGGTAACTGGCCGGTGCCCTGCATGCTGTCGGCGTTGACGATCACCGGCACGTTGCATTCGAGGTAGCCGTGCTCGGCGGTGTGCAGGTCGAGCATGAACTGGCCCAGCGCACGGTGCAGGTGCGCGAGCTGGCCGCGCAGCACGGTGAAACGGGCGCCGGAGAGCTTGGCGCCGGCATCGCCGTCGAGCCAGCCGTGACGCTCGCCCAGTTCGACGTGGTCCTTGACCGCGAAGTCGAAGCTGCGCGGTTGGCCCCAACGGTTCACTTCGACGTTGTCGTGCTCGTCCTTGCCGATCGGCACGGACGCGTGCGGGATGTTGGGAATACCCAGCGCGATACCGGCGAGCCTGCATTGCACTTCGCCCAGCGCCTGTTCGTTGGCCTTGAGCTTGTCGCCGATGCCGGCGACCTCGGCCATCAGCGATGCGACGTCTTCGCCCTTGGACTTGGCCTGGCCGATGGCCTTGGAGCGCGTGTTGCGCAGGTTCTGCAACTCCTGCGTCTCGGTGGACAGCCGCTTGCGCTCGCTCTCCAGCGCTTCGACCGCGGCAACGTCCAGATCCAAACCTCGGGTTTGCTTGAGGCGCTCGGCCGTTTCGGCGAGACGCGAGCGCAGCAGGGCGGGATCGAGCATGGGGCGAAGTCCGGTCAAGGCTTGAACCAGCAATTATCGCCGTCAGGCGGCAATGCCCGCAACGCGGAGCCGTTTTTCCTCCGCCAGCAAGGCTGCAAGATCAGCGGGCGGCGGCCCGCTCGCGCCGGCCCAGCCACCACGCCATGGCCGCGCCGGCGAGCAGCCAACCGATTGCCTGCTCGACCAGTGCAGCCAGGGTCAGGCTGAGCGGGAAGTAGTACCAGTTCCAGTACGGCACCAGCGTGCCAAGCCAGGCGAACACGGCGGCCGCCAGGGCGAGGCCGAGCCGGTGGCGGAAGGTAAGCGGAGCCAGCGCCATGATGATGGCCAGCGCCAGCGCCGCCAGCGTGTCGGACACCCACTGCAGCGCGATCTGGCCGCCCATCTGCGTGCCATCCCGGGCCTGCGGCTGGTAGACGATCCAGGCGTAGGGCGCGGTTGTGGCTTTCTGGCGGTAGGCCTGCACGGCGTCTGCGTCGCCCATTTGCGCCGGGCCCAGCCACGGCAGCATGTAGACGCCAGGCTCGCTGCCGAGGCCTTCGTGCAAGGCGCCCAACACCAGATCCTCGTGCGCGGGGGCACGCAAACCGGGGTCACCCAGGCCCAGCGCCATGTGGGCGGCGACTCCCCAGATGAACATCACGACGCCGCCGATCAGCGCGGCCAGCAGGATACGCATGGTGGTGCCCTCCCCGGTGGTGAGGTGAATCTAGGGAGGTGGGGGTGGCAGGGCAAGGGCTTGCCCTTTTGGCCGAGTAGAGCGCGGACTGAGCTCAGCGGCTGAAAGCGCCAAGGTCGCGCCCTCTTTCCAAACGTCTCCGCAACAGGGCCGGGGAGAGCAAGCAGATTGCGCGTTCGACTATTTTTCCCGCGCGTTGCGGCGGGCTTCGCGCAGGGCGAGCAGCTTTTCACGTAGTTTCTGTTCCAGGCCGCGGTCGACCGGTTCGTAGAAGACCGTGCCGTCGAGCGCATCGGGCAGGCACTGCTGGCCGAGGGCGACGCCACCGGCGGCGTCGTGGTCGTACTGGTAGCCCTTGCCGTAGCCGAGGCCCTTCATCAGCTTGGTCGGTGCGTTGCGCAGGTGCATGGGTACTTCGAGCGTGCCGCCCTCGCGCACGGCGGCGCGGGCCTTGTTGTAGGCCATGTAGGCGGCATTGCTCTTGGGGGCGATGGCCAGCCAGATGGCCAGCTGCGCGAGGCCCAGCTCCCCCTCGGGGCTGCCCAGGCGTTCGTAGGTGTCCCATGCATCGAGCGCCATGCGCCAGGCGCGCGGCTCGGCCAGGCCGACGTCCTCGACTGCCATGCGGGTCATGCGGCGGGCGAGATAGAGCGGGTCGCAACCGCCGTCGAGCATGCGGCAGAGCCAGTACACGGCGGCATCCGGGTCGGACGAACGCACGGATTTGTGCAGCGCCGAGATCTGGTCGTAGAACTGCTCGCCGCCCTTGTCGAAGCGGCGCGTGCGATCGGCCAGCACCTGGGTCAGGGTGGCCTCGTCGATATGACCGTCGTGGGCCACTTCGGCGGCGATTTCCAGCAGGGTGAGCGCACGGCGTACGTCGCCATCGGCAGCCTGGGCGATCAGCTGCAGTGACTCGGGCGCGATCTGCAGGTGCAATCGGCCCAGGCCACGCTCCTCGTCGGCCAGCGCACGTTCCAGTGCGGCGATGATGGACTCGGCGGAGACCGCCTCCAGCACATGCACGCGACAGCGCGAAAGCAGCGCAGAGTTGAGCTCGAACGACGGGTTCTCGGTGGTGGCGCCGACGAACACGATCACGCCCTTCTCGATGTGCGGAAGGAAGGCGTCCTGCTGCGCCTTGTTGAAGCGGTGCACCTCGTCCACGAACAGCACCGTACGCCGGCCCTGGGCGAAGTTGGCCTCCGCCTCGGCCAACGCCTTGCGCACGTCTGGCAGGCCGGAGAGCACGGCGGAGATGGCGCGGAAGTCGGCGTCGGCATAGCGCGCCACCAGCAGCGCCAGCGTGGTCTTGCCGCAGCCGGGCGGCCCCCACAGCACCATCGAGTGCACGCTCCCGGCCTCCAGCGCGCGGCGCAGCGGCGACTCGGCGGCGGTCAGGCGCGGCTGGCCGACGATCTCGTCGAAGTTGCGCGGACGCATGCGCTCGGCCAGCGGCTTGAGCGCGTCGGATTCGGGAAACAGGGAGGCGGTCTGGGGCATCCCCGCGATGATAACGCCCGCGCTGCCATCGGGCTTTCGAGTAGAAGCGGGCTCGCTCGCGATGCCCTTGAATCGGGCGTCGCTGCCAAACCCACGCATCGCGAGCAAGCGCTCTACAGGTCGGCCGTGCGCTGGCGGTAAACGCTGTAGAGGGCGCCGCACAGGCCGGTCAGCGTGGCGGGGATCAGCAGGCTGTGTTCGCGCAAGTACCCGAAAAGGATGGCGCCGGCGACACCGCCGAGCATGAACGTGCCGATGACCAGCACGCACACGCGCACGCGCAGGGTGTCCACCTCAAGCCCGCGCAGGCGATGGCCGAGATAGATGCCCAGGTCGGTGAACATGCCCGAGACGTGGGTGGTGCGGAACACCATGCCGCTGTAGGTGCTGACCATGCCGTTCTGCAGCCCGCAGGCCATCGAGGCAAGCCACAGGCCGGCGGACCATTCGCGGTCCAGCAGCGGCACGGCGGCAAACAGCAGCAACGATTCCAACAGCAGGGCGACGCCATAGGGACGACCGAGTTTGAGCGTGCTCTTCTGCACGATGATGCCGCTCAACATCGCCCCCGCCACGAACGCCAGCAGCGACAGCGCCCAGTGCAGCGCCTCGCCCGCGTCCGTGGCGCCGATCGAAATGCCCAGCAGCGTGGTCGATCCGGTCAGGTTGGTGATCGACTGCTGGCGGAAGCCCATGTAGCCGGCGGCGTTGATCATCCCCGCGATGAAGGCGAGCGCACCGCCGCCGATCCACGCCCAGCGCGGCAATTGGCGAAGCACGGGCATGGCTTGAGATCAGTCCTTCAGCGGCTGGGTGGTCATCACCGGCAGATCGCCGATCACGTCGGCACCTGGCGGCGGGGTGAAGTTGAAGGTCGATGGCGCCAGTTCGACGTTGCGTTGCCAGTTGGAGAAGCGGATGTCGGTGACCGCACCCAGCTGGTCGCGGAACGCCATGCGTTTCAGGCCCTGCGCATCGAAGCCCAGGTCAGCGTAGTCGAACTGCGGATCCTTGGCCTTGGAGGTCAGGCGCAGCCAGGCCAGGCCATCGCGCTGGCCCTGCTCGGTGACCTTGAAGTCGCGGTCGAGCTGTTTGATGTCGGTGATCACCGTGAGCGGGCTGTGCGCTTCTTCGGTGCTCTGCACGCGCACGGTGACCTGCTCCAGCTCCGGGTCGTACAGCCATACGCGGCTGCCATCGGCGACAATGGTCTGCTTGTAGGGCTCAAGCGTGTCCCAGCGGAATTCACGCGGGGCTTCGAGCGCGAGCATGCCGGAACTGGTCTTGGCGCCCTGCCCGCTGGCGTCGGTCAGGGTCTGGGTGAAATCGCCCTTGAGCGAATGCAGACCCGTCGCAAAAGCATCCAGGCGTGCGCGGGCCTGGCCGGTGGCGGCGTGGGCCGGGCCCGCCAGGAACAGGGCGAGCGCGGCAAGGACAAGCGGAGCGAGGCGTTTCATGGAGGCCCTGTTCGTGGAAACGTATGGAAAGTGTGGTTGGCGCAGGCTTAATCGCGGCCAAGCCGTGGGCGGTGGGTCCTTGTCGAAGTCCGCTGGCGGGAGATGCTTTGTCTGACGTGGCAGAACCAGGACATCGCCCGCGAGCGGCCTCCTACAAGATCGGGCGCGCTCCGGAGATCACTTTGGTGGCGGGGGCGCGAGTACTTCGCGATTGCCGTTGTGCTGCGGGCCGCTGACCACGCCGTCCTGCTCCATCTGTTCGATCAGCCGCGCGGCACGGTTGTAGCCGATGCGCAGGTGGCGCTGCACACCGGAGATCGAGGCGCGGCGGGTCTGGGTGACGATCGCCACTGCCTTGTCGTAGAGCTGGGCGTCGGCATCGCCGCCTTCTTCGCCATCCTGCGGCAGGCCGGAGTCGTTGATGAACTTGCCATCGGAGGTCGCCTGCACTTCCTCCAGCACGCCTTCGATGTACTGCGGCGCACCCTGGGCCCGGAGCCACGCGACCACGCCGTGCACCTCGTGGTCGTCCACAAAAGCGCCGTGCACGCGCTCGGGCGTGGCGGTGCCGGGTGGCAGGTAGAGCATGTCGCCGTGGCCAAGCAACGCTTCAGCGCCGGATTGATCGAGAATCGTGCGCGAGTCGATCTTGGATGACACCTGGAAGGCAATGCGGGTCGGAATGTTGGCCTTGATCAAGCCGGTGATCACATCCACCGACGGGCGCTGCGTGGCCAGCACCAGGTGCACGCCGGCGGCGCGCGCCTTCTGTGCCAGGCGGGCGATCAGCTCCTCCACCTTCTTGCCGACGATCATCATCATGTCGGCGAATTCGTCGATGATGATGACGATATAGGGCAGCGGTTCCAGCGGCTCGGCGGCCAGGTTGGGCATTTCCGGGTTGGGCCGGAACAGCGGATCGAGCAGCGGCTGGCCGGCCGCCTCGGCGTCCTTCACCTTCTTGTTGAAACCGCCCAGGTTGCGCACGCCGACCGCGGCCATCAGCTTGTAGCGGCGCTCCATCTCGGCGACGCACCAGCGCAGCGCGTTGGCCGCTTCCTTCATGTCGGTCACGACCGGCGCCAACAGGTGCGGGATGCCCTCGTAGACCGAAAGCTCCAGCATCTTCGGGTCGATCATGATCATGCGCACGTCTTTCGGGCTCGCCTTGTAGAGCAGCGAGAGCACCATCGCGTTGACCGCGACGGACTTGCCCGAGCCGGTGGTACCGGCGACCAGCAGATGCGGCATCTTGGCCAGGTCCGTGACCACCGGCTTGCCGCC